>Ga0075418_10001001_pt1 | contig 31201 bp, 29 predicted proteins | sample SoiMetdeltSBSDD2_FD_81776 | JGI IMG/M metagenome (GOLD analysis project Ga0075418, IMG submission 81776) | Bulk soil microbial communities from a Populus tree surrounding site in Tennessee, USA - Soil MetaG P. deltoides SBSDD2 | ecosystem: Environmental > Terrestrial > Soil > Tree plantation... | reverse complement strand
CGCCGTGCTCGATGCGGCCAAAGTTGAACAGGCGCACATCGTCGGCCTAAGCATGGGCGGCTATACGGCCTTGATGCTGGCCGCCAGGCACCCTGGGCGCGTCCTGTCATGCACGGCTGCGGGTGCGGGCTCGGGGGCGCTCAAGAGCACGCGGTCGCAATTTCTCGAGGAATGTCGCACCCGCGCGAGCGACTTCGAGCGTGCCGGCAAGATCGATGCCGAGGCGATGAGCCTGGGGCCGACACGCGTGCAGCTGCAGAACAAGGACCCGATCGGCTGGCGCCGCTCCGTTGCGCATCTGGGCGAGCATCCGGCCGCTGCGGCGGCCAAGACGCTGCGCACCGTGCAGGCAGGCAGGCCTTCGCTCTACGATCTGGAAGCCGAGCTGAAAGGCATCAAGGCGCCGGTCCTGCTGCTGGTCGGCGACGAGGACGAGCCGTGCCTCGACGTCAATCTATGGATGAAGCGACTGATGCCGACGGCGCGCCTCGCCATGCTGCCCGGTTCCGGCCACGCCATCAACTATGAGGAGCCGGCCCTATTCAACCAGCTGACCGAGCAGTTCCTCGTCGAGGTGGAGCGCGGCTCCTGGCGGCCGCGTGATGCCCGCGCACGGGTGGGCGCGACCACCTCGCTGTCGGCGTCACCCGAGACGTGAAGGCCGCCCGCCATCCCGGCCTGCGCGCAGTCCGGGGTCGTCGGGACCCAGCAAGCTAGCGATTGAGCACAGTGACCAGCGCGCGCGTGTGGCCGCCGTTCTGGGACAGGTAGTCCTCGAAGGCGGAGCGCAGATAGGACGCCACGTTGACGCCCAGCACCTCGGCATCGCGCACCTTGTAGGTGTTGCCGACCTTGCGCAGGACCCAGCGCACGTCCCAGGATGTACCATTGCCGAGCGTAACGGTGCAGTCGACGTTGATGCCGCCCGAACCGCGCGTACTGATGTTCGACCACTCCACACGCACCACATTGACCTTTGGCGCCGCGGAGGCCGCGTAGCGGGAAATAAAGCGGACCATGCCGTTGTGGTAGGCTTCGCGATCGGCCTCGGCGAGCCGGGCCCGGTAGTTGCCGAGCGAGTAATCGCCGATATAGCGCACGTCCCCGTATTTCGTGATGACGTTGGCCATCACGCCGGGCGAGCGGGTGCGTGCGGCGGCCATCAGTTCACGACCAACCTGGGCCATGAACACCACTGCCGGATCGGCCGCGGCTGCAGGCTTGGCCGGCAGCAGCGACCACAGGGCGGTCAGGAGCAACGCGAGGCAGCTCGCTGCAAAGCCGGTCCGACGGCGCCACCGGTTGATCCCGCCGGTCGGCGTGCTGAGGACGTAGGTCATGCGCTGCTGTGCCCCTTCATTTGCCGAGCCGTGATACGTGGCCGCGCGATAGCCACTGCGCTGCGTGTTTGTATGAACACGATCCGTGGTTTGCGTCAAAGCCCTTGATCGCGCCGAGACCCGTTTGCGCTGCTGCCGCCACACTTGAAAGACAATTGTGTCGAGCACGGGACAAGGCAACGGCAACGGGCCGCGCGAAGCGGCCCGTTGCTTATGCTCACACAGTGTCGATTTGGAGCTTAGCCCTGCTCCTTGACCTCCGGCAGCTTGCTCACTTCATCGGACGTCAGTCCAAGCTGGATGTTCTCGCCCGAGCGGGTGAACTTGCCCTCGGGGATGGCGACCAGCTTGCCGCCGATGCCCAGGAAGCCGCCGGTCTTGAGGTGGATGGCCTTCACCTTGCCGTCCGGCTCGGCGTTGACGCTATGCACGTTACCAAGCTTGCTGCCATCCGAGGAGAAAACCGCCAGGCCGATCAACGGATTGACCTTGGGCGCCGTCTGCTCGGTGGTGCGCGGCTGGCTGGGGCGAGCCGGCTCGGTCGGCTTCATGGCCGGGTCGCTGGGGCGCGGCGGCTCAGTAGCCTGCGGACGATCAGGGGTGGCAGGCGTGGTGGTCTGGGCGAGCACGGCCAGCGGGCTGCACGCGGCGAACAGCGCGGCGGCACCAAATGTGCGGATGCGTTTGCTGATGATCATTGCGTCGAGCTCCTCTTTATTGCGTTCTCTTCGTGGCCTTTCGTTCGTGTCGGCCGGCCCTTGCTAGGGGTTCGTGCAGTGACCGCCCGTCCGATAAGAAACACGCCAGAGCCCAAGTGGTTCGATCAAAGCATTGGTCAATCACGCGGCCGTGATTCCTAGAAACCGCGGTCTGGAACCATCACAATTTTGCCGTATTCCACCGATCCCGGCTCAAGAACCCAAATATTTGCCCGGCGAATATTGGACTGATCCAAGACCAGCGGGCCAAGTCCAAGCTTGGGAACCATGTTTCTCACATGAATGCTGCATGAATGCCAACGTCCATTGGCGCAGCCTTTCCTTGCATGGAGTGGTATCAAGAGCCCAAATCCGCCTTGACTCATAAAGATATCTTTATATCATTCCTCCCATCTTCATTGGGAGCGTTGGCAGCCTCGTGCGCTTGGTGGTGCAAACGGCAGTGGGAGCCTTGAAGGCGGTGGCAGAGCCCACCCGCCTGCGTGTCCTTGTGCTGCTTTCGGCGGGCGAGCTGAACGTCAAGGACCTCACGCGCATCCTGGGGCAGAGCCAGCCGCGCATCAGCCGCCATCTCAAACTTCTGGCCGAGGCGGGGCTGGTTGAGCGCGCGCCTGAAGGCAGCTGGGTGTACTTCAGGCTCGCCGAGACGGGCCAGGGCGGCGAACTCGCCCGCCTGGTGCTGGAACGCATTGATCGCAGCGACCCGCTGATCGTTCGCGACTTGCGTCGCGCCGAGACGTTGCGCCACGAGCGCGAGGCGGCGGCGCAGGCCTACTTCCAGTCCCACGCCAGCGAATGGGACCGCATCCGTTCTCTGCACGTTGCCGAAGCTGAGGTCGAGGCGGCGGTTGCTAAAGCTCTGGGCGAGGGGCCGTTCGACCTGTTCGTCGATCTCGGCACCGGCACCGGGCGGATGCTCGAACTGTTTGGCAACAACTTCCGTCGTGGTTTCGGCCTGGATCTGAGCCCGGCCATGCTCGCTTATGCGCGCACCAAACTGGAACGTGCCGGGCTGCCCAATGTACAGGTGCGCCAGGCCGACATCTACGATCTGCCGCTCGCCGACCACGCCGCCGATGCCGTGGTCATGCACCAGGTGCTGCACTTCCTGGGCGATCCGCTGCGCGCCATCCGCGAGGCGGCCCGCGTGCTGGCGCCAGGCGGCCGCCTGCTGATCGTCGATTTTGCGCCGCACGAGCTCGAATTCCTGCGCGATCAGTTCGCGCACGAGCGTCTGGGTTTTGCCGGCGCCCAGGTGCGCCAGTGGCTTGGCGATTGCGGTCTGGAGGTGCTCGAGACACGCGAGCTCACCCCGCCCGGTGGTGCCGCCGCAGGCAAACTGACGGTGTCCATGTGGCTTGCCGGACGGCCCGGCACGCCGGCTACGACCACGCACGCTGCCGAGCAACGCAATCTGGAGCGGGCAACCTAGATGGACCTTGCCAAGGAACGCCGCAGCCGCCTGGTCGGCGATGGCGACATCAACGTCTCCTTCGAATTCTTCCCGCCCAAGACCGAGAAGATGGAAGAAGCCTTGTGGGCCGCCATCCGCCGGCTCGAGCCGCTGCGACCCCGATTTGTGTCCGTCACTTACGGTGCGGGCGGCTCCACGCGCGAGCGCACGCACGCAACCGTCACGCGCCTCGTAAAGGAGACGGCGCTGGTGCCGGCCGCGCACCTGACCTGTGTGCAGGCGACCAAGGCCGAGGTGGACGAGGTAGCGCGCGGCTATCTCGACACCGGCGTGCGCCACATCGTGGCCCTGCGCGGCGATCCCACCACCGGCGCGGGCACGCGCTACAGCCCGCATCCGGGCGGCTATGCCAATGCGGCCGACCTTGTAGCTGGCCTAAAGCGCATCGGTGATTTCGACATTTCGGTTGCGGGCTATCCGGAAAAGCATCCAGACAGCCCGTCGCCCGCGGCCGACCTTGCCAACCTGAAGGCTAAGGTTGAGGCGGGTGCGAGCCGTGTCATCACCCAATTCTTCTTCGACAACGCGCACTATCTGCGCTTCCTCGAAGCGGCCCGCGCCCAGGGCATCTGGGCACCGATCATTCCGGGCATCGTGCCGATCCACAACTTCCGCCAGGTCGCAGGGTTCGCCGGGCGCTGCGGCGCCTCCATCCCGTCGTGGATGGTGCGGCGTTTCGAGGGCCTGGACGACGACCTGCAGACAACCCATCTGGTTGCCGCGGCGGTGGCTGCCGAGCAGGTGATGGACCTGGTCGATCAGGGTATCCGCCAGTTCCACTTCTACACCCTGAACCGCGCCGACCTCGTCTATGCCATTTGCCACTTGTTAGGCCTGCGGCCCGAACCTGTCGTCCAGCCAAAGGCGGTCAGCGCATGACCCGCAGCGAACGCATTGCCGCGCTGAGGACGGCAGCCCACAAGCGCATCCTCATCATCGACGGCGCCATGGGCACCATGATCCAGCGCCTGAAGCTGGAGGAGGCGGATTATCGCGGCCAGCGCTTCGCCGGCCACAGCGAGCTCGTCAAAGGCAACAACGATCTGCTCGTGCTGACGCAGCCGCAGGCGATCGGCGCTATCCATTCCGGCTATCTTGAGGCGGGCGCCGACATCGTCTGCACCAACACCTTCAATGCGCAGCGCATCTCGCTCGCCGACTATGGCATGGAGGATCTCTCCTTCGAGATGAACGTCGCCGCCGCCAAGCTTGCTCGCGCCTCGGCCGATGCAACAACGGCCAAGACACCGGATCGGCCGCGCATCGTCGCCGGTGCCATGGGGCCCACCAACCGCACCGCCTCCATCTCACCCGACGTCAACAATCCCGGCTTCCGTAATGTCAGCTACGACGAGCTGGTCGAGGCCTATTCCGAGCAGGCGCGCGGCCTGATCGAGGGCGGCGCCGACCTGCTGCTGATCGAGACCATCTTCGACACACTGAACGCCAAGGCGGCGGGCTTTGCCGCGCTGACGGTATTCGACGAGACGGGCGTCGAGCTGCCACTGATCATCTCAGGCACCATCACGGACCGCTCGGGCCGCACCCTGTCCGGGCAGACACCGGAGGCCTTCTATTTCTCCATGCGGCACTTGAAGCCCTTCGCGCTCGGCCTCAATTGCGCGCTCGGCGCCGAGCTGATGCGACCCTACATCGCCGAGATCGCGGCCGTCGCCGAGACGCACGTCATCGCCTATCCGAACGCAGGCCTGCCCAACGCCATGGGCGAGTACGACGAGGGCCCGTGCGAAATGGCCGGTCACATCGAGCCCTGGATGCGCGAGGGGCTCGTCAACATCGTTGGCGGCTGCTGCGGCTCGACCCCTGAGCACATCGCTGAGATCGCCGCGCATGCTGCCAAGTTGCCTCCGCGCAAGCTACCCAGGATCGAGCGCAAGATGCGTCTGTCCGGCCTCGAACCCTTCGTGCACGGGTGATGCTGCCTTAGGAGGTTGACAATGCCTTACCCCCAAGACGCATCCGCGCATTGTGCAACGCCGGCACCCAAGAGCATTGCCGGGATGCCGGAGCCCGCGCCGCTGTCCGACAGGAAGATTGTGGCGAGGTACTACCGCCGGCCTCAGGTCGCCAAGGCCATCGATCGCGCTGGCGGCCGCTATTTTCGGTGGCCGGTGCGTGGTGAACGGACGCTATGCAAACAACTGCGACCGACACCGACACCCTGCAAGATCGGCGGCACCGCCATGCCCGCGTTGTGGGCATGTACGCGTTCTGGGATTGGGAACGGCACTGTCACCCGTGGTGACGGCTGCGCACAACCACAGTGAGTAAGATGACCACATCGGCGGCATCCGCCTTCATAAATATCGGCGAGCGCACCAACGTCACCGGCTCGGCCAAATTTCGCAAGCTGATCGAGGCTGGCGACTACACGGCCGCGCTCGCCATTGCGCGCAACCAGGTCGAAAACGGCGCGCAGATCCTCGACGTCAACATGGACGAGGGCCTGCTCGATTCCGAGCAGGCCATGATGACCTTCCTCAACCTGATCGCCACCGAGCCCGACATCGCCCGCGTGCCGATCATGATCGACTCGTCAAAATGGTCGGTAATCGAGGCCGGCTTGAAGTGCGTGCAGGGCAAGCCGATCGTCAACTCGATCAGCATGAAGGAGGGCGAGGAAGCCTTCCTCGATCACGCCCGCAAGGTGCTGCGCTACGGCGCCGCCGTGGTCGTGATGGCCTTCGACGAGCAGGGCCAGGCCGACACCATCGAGCGCAAGGTCGCAATCTGCCAACGGGCCTACAAGCTGTTGACCGAGAACGTCGGCTTTCCCCCCGAGGATATCGTCTTCGATCCCAACATCTTCGCAGTCGCCACCGGCATCGAGGAGCACAACGCCTACGGCATCGCCTTCATTGAGGCGACCCGCCAGATCAAGCAGAAACTGCCGCACTGCCACGTATCGGGCGGCGTTTCCAACCTGTCGTTTTCGTTCCGCGGCAACGAGGCCGTGCGGCAGGCCATGCATTCGGTGTTCCTGTATCACGCCATCGCCGCCGGCCTTGACATGGCGATCGTCAACGCCGGCGCCATCACCATCTATGACGACATCGAGCCGGAGCTGCGCGAGCTGTGCGAGGATGTGATCCTCAATCGCCGTCCGGATGCGACCGACCGGCTGCTGGAGATGGCCGGGCGCTACAAGGGCGAGGTCTCCAAGGCCAAGGAAAAGGATCTCGCCTGGCGCAACGCTACCGTCGAGGAGCGTCTGAAGCATGCGCTCGTGCACGGCATCACCGACCACATCGAGAGCGACACCGAGGAGGCGCGCCAAGCGGCGGCCAAGCCCATCCAGGTGATCGAGGGGCCGCTGATGGCCGGCATGAACGTGGTCGGCGACCTGTTCGGCTCGGGCAAGATGTTCCTGCCGCAGGTCGTCAAGTCGGCGCGCGTCATGAAGCAGGCGGTCGCCTACCTGCAACCCTACCTGGAGGCCGAAAAGAAGGCTTCGGGTCTCGATCTGATGCCGGCCGCCGGCAAGGTGGTGATGGCGACCGTCAAAGGCGATGTGCACGACATCGGCAAGAACATCGTCGGCGTCGTGCTCCAGTGCAACAACTACCAGGTCATCGACCTCGGCGTGATGGTGCCCGCACAGAAGATCCTGGAGGCAGCCAAGAAGGAGAAGGCCGACATCATCGGCTTGTCTGGCCTCATCACGCCCTCGCTCGACGAGATGTGCCACGTGGCGGCCGAGATGGAGCGCGAGGGTTTTGCGGTGCCACTGCTGATCGGCGGCGCCACCACCAGCCGCGTGCACACCGCGGTCAAGATCAATCCGAACTACAACCGCGGTCAGACCATCTACGTCACCGATGCCAGCCGCGCAGTCGGCGTGGTCTCGACGCTGATGTCGGATACCGAGCGCCAGGGATACACAGATACCGTGCGTGCCGAGTACGCCAAGATCCGCGATGCTTACGTAAAGGGTGAAAGCAAGAAGACGCGGCTGAACCTGGAAGCTGCGCGCCAGAACCGCTTTGCCATCGACTGGTCCATCACCAAGACGGTCAAGCCGAGCTTCCTCGGCACGCGTGTTTTCAAGGCCTACAAGCTGGCGGAACTGGTGCCCTATATCGACTGGACACCGTTCTTCCAGACTTGGGAGCTGGCCGGCAAGTATCCGCGCATCCTCGAGGACAACGTGGTCGGCCCCGAGGCCAAGAAGCTGTTCGCCGATGCGCAGGCCATGCTGAAGCGCATCGTCGCCGAGAAGTGGCTGACCGCCAATGCCGTGGTCGGTTTCTGGCCGGCCAACGCCGTCGGCGACGACATCCGCCTGTTTACCGATGACACGCGCAAAAGCGAAATCGCCACCCTGCACACCTTGCGCCAACAGATGGCGCGTGAGAACCGGCGGGACCGGTCCAATATCGCTTTGTCGGATTTCATCGCCCCCCTCGATACCGGCATCGCCGATCATGTCGGTATGTTTGCGGTCACGGCCGGTATCGGCGAGGCGGACGCGCTGGCCCAGCACATCGACAAGACCGACGACTACGGGCGCATCCTGCTGAAAGCGCTGGCCGACCGCTTGGCCGAGGCCTTCGCCGAGCGCATGCATGAGCGCGTGCGCCGCGAGCTGTGGGGCTATGCCAAGGCAGAGAAGCTGACCAACGAGGAGCTGATCGCGGAGCAATATCGTGGCATCCGCCCTGCGCCCGGCTATCCAGCTCAGCCAGACCACACCGAGAAAGCCACCATCTTCCGCCTCCTCGATGCCGAGAAACAAGCCGGCATTCAGCTCACCGAGAGCTTTGCCATGTGGCCCGGTGCGGCCGTGTCCGGCCTGTACTTCGCCCACCCGGAAAGCCACTACTTCGGGGTCGGCAAGGTCGAGCGCGATCAGGTCGAGGACTACGCCCGGCGCAAGGGCTGGAGCCTTGATGTAGCCGAGCGCTGGCTCGGCCCGGTGCTCAACTACGATCCCAAGCTCGCCCGCACCGAGGCGGCCTGAGCACACTGCGACGCGGTCCTGCCGTTTCGAGCAAGGCTGACGCGACGGTCGAGCCTCTCACTTCGAGGCGTACGCGGCCTCGATGCATCCCACCCGCGACCCTGGTCCGGCCAGGTCCGGCCAGGTCCGGCCAGGTCCGGCCAGGTCCGGCCAGGTCCGGCCAGAACCGGCCAGGTCCGGCAAGAACGACCCAGGCCATCAGCCCGGCCGAGCCGTGCACGGTCCCCGCGCCGAGTTTCATCGAGGATGGCCAGCGTTACCGCCGCCGCCGCACTGAGGCCGCCCGACCACAGTGCGATGCAGCGATGCCGACAGGGCTAGACTCGTGCCTCGCCTTGGCCTCAATTCCTACATTGTCTATCCGACAGGGGATATTCTTCTGCGGGAATACCCGTTGGAAAAATATTGCGGATCACGAGGGATTCCCAAGCGATGACTGGATTACTTCTGCGGGCGTTCGTGGCTGGTGTTGCGCTGTTCGCCGGCATTGCACAAGTTTCGGCGCGCGAGCTGCGCCTGTCGCACCAGTGGCCGGAGTCCGACGCCCGCCACAAAGCCTCCCGTGTTCTGATGGCAGAGTTGAGGAAGCGTGGGCTTGACCTGACCATCAGCCTCCATCCGAATTCCTCCCTGAAGATCAAGCCAGTAGAGCAGTATGACGCGATGCTCGAAGGCAAGATCGAGCTGGCCGTCTACCCGATCGCCTACCAGTCGGCAAAGATCCCGGAGTTTTCCATCGGCCTGCTGCCGGGCGTGCCGTCCAGCGCCGAAACGGCGAGCCTGCTCAAGGGTTCGCAGTTCGAGGAAAAGCTGCAGCGCATCTGTGAGGAGAAGGGGTTCCGCATCTTAACCTGGTGGTGGGTGGGCGGAGGCGTCGCCAGCCGCTCCCAGGAGTTTGCCGGCCCCGCCAGTGTCAAGGGACAGAGAGCGCGCGGTGGTGATCGGGCGTTCGACGAGATGCTGGCTGCGGCCGGCGCCAGCGTTTCTTCAATGCCCTCGAGCGAGATCCGCGCCGCCATGGAGGCGGACAAGCTCGACGTCGCACTGACCTCGTTTGAGTCTCTGATGAGTTTCCGGGTCACCGAGCAGGCCAAGTATTCCACACTGGGCGGCCAGGGCATCTGGGTGACCTTCACGCCTGTCATCATTTCCAAGGCAGTCTGGGACAGCCTCAGCGACGAGGAGCGCCAGGCGCTCGACGACGCGGCTCGGGCATCCAACATCTATTTCGAGGCAACACAACGCGAAGCGTTGGAGTCGGCCCAGGAGGCTTTTACGAAGGCCGGCGCCAAGGTGCGTGAACTGACGTTCGACGAGTACGCCGCCTGGTTGCACATTGCCCGCGATAGCTCGTGGAAGAAGTATCGGGCGGTAAGCCCGCGCGCCGCCGAGTTGTTCTCGGCGATGCTGCAGAGCTTCATCGACAGCGGCAAGAGGTGATGTACGCAATTGCTGCGGGGGCCGGGGGCATCGATCTCGGAGCAGGGTCTAATGCAATTTCGCAATGTTGTGCTGTTTGCGGCCGCGCTATGCGCGGCCCTGGTCGCGGCTAGACCTGGTCATGCGCGCGATCTGATCCTGTCGCACCAGCTTCCGGAGGCTGACGCACGCCATCGCGCCGCCAAGGTGCTCGCCGCCGAAGTCAGGAAGAGGGTGCCCGACCTAATGGTGCGCATCCATCCGAACGGGTCGCTGGTGCGCGACCCCCCCAAGCAATACGAGGCCATGCAAGAGCGGAAGATCGACATGACGATCTATCCGATGGGCTATGCCTCGTCGAAATTCCCCGAGCTGTCCATCGTCACTCTGCCCGGCGTACCGGCGAGCGCCGAGCTCGCCGCCCTGCTCAAGAACACGGAGTTCGAGGAACAGCTGCAGCTCATTTGCGAGGAGAAGGGCTTTCGCATCCTGTCCTGGTGGTGGCTGGACGGTGGCATGGCCAGCCGCGGGCGGCCCGTCACAGGTCCGCAAACCATCAAGGATCTCGGAGCGCGCAGCGGCGGCGGTAATGACTTCAATTCGATGCTTGAGGCCGCAGGGGCACGCATCGTGGCGATGCCGCTAAGCGAGGTACGCTCGGCCATCGAGACCGGCAAGCTCGACGTGGCTCAGAGCTCGTTTGAGACATTTGTCAGCTATCGCTTCTACGAGACGGCCAAGTACGTCACGGTCGGTGGCTTCAGCACCCTCACCGTATTCACGCCGGTCCTCATTTCCAAAGCTACCTGGGACAGCCTCAATGGCACGGAGCGACAGGCGCTCGAGGACGCCGCGATAGCATCCGAGATCTATCTCGAGGCCAGCCAGCGCGAGGCGCAGGAGCATGCGATCGAGGTTTTCACCAAAGCGGGCGTGAAGGTCCAAGCTCTGACCTACGAGGACTATGCGGCATGGCTGACAATCGCCAGAGACACGGCTTGGAAGAATTATCGCGCCGTCAGCCCTCGGGCGAGCGATCTGCTCGACTCGCTGCTGCGCGCCTTCGTTGAGAGCAGCAAGCGCTGATGTGAGCGCTGCCGCCGTCTGCTAGGTTCACCGTGTGACCGGGCACGACATCGCACGCCACACGCACGGGGACCGCGCCATGGCAATCCTGTTGACTTTGCTGCTGCAGCTGGCTGCTGGTCTGGTACTGGCGCCGCTGGTCGTTGCGCTGCTGCCGCTCGGCCGCGTCTACCACATCGTCTATGCGCTGGTGCTCGGCGCGCTCATCTGGCTTGCGGGCCTACTGATCGCGCAGATGATGCAGGCACCCGCACCGCGCACGGCGATGCTTGTGGCCTCGATGGTCGGTGCGCTTGTCGGCGTCTTCGTCATTTTGCTGCCGGCCTTTGTCCCGGCAGCCGGTTCCGGCGTCCGCATTATCTCCGAGCCGCTGTACCTGGTGGCGGGCGCGCTCGGCGGCTATTGGCTGCTGCGTTAGGGTCCCGGCTGAGTCGCGCCACAGGCAAGCTCAATCGCGCGCTGCGCAGCCGAATGTGATTTGCAGCCTGCGGTCGGTTTCAGCTCGCCATAGTGCGTGTTAAGCCTGCTTAAGCTGGCGTCGGGGTTGCCGCTGGCGCATTCACTTTTTGTGGGGGGCACGCCATGCTCGGACGTCTCGTTCTACTGCTTCTGCAAATTGCCATTGGTTGGTTCGGGGGCAGGGCCATCATGGGCTACATCAATGTCGGTCAGTTCCGGCTGTTCATCTTCGCCATCGTGGTGGCAATCGTCATCTTCCTGGTGGGCATCATCGCCGCGCAGGTCCTGCGCGAAGTAGGGGCGCCATCCAGCCACACGCTGTCGTGGGCCGTTGCCCTGGCTGTGATTGCAGCCGCGTTGTGGACATTCGGGCCGCAATATCTACCGCAGGTGCCGTGGCGCCAGGTGCAACCCGAGTACGCCGTGCTGGCGGGCGCAATCCTCGGCTACATGATCAAGCGTTAGGTGCTGCCAAAAACAAAAGCGCGGGAGTGATCCCGCGCCCTTGCTGTTGTGACTACGCTGATCCCCAACTTCCCAACGATCAGCGCGTGCTCGCACCTATGATCAGAACATTCCGAACACGACAGCAGTCAGAAAGGCGAAGGAGATGACGGCCGCAAGCACGTTCAGCCTCGTCCTCAATTCCATCATGACACCTCCTCGGCCGGACAACCCGGCGCTCTTGGCTGTGGCTTCCCGCCTACCAAGAAGTTGGAGTCTATGCGCCGGCTCGGTCGGCTGCCAAGGGGAAACTCGTCGCTTACTCGGGAATTTTAGGACTAGGAGGGAGTTTCCCGGGCGCCGCAGGGCTTGATGCTTGCAAAGCACAAACTTCCTAGTCTTATAGAAGTAGTTGATCTTGAGGTCTATTTGGTATTCATGGATTATTAATCTAGATGTTCTTGTGTGCGCTGCAATTCAGTCACAATATGGCGGATGTAATCCTCAAAGTAGACCTGCAAGAATGTCGCAGGTGGGGACGGGGTGGGTGCGAGGTGTCTGTGGCGAAATAGGCACGTGACGCATGTGCGAGATCACGTCGTGTCGTGCCCACAACTCGATGCGGTCTTTGTAAACCCTGCCCGAGGGTTGCCATAATCGGGCCCGCCCACAGGTCGTGGATCGAGGGCGTGATTTGCGGCGGAGGTGACGCATGCAGCGCTTCAAGGCCTTGGTCGTGTCCAAGGGGAATGCCGGCCAGACGCTGGCCTGGCAGGAGATGGGCGAAGCCGACCTGATGCCCGGCAACGTCCTGGTGCGTGTCAGCCATTCGACCATCAACTACAAGGATGGGCTTGCCATCACCGGCAAGGCGCCGGTGATCCGTCGCTGGCCGATGATTCCCGGCATCGACTTCGCGGGCACGGTGACCTCGTCCACACACCCGCAGTTCAAGGCCGACGACGAGGTGATCCTGAATGGCTGGGGCGTCGGCGAGACGCATTTTGGCGGCTACGCCCAGATGGCCCGCGTCAACGGCGACTGGCTGGTCAGGAAGCCGGCAGCCTTCACAGCCGCCGAGGCCATGGCCATCGGCACGGCCGGCTATACGGCGATGCTGTGTGTTTTGGCGCTTGAGCGGCACGGCGTACGGCCGCACAGCGGTGCGGTGCTGGTGACAGGCGCAGCCGGCGGTGTGGGCAGCGTTGCGATCGCCCTGCTGGCCAAGCTCGGCTACACGGTCACCGCCTCTACCGGGCGAGCGGGCGAAGCACAATATCTGGAGGACCTCGGCGCGGCCGAGGTGATCGATCGCAGTGAGCTGGCGGGTACGCCGCGCCCGCTAAACACGGAGCGTTGGGCAGGGGCCGTCGACTGCGTCGGCAGCGCCACGCTCGCCAACGTGCTGAGCATGACCAAATACGGCGGCACGGTTGCGGCCTGCGGTCTTGCCCAGGGCATGGACCTGCCGACCTCGGTGGCACCCTTCATCCTGCGCGGCGTGACGCTGGCCGGCATCGATTCCGTGATGGCGCCCGAGCCAGCGCGCCTAGAGGCCTGGAGCCGCCTCGCGCAGGACGTCGACAAGACCAAGCTCGCCGCCATGACGGTCGCGCGACCGGCCGCCGATGTGGTCGCACTGGCCCCGGACATCTTGGCCGGCAAGGTGCGCGGTCGAGTGGTGCTCGAGCTTGGATAGGCCGGCCAATGCTGTCAGTCCCTGAGGGTCTGATACCACAGGCAACGCTGGCAGCACGCGCAGCGGCTATGCAGGCGGCGCGTGCACGGCCTTGTTTTCTGGTGTGGCTCGACCCGTTACAATGAGATTGTCATGGTGACCGTTCTCGACACCCGCGCCCCGCGCCATCCGGAGAAGGCCAACAAGCCGGATACGCCCGTGCTGCGCAAACCGGACTGGATCCGCGTGCGCGTGCCCTCGTCAAACCCGGAGCTGGCCGAGACACGCCGCATCGTGCGCGAACACAAGCTGCACACGGTGTGCGAGGAGGCAGGCTGCCCGAACCTTGGTGAGTGCTGGACCAAGCGCCACGCCACCATGATGATCATGGGCGACACCTGCACCCGCGCCTGCGCCTTCTGCAATGTGCGCACCGGGCTGCCGGGGGCGCTTGATCCCAACGAGCCGCACAACGTGGCCGAGGCGGTGGCCAAGCTCGGCCTCGATCACATCGTCATCACCTCGGTCGACCGTGACGACCTCGACGACGGTGGCGCGCGCCACTTTGCCGAGACGATCCGCGCGGTACGGGCGAAGACACCGCACACGACCATCGAAGTGCTGACCCCCGACTTCCTGCGCAAGGATGGGGCGCTGGAGATGGTCGTTGAGGCGGCTCCCGATGTGTTCAATCACAACCTCGAGACGGTGCCGTCGCACTACCTCAAGATCCGCCCCGGTGCGCGCTACTTCCATTCGCTGCGCCTGCTGCAGCGGGTCAAGGAGATTGCGCCCACCATGTTCACCAAGTCCGGCATCATGGTCGGTCTTGGCGAGGGGCGCGAGGAGGTGCTGCAGTTGATGGACGATTTGCGCTCGGCCGACGTCGACTTCCTGACGATCGGCCAGTACCTGCAGCCGACCCGCAAGCACGCCGAGGTCAAGCGTTTCGTAACGCCCGACGAGTTCAAGGCCTACGAGGCGACCGCGCTGGCCAAGGGCTTCCTGCTGGTGTCGTCGAGCCCGCTGACGCGCTCGTCCTACCATGCCGGCGACGATTTCGAGCGCCTCAAGGCGGCGCGGCTGGCCGCACAGGGCTAGCATGTCGGCCCGCGTCACTTTCAAATGTTCCACCTGTGAGAAAATTCACCAAGGCTTGCCGGCGATCGCCTTTGATGCCCCCGGCCTTACTACGCTATCGCCAGAGGAGCGGGCCAAGCGGTCGGTGCTCACGAGCGACACCTGCGTCATTGACGAGAAGGAGTACTTCGTGCGCGCGGTGTTGGAGATGCCGATCGTAGGCCAAGCCGAGACGCTGGAATGGGGCGTTTGGGGTTCCCTGAGTGAAAGGAACTTCGCACGCTACAACACGACATTCTATGATCTCGACCAAAGCAAGCTAGGGCCACTGTTCAGTTGGTTCGCATCGCGATTGCCGGGCTACAGTTTCGCCGAGAGTCATCGTTGCAACCTCATGCCGCGCGATGACAGGCAACGTCCGTTTGTCGAGTTTCACCCCGACGACACGCAACCGCTTGTACTCCAAGAAGCAAGGCATCAGTCTCGAGCGAGCGATCGAGTTTGTGATGCCGGTCCTGCACAAACACTGAGAGCACCCGATGCGACGCGTGTTGGTGATCGGCATCTCGGGTGCCGGTAAGAGCACGTTTGCACGCGAGCTGGCGGCACGCATCGGCCTGCCCCTCATCCATCTCGACAAAGAGTTCTGGCGGCCAGGCTGGGTGACGACACCGCAGCCGCAGTGGCGCGCCAGAGTTGCGGCGCTGGCAGCTCAGGATACCTGGATAATTGATGGGAATTACGGAGCCTGAGCGTGCGATTGCCGCGTGCCGATACGGTGTTCTGGTTCGATTATCCGCGGCTGCGCTGCCTGCGCCAGATGGCTTGGCGCATCGCCTCCACCTACGGTCGCGTCCGACCTGATCTGGCGCCGGGTTGTCCCGAGCAGATCGACTGGGCATTCTTGCGTTTTGTATGGACTTTCCGGCCAACAGCCGGCCGACCATCGTGGCCGCTATGGCGCAGTACATGCCGGCGGGTGCAGTACTCAGCGTTTGCAGGCGTTGGGCCGATGTCAGGCGCTACCTTGCCCGCGTTGGGTCGGCTGACCGCTAGGTCAGTTGCGCGTTTTGGCTGTGCGACGCGCGGCCGTGAGGTCCGCGAGCTGATCGCAATTGGCCGCGATCTCCTCAAGGGTCTGGCGCGCGACCGGGTCGCTCAATTGCTCGGCCATGCGGCGCGCTTGCTGCGCGCGCCGCCGCCAATAGGCCGGGTCGGTGATCTCGGGGCTGATTTCCATGAGACGTGAACACATAAAATAATGCTCAGTTCCGCTTCCTGCTCGGATCGCGGCGATCCCGCGCACATTCATTGTTCGGTCTCGGGCTCGGTGCGGGCGTTACGCGCGGCGGCGCGCTCGGCGAGCCGATCGTAGCCCCGTGCGATGGTGAGAAGAATGAGCTTTTGCTGCGGATCGGTCATCTGGTCCGCAATGGTGCGCGCCTCTTCCGCCAGCGCTTGCCAGCGCAGAGCAGGGTCGGGCGCTTCCGCCGGCATTCGCTACCCCCCGGGCTTAGTCTCGCGTCATCAACGCGGGGCAAGTCCGTCAGTTCCGCAATTTGCCTTTCCGATCAAGCAGCGGGCCCGTCAACCGCGCTTTTTCGGTAACGGGCTAGGCCGGGCCTTGCCTTGCCCCGGCACGAAGCCTGACCTATAGCCGGCAGCCATGCCATCCTTCCGCACCGTCCGCCGGGTACCGTTCAGCCCGCGCCAGATGTTCGATCTCGTCGCCGACGTGGAGAAGTATCCGCAATTCCTGCCGCTATGCGAGGAGCTTAGGGTCAAGAGCCGCGCGCCCGACGGCACCAGGGAAATCGTCATCGCCCAGATGACCGTCGGTTACATGGCGCTGCGCGAGAGCTTTACCAGCCGCGTCGTGCTGGATCCGGCGGGACTGCTGGTCAAAGCCGCGGCGCTGCCGGGTACGGCCAGCGGTCCGTTCAGCCGCCTGCACAACCATTGGGCGTTCGTGGCGGCGGGAGATGGCTGCAACGTCGATTTCACGATCGACTATGAGCTCAAGTCGTTCACACTGCAGATGCTGGTCGGCGGCCTGTTCGACCGCGCCTTCCGCAAGTACGCCGAGGCCTTTGAGGCGCGCGCGCACGCCATCTACGGTGCGACGGCCTGAAGGCTCACGGCGAGCCGCGCGACACGCCATCCTTGATGAACACGCGATAAGGGGTGGTGCCCGAGGCGCTGCCATCAAGGGCGCGCCACTTGCCGTTGGTGCACAGGATGCCGCCCTGGGCTGGCACGGCGTCGAACTCGACCATGTTGTAATAGACTTTACCGGCCGGGTCCGTGGCCGTGAAGTCGGTGCGGCACTTGTCACCCATCACGACCGGCTTGTAGCCACCAATCATGATGCCGCCGCCGCCCGTGCTCGGAAACGGGTCCTTGAGCGGCTCCCAGCGCTCGTAGTTCTCCTGCGCCAGCGCCGGCAGGACGGCGAGCGCACCGAGCGCCGCGACGATGACAAAGCAGGCGCTACCGGCATGCAGCATGGCGTTCTCCCATTTTTTGCACATGCCGGTCCCTTGCACCGGCTGGGAGAGCTACGCGTGCGGGTCTACCGGAGTTTGCCGAGAGCCATCACGAGTTGGTGAGGCGTACGCGTGAACACATAACCAGCCGACACAGGTGGTTTGGCATGCGATCCGGCCCGACGGACGCGGTGCGGTCGACGGCGGGCTCACCTTCGGGCTGCATTTTTCCAAAAAAAAGCCGGCGATGCACCGCCCCTACCTCCAGGCGACGGGCACCGGTTGCGTCTTTTTCCCGACCTCTGGCGGCCGGCAGCCGACCAATTTCCTGGATGGCTTGGGCCGCTAGCCGTCAGCCGTCCTCAAGGGCGCAAGCCCACGCCCGGCTCAATCCAGCCGCGGCACATGCAATCGATGCACGAAACCGGCCGTTGTGCTGTTGAGTGGGGGATAGCGCTCTAACACGAGGGGGTCGTGCCCGGGCACGATATGGCGCGGTGATGCCGCTAGCGCGTACAGTCGCTTGTAGCCGCGCAACGTGTCCTCGGCATCGACCACGATGGGGAAGACTTTGCCCTTCTCGAAGTTCTCGTAGTAGTGCGAAGCGTCGGACGCCAGCACCACCGGCCCGCTCGCCGTCGCCACGCGCACGCATTGCAGGCCGCGGCTGTGGCCGCCCGTCTTGTGCACGGTGATGCCGGGCGCAATCTCGGCATCGCCTTCGTGGAAGGTGACCCGGCCTGAATAGACGTGGCGCACCATCTCGCACACGTGGTCCACGGTGAACGGAATGCGCAGCTGCGCATGGCACATGCAGGGTCCGGTAGCGTACTGCATCTCGGCGGCCTGCAGATGGAAGTGCGCTTGCGGGAAGGCGCCCAGCGTGCCCGCGTGGTCGTAATGCAGGTGCGTAATGATCAGCTGGTCGATGCTGCCGGCCGATATGCCGATCAATTCCAGTGCGTTTGCCGGCGCGCGCAGCACATTGCGCTTGCGCTTGCGTCCCTCGACCTCGTCGAACCCGCAGTCGACCAGGATGGTTCGCTCCTTGTTGCGAATCACCCACACGAAATAGTCCATTGGCTGCGGCGTTGCGTGATCGTCGACCTCCGGCGTCAGGAAGCTTTCGGCGCGGAAACGATCCAGCCGCTCGGCATACTTAATGGCCAGGATCTCGTAAGTATCGGTGGTCATCGGCGGTTCTCTCCCTAAATAGCTGGTGACACCATGGCGGGACGGGTCGCCGGTTGTCATCTTCCTGTTGCGATCTGCAACTTGAGGGGAACCGAGGCGCCGCCATAATGTTGTAATTGAGCGTCAGCTTGGCTATGCCGGCGGGCGCAAACACAAGGGGTTGCGGGTGAACGTTTCTTTTTTGCAGGAGCTGCTCAACACAATTGCCGAGCAGGGGCGGCAGCTGCTGCCGCGCTCGCTTGGCGGGGCAGATCCACAAGATGACATCACTGAGCTGGCCGACGCGCTGGTGTCGGTGCGCGGCGAGGCGTCGGGCGTGGCGATTGCGCGCGAGATCCTCAACCGCTATCGCGCGCTGACGCCGGGGGACCGCCACGCCTTCCTGGAATTTCTGGCCGAAACCCTCCAGCCCGATCCGAACGGCGCGGCCCGTGCCGCCAAGGCCTACCTCGAGCAGCCGAGCGAGAGGGCGATGGCTGCGTTGCAGGCGGCCGTGGAAAGCCCGCGCCAGGAGTTCTTCCGCCGCCTGAACCTCGCCCCAGGCGCGACGGCCGAGATCGTCGCCATGCGCCTCGATCTGCTCGAGTCGATGGGGGATGAGCCGGCCTTGCAACGCGTGGAAGCCGATCTCAAGCACCTGCTGTCGTCATGGTTCAACCGCGGCTTTCTGGTGTTGCGCCCTATCGACTGGCAGACACCCGCGGCCATCCTCGAGAAGATCATCGCCTATGAGGCCGTGCACAAGATCGAGGGCTGGGATGACCTGCGCCGTCGTCTCGACCCGACCGACCGACGCTGCTTTGCCTTCTTTCACCCCTCGCTGATCGACGAGCCGCTGATCTTCGTCGAGGTGGCGTTGACCACGTCAATCCCAGACAACATCCAGTCAGTGCTGGAGGAAGCACCCAAGACCGACGGCATCGCCGACAAGCCGACCACGGCCGTCTTTTACTCGATCTCCAACTGCCAGGAGGGCCTGCGCGGTATCTCGTTCGGCAATTTCCTGATCAAGCAGGTCGTGGAAGACCTGGTGAAGGAGCGCAGCAGCCTCAAGACGTTTGTCACGCTGTCGCCGGTGCCGCGGTTTGCCAAGTGGCTAGAGGACGAGCTGGCCGATGAGGAGAGCGAGGTGGTCACGGCCATTGATCGGGGCAGGCTGGCGCTGCTGGATGATCCGGCCTGGGCCGACGACCCGGCGCAGGCCGATGCCGTGCGGCCGACCCTGATGCGGCTCGCGGCGCACTATTTCCTGAGCGTAAAGACGCCGGACGGGCAACCGATTGATCCGGTCGCGCGTTTCCATCTCGGCAACGGAGCTCGCCTTGAGCGCATCAACTGGCTGGGCGATACCTCGGCCAAGGGACTGAACGAGGCGCACGGGCTGATGGTCAACTACCGCTACGAGATCCGCGACATTGAGAAGAACCACGAAGCCTACGAGAACGACGGCATGGTGGCGACGTCCAAGCAGGTTACCGCTTTGTTAAGGCCGGAGCGAGCCCGTACCGAGCCGAGCAAGCTGCTGCAGCTGCCGGTGCTGCGCACTAGAACGATAACGGCTGATAAGGTGGTGTCGACCGACAAGGAGCAGGGCGGCGATTAGGGCAACCGTGAGCCGCCGACCTCTTGTCGGCGGGTATGCTTAGTGTGCTAGATGACGACACGCTGGGCAGGAGCTGCGGCACAACAAGGGTTTGCACATGCGGTACGGCGACGACGATCGGGAAAGCCAGAATGTCGAGGATCGCCGCTCCTCGGGCGGCTTCGGCGGCGGTCGCGGCATGCGCATCCCGATCCAGATCGGCGGTCCCGGCGGCATGAGCCTCACCACGCTGCTGGTGGTCGGTGCCATCTGCCTGATGCTCGGCATCAATCCACTCGATCTGTTGAGCGGTGGCGGCATCCCGGTCGGCGAGCGGCCGACCCAGCAGCAGCCTCTGTCGCCGCAGGACGAGGCCAACGCGCGCTTCGTAAAGCGGGTGCTGGCCGACACCGAGGATGTCTGGAATAGGACCTTCCAGGACGCCGGCCGCAAATACCAGGAGCCGACGCTCGTCATGTTTCGCGGCATGACGCCGACGGCGTGCGGCACGGGCGATGCCCGAATGGGCCCGTTCTATTGCCCGCTCGACCAGAAGGTGTACATCGATCTGGTGTTCTTCGATGAGCTCAAGCGCCGGTTCAACGCGCCGGGCGAATTCGCGCAGGCCTACGTGGTCGCCCACGAGGTTGGCCATCACGTGCAGACGCTGCTTGGCGTCGCCGCAAAAGTGCGAGAGGCCCAGCAGCGCGACCCGCGCCGCGCCAACGAGATGCAGGTGCGCATGGAGTTGCAGGCTGATTGCCTGGCAGGCGTGTGGGCCAACCGCACCAACCAGATGAAGCAGCGCCTGGAGCCGGGCGACATCGAAAGCGGACTGCGCGCGGCCGCAGCCATCGGCGATGACACCCTGCAAAAGCAGACGCAGGGCCGCGTGGTGCCCGAGAGCTTCACGCACGGCAGCTCCGCGCAGCGCGTGCGCTGGTTCACCGCCGGCTTCCAGAGCGGCCAGATGGGATCGTGCGACACCTTTGGGGCCGGGCAGCTTTAGCGACGGCGCCGACCGTTGCGGCGTCCGGTGCCAAGAAGGCCGTGCCGGCCCATCGAGCCATGGGTCGATCTTGCCCGCACACCTGCCTCACAAATTGCATCTGGCGATGCGCGTAGACGCCGCAGAGGTCGTCGACGACAAGGGGTAGTGGCGGCGTCGTGCAGCGCCGACTACCTCGTCGCGCGCCGTAGCCCGGGGTGGCGCAACGCATACGATGGGGCGTTGCTAGGAAGCAAAGGCCGGTTTGTTGACACGGATTGGCAGTCGCCGTTCGGAACAAGCCGGACAATCCAGTAGCGCCTATTGCAAGACCCTGGGCAGGCATCGATGACCGTGCGCAAATAGCACCTGCCGAGGATAGCCCTCAGCGGCCGCGGGCCAGAAAATGCTAGCTCTTGCTCTGCGACAGCATTGGCTTGAGCGCGGTGACGAGAATGTCGCGCACGCGCGGCGGCTTGGCGGCAAGGAACGGCAGCGGGCGGATCACCTCGATGGCCGCAACGCCCATGCGGGCGGTCAAGGCGCCGTTGAACGCGCCCTCGCCCAGCCGCCGCGATAGGCGCCGCAGCAAGTCCTGGCCGAGGAACTGGCCGAGCAGGTCATCGGTGAGCGCGATGCCGCCCGTTGCGATGATATGGCCGAGCACCATCCGGGCCAGGCGCAGCGAGCCGAGCAGGCCCGGACGGCCGCCGTAGAGCGCAGCGAGCGCGCGTAGCAGTCGCACATTCTCAACCAGCACGTAGCCGACCGAGATGAATACCATCGGTGACATGGCCGTGACCGTGGCGACGCGTTTTGCCGAGCGGGTGATGAGGCCCAGCGCCTCGGCATCCAGGGTCGTGAGTAGGTCGCGGTCGGCCAACCTCAAAAGCTCGCCGGCATCGTGCACGTCGCGCGCGTGCTCGCGGAACCGGCGAACGGCGTGCGCCAACGGCGGTCGACCGGCATAGAGGTTGGCGAGGCGGCGCGCGGCCTGGCGCTCGTGGCGCTGGTCGCGGTCGCGGAGCGCGGCGGCGGCATCGCTCTTGAGGCGGTGCAGGCGGGCAAGACGCGCGAAGCCGATCACCTCGCGCAGGACCAGCATGACGCCAGCCAGTGCCGCGAGGGAGAGCAGCGCCAGCGTAATCCAGCCCAGCCAGTCGTCGCGCAGCAGCGCAGCGGAGACGAGGCGTGCAAACCATGCGCCGGCGCCAAGCAAGGCCGCACCTGCCAGCGCGCTGACCAGCAGCGTGCCCCAGCGCAGGCCGCGCTCGCCGAGGTCGGCGAGCGTCGGGCGGGCGAGTGCGGTTTCTGGCGCGGCGACGCCTGCCGACGTATCGGGCGGCGCGTCGACCTCTACAAGTGGCTCGCTGACCAGGGCGGGATCGTCGGCGGCGAAGGCCTGCGGTCGGCGCGGCTCGCGAGTATCCGTCATGCCAATCGGTCTCCAATCAGAAAGTCGACGGCGCGGTCAAGGCGGATGTGCGGCAGCGCCGGCGCATCGCCGGCCGGCGTTGCCAGGCTGACGCGCGGCGGACGAAAGCGCGGGAAATGCACGACGTCGGGAGTGGCGATGGGTGCCGTCGGGTTCAGCAGGGTGCTGGGGTCGGCGGGCAGGTCGCCTGGGAACACGGCGGCCTCCGTGCGCCCGTCGAACGATTTGCGCCCCAACTGTTCGCCGGGCAGCGGCACGCCGACGATGCAGGGTAGACGCTGCCGGCCCGAGCGCGCTTCCGCTTCGCGCGTGGCGCGCAGCGCCGCGAGTGCCATCACCTTCACATCGGCGCCGGCGAACGAGGCCCGCGCGATGGCCTGATCGGCGAGCAGGCGCAGGATCGCCTCCAGGCGGTCGTGGCTGGTGTGATGCAGGTGATCGGCCTTGGTGGCGGCAAACAGCAGGCGGTCGATGCGCGGCGCGATCAGGCTCGACAGCAGCGTGTTGGCGCCGGGACGGAAGGCGCGCAGCACGCCCTCCATGGTCTGCTGCAGGTCGATCAGCGCAGCCGGACCGGAGTTGATCGCCGACAGCGCATCGATCAGCACGATCTGCCGGTCGAGGCGGGCGAAGTGATCGCGAAAGAACGGCTGCACCACGTGCGTCTTGTAGCTGTCGAAGCGGCGCGCCAGCATGGCGGCGAGGCTGCCGCGTGCGGCAGCCGGACCAGCCGGCGGCGGCAAAGGAAAGAACGTCAGCAGCGGCGAGCCGGCGAGGTCGCCAGGCAGCAGGAAGCGCCCGGGACCCGGCGCCGTCAGGAGGGCATCGGGCGCGCGCGCCGCTTGCAGGTAGCGCGTGAACAGTTGCGCACCGACGAGCGCCTTCTGCTCATCCGCCGGCGCCGTTGCATCGAGGCTGGCGAGGAACGAAAGCCAGTCGCGAGCTGCATCCGCGCGCAAGGGCAGCCGCGCCTGCGCAAGCGCGCGCGCCGACCACTCGGGATAGTCGAGGTCCAGCAACGGCAGGTCGAGCAGCCATTCGCCGGGATAGTCGATCACGTCGACATGCAACCGCCCGGTGCCGAGCGTGCGCTTGAGGAGCGTGTGCGGGCTGTATTCGACGGTAACGCGCAGCTGGCTGATGCGCCGCGTGCTGTGCGGCCAGTGCGGCGGATCGGCAGCGAGCGCCGCCAGATGCTCCTCGTAGGCGAAGCGCGGCAAGGTGTCGTCGGGCTGCGGCTCGAGGTAGGCGCGGGCGATGCGCCCTTCAGCCATGGCCGCGAAATAGGGCAGGCGCCCGCCCGACACCAGGCTGCGCACGAAAGCGGTGATGAACACGGTCTTGCCGGAGCGCGCCAGGCCGGTGACGCCGAGGCGCAAGGTCGGCGTCATCAGGTCGCTGACATAGGCGCCGGCGCTGCGCAGAGTGTCCGCCGCCTTTTCGCTCAGGTCCGAGAGCCGCAAGGATGACCGCCTTCCATCGCCCATCCCGGTAGCTAAGGCGCGGCGGCCGCCACGGCAAGGCTGCGGGTCGCCGGCCTGGGCATCATGGTTTGCAGCGGTTTGTCATCCCCGCTACGCGTGCCCGAACGCAGGGTGTCGCGCAAATGCTGACGCAGGTCGCACCATGATGGGGGCGACGAGCACCGGCAGGATAACAACCCGTTCGCGCTAGGCGTGGCTACAGCGGCTCGCCGGCGAAGTCGGCGGTGCTGCAGGACGCCAGCTGCTGGGCGCGCAGCTCGCTACACATTTCGCGGGCGGCAGCGGGCGTCGTCAGGGGGCCAGCCAGCAGCCGGTAGGGAGCGCCCTTTTTTGCCGGCGCGATGTAGCGCGGCTGCAGGGTAGCAAGCGTCGAACCGTGGCGATCGACCAGTTGGCCCCAGCGCGCGCGCAGCACGTCGAGGGAGGTTGCTGTATCGATCTGCACGGCATACAGGTTCTCGGCTCTGGTCACGATCGCTTCGCCGAATACGATCTCAGGCTGCCTGATGCTGCCGGTTTCGATGGGTGTCTTGCTGCCGTCTTCCGCTGCCGAGCTGGTCCTCTGGGGGGCGCCTTTGGCCGGCGCCTTGGCTTGAGTTTTTTCGGCCGGCTTTTGCACTGCCTTCGCCTCGGTCTTCTCCGCCGCCTTTGGCTCAGGGTTGTCAGCCTCCTTCGCCTCCACACCCTTCGGCTTGGCGGCAGAGATATTGGCCGGGGTGCTCATGGTTATGCTGCTCGGCAGGGATGCCACGCGCTCCTCCAGAGCTGCAACGCGAGACTGCAGCGTCTTGTCGGTATCGCCGCGCTGCTCGACACTGCCCTTGAGATCGCCCATGTCCTTTTGCAGGGTGTCGACGGTCTGGCGCATCGTGTCGACTTCCGCCAACGCCTTGACCGCAGCTCGCAAACCCGGCTCGGGTTCCGCTGTTTGCGGCTGGCCGGGGGCCAGCAGCTCCGGCTGCCAGGCGAGCGAGCCGAGGTAGCCCACAGCCACCACTGCCGCCATGACCCACATCGTCATATATACGCGAAACCACCGCCGCGAGGGGGCATCGCTCCGTTCCGCTACCGCCATGACCAACGCGTCCTCGTGCTGACTGATTTTCGGTTGTTGCGCGAGACGCAGGACAGGCGCGATCCGAATCGTCCACAAACCGTGTCAAATGCCGGGGGGGCCGGTCAACGCAGGTGCTCGGGCAGGGCGACACGGGTTGTGGACGTGTGTTTGAAGTGCCATAGGTTTGCCGGGAGCGGCCGGGCGGGCTGCTTGCAAGGGTTTATCGTTTGCATGCCAAGGCTTTGTCCGGCTCCCACGGCTCCGCGAACCCGTGGAGCGGGTAGCTGCAACAGGACGGCGGCGCAATGAGCAAGCAATCGCATCTGGTCATCGTTCTGGCGGCCGGCAAGGGCGTGCGCATGCGCTCGCAGCTGCCCAAGGTGCTGCACCGCATCGGCGGCCGTTCGATGCTAGGGCACGTGCTGGCGACGGCGCAGGAGGCTGGCGGCTCGCAGCTGGCCCTGGTCGTGGCGCCTGGCATGGAGGCCGTGCGCGCCGAGGCCAAGGCCGTTGCGCCAACCATCAATATCTTCGAACAGACCAGCCAGCGGGGTACGGCCGACGCCGTGCTCGCGGCCCGTCCGGCAATCGCAGCGCACCGCGGCGACGTTACCGTTCTGTTCGCCGATACGCCGCTGATCGAGGTGGCAACCCTGCGCAAGCTGACGTCCGCCCTGGAGGCTGGCGCGGCCATTGCCGCGCTCGGCTTCGAGCCGGCCGATGCAACCGGCTACGGCCGTTTGATCGTCGACGGCGAGGGGCGCGTGACGGCCATCCGCGAGCACAACGATGCAAGCGAGGGCGAGCGCCGCGTCGGCCTATGCAACGCCGGAGCGATGGCCTTCCGCCTCCCCGATCTCGCCGGCCTGCTCGGGCACATAAAGAATGCCAACGCCAAGGCTGAGTACTACCTCACCGACGCCATCGCCCTGGCGGCCGAGCGCAGGCTCATTACGCGTCCAGTCGTGTGCTGCGAAGAGGAAGCCATGGGCGTGAATTCGCGCGAGCAACTGGCCGCCGCCGAGGCCGTGTTCCAGCGCCGCGCGCGCTCGCGCGCCATGCAGGCCGGTGCCACCCTGACCGATCCCGAGACGGTGTGGTTCAGCTTCGACACGAGCATCGGCCGCGACGTCACCATCGAGCCGAATGTGTTCTTCGGCACCGGCGTGGTGGTTGAGGACGACGTCGAGATCCTGGCCAATTGCCATATGGTCGGCGTGCGCATCCGCAAGGGTGCGCGCATCGGGCCGTTCGCACGCTTCCGTCCGGGATCCGACATTGGTCCAGGGGCCCACGTCGGCAACTTCGTGGAGATCAAAAACGCCAAGCTCGAGGAGGGGGCGAAGGCCAATCATCTGGCCTACATCGGCGACGCCCGCGTGGGCGAGCACTCCAACATTGGCGCCGGCACCATCTTTTGCAATTATGATGGCTTCAACAAGCACTTCACCGATGTTGGCAACGGCGTATTCGTCGGGTCCAACGCATCGCTGGTGGCGCCCGTCAAGATCGGCGATGGCGCCTACATCGGCTCGGGCAGCGTCATCAGCAAGAACGTGGACGCCGATGCGCTGGCGCTCGAGCGATCGGTGCAGGAGCAACGGGCCGGCTGGGCCGCCAAGTTCCGCACAATGATGGGCCGTCGCAAGAAACATCGTTAACCATAGGCAAAACCAAGCAACAGAGATTGAGTTGAAGCATTAAGTATACCGGGACTAGTAAACATTCAGGCGATTTGCAGCTGACGGACGGCAGGACTCAAGCAATGTGCGGCATCGTTGGCATTCTCGGACAGAAAGCGGTGGCGGGCGATCTCGTCGAGGCGCTGCGGCGGCTGGAATACCGCGGCTATGACTCGGCCGGCGTAGCCACAGTAGAGAACGGCCACCTGGACCGCCGGCGCGCAGAGGGCAAGCTCAAGAATCTCGAGCTGCGTTTGTCCAATCATCCCCTGCAAGGACATGCCGGCATCGGACACACGCGCTGGGCCACGCACGGCAAGCCGGTGGAGCGCAACGCCCACCCGCATATGAACGAGCGTGTGGCGGTGGTCCACAACGGCATCATCGAGAACTTCCAGGAGCTGCGCGACGAGCTAACAACCAAGGGACACGACTTCCAGACCGAGACCGACACCGAGACGGTGCTGCATCTCGTCAGCGACTACATGGATCAGGGCAAGTCTCCGACGGAGGCTGCAAAGGCCGCGCTGCAGCGCCTGCGCGGCGCCTTCGCTCTGGCCATCATCTTCGCCGGCGAAGACAACCTGATGATTGGCGCCCGCAATGGGCCGCCGCTCGCCATCGGCCACGGCAAGGAGGAAATGTACCTCGGCTCGGACGCCATCGCGCTGGCCCCCTTCACCGACACCATCACCTATCTGGAGGATGGCGACTGGGCGGTGCTGACGCGCGAGAAGGCCGAGATCTTCGGCCTCGACGGCCGCAAGGTCAGCCGTCCCGCCATCAAGTCGGTTGCCAGCTCGCTGTTGGTCGACAAGGGCAACTACCGCCACTTCATGGCCAAGGAGATTCACGACCAGCCCGAGGTGATCAGCCACACGCTGGCGAGCTTCATCGACTTCGCCGAGGGCCAAGCATTGATCCCTGACCTGGGGCTCGATCCGACCCGCGTCGTGCAGATCTCCATCTCGGCCTGCGGCACAGCCTACTACGCGGGCCTCGTCGGCAAGTACTGGATTGAGCGCTATGCGCGCATTCCGGTTGAGATCGACGTCGCTTCCGAGTTCCGCTATCGCGAGCCGCCGCTGGCAAAGGGTGGGCTCTCGCTGTTCATCACCCAGTCGGGCGAGACCGCCGATACGCTGGCGACGTTGCGCTACTGCAAGGCCCAGGGCCAGCGCATCGCCTCGATTGTCAACGTGCGCACGTCTACCATCGCGCGCGAGTCCGACGTGGTGCTGCCGACGCTGGCCGGCCCCGAGATCGGCGTTGCCTCCACCAAGGCCTTCACCTGCCAGCTCTGTGCTCTGGCGTGCCTGACGATCGCGCTCGGCCGCGCGCGCGGCACCATCACCCGGCAACAGGAAAAGGAGCTGGCGCACGCGCTGGCCGAGGTGCCGCGCCACGTGTCGACCCTGCTGCACAACGAGCCGACCTATGAGCGACTAGCCCACGAGCTCTCGAGAGCCAAGGACGTGCTCTATTTGGGACGCGGCATCAGCTACCCGATCGCGCTCGAGGGCGCGCTCAAGTTGAAGGAGATCTCCTACATCCACGCAGAAGGCTACGCGGCCGGCGAGTTGAAGCACGGCCCCATCGCGCTGATCGACGAGAACGTGCCTGTCATCGTGGTGGCGCCGGAGGACGAGCTGTTCGAGAAGACCGTCTCCAACATGCAGGAGGTGGCGGCGCGCGGCGGTAAGATTATCCTGGTATCGGACGCCCCTGCTGCCAAGGCCGGCTGCGCGCTCGAGGCCCACATCCCGATGCCCAAGGTGCACGGCTTTGCCAGCCCCCTGCTGTACGCCGTGCCGGTGCAGCTGTTGGCCTACCACACGGCGGTGTTCATGGGCACGGACGTGGACCAGCCACGCAATCTGGCCAAGTCCGTAACGGTGGAATAGCTCCCCAGAATCTCATAGGAATTTGCAGGGAGCCCGCGAATTGGCGTAATTTCGTCCTACCGGATGCCTGCAGTGTGGGCATCAGGCGGGTAGTTGAACGGGGAAAGTAGCGGAATGGTTCGGGACTGGCGCAGTCTCGCGCTGGCGGTATTGGCGGCGGCGGCTTTGTCGCTGACGGGCGTCCTTGGCGCCGAAGCGCAGACCCCCGCAAAAGGCGCCAAGACCGCCCCCAAGACCGCGCCCAAGCCGGCGCCGAAGGCCTCCGAACCGGCCGACGACGACGATTCGCCGGAAGAGCTAAAGCCGGAAGCCAAACCCAAGGCCAAGAAGCAGGATCCCGTCGAGGCCCAGCGCGCCATCGAAGGTGCGCTCAAGTCGCTTGAGAGCGGCAAGCCCGACCAGGCCGTGCAGGTGCTCAGCAATACCATCTCCGGTGGCAATCTGCCGCCCGCCATCATGGCCAAGGCGCTGCTCTATCGCGGCATGGCCCATCGCCAGCAGCGCAGACCCGCGCAGGCCATCTCCGACTTCACCAGCGCCCTGTGGCTCAAGGGCGGCCTGTCTCCGACGGATCGCACCAACGCCGAGCAGCAGCGCGCGGCGGCCTACCGGGAAGCGGGCCTGAACGAGAAGGGCGGGCCGCTGGCGCCGGGCAGCGGCGACGCCACGCAGGCCAACGAACGCCCGTCGCGGCCAGCGTCGAACTTCGGGCCGGCAACCTCCTCGTCGGGCACGGAGACGAAATCGTCGTCGTCACAGTCGGGCAGCGGTTGGGGCAACTGGTTCGGCGGCGGATCGTCGGGTTGGGGTGCGGCAACCACGACCACCACTACGGAGCCCGCGTCTCAACCGAAGACGAGCCAATCGAACAGCGGCTGGGGCAACTGGTTCGGCGGCGGATCGTCGGCGGCGGCCCAGACCAAGCAGGGGCAACCCGAGCAGGAGGTGGCGCCGTTCGCCACGACCGTGAAGGGCACAGCTGAGCCGACGGCGTCGACCTCGAGCTGGGCCAGCGGCACCGAGGTGCGCGGCGCGCCGGCCCAGGCAAAAACGCAGCGCATCGAGACCGCCGCCATCACGTCCGCGCGTGCCGAAGGCCGGTTCAGCGTGCAGGTCGCCATGGTGCGCTCCCAGGACGAGGCGACCGCCATCGTTGCCAAGGTCAAGCGCGACTATGCCGGAGCGCTGGCCTCACGCGAGCCCGAGATCGACTGGACGACGGTCGGCAACATGGGCTTGTTCTACCGCGTGCGCGTCGGGCCGTTCGCGAGCCAGAACGAGGGCCAGGCTGTCTGTGCAAGACTGAAGGGCAGCGGCCTCGATTGCATGGTTGTTACCCAATAGTCGGCATTGCCGCGCAGTTTCTTAGGGAAAATACTGTACCGTTGGCCACTTCGCCACGCAGCGGGGCGTTGCCCAACGACCTTGCCTCGGCTCAAGCGCGTGAGACAATGGCGTCCGACACATTGCGCCCTGCGCGGGACAAGCGAATACGCAAAGCAGGTGAGCCGTCTTGATGCATGAGCAGCAAGGCCCGACCAGCCAGACCGGCGCGGGAGGGCCGGTGGAAGGCGAGGCACACGACCTCAAGGCCGAGCTGGCGAAACTGGCGCTCGAGGCACCGCCCGAGCCGCGCCATCTCGGCTGGCGCCTGCGCAACTATTTCCTGACCGGCCTCGTGGTGGTCGGTCCGGTCACCATCACCCTCTACATCGCCTGGTACTTCATCAACATCGTCGACGCGTGGATCAAGCCCTACATCCCGCGCTTCTACAACCCCGACACCTATGTGCCTTTTCCCATCCCGGGCGTTGGGTTGATCTTTGCCATCATCGGGCTGACGCTGATCGGCGCGTTGGCCGCTAATCTGCTCGGTCGTTCGCTGATCAGTGCCGGCGAAATGATGCTGGGACGCACGCCAATCGTGCGCAACGTCTACCGCGGCCTAAAGCAGATCTTTGAGTCGGTGGTGACCGCCTCGGCGCCAGGGCAGGATTTCCAGAAGGTCGGCCTGATCGAGTTTCCCTCCAAGGGTATCTGGTCGATCGTGTTCGTGACGGGCGAGGCCACCACCGAGATCACCAGCGGCATTGGCGCGGACGATCTGATCAGCGTCTTCATGCCGACCGGCATGCTGCCGCCGACCGGCTTCGTGTGCTTCGTGCCGCGCAAGTCCGTGGTACCGGTGCGCATGAGCGTTGAGGACGCCGCCAAGATCATCATCTCGGCGGGCATGATCAACCCCGAGACGCAGGCCCGGCTGCGCGACCTGGCGCAGAAGCCGAATGGCGCGCCGCGCAGCGTCGAGGCAACCCGCGCATAACGCTGCGCGTTGTGCTGTGGCGTGGCCCAGGGTCTTGCAAAGTTTGCACGCCTGGAACACCGCGGGTGGCGTGGGTTCCAGCAGATATGCGCCAGTTGTGGCACCGCCCGACGCACGCCTGCCTGATCCGCCCAGACTGAGCGCGTACGATTGATCATATCTGCAGCCGACCAGATCTGCGTTGCCAAATAGCGATGCTGCCCGTGGCCGACATCGGCAAGGCGCACGCTTTCGAGGTGGCAGTGCTTGCTTCAATTGCCAAAGACGTTCGCGCACGGCCGCCGGCGCCGACATCGACGGGCAGGGCGACCTGCACGAGGCCGGCGTGATCGGTTGGGCCACCTGCTTCAGCGACGTGCGTGCCGATGCAGCCGAGCTTCTGCTGG
>Ga0075418_10000999_pt1 | contig 31217 bp, 24 predicted proteins | sample SoiMetdeltSBSDD2_FD_81776 | JGI IMG/M metagenome (GOLD analysis project Ga0075418, IMG submission 81776) | Bulk soil microbial communities from a Populus tree surrounding site in Tennessee, USA - Soil MetaG P. deltoides SBSDD2 | ecosystem: Environmental > Terrestrial > Soil > Tree plantation... | reverse complement strand
TAGCCGAGTCGAGGATAGACAACACCGACGTAAAGCGATCCGACTGCACGCGCCGGCGAATGTCCGCTTCCGTCGTCCATTCCTCGACGTAGTGCACGGTCGAATCCGGTTCGATCCACGCGGAACATCCCTGACATCCGCTCTCCAGTCGCGTACCAGGTACTAAAAACCGCAGAGCGTCGAGAAGATCCTGCGCGGCGCGAGTGGTCGGCGCGCTGAGCGCAATGGTGAGCCGCACCATATCTTTCGACCTAAGCAGCACTCGTTCCAAGTGTTGCAGCGAGCGCGTTTAGCACGTTAGCTCCGTCAGGTGAATACGTTGGAGCACGGCGTGTGGAGTACTGCGTTCATCTGGCCATGCACAACCCCCCGGCATCACAGAGGGGCCACGGCATACCGGAGGCGAAGTACGCCTCCGGCGGACGTTACCGATGTCCAGGACGTTTGAGACCGAGCTTCGCCATGCGGGTTTCGAGCGTCGTCGGCTTCAAACCAAGGCGGTCGGCCGCGCCTCCGACGCCGCGGATCCGCCAGCCCGTCGACTCCAACACGGATCGAATGTGTTCCTTCTCGACGTCAACCAGCTTCGGGCTGCGCCGGCTCGGGGGCGTGGGTGTCTGCGGCGACGGGATGGCCAGCCGTCTGGTGGTAGCCACGATCATCGCCCGCTCCACGGTATTGCGTAGCTCGCGAATGTTGCCGGGCCACGAATACTGCTGAAGGCCGGTCAGGCTGTCCTTATCGATGGCGTCGATCCGCTTGCCGAAGGCCTTGGAGAACTCCTCGACGAAGCGCCACACGAGCAGCGGGATGTCTTCGGCGCGCTCGCGCAGCGGCGGCACCTCGATCGGGAAGACGTTGAACCGGTAGAACAGATCCTCCCGGAACGATCCGTCGGCGACACGCTGCTCGAGATTTCGGTGCGTGGCCGCGATGATGCGGGTGTCGACGGTGATCGTATGCGGGCTTCCGAGCCTTTCCAGCTGACGCTCTTCGAGTACCCGCAGCAGCTTGACCTGCACGTCTGCCGGCAGGTCGCCAACTTCATCCAGGAAAATTGTCGAGCGATCGGCCAGTTCGAAGCGGCCGACCTGGCGCGAGAGTGCTCCAGTGAACGCGCCGCGCTCACGTCCGAACAACTCGCTTTCAATCAGCGTGGATGGAATGGCCGCGCAGTTGACTCGCACCATCGGCCGGCCGCGGCGGTTGCTGAGCTCGTGAATCTGGGTGGCGAACAGCTCTTTCCCAGTTCCGGTCTCGCCGAGCAGGAGCACCGTCGAGTCAGTCACGGCGACTTGCTGGACCTGCTCGAGGACGTGGCGAACGGCCGCACTTTGCCCGACAATCCGGGTCAGTCCCAGCCGCTCCCGTTCTTCCCGGCGTAGATAGGAGAGCTCCGCTACCAGACGCTCGACTTCGACCTGGTCGTCGAGCGGGGGCTGTCGATCATTCTCCACCATCGCATCCATCGGGCGCACCCATCGGGGCCTCTTTGGCCAGCTACTTGACCTTCTTGATATCGGTGAGCCGGACGAGTTCCGCCCCAAAATCGCTCACCACGAAAACGCCTTGCTTCACGTCGACCTTGGCGGCCGGCGCCATCGACCCGGATCCGCCGCCTTTTCCATCGAGTTCGAGGTCGATGATCGTGAAGTCGTAGCCCTCTTTCGGCTTTGCGCCCGGGACGCCGGCGCCGAGGAAGAAGATGGGTTGGTCGGCAACGATGGTCAACAGCCGCCCTTTATCGGTAGCCCGCTCGAGGGTGAGGCGGGTTGGCGTTTTCGCGCCCCCTCCGAGCTGGACGGACCCGGTTGGCGCCACGCCGGCCAGCGCCTTGCGGAGCGCCGCGGCACCGCCGCTCTTGAACGCCTCCGTGAACTTGTCGGCCTCGGCCTGCGACATCTTGCGATCGACCACGATGGTGACTGGTGCAGTGGCCGCGGCGGCCCCAGCCGTCTTCACTGCCGCCGTAGCTGTGAACGTTTCGGCTCCGGCCTGCGCATGCGCGGCTGAAGCCGCCACCAGGAATGCCGCCAGTGCAACGCCGCCGGTACATGCCCTCTGTCGAAGCTTCATGTGCGTGACCTCTCTCGGATCGGACTGCGGGCGCCCCGTGCAGCAGCCGTACCGTTGCGGCTCACCTCGTCAAACTCGCGAACAGACCAAGACTGGACGCGTTTGACTGCGATCTGCGCCGCGCGCAGGCGCCTCCGGCGCCTCCGACATCGCGGAGAAGGTCCGGAATACCGGAGGGCGCGAACGCTATCACAAGCCGTTCGCGTGGAGGTGAAGGTAGTGAATCAGCCGCGCTTGGGCCCCGGGGCCAGGCCGACGTTGCGTGGCATAGCCCGTGCTCTGACCGGCGGGACACGGGGTGAATGTGCTCGATTTGCTTTGTCTCGGCTTTGCCGAACCGGTACATCACGGCTTGTCGCAGAAGGCCGTCGAGATCGGCAGGCCGTTTGGGTTCCCGATCACCAACTCCATGGTGGTGACCTGGGTCGTCACGGTGGGCCTGATCGTATTCGCGCAGCTGTCGACGAGGCGAATGTCGCAGGTTCCTGGGGGCGCGCAGAACTTCCTCGAGTGGTTGATCGAAAGTCTGTACGGTCTCCTCGAAAGCATCATCGGCCGGCATCTCGTCGACAAGACCTTCTGGTTCTTCGGGACCCTGTTCATCTTCATTCTGGCGTCCAACTGGGTCGGCCTGATTCCCGGGGTCGGGACGATCGGCTGGGGCCACCACACCGATCATGGGTTTGTCGTCGAGCAGCCGCTGCTGCGCGGCGCCAACGCCGATCTGAACCTGACATTGGCGATGGCGCTGGTGTTCTTTGCCTGCTGGATCGTCTGGGCGTTGCAGGAAGTCGGTCCGGGCGGCATCGCGAAGGAACTCTTCGCGCCCAAGGGCGACACCTCCGGTGTGCTGCGGCTGCTGATGATCGTCGTGTTCTTCGCCGCCGGGTGCCTCGAGGTCATCTCGATCCTCTTCCGCCCCGTGTCATTGAGCTTTCGTCTCTACGGCAACGTGTTTGCCGGTGAAAACATGCTGGAGACCATGGCGACGATCGTTCCGGGGCTCGGGTGGCTCTTGCCGATTCCGTTCTATTTCATGGAGCTCCTGGTGGGGCTCGTGCAGGCGTTGGTCTTCATGTTGTTGACGGCGGTGTTCACGCTTCTGATTTGTCAGCATCACGAGGAACCGGGATCCGCGGCGGCGCACTGAATCAACAACAGAAAGGACGCATTCCGATGACCGGTAGTATCCATGTGGGCCTGGCAGCGCTTGGCGCAGCAATTGGTGTCGGCTTGATAGGCGGCGCAGCATCGAGCGCAGTTGGACGGAATCCCGGGGCGTCGACGAAGATCATGGTGCAGTCGATCCTGTCCATCGCCTTCGCCGAAGCCATCGTGTTCTACGCGCTGTTCCTGGTTCGGTGAGGTTCGCCCATGTATCTGGCACTACAGACCGCCGAGGAAAGTGGAGGGCAGATCGCACAGGTCGCCGCCACGTTCGGCGTGAACTGGCCCCATCTGCTCGCGCAGACGGTCAGCTTCGGGATCGTCTGTGCCGTGCTTTACGTGCTCGCCTATAAGCCGATCCTCCGCATGCTCGACACGCGGCGTCAGCAGATTGCCTCGGGGCTGGCCAACGCCGAGAAGATCAAGGCGGAGCTCGCCCGAATCGAGGCGGAGCGCCAGGACGTCCTGCGTAAGGCGGACGCCGAAGGCAAGCAGTTGATCGCAGAAGCACGCGCCGCCGCCGCTCGCGTTCAGGCGGAGGAAACCCAGAAGGCGATTGCGTCGGGCGAGCAGATTGTGGTGCGCGCCCACGAGGCCGCCGATCGCGAGCGTGCGCAGATGCTGGCGGAGTTGAGGCACGAAGTCGGACGTTTGGTCGTTCAGACGACCGCGTCGGTGACAGGCAAGATTCTGACGCCGGAGGATCACCGACGGCTGGCAGAAGAAACTGCGAAACAACTGGTCGTGTGAGCGTAGGGCCGCCCGCGAAGCGGGCGGCAAGGCCAAAGGCCGTCGCGCGAAGCGCGTAAGCGAGCGGGGGTGGGGCCCCGCGAGCATTAAAAAATGACCAAACGGAAAGTGAAAAGGGCCGCGCGGCAGTTGCTGCGCATGTGCCTCGTCAACGGTGCCCTGCAGGGAGATCGCGTGCGTCAAGTCGCCGAGCGGCTGGTGGCCGCGAAACGCCGCGGCTCGCTGAACGTGCTGTCGGAGTTTCAGCGCCTCGTGCGGCTCGATCGCGATCGCCACACGGCCGTCGTCGAAACCGCCGCGCCGTTGGTGCCAGAAGTCCGCGCCGACGTGCGAGCCGGCCTTGCGCGCCTCTACGGCGATGGTCTCGAGGCGTCGTTCGAAGAGAACCCCGGATTGATCGGAGGGATGCGCATCAAAGTCGGCAGCGACGTGTACGACGGTAGCGTGCGTGCGAAGCTGGCGGCCCTCGAAGCGCGTTTGTAGTGCACGGGTTGAGCGGACTGAGTGAGATGACCTATGGCGGACCTCGTTAAAGAAATCGAACTCCAGATAGCTGGTGCGCGTGCCGCAGCTGCCAAGCAGAGCGTCGGCGTCATTCGCGAGATCGGCGACGGCGTCGCCAAAGTCGAAGGGCTCGCGGACGTCATGCTCAACGAGATGCTCGACTTCGGCGAGGGCATCACGGGGCTGGCGCTGAACCTCGATGAGACCGAGGTCGGCGTGATCATCCTCGGCGACTACACGCGGCTGCAGGAAGGGGACGAAGTCCGCGCGACCGGCAAGCTGCTGCAGGTGCCGGTCGGCAAGGGCCTGCTCGGCCGCGTCGTGAACACGCTCGGCGAGCCGCTCGACGGCAAGGGACCGATTCCGAGCGACGTCGCATACCCGGTAGAAAAATTGGCGCCGGGCATCATCCGCCGCAAGTCGATCGGCCAGCCGGTTCAGACGGGGATCATGCCGATCGACGCCATGATTCCGATCGGTCGAGGCCAACGCGAGCTGATCATCGGCGATCGCTCGACGGGCAAGACGACGATCTGCATCGACACCATCATCAGCAACGCGCGCCTCAACAAGGCCGCCGAGGCAGCAGGCGATACCAGCTATCGACCGTTGTATTCCATCTACGTCGCCATCGGCCAGAAGCAGTCCACAATCGCGCGCATCATCTCCGTGCTCGAAGAGGCCGGCGCCATGCCCTACAGCATCGTCTTGGCCTCACCGGCGTCGGATTCGGCGACGAGTCAGTACCTTGCGCCGTTTGCCGGCGCGGCGATTGGCGAGTGGTTCATGGACAACGGCATGGACGCCCTGATCGTCTACGACGACCTGTCCAAGCACGCCGTCGCGTATCGCCAGGTCTCGCTCGTCTTGAAACGGCCATCGGGTCGTGAGGCGTTTCCCGGGGATGTCTTCTACCTTCACAGCCGGCTGCTCGAGCGTGCCGCGCGGGTCGGTGAGCAGTACGGGAACGGTTCGCTGACTGCGTTGCCGATCATCGAAACGCAAGCTGGGGATGTGTCGGCCTACATTCCCACCAACGTCATCTCGATCACCGACGGGCAGATCTTCCTCGAGACAGACCTGTTCTATCAGGGCGTGCGACCGGCGATCTCAGTCGGCATCTCGGTGTCGCGCGTCGGCTCGGCTGCCCAGTTGAAAGCGATGAAGCAGGTCGCAGGTCAGCTGAAAGGCGACCTCGCACAGTTCAGAGAGCTCGCGGCTTTCGCGCAGTTTGGCTCCGAACTGGACGCCGCCACTCAATCGAAAATCGATCGCGGCAAGCGCATCGTTGAACTGTTCAAGCAGCCCCAGTACAGCCCGATTCCAGTCGAAGTCCAGGTGGGAGTTATCTGGGCGGTGCAGAACGGATACGTCGATGACGTACCGGTCGAGCGCATCAAGGAATTTCAGGCGGCCTGGACGGACTTTCTGACGACGCGCAAGGCCGATGTGCTCACCGCGATCGGCACCCAGAAGGCGTTGAGTCCCGAATTGACGGCCTCGTTGAAAGCGGCTGCCGATCAGTTCAAGACGACATGGAAGTAGCGGACCGCGGCCAGCGGCCAGCGGACAGCGAATATGAATAGCCCCCGAGACCTTCGCCGCCGGATCAAGTCCGTTGGCGGGACCGCGCAGATCACGAAGGCCATGCAGATGGTGGCCGCGTCGAAGATGCGCAAGGCCCAGCAGGCAGCGACTGCCTCGGCGCCGTTCGCGCGGCTGCTCTATCGGATCCAGCGGCGCGCGACCGCCAGGGCGCAGGACTTCACCCATCCCCTGCTCGAAGCCCGAGAGGTCCGACGGCGCGCCGTGGTGCTGATTGCAGCCGACAAAGGACTGTGCGGCGCGCTCAACACCAACGTCTTTCGCCTGGCGGCGCAGTTCGATCCGGCGTCGACGCTGTTCATCACGGCCGGCCGCAAGGCAGCGCAGTTTGTCGCTCGAACGAACCGGCAGCTCGTCGCCGAATTCGCCTATGGCGACTCACCAGCCTATGCCGAGGCGCGAGCGATCGCGTCGTTCGCACGCGATCTGTTCCTGAAACGGGAAGTGGACCAAGTACTTCTCGCCTCGACCAGGTTCGTGAACACCCTGACACAGGAACCGGTGTCCGCCGAGTATCTGCCCGTGGGTGCCATCACGAGCATCAAGGTTCCAGGCGCCGAATCCGAGGAACTGCTGGCGGCCGACGACGAGGAGGTGTTGTTCGAGCCGAGCGCGAAGTCAGTGCTGGACTATCTGATTGGCCAGTATCTGAACATCTACCTGTATTACGTGCTGCTGAACGCGAAGGCGAGCGAGCAGAGCGCGCGCATGGTGTCGATGAAGAACGCGACCGACAGCGCGGAAACGCTCATTGCGGAGCTGAAGCTCGAATACAACAAGCTGCGGCAGGGCAACATCACGAAAGAACTTCTGGAGATTGCCGGCGGCCAGGCGGGCTAGAACAGCGCGCGGGCCAGCGGATAGCGGAGATCGGACCTTATGAACACCGGAACAGTTGTCCAAGTCGTCGGCCCCGTCGTAGACGTCGAGTTTCCAGAGACGCTGCCACCGATCTACAACGCGCTCACCGTCGACTACACGGTCGAAAACCAGCCCGTCAAGTTGACGCTCGAAGTGCAGCAGCATCTCGGGGACAGTTGGGTGCGCACGATCTCGATGGCAGGCACCGAAGGGATCAAGCGCGGCTTCACAGTCACCGACACCGGCGGCCCGATTTCTATGCCCGTCGGCGAGGGCGTGATGGGCCGTGTGTTTGACGTCACCGGCAACCCGGTTGACGAACGCGGACCAGTCAAGGCCGAGAAGTATTACCCCATCCATCGTCCGCCGCCACCGCTCGTGGACCAGTCAACGTCGCCTGAAGTCCTCACGACAGGTATCAAGGTCATCGACCTGATTTGCCCCTTCCTGAAGGGCGGCAAAGTCGGCGCGTTCGGCGGTGCAGGTGTCGGCAAGACCGTCGTGATCATGGAGTTGATCAACAACATTGCCAAGCTCCATGGCGGCGTCTCGGTATTTGCGGGCGTCGGCGAGCGGACGCGCGAAGGCAACGATCTCTACCAGGAGATGTCGCAGGCCGGCGTCATCAACCAGAAGGACCTCGGGTCGTCCAAGATCGCGCTCGTGTACGGCCAGATGAACGAACCACCGGGGGCGCGCCTTCGCGTGGCTCTAAGTGGGCTCGCGATCACCGAATACTTCCGCGACGAAAAGAACCAGGACGTCCTGCTGTTCATCGACAACATCTTCCGGTTCTCGCAAGCTGGCTCCGAGGTCTCGGCGCTCCTGGGCCGCACCGCGAGCGCGGTCGGCTACCAGCCAACGCTCGCGGCGGAGATGGGCGTGCTACAGGAGAGGATCACGTCCACCAAGAAGGGATCGATTACGTCCTTCCAGGCCGTTTACGTGCCCGCGGACGACTTGACCGATCCGGCACCGGCGACAACGTTTGCGCACCTGGACGCGACGATCGTGCTCGAACGATCGATTGCGGAGCTCGGCATCTATCCCGCGGTCGATCCGCTCGCGTCGACCTCGCGCGCCTTGGCGCCCGAGATCGTCGGCGAAGAGCACTACAACGTCGCGCGCGGCGTGCAGAAGGTGCTGCAGCGGTTCAAGGATCTTCAGGACATCATCGCCATCCTCGGCATGGACGAACTGTCGCCGGAAGACAAGATGACCGTCTACCGCGCGCGGCGGATTCAACGGTTCCTGAGCCAGCCGTTCAGCTCGGCTCAGGTGTTCACGGGCCGCGAGGGCCGTCAGGTGACGGTGGCCGATACCGTCAAGGGCTTCAAGGAAATCCTCGACGGCAAGCACGACAAGGTGCCGGAAGGGAACTTCTATATGAAGGGCGGCATTGAAGAAATCAATACGTAACCGCTGGCCGCTGCTCGCGGTCCGCGGTTCGAAAGTAGAAACCCGGAACTGAGAACCCATGGCCGACACACTCCGACTCGAGATCATTACGCCGCAGGAGATCGCGTTCTCCGAGGACGTGCAGATGGTGACCCTGCCCGCGGTGGACGGGCAGATCGGCGTCTATCCGCACCACGCTCGCGTCATTACCCAGCTCGAGCCAGGCGAAATCATCGTCCATCAGAACGGTCAGGATCGATCGCTGGCCGTAGGTGAAGGGCTCGTCGAGATTGCCGGCGACCACGTCGCCATCGTCACCGACATGGCAATTCCCGCCGAGAAGATCGACGAAGCGAAGGTCGAGGAAGCGCGTGCCCGCGCCGAGGCGCGCTTGCGAGAGAAGATCTCCGACGAGGAAGTGGCCACGGTCAACGCCTCCCTCGCCCGATCGCTCGCGCAACTGCAGATCAAGAGGCGACGCCGAATGTGACTCGAGCTCAGGACGATCGGCGCAAGGTTCGGCACGTCGCCGCTCTGGCGCTCTGGTCGTTGTGTGCGTCGGGCGTGGTCGCGAGTCAGACGGCCCCTGGGCAGCAGGCGATCGCCGACGAAGTCGAGGCCGGGCACCACAGTCCGGCACCCGTGCTGCTCGGTGGCGACACCATCCTCTGGATAACGGTCGGCGCCGGCCCGTATACGACGCAGTTTCGCGCCGATCGCATCAGTCAGCGTCTCTACGAGACCGTGCGCGACCGCGCCGTTGTGGATCCTGTCGTAACGGCGACGGAAAACGACGGGGCATCCGAGCTTCGTGCCGGGTCGCGGCTGCTGATGGTCGTGACGCCGCGAGATGCCGCGAGCCTCGGTGCTCCCCGGATTGCCGTCGCGCAGCAGTACGCACGCGATCTGGAAACGGCGATTCGCAGGGAGCGGCTCCGCTACGCACCAGCCACTTTGGCCCGCTCCGGTATCTACGGACTCCTCGCGACCTTGATGCTTGCCGGCAGCCTCTGGATCATCGTCAGAGGAACGCAACTGGTCGGTCGCAAACTGGAGCGCTGGAGAGAACGGCGGCTGGGCGGATTGCACGTCCAGCAGGCGGAAATCGTGTCGGCCGCCGGCCTCAGTCGCGGCATCGCGCGGACGGTTTCGGCGATTCGCGTGGTGCTCATGCTCCTCGCCGTCGACTTATATCTGACGTTCGTGCTCGGGCTGTTTCCGTGGACGCGCGCCGTGTCGACCCATCTGCTGAACTACGTGCTGAGCCCGCTCGGCACTGCGGGGGTCGCCTTCGTCGGCTATCTGCCGAATCTGATGTTCGTGCTCGTCATCGCGTGGCTGATTTACATCGCGATTCGGGTCGTCGGCTTCATCTTCAACCAGATTCGGCTGGGCCGGATGGTCTTCGCCAGTTTCCCGCCCGAGTGGGCCGACCCCACCAACAAGATCGCGCGGGTGCTCCTCATCGCCTTCGGGATCGTCGTGGCGTTCCCGTATCTACCGGCGTCGAACTCACCCGCGTTCACTGGTGTGTCGGTGTTCATGGGCGTGCTGTTCTCGTTGGCCTCGAGTTCGGCGCTGTCGAACATGATCGCGGGCATCGTGCTGACTTACACAGGTGCGTTCCGCCTTGGCGACAGAGTGAAGGTCGGCGAATCGTTTGGCGACATCATCGAAACATCGCTGCTTGCCACGCGAGTCAGGACCATCAAGAACGAGGACGTCACCATCCCGAACAGCATCGTGCTGGGGCACTCCACGATCAACTACTCACGAAACGCTCGTACGCTGGGATTGATTCTGCACACGAGCGTCACGATCGGCTACGACGCCCCCTGGCGTCAGGTTCACGATCTGCTGGTCGACGCAGCGCTGGCCACGCCCGGCATTCTCAACGAACCGCGTCCGTTCGTCTGGCAGACAGCACTCAACGATTTCTACGTCACCTACGAAGTCAACGCCTATACCGACACGCCGCGAGACATGGTCGACATCTATGCGGCGCTTCACGCGAGGATTCAGGATTCGTTCTACGCCGCCGGAGTCGAGATCATGTCGCCGCATTACACGTCGTTGCGGGACGGGAATACGGTGGCGATTCCGGAGTCCGCGAGACCACCGGAGTATCTCTCGCCAGCGTTTCGCGTGACGGACGTCAATCCCCCCGAAACCGCGCGTCGTGCAGGGTGAGTGAAAATCTCTTTCGGGAGTCCGGACTTCCGGACTTCCGACCCGCGGACCCCGGATCCCGGACCCGGATCCCCGATCAGTACGGCCACGTCCAGTTCACGATTTCCGGCCGATCTGTGCCGTGCTCGTGTGCGTAGGACAGGTGGTCGATGATCGCGTTCTTCATCTCTTCCTTCAGGTGTGCCGCCTTCATCCGCAGTTTCGGCACGCGATCGATGACATCGATGACCAGGTGAAAGCGTGAGGTCTCGTTCAGGATCGCCAGCTCCAGCGGCGTGTTGATGTTGCCCCTCTCCTTGTAGCCGCGCACGTGGAGATGCTCGTGGCCTCGGAAGCGGTAGGCCAAGCGGTGGATAAGCCAGGGGTACCCGTGGAAGTTGAAGATGATCGGCTTGTCGGTCGTGAACAGGCTATCGAATTCGCGTTCGGTTAATCCGTGCGGATGTTCGGACGCCGGCTGCAGCTTGAACAAGTCGACGACGTTGACGAACCGCAGCTTCAGGTCTGGCAAGTGGTCGCGCAGGATGGCCGCCGCCGCCAAGGCCTCCATCGTCGCCACGTCGCCGCAGGATGCAACCACGACGTCCGGCTCCTCGCCGGCGTCGGTGCTCGCGCGCGTCCAAATGCCGACGCCTTTCGTGCAGTGAGTAATCGCCTCGTCTATCGTCGTGAATTGCAGATGCTTCTGCTTGTCGGCGACGATGACGTTGACGTAGTCCTTGCTGCGCAGGCAGTGATCCGCAACCGACAGCAACGTATTTGCGTCAGGCGGCAGATAGATGCGCACGACTGACGGGCCCTTGTTGGTCACGAGGTCGATGAAGCCTGGATCCTGATGCGAGAAGCCGTTGTGATCCTGGCGCCAGACCGTCGACGACAGGAGGATGTTCGCAGACGAAACGGGCGCGCGCCACGCGACATGATTCTTCGAGATGTCCAGCCACTTCGCGTGCTGGTTGAACATCGAACCGATCACGTGAGCGAAGGCTTCGTACGTGTGAAACAGTCCGTGGCGGCCGGTGAGGAGATAGCCCTCGAGCCACCCTAGCAGCGTGTGCTCGGACAGCATCTCCATGACACGGCCGTCACGGGCGAGCTCGCCGCCATCAGCATCCTCCGGCAGCAAATCAGCCATCCAGGTTTTCTTGCTCGCTCCGTACACGGCATGCAGCCGGTTCGACGCCGTTTCGTCCGGCCCGAACAACCTGAATGACGTCGGGTTGCTGGCCATCACATCGCGGAGATATTCGCCGAGAGGTTTGGTGTTCTCGTATTCGGCGGTTCCGTGAGAGGAGACGGGAATGGCGTACTGGCGGAAATCCGGGAGCTTGAGATCCTTCCGGAGCACACCGCCGTTGGCATGCGGATTCGCGCTCATGCGACGCGTACCGCGCGGCGCCAACGCCCGAAGTTCCGGCACGAGCGTGCCGTTGGCGTCGAAGAGCTCCCGGGGCCGATAACTCATCATCCAGTTCTCGAGGAGCTTCAGGCTGGCGGGATTGCTGCGGACGTCGGGGAGGGGCACCTGATGCGATCGCCACGAGCCTTCGACTTTGTGCCCGTTGATGTCCCGTGGCCCGGTCCACCCTTTTGGCGTGCGCAGCACGATCACCGGCCAGCGCGGGCGTATGGCATTGTTCGATGCCCGCGCCGCCTGCTGCGCAGATCGGATTTCACCAATCGCACGGTCGAGGGTGCTGGCCATCTCCTGGTGCACGAGCTCGGGGTCGCTGCCCTCGACGAAATACGGCGTATAGCCGTAGCCGACGAAGAGCGCTCTGAGCTCCTCGTGGCTGATTCGCGCCAGGATCGTCGGGTTCGCGATTTTGTAGCCGTTCAAGTTGAGGATCGGCAGCACCGCGCCGTCGCGGATCGGATTGACGAACTTGTTGGAATGCCATGCCGTCGCAAGCGGCCCGGTCTCGGCCTCGCCGTCGCCGACAACACACGCGACGATCAGGTTGGGGTTGTCGAACGCCATGCCGTACGCGTGCGAGAGGCTGTAGCCAAGCTCGCCACCTTCGTGAATCGACCCTGGCGTCTCGGGCGTGACGTGGCTGCCGATGTGTCCGGGAAACGAGAACTGCTTGAAGAACTTCTGCAACCCTTCGGCATCCTGGCTCTTGTCCGGATAGATCTCCGAGTACGTGCCTTCGAGATACGCCGGACCGAGAACGCCGGGGGCGCCGTGGCCGGGACCGGCGACGAAGATCATGTCGAGGTCGTCGCGAACGATCAGGCGATTCAAGTGGACCCACACGAACGACAGCGCCGGGCTCGCACCCCAGTGGCCGAGCAGCCGGTGCTTGATCTGTTCCGGCCGCAGCGGTTCAGTGAGCAACGGGTTGTCGCGCAGGTAGATCATTCCCACGGACAAGTAGTTGCAGGCTCGCCAGTAGGCGTGCATCAAAGCCAGTTCGGTGTCGGTGAGTTTCGGGCGTTCGAGCTCCGGCGGACCGATGTGCGCCTTCATTGTTGCCTCTCAATCTTTCACGCCGGCCCCTGTCTGCACCGCTCTCGCGAGGAGGACCACGGAGCGTGGCTGCACGAGATACGTTGGGGTGCTGACGACGGGGGCCAGTTCAAAGGTGTTGATGTCGTCGGGCGAGGGGAGTGCGGTGTCCAGCGAGCGGCGCCAGGATCCCGGAGAATCAGCGCGCGCTGACGGCAGCTCGAACGTCAACGGTTCCCAGTAGGCGTTCAACATGCCGTGCAGCACGAAACGTTGGCGCACGCTCTGCAGCGAGAACGCCAGAGAGTGCGACCGGGAACTCCAGTCGGGATGATGGAGCGCGACGCCGTGCCACTCGATCCGGGCGCGATGCAGTAGCTCGTTAAGCGTCAGGGGGATTTCTTCCGCGACGAGGTCGCGGCGCTGACGAAACGCGGTGAGGACTTTCACGAACCGGTGGATGTCCGCATGTCGTTCGAGCAAACGCCAATCGAACCAGCTGACGTCATTGTCCTGGCAATAGGCGTTGTTGTTGCCGCGCTGCGTGCGGCGGACTTCGTCGCCCATCAGGAGCATCGGCGTTCCCGCCGCGACCAACGTGAGCGCCAGAAAATTCTTGACCTGTCGATTCCGCAGCGACTCGATCGCCGGATCGTCGGTCGCGCCTTCCACACCGCAGTTCCAGCTCGAGTTGTCGTTGCTGCCGTCGCGGTTGTCCTCGCCGTTGGCCTCGTTGTGCTTGTCGTTGTAGGACACGAGATCGTTCAGCGTGAAGCCGTCGTGGCACGCAACGAAGTTGATACTTTGTTCCGACTCCCGGTTATCGTGGCCGTACAGATCCGGACTGCCGACCAGGCGCGTCGCCAGGCCAGAGACAGTGTTCGCATCGCCTTTGACGAATCGACGGACATCGTCGCGAAACCGGCCATTCCATTCCTGCCAGGTATCGCCCACGAAGCTGCCGACCTGATACAGCCCTGCCGCGTCCCACGCCTCGGCAATTAGCTTGGTGCCGGAGAGGATTGGGTCCGACTCGAGATCCCACAGCACCGGCGGGTTGGGCAGCGGATTGCCCATGTCGTCGCGCGTCAGGATCGATGCGAGGTCGAAGCGGAATCCGTCGACATGCATTTCGGTGACCCAATACCGCACGCTGTCGAGGATCAGGCGGCGGACGACTGACTGGTTCGCGTTAAGCGTGTTGCCGCACCCGGTGTAGTCCGCGTACTGCGACTGGTCCTCGCCAAGGATGTAATAGAAGTCATTGGCGAGACCGCGAAAGCAGATCGTCGGCCCGTCGAGACCGCCCTCCGCGGTGTGATTGAAGACCACATCGAGGATGACCTCGATGCCGGCCCGATGCAGTGCCTTGACCATGTCGCGGAATTCGTCGAGGACACCGAGCGGAGCCGGGTTCGAGCTGTAGGAGTGATGGGGTGCAAAAAAAGAGAGAGGCTGATAGCCCCAGTAGTTGATGTGGCCTGGCGGTGCATCCTGCGGATCGAATTGAAAGACTGGCAGGAGCTCGACTGCGGTGATGCCCAGGTCAGTAAGATAGGGAATCTTCTCGATCAGTCCGGCATAGGTTCCGCGCCTGCCTGGAGCGACATTCGAACTCGGATGTTGCGTGAAACCGCGGACGTGCAGTTCATAAATCACGCTTTCGGCGAAAGGACGCCGCAGAGGTTTGTCTCCCTCCCAGTCGTAGCGGCTTGGATCGGCCACGACGCTCTTCATGGCCGCAGCGATGTTCGGGCCCGGACGCCGGGCTGCGGTGCGATCGTAGGCGTCGGGCACTGCTAGAGCGAGGCCGCAGGGATCGAGGAGCAGCTTGTCGCCATCGAACCGTTGACCGCGCTCAGGCGCGAACGGCCCCCGCGCGCGATAGCCATAGATTTGACCGGGCTCGACCCCGCGGATGAATCCGTGCCAGTAGTGATAGCTGCGATGCGCGAGTCCGTCGAGTGGTATGACCCGCGACGGTTCCTGCGCGTTCACATCGTCGAACAGCAACAGCTCGATGGCCGAAGCGTGCTTCGAGAACACGCTGAAGTTGACGCCACCCGGTCGCACGGTTGCGCCCAACGGCGCGCTCGCCCCGGACTCAACGGCCAATTGCGCCGCCGTGCGAGCGCTGCCCGCCGTCATACCGTGCTGTCGTCATTCGACACGGGACTGACCCCCCAAATCTCTCGACAGTAGTCTCGAATCGAGCGATCCGAAGAGAATCGTCCGACTCTTGCCGCATTCAGGATGGACTTGCGCGTCCACTCCGCCTGATCGCGGTATGCCTCGCTGACGCGCTGCTGGCAGTTTACGTAGGCCTGGTAGTCAGCCAGCAGCAGGTATTCGTCGCGCGTCAGAAGCGAGTCGACGAGCGGTCTGAATACGTCTCGATCGCCGTTGCTGAAGAAACCATGGCTGATGAGATCGAGCGCCTCGCGAAGTTCGGAATTGGTTTCATAGTAGGCGCGAGGGTGGTAGCCGTCCGCCATTGCTCGCTCGACTTCCGACGCCGTCATGCCAAACAGGAAGAAGTTCTCGGCACCGACAGCGTCGCGAATTTCAACATTGGCCCCGTCCAGCGTGCCGATAGTCAGCGCGCCGTTCATCGCGAATTTCATGTTGCCCGTCCCCGACGCTTCCTTGCCGGCCGTTGAGATCTGTTCGGAGAGATCGGCCGCGGGGTAGACGTGCTGGCTGCTCTTGACGTTGAAGTCTGGCAAGAAGACGACCTTCAGGAGCTCGGAGACCGCCGGGTCCTGGTTCACGACCGCCGCCACCGAGTTAATGAGCTTGATCATCAGCTTGGCCATGCGATAACCGGGCGCGGCCTTGCCGCCGAAGATCACCGTGCGCGGTGTCGCCAACGCCGTGGGGGATTGTTTGAGCCGGTTGTACAGCGTAATGACGTAGAGCGCGTTCAAATGCTGCCGCTTGTACTCGTGCAACCGTTTCACCTGGATGTCGAACAACGACTGTGGATCCACGATGATCCCTGTGCGCTGCTTGATGAAGTTGACCAGCGCTCGTTTATTCCCCGCCTTCACGGCCCGCCATTCGTTCTGAAAACCTGCGTCGGCAGCCAACGGTTCGAGTCGTTGGAGCTCGGTCTCCAGGTTCGCAATCCAGCGATCGCCGATTTGGCTGGTGATGAGCGCAGTCAGCTGCGGGTTGCTGAGCGCGATCCATCGCCGGGGCGTAACGCCGTTGGTCACGTTGAAGAACTTCTCGGGTGTCAGCGCGTAAAAATCGCGCAGCACGGTTTGTTTCAACAGCTCGGAATGGAGAGCGGCCACCCCATTAATCGCGTGGCTTCCGACGCTTGCCAGATGCGCCATGCGCACGTACTTGGGGCCAGCCTCATCAATCAACGACACTCGCTGGACCAGCGCTTCGTTTCCTGGGTGACGGACGCGCACGCTATCGAGAAACCGGCGATTGATTTCGTGAATGATTTCCAGATGGCGCGGCAGCAGTTTGCCAAAGAGCGGCACCGGCCACTTTTCCAGCGCCTCCGCAAGAAGCGTGTGGTTCGTATAGCCGCACGCACGATGGGTGATCGTCCACGCCTTCTCCCAGTCGACCAGATGCTCGTCGACCAGCAGCCGCATCAGTTCTGCGATCGCAATCGATGGATGCGTGTCGTTCAACTGAACGGCCCAGGACGAATCGAACGCTTCCGGCGACTTTCCCCGAAGCGCGTTGATGCGCAGCATGTCCTGCAGCGAGCAGGACACGAAGAAGAACTGCTGTGCCAGCCGCAGCTCTTTGCCAGCCTCAGGCTCGTCGTTCGGATAGAGCACTTTGGAAATCGTTTCCGACGCGACCTTCTCGTCGACAGCTCCGTAATAGTCGCCGACGTTGAACGCATCGAAATCGAACGATTCAGTGGCTTCCGCTTTCCACAGCCGGAGCAGGTTGGCGGTCGGCACGCGATAGCCGGGAACGGGCGTGTCGTATGCGACGCCTTTGATTACCCGCTCTGGATTCCACCGCACGCGGTGCTGGCCTTGACTGTCGCGGTAGTGTTCGGTACGTCCACCGAGGCTCACGTCGTAGGTGATTTCCGATCGCGGGAGTTCCCAGGGATTGCCGAAGCGGAGCCACTTGTCGGTCAGCTCCGTCTGCCAACCGTCAAGGATTGCCTGATCGAAGATGCCGAACTCGTAACGGATGCCATAGCCAATCGCCGGCACGTTCAGGGAGGCCAACGAGTCCATGTAGCAGGCCGCAAGCCGACCGAGCCCGCCGTTGCCGAGTCCTGGCTCTTCTTCCTGCTCGAGCAGATCGGCCAAGTCCTGGCCGAGTCGCGCGAGGACGTGTTCCGTGGTCTGCCAGATCCCGAGGTTGATCAGGCTGTTTCCGAGGTGCGGGCCCATCAGAAACTCTGCGGAGATATAGGCGACCACCTTGCCTGCCGGGCCTTCACCGGCGATTGTGTTCATCGTGCGGATGTAGCGGTCCATCAGCCGGTCGCGGACCGTGTATGCCAGCGCCATATACCAATCGTTGCGCGTGGCGTGCTCGGGCGGCCGGCCTTGAAGGCAGTGCAAGTTCTCGAGGAGGGCCTGTTCGATCGCATCCGCGCCAGGAGCGGTGCGAACGCTGCCGTCACGAGGACTGGTCCGTTGGGTTGTCTTGCGTATTGCCGGCTTCATGCGTTACTCCGGAGGGTCCACGAAATACCGGAGATCGTGCCGGGACTACCATCACAGGATGTCAGTAACCGGCGGTACAGTGATTGATCGCCAGCATCGGAAAGCAATGACCAAGCCACGTTCTGACGCACTCGTTTTCTTCGGCGCCAGCGGCGACCTTGCCTACAAGAAGATTTTTCCCTCGCTTCAGGCCATGGCCCGCCGCGGGCGGCTCGACTTTGTTGTGATCGGCGTCGCCAAGACGGCGTGGAACCGGGACGACGTCATCGCGCGCGCGCGCGCATCGGTCGCCGAACATGGCGTTGTGGATCCAGAAGCGTTTGACAGGCTGGCGTCCCAACTCAGGTACGTGCAAGGCGACTACGACGATCCGGACACGTTCAATCGGCTAAGAGCGGAACTGGGCGGGCGAACCCACGCGGCGCACTATCTGGCGATCCCGCCGAGCATGTTTCCGACCGTGATTCGCCGGCTATCCGAGGCCAATTGCACGACGAACGCGCGCGTCATCGTTGAAAAACCATTCGGCCGCGATCTGATGTCGGCCAGAGCGCTGAATCAGGTGCTCCGCAGCGCTTTTGACGAGGAGGCCATCTTCCGCATCGATCACTACCTCGGCAAGGAGGCGGTCCAGAACATCCTGTATTTCCGCTTTGCCAATGCGTTTCTCGAGCCAATCTGGAACCGCCAATACATCGAGAACGTGCAGATCACGATGGCGGAAGACTTTGGCGTGCGCGGACGAGGCAAGTTCTACGACGAGACGGGCGTAATCCGCGACGTCATTCAAAACCATCTGTTCCAGATCGTCAGCTACCTTGCGATGGAAGCTCCGTCATCAACCTACGCGGAGGCCATTCGCGACGAGCAGGCAAAGGTGCTGCGCACCGTCCGGCCGATGAATGCGGCCAACATCATCCGCGGCCAATTTCGCGGCTACCGGGACGAACCGGGCGTCGCGAAAGACTCCCCGGTCGCGACGTACGCGGCGCTCCGTCTGGACATCGACTCGTGGCGGTGGGCAGGCGTGCCGTTTTACGTCCGCGCCGGAAAGAGCCTGGCGATGACGGCGACCGAGGTGTTCGCCGAATTCAAGCTCCCGCCGCAAGTGGTGTTCGCGGAGGCGACGCCGTCACTCGGCAACTACGTCCGCTTCCGTCTCGGACCGCAGGTCTCGATTGCGGTAGGCGCGCGCGCCAAGCGGCCGGGGGAGGGGATGACAGGCCGCCCCGTGGAGCTGTCGGTCGTGGAGCAGCCCGCCGAGACGCGCCTGCTCGACTACGAGCGTCTGCTCGGCGATGCCATCGTCGGTGATGCGACCTTGTTTGCTCGCCAGGACGTCGTCGAAGCGGCGTGGGCCATCGTGGACCCGCTGATCCGCGACCCTGGACCGATGTTCGAGTACGAGCCGGGATCGTGGGGACCATCGCAAGCCGACAGCCTCGTCGCGAACATCGGCGGCTGGAACTCACCACGCTAGTCGAAGACGCTCCGATATTCAGGAGGACCCTCCGGTGGTGCGGAGTGGCACGCGCACACTCTCACCGTCAGCCCGCAAAAACCTCGCGCAATTGCGAAATATTCCGACTTGATTCTCCTCAAGAAATCGTGGCATGGTGCGTGCTGTCTTGCCGTGCCACGGCTTCGGCCGTACGCCCGCGCGGCTCGTTCGCGTATCGAGGTCAGCGTGCCATACCGCCTGTGTCTTGCCGCGATGTGTCTGTTCGCGGTTGCGGTTACCGTTCGGGCGACCGCTCCGTTCGCGCCCAACCTTGAACTTTCATTGCAGTCGCCAGAGCCCCAGAAGCCGCCACCTCAGAAGCCGGCGGCCCCGGCGGCTCCGACAGCCGCGCCGGCACCTCAGGCCAGCTACGCGGGCAGCGACCAGTGCGTCTTGTGTCACACGGACCAGGAAGGCTCGCTCAAGGGCACCGCCCACGCCCAACTCAAGAATCCGCGCTCGCCAGCCGCCGGGCACGGCTGTGAAAGTTGTCACGGCCCGGGACAGGCGCACATCGACGACGAGGCGAAGGGGCACATCCGGAAGTTCGCGCAGATGACGCCGGCTGAATCGAGCCAGACCTGTCTGACGTGTCACAACCGCGGGAATCATGCGGCGTGGGAAACGAGCGCGCACGAGGCACGCAACCTGTCGTGCACGACGTGCCACAGCGTGCACAGCCCGAAGTCGACAGAGAAGCAGCTGGTCAAGGCCACGCAGACACAGTTGTGCGCGACGTGCCATCGGTTGCAGGTGGCCAAGACCGAACGTGCCGTCGCGCATATGCCGGTACGCGAAGGCAAGATGACATGCACCTCGTGTCACAACCCTCACGGGTCGATCAGCAACGTCAAAGCCCTCAAGACGGGGAGCTCCGTCGTGGAAAGCTGCACGAGCTGCCATACCGAGATGCGTGGTCCTGTGTTGTGGGAGCACGCGCCGGTCAGAGAGAACTGTGCCACCTGCCACGACCCGCACGGCTCGTCGAACGATCGCATGCTGGTCGTCCGCATGCCGATGCTCTGTCAGCGATGTCACGTGGCGACGCGCCATCCGGCATCGATCTACGACAGAGACGAAATCACGGTGAACAAGAGCAACCGGATGTTTGGGCGGTCCTGCGTGAACTGTCACTCGAACGTTCACGGATCCAACCACCCATCCGGCCAGTTCTTCATGCGGTAGCACTCGGAGACACGCATGCGACGCTTCGTGCCGATCGACCTGATCTGTGGCCTCGTCGTCGGGCTGGTGATGTCCAGCGCGGCGTCCGCCCAGATCGCATCGCAACAGCAGACCCCACCGCAACAACAGCCGACGCCGGCTCCGAGCACCGAAACGCAACGCAGTCTGTTCGAGCAGACGTGGCGGCAGTTCCAAATCGGCGGCCGCATCAGCAGCGTCTCTGGAGATCCCGCGCGCTGGCAGCGCTATCAGGACCTCAGGGACGGGCTTCTCTTTACCGACGCACGCTACGCCCGTGAAGACCCTGGCGGGTTGTGGCTGTTTCGCGGTGGGGCGGACAATGTCGGCTTTCGCGACCAGCGATTCTTTGGAGAGTACGAGCAGACCGGCCGCTTCGTCGTGTCTGGTCTGTGGGATCAGATCCCGCAGTTCTACAGCGTCGACACCAAGACACCCTACACTGGTTCGACCGGCGTCCTGGTGTTGGACGACGCGACGCAGCGTCGCATCCAGAACGGGCAGGTGCCCGCGCCCGTGTTGAATGCGTGGATACCGCTCGCCCCGCAGTTCGATCTTCGCGAACGACGCGACATCGGTGATGTCCGGTTCAAGGCGACGCCGACCCCGCAAATCGACGTGACCGCAGCATTCACGACCCAGCGCCATGTCGGCGAGTTGCCATGGGGCGCCAGCTTCGGTTTCAGCAATGACGTCGAAGTGGCGCTGCCGTATAACTCACGCGCCAACGACTTCAGCCTTGGCACTGAGTGGACGAACGGCCGGCAGATGTTTCGCGTGGGATACACCGGCTCGTGGTTTAACAATCACGACGGGACGCTCGTGTGGGATAGCCCGCTCCGCTTGGACGATGCGAGCGGCGCTCCCGGCCGAGGGCGAATGTCTCTCTGGCCGTCGAATTCCGCGCAGACGATAAGCGTCGGCGGCTTCTCCAAGTTCGCGCACCGCACCCAGCTCACCGGATCGCTGTCGTTCGGATCGTGGAGCAACGATGAGCCGCTCGAGCCGTTCACGATCAACGCAGCACTGCCGCAGATGACGCTGCCCAGAACGAATGCCGACGCCAGTGCAGGCATCTTCTCGACCAACCTGAGCCTCGTATCGAGGCCGGTGACCGACTGGCGTTTCAGCGGACGGCTACGAGTGTACGATTTCAACAACGACACGCCCCACGATCCGATTCCGCAGTTCATCAACTACGATAGCTCCGTCACCACGTCGACAACCGGTGGGCCGGAACCGTACTCGCATAGTCGTACGACATTTGATGCCGATGCGACGTGGACCGGCGCTCCTCCGTTCGCGGTCACGGCGGGGTATACCTACAACGGCACTGGCAACGACTTCCGCGTGTTCGAGAACACGGGGGAGCACATCTTGCGCTTTACCGCTGACGCTGTGGGTTCCCAGTGGGTCACGTTCCGAGCGAACTACGAGTTGGCAGACCGCTCTGGTTCGGGGCTGGACGAGGCGTTACTGGAGCGGATCGGCGAGCAGCCAGCCTTGCGTCACTACGACATCGCAAACCGAGTGCGGAATCGGTTCACGGGACAGGTAGACGTCATACCCAACGATCTGTGGACCCTGAGCGCCTCGGGCGGGATCGGTCGCGACGATTTCGATGACAGCTACTTCGGGCTGACGGAATCAAGCTTCCGCACGTTCTCACTCGCGGCCGACTACCGCCACCCGACCGGCTTTGGCCTGGGCGCCAGCTACAACTTCGAGCGCTACTCGGGCGATCAGCGCTCGAGACAGGCGAGTCCCGGATCCACGCCCCCGCAGGAAGACGATCCAAACCGCGACTGGACGGTAAACTCGAGGGAACGCGTCAACTATTTCTCCATCTACGCGTCGCCTCCCAGAATCGGCGCCAATACGGAAGCACGATTCTCGTACGACTACAGCCACGCGAAGGGGACGTACTTCTACGCGATTGTCCCCGGTGGACCGCTCACGCCGCCGAATCAACTTCCGGACGTCTTCAACAAGTTGCAGCAGTTGCATCTCGACGTCAGGCATCGGCTGACCAATCGGCTGGCTGCGACAGCCTCATATCTCTATGAGCCGTTCCGTGTCTATGACTTCGCCTTCGATCCGAGCGTGGTGAATTCGATTGCGCAGCCCAGTTCGCTGGTCCTGGGATATGTGTACCGTCCGTACACCGCGCATGCGTTTAACATCGGCTTGCGCTACTTCTGGTAAAGTCGACAGCTGCATCCTTTGGAGGTGTCATGTTGACGAGGTTGACGACGAGAAGAGTCCTGGCGATGGCGGCATTGGGCGTATTCGTCGGGGTGGGCCCGTCCTTTGCGGCGCAGGATGACGCAGTCAAGAAGGGACAGGAAGTCTACGCCGCCCAGAAGTGCTCGGTCTGCCATTCGATTGCCGGCAAGGGCAACAAGCAGAACCCGCTCGACGGCGTGGGCAAGAAGCTCTCTGCGGACGAAATTCGGCAGTGGATTACCAACCCGACGGAAATGACGGCCAAGGCGAAGTCCACCAAGAAGCCGCCGATGCCGGCGAAGTACGGCAAGCTGCCCAAGGAAGAACTCGACGCGCTTGTCGCGTACTTGCAAAGCCTGAAGTAGCGACCGTGCAGAGATGACGAGCCATCCGGCGCTTGGCCGCCATCCGCTCGCGATCATCGGCGCGCTCCTCGCCACGGTTTCGGCCGTGGTGTTCTGCGCGCTGCTGATCGCAGCGCTGATGGGGTTACTGAACAACCCCTATGCGGGCCTGGTCGTTTTCGTCATCATCCCGGCCTTCTTCGTTCTTGGACTGTTGCTCATCCCGCTGGGGATGTGGCTGCAGCGGCGCAAGCTCCAACGACGTCCTGACGCCGCCGCCGACTGGCCGGTGTTGGACTTCCGCAGCCCTCGGGTCCGCAAGACGACGCTCGCCATCGCCGCGCTGACGGCTTTCAACCTCGTCATCCTGCTGCTTGCCGGCTACGGCAGCTTGCACTGGATGGAATCGCCGACGTTCTGCGGGCAGGCGTGCCACACGCCGATGCGGCCCCAGTTCACCGCCTGGCAGGTCGCGGCACACGGGCGCGTGCCTTGCGTCACCTGCCACGTGGGCGAAGGCGCGAGTGGCTTTCTCCACGCGAAGCTATCCGGAGTGCGCCAACTCGTCGAAGTCTCGACGAATACGTTCCCGAGGCCAATTCCGCCAGGTGCCGGCATGGCCGCCGGCGCTCAGGCACAGACCTGCGGCACCTGCCACCAGCCTGGTCGTGTCGCCGGCGATCAGATCCGCGTCGTTCGCGAGTACGCAGACGACGAGCAGAATACCGAAACGATGACCGTGCTCCAGATGTTCATGGGGCCCGCGTCCGCATCGGGCCGTTCCATCCATTGGCACGCCGATCCCAACGTGCGCGTGGAATACGTCTCGACGGACGCCAAGAACGAAACCATTCCGTACGTGAAAGTGACGAATGCGAGTGGGCAGGTGAAGGAATTCCGTGCCGCCGACGTAACGGATCAAACGATCGCGGCGGGACCGTTGCAGCGGATGGACTGCATCGACTGCCACAACACCGTCGGGCACCCCATCTCGCAATCTCCCGAACGCGCCGTGGATGGTGCCATTGCCGACGGGCTCATCAGCCGGCAGCTTCCGTTCGTGCGGCGTGAAGGCGTCAAGCTCGTATCGGCGACCTACTCGACTGAGGACGAGGCCAGCGCCGCAATCGAGCGTGGCCTGCGCGCGTTCTATGACTCGCGCGGTGGAATGGATCAACAAGCCGTCGCCCGAAGTGCGGCCGCACTGCAGGAGGTCTACCGGCGAAACGTGTTTCTCGACATGAAGGTCGCGTGGGGCGCGTATCCCACGAACCGCGGCCACATGACGTCGACCGGCTGCTTCCGCTGCCACGATGAGTCGCACACTGCGAAGGACGGGTCCACGATTAGCGCCGATTGCGAGTACTGCCACAAGCAGATTGAGCGTTAGGGGCGGCCGCCGTCGTAGGAAAGCGATGGCCGAAGTTCAACCCCAGGCTGTCGTCCGTGTTGTCCGCGGCTAAACAAATCTGTGGAGTCCGTGTTATCCGTGGCTTGAAAGATCCGTGCTGTCCGTGGCCGAATCCGCGGCCCACGAGCCGGCTCCGGGGTTCCGGATAGCCTCCGGCCGGCCGGAGTTCCTCCGACTCCGAACTGGGCCTCGCAGCCCACATTCCCTCCAGAAAACGCTAGGATTTTCCGACGCTTCCGGCCCGTTATTCGGAGCCAATCCGGGGTACGTGGCTTGCTCACTGGCTATCCGGCCCAAGACCAGCGTCGCGGCCCCCAGGAGACACGCCTCTTGAACAACGCGGTGAGGACGGCGGCCGTCGCGTGGCTGATCACGGCCGTCTACTACTTCTACCAATACGTGATGCGTTCGGCGCCGGCCGTCATGATGCCGGAGCTGTCGAACGCCTTCGGCGTGACCACGATGGCCGTGGCATCGATGGTCGGGCTCTTCTACTACGGCTACTCGCCATTCAGTTTGGTGGCCGGCGCGGCCATGGATCGGCTCGGACCGCGGAGAGTCGTTCCCATCGGCGCGGCCACCGTCGGCATTGGCGCGCTCCTTTTCGCGACCGGCGACAGTCAGCTCGCCAGCATCGGCCGGTTCCTGCAGGGTGCCGGCGGCGTGTTTGCGCTCGTGGGCGCGGCGTTCATTGCCACCACGAACTTTCCGGCATCGCGCGCCGCAACGCTGATTGGCGCCACGCAGATGTTCGGCATGGCCGGCGGATCCGCCGGGCAGTTCGTCGTCGGGCCCGTGATAGCGTCGGGTGTCTCGTGGAGCACGTTCTGGGTCGGCATGGGCATTGCCGGTCTGCTGATGAGCGTCCTCCTGTTCTTTCTCCTGCCGGAATCCAAGCCGAAGAACCAGCGCGAGGACTGGTTGAAGAGCGCCGGCTCCGCGATGTGGCTGGTCTTTCGCAACCCGCAGTCGATTCTCTGCGGCGTCATCGCCGGCTTGCTGTTCATACCCACGACGATCTTCGACATGATCTGGGGCGTTCGCTACCTGCAAGACGCGAGAGGCTTCGATTACGCCACCGCCGTGATGCGATCGGCAGCGGTGCCGTTCGGATGGATCATCGGTTGTCCGTTGCTGGGGATGTTGTCGGACCGCATCGGCCGCCGGAAACCGGTCATCATCGTGAGTGCGGTCGTGCTATTCGCCTGCCTCGCCTGGATTTTGTACGGCCCAGCCGACGTGTTTCCACCCTATGTGCTCGGCCTTCTCGCAGGAATCGTCTCGGGCGCGGCGATGCTGCCGTACACGGTGATCAAAGAAGCCAATCCACCGGAGGCGAGCGGCACCGCCACTGGCGTCGTCAACTTCTTGAACTTCACGTTCAGTGCGCTGCTTGGTCCTGTGTTCGGCGGAATTCTGGTCAGCGTCAGTGGCGGGGCCGCACGCATGAACCTCGAGCACTATCAGACGGCTTTCGAGCCTCTTCTCTACGGCGTCGCTCTGGCGATCGTCCTCACATTGTTCTTGAAGGAAACGGGGCCTGCGGTTCGCCGCCCGGCTCCGCTAGCGCGCGAGGTCACATGACACCGACAACTGGAACAGGAAAGTACGAAGCGCTGTTGGCGCGGTGCCGCAGCTTGCCGGCCGTGCCGACAGCAGTCGCCCATCCTTGCGAGGAGACGGCGCTCGCCGGCGCGATCGAGGCCGGCCAGCAGGGCTTGATCGAGCCAATCCTCGTCGGCCCCGCCGACAAGATTCAGGAGATCGCGAAAAAATGCGGTATCGATCTCGGAAAGACGAGGATTGTCGACGCGCCGCATAGTCACGCGTCAGCGGCCAAAGCAGTCGAACTCGTCCGGAAAGGTGAGGCGGAGTTGCTGATGAAGGGCAGCCTGCACACCGACGAGCTCCTCGGTGCCGTGGTCGCGAGAGAGACGGGGCTGCGCACCGGACGCCGGATCAGTCACGTGTTCATCATGGACGTCCCGACGTATCACAAGGTCCTGGTGGTTACCGACGCAGCGATCAATATCGCGCCGACGTTAGAGGAAAAGGTCGACATTGTTAGGAACGCGATCGATCTGGCTCGCTCGCTCGGAGTGGAGAAGCCGAAGGTTGCCGTGCTGGCCGCCGTCGAAACCGTCAATTCCAAGATGCCGGCAACACTCGACGCCGCCGCCCTCTGCAAGATGGCCGATCGAGGCCAGATCACGGGCGGCATCATCGACGGCCCGCTCGCGTTCGACAACGCCATCAGCAAAGACGCCGCACGGGTCAAGGGGATTCAGTCAGAGGTGGCCGGCGATCCCGACATCTTGCTGACGCCGGACCTCGAGTCCGGCAACATGCTGGCGAAACAACTGAGCTTTCTGGCCAACGCGGACAGCGCCGGGCTGGTGCTGGGCGCGAAGGTCCCCATCATTCTCACCAGCCGCGCCGACAGCGTGCGATCCAGGATTGCCAGTTGCGCAGTGGCAATGCTTGTCGCGCACGCACGCCGGCAGCCGGCCGTAAAAGTCGCGGCGTCATAGTTGGAGGTGCGTGCATGGACGACTATGCCGTCGTACTGAACGCGGGTTCGTCGAGCCTGAAATTTTGCATCTTCCGTCGCCCGCAGAATGAGGCGTGGGACTGGGCATCCCGAGGCCAGATTGAAGGAATCGGCACCGCCCCGCGATTCTCGGCGAAGGATGGATCGGGTCAAAAGCTCGAGGATCGCGAGCTCGACAAGAGCGCCATGCGCGATGGCCGTTCTGCGCTGGAGGTGCTCGCGTCCTGGCTGCGCTCGACGTACGGTGGCGCCAGCGTCCTTGGCGTCGGTCATCGCGTGGTGCACGGTGGTGCGCATTACGCCGGCCCGACTGTGGTGACGCCAGAAGTCATGAAGGATTTGCGCGAGCTGATACCGCTCGCGCCGCTCCATCAGCCGCACAACCTCGCCGCGATTGAGGCCGTGGCGGAGCGTCTCCCAGGTGTCCCGCAGGTGGCCTGCTTCGATACGAGTTTTCACCGTGGCCAGCCGGCCGTCGCCGAAGTGGTGCCGTTGCCGCGCGACATTTGCAGCGCCGGCGTGCAGCGCTATGGTTTCCACGGCTTGTCCTATGAGTACATCGCATCGGTCCTGCCGCAGGTGGCGCCGTCGATCGCAAACGGCCGCGTGATCGTCGCGCATCTGGGCAGCGGCGCAAGCATGTGCGCGATGATGGACCGGAAGAGCGTCGATAGCACGCTTGGCTTCACCGCGCTCGACGGTCTCTGCATGGGCACGCGCCCCGGCGCGCTCGATCCGGGCGTCGTCCTGTATCTCTTTCAGAGTCTGGGCCTCGGCGCGAAGGACGTCGAGAACATGCTCTACAAGAAATCGGGACTGTTGGGGATCTCCGGCATCAGCAACGACATGCGCGACCTGCTTGGCAAACCCGAGCCGGCAGCGAAGCTTGCCGTTGACTACTTCGTCTACCGCGCCGCCAAGGAGATCGGCGCGCTTGCCGCGGTGCTTGGCGGCATTGACGGGCTCGTCTTTACCGCCGGTATTGGCGAGAACTCGGCGGAGATCCGCAGCCGCATCTGCGCGGCGTCGGAATGGCTCGGCATCGAGTTGGATCCAGAAGCGAACAGCACCCGGGGCCCGCGCATCTCGCGCGCCAATAGCCGCGTGTCGGCGTGGGTGATTCCCACGAACGAAGAGCTGATCATTGCCAGGCACACGGGTCGGTTGCTCGGGCTGACCGCTCGGGTCCATCACTAAGAGGAAGAACCAATGGCAACGACGGCACCGCAGCCGAAAACGCAAGAAGCCGTTCCGGCGTGGAAGGGCTTTCGGAAGGGGCTCTGGCAAAAAGAGATCAACGTCCGGAACTTCATCCAGCATCACTACGAACCGTATGACGGTGACGCTTCTTTCCTGGCGCCCGCGACGAAACGCACGCAGGAAATTTGGAAGAAGCTGACGGACCTGTTCGTCGAGGAACGGAAGAAAGGCGTGCTCGACGTCTCGCAGATACCGAGCTCTATTACCGCTCACGCACCCGGCTACATCGACCGCGACAACGAGATCATCGTCGGCTTGCAGACTGACGCGCCGCTCAAGCGGGCCATCATGCCGAACGGCGGCTTCCGGATGGTCGCCACCGCGCTCAAAACCTACGGGTACGAGCCCGATCCGCACGTTGTAGAAGCCTTCACCAAGTATCGAAAGACGCACAACGACGGTGTGTTCGATGCGTATACGCCGGACGTGCGGCGCTGCCGCAGCTCTCACGTCCTGACCGGACTTCCCGATGCCTACGGCCGGGGCCGCATCATCGGTGACTATCGCCGCGTTGCCTTGTACGGAGTGACGCAGCTCATCGAGCACAAGCAACAGGAGAAGGCTGCTCTCGACCCGCTGCCCTCGACGGACGAGATCATTCGGGATCGCGAAGAGCTCAGCGAGCAAATCAGGGCGCTGAAAGAGCTGCAGAAGATGGCGTCGAACTACGGTTTCGACATCTCCCGACCGGCAGCGACCGCGCGAGAAGCCGTGCAGTGGCTGTACTTCGGGTACCTGGCCGGCGTGAAGGAACAAAACGGCGCCGCTATGTCGCTCGGACGGACGACAACGTTCCTCGACATTTACTTCGAGCGCGATCTCGCTGCGGGCACGATCACGGAAGAGCAGGCGCAGGAGATCATCGACGACTTCGTCATCAAACTACGCATCGTCCGGTTCCTGCGGACGCCGGAGTACGACGATTTGTTCGCGGGCGATCCGACCTGGGTCACCGAATCGATTGGCGGCATGGGCGATGACGGCCGATCGCTGGTGACAAAGAGCAGCTTCCGCATCCTCCAAACGCTCTACAACCTCGGGCCCGCGCCGGAGCCAAACCTGACGATCTGGTATTCGCCGCGGTTGCCCGAAGGGTTCCGCCGCTTCGCCGCGAAAGTGGCGATCGACACGAGTTCGCTGCAGTTCGAAAGCGACGAGATCATGCGGGCCGCATGGGGAGACGACGGCGCGATTGCCTGCTGTGTCTCGCCGATGATGGTCGGCAAGCAGATGCAATTCTTCGGCGCCAGGGCCAATCTCGCAAAGTGCCTGCTCTACGCGATCAATGGAGGGCGGGACGAAGTCAGCGGCGAACAGATTGGCCCTGCAACCGAACCCGTCAAGGGCGACTACCTCGACTTCGACGATGTGGTCGACAGATTCGACAAGATGATGGACTGGCTCGCCGGCGTGTATGTCAACGCCATGAACATCATCCACTACATGCACGACAAGTACGCGTACGAACGTATCGAGATGGCGCTCCACGACTACGCGCCGTTGCGAACGATGGCGTTCGGCATGGCGGGCATGTCAGTCGTCGCCGACAGCCTCTCGGCGATGAAATATGCGAAGGTGCGAGTCGTCCGCGATGAGACCGGACTGATAACCGACTATCAGACCGAAGGGGAGTTCCCGGTCTTCGGCAACAACGACAATCGCGTCGATCAAATGGCGGTCTGGCTGGTGAGCACATTCATGGCCAAGCTGCGCAAGCACCCGACGTATCGGAAGGCCTTGCACACGCAGTCGATCCTCACGATCACGTCGAACGTCGTCTATGGCAAGGCGACTGGTAACACGCCGGATGGCAGGCGGAAAGGGGAGCCGTTTGCCCCAGGGGCGAACCCGATGCACGGCCGCGACAGTCACGGCATCCATGCTGCGGCCGCGTCGGTCGCGAAGATCCCCTACCGCGACGCCGCGGACGGCATCTCGCTGACGGCGTCGCTGGTGCCGACGGGATTGGGACGCGTGCCTGAAGATCGCATCACTAACCTCACCGGCATTCTCGATGCGTATTTCGGCAGCACCGGCTATCACATGAACGTGAACGTGCTGAACCGCGACACGCTCATGGATGCGATGGAACATCCCGAGAAGTACCCGAGCCTGACGATTCGCGTGTCAGGCTATGCCGTCAACTTCATCAGGCTCACACGCGAGCAGCAGATGGACGTCATCAACCGGACATTCCACGGATAGCCAGGTTATGAGCGACCAGGCGTCCGCGCCAGTCTCATTGGGAGCGAAGAGCCCGTACGAACTCCGCGTCAATCTCGGTAAGGACGTACCCGAGACGGACGTTCGCACGGCGCTCCGCACCGGTGACATGGGATTTCTCCATTCGTTCACGACGGGATCTGCGGTGGACGGTCCAGGCGTTCGCGTCGTCGCGTGGACGGCCGGCTGCATGTTCCGCTGCGTCTATTGCCACAATCCCGACACGTGGACGATGAGCAATGGGATTCCGGTGACCATCGGCAGAGCGACGGAGGAGTTGAGCAAGTATCGACGTGGGTTGAGTGTCATGTCCGGCGGCTTCACCTTGAGCGGAGGTGAAGCGCTGATGCAGGACCGCTTTGCCGTGAAGCTATTCACCGCCGCCAGAAACATGGGCATCCACACGGCGCTCGACACCAATGGCTACTTTGGCGACCGCTTGAGCGATGAAGAGCTTCAGGTCATCAGCCTCGTGCTGCTCGACATCAAAGCCTGGGACTCTGAACGGCATAAGCGAGTTACGGGGATGGACAACGCGCCGACGCTCGCTTTCGCGCGTCGCCTGGCAGCACAGAAGCGCCCGATCTGGCTACGTTTCGTACTCGTGCCTGGTTGGACGGACGATGCGGAAGACATCACGCAGATTGCGAAGTTCTGCGGCGGCCTTGGCAACGTCGAACGCGTCGACGTTCTCCCGTTTCACCAGATGGGCCGCTACAAGTGGGAGAAGCTGGGCCTGAAGTACGAGTGCGCGGACGTAGAAAGCCCCTCGGCGAGCCTGGTCGAGCGAACCGTGTCGATCTTCCGGGCCGAGGGGCTGAAAGCCTACTGAGG
>Ga0075418_10000997_pt1 | contig 31231 bp, 24 predicted proteins | sample SoiMetdeltSBSDD2_FD_81776 | JGI IMG/M metagenome (GOLD analysis project Ga0075418, IMG submission 81776) | Bulk soil microbial communities from a Populus tree surrounding site in Tennessee, USA - Soil MetaG P. deltoides SBSDD2 | ecosystem: Environmental > Terrestrial > Soil > Tree plantation... | reverse complement strand
TACCCCCGCGCGTTGAGTGCCATCGCGGCGCCGCAGTTCACGCAATTCACACAAGGATCTTCGCATGAATTGTCCTTCCGCCTGAAGGCGGAAGCGACAAGATCTCTCAGGCGAACCTCTGATCATCTGCCGACGGCCCGTAGACCGCCGGAACTGGCACGTCGTTCAAACGCAGATACACCGTCAACTGACCGCGGTGATGGGCGAGATGGTTAATCGCGTCGCGCATCATGATGTGCCGCGGCTGTTCGACGACAGTCTTGCCCGATACGAGCAGCCGCCATGGCTTCATCAGGTGATTGTCATCGGTTTTCCGCAGCGCTGCTCGCGCCGCCGCGACTCCATCGTCGGCGGTTTTCACGAGCTCCGATGCGCTTTTGAAATTTGTTTGAAACGATCCTGACGAGCCGCCGGGCGGGTTCAGGTCGAATTCATTCTTATCGATCATCATCGCGAGCCACGACGGCATGCCCGCGATCAGGGCCGCGAGTCTGCCGAGCGGCATCGATTTCTTGTGTGGCTGCCAGTCGTTGCGTCCCTCGGGCACGCGTTCGAGCACACGGCGGGTCAGCGGCCCTTCGCGGTCCAGTTCGCCGAGAAACAATTCGATCAATGTCATCGATCCTTCTCCCCTCTACGGCCGATGGTCGGCCTTCATCTTGGCCATCTGCGCGCCGAGGGCCTGGAGCTCTTCGCGGCTGAAGATTCCGCGCGCTTTGCGGAACATCTCACCTTCTTCTTCCTGAATGTGATGCTCGAGGCTCTCTTTCAACACCTTGAACTTCGCGCCCCATCGTTCATCGTCGGCGGTGAGGGTGTGAAGCTCTCGCGTCAGCACGTCGGCCACATGGTGCTCCTGGTAACCCTCGAGCACGATGTCACGGGTCTCGGGATGCGCTTTCAACGCGGGGTAGAGGATCCGTTCCTCAACCAGTTCGTGCAGGTTCAACGCAGTCGTCAAGGTGTTGAGCAGTTCCGTTCGACCCTTGATCGCGCGCTCGGTCGTCTCTTCCCCTTGTTTCAGCCATTGCTCAAAACGGCGGTGGTCAGTCTCGAGGAGCGTAATTGCATCCTGATCGCTGGACGACCATGGAAGACGCTTCGTGACGGCAGCGACGGCGCCCGCAAGAGCGCCTCGGACGGTTGTCGTGGCACTCGCCAATCTCGACGGCTTCTTCGCGGTCGTCCGTCGCCTGGATCGCGAGGCAGCAGCCCGCGCAGCGGTCTTTCGCTTCGAAGCTTTCGTCTTGGGAGTGGCGCGTCTCCTGGATACGCGGGATTTTGCAGATGATTTTCGTCGAGCCGGCCGTTTTGCGGTTCTGGTCGATTTGCGCTTCGCCACGTTTCCCCCGTCAAAAAAGCGAGCGGCAAATGGCGCCGCTCGCAACAGGTCATAGTGGCACAGAAAACGTGTTAACGGCGAACGTCAGTCGTGCGCCCCGCACCCGCGCCAACCGCGTGCTGGCCTTCGGCAAACTCCTCGATCATCTTCTTGTTGAATGCCGGAATATCGTCGGGCTTTCTCGAGGTCACAAGCCCGTTATCGACAACGCACTCAGCGTCAACCCACTGAGCTCCCGCGTTCCGCAGGTCGTTTGCGAGAGACGGCCAGGACGTCATCCGTCGTCCCCTTACCGCCCCCGCCTCGATGAGCGTCCACGGCGCGTGGCAAATTGCCGCGATGGGCTTCCCTGCCTCGACGAAGGACTTCACGAAGCGCACGGCTAACGGGTTGATCCGGAGCTTGTCCGGACTCATCACGCCACCGGGGAGCAGCAATGCGTCGTATTCATCCGCATCCGCACTGTCCAACTGACGATCGACGGAAACGCCTTGCCCCCAATCGTCGTGCTGCCAACCCGTAACTCGGAAATTCTGCGGCGACACGATATCCACTTTCGCGCCCGCTGCTTCGAGCGCGTTTTTGGGTTCCAGCAATTCGCTCTGCTCGAATCCGTTCTCGACAAGTGCCGCGATGCGCTTATTGCGCAGTTGATCTGCCATTACGAACACCTCCTTTGGTTGTTCGTTAAAGGTGCAAGCGAGAGTCCATTCAATTGGTGAATTGCGAATTGGTGAATGCGCCGCCCGAAGTGGACAGCTCGGCAGCAGATCCGCGCGAAATACTAGGAAACCAATGGATATCGAGTGGTGCCCTGTTTGCACAGTGTGGCGGGCATGACTCGCCATACTCTACGCCATCATCGAATTCTGCTCACGGTCTCGGCGCTTCTCGTCAGCGCGTCGCTTACGGCCCAGACGCGCATCGAGCCGCGTCGAAACAGCTTCTCGCCGGGGCAGGATGTTCAGCTCGGACGAGAGGCGGCTGCGCAGGTGCGACAGCAACTTCCGATGTTGAACGATCGAGCGACTGAGAACCTGGTCGAGCGGATTGGCGCGCGGCTGGTCGCTGCGGTCCCGCCGCGCTTCCGGCAGCCCGCGTTCCGATATTCGTTCGATGTAGTCAACCAGCGTGGGATCAATGCCTTCGCATTGCCGGGTGGTCCGATGTTCCTCAATCGAGGCATGCTGCAGGCGGCCCGGACCGACGATGAGGTCGCGGGCGTGATGGCGCACGAACTGAGTCACGTCGTGCTCCGGCATGGAACCTTGCAGGCAGCCAAGGCGCAAAAATTTCAGCTCGGCGCGATCGCGGGCCAGGTGCTGGGGTCGATCGTTGGCGGACGAACCGGGCAGGTCATTGCTCAGGGATCCCAATTCGGTCTCGGCACATATTTTCTGAAGTACAGCCGCGAGTACGAACGCGAAGCGGATCTGCTCGGGGCGCAAATCATGGCCCGGGCTGGATACGATCCGCGACAGATGGCAAATATGTTCCGAACGATTCAGCGCCAGGAGGGCGGCAACGGTCCGGAGTGGCTGAGCGACCATCCCGACCCGGGCAACCGCTACACGGCCATCAATCGAGAAGCGGCGTCGCTTCGCGTTAACGGCTCTGCGGATACAGGTCCCGCGTTTGAAACCGTCCGCACCCGCCTCGCACAGATGCCGCCGGCACCGGCGACCAGGCGGGGAAATTAATCGCTCGGGATCCGTTTTCCGGTATCCGTGGTCCGAGTTGATCCAAATCGGAGATCAAAGCCGGACCGGACTCCGGACACCGGATCGCGGACCCCGGAATGCGCAGCATGAGACGCGTTAGAATTTCGCCTCATGCGCAACACCACACTGCTCGCTTCTGCCTTTCTCGTCGCCACCGCTTACGCTGGCGTCGCCGCCCAGACAGCGGGCGAACGCTCCAGCGGGAACCAGTCTGCTCCCGTTCAGACGATCGACGCCCGCACCACCGGCTTCCAAAAGCTCGATGGCTACATGCCGCTCTATTGGGATCAGAAGACCGGGTCTCTCTGGATGGAGATCGGCAAGTTCGACAGCGAAATGCTTTACTCGACGGGCCTCACCGCCGGACTCGGTTCGAACGACCTCGGTTTGGATCGCGGACAGTCGGGTCAAGGGCGCGTCGTCAAGTTTCAGCGCGTCGGACCGCGCGTGCTGATGGTGCAGCCGAACTACGCGTTCCGCGCCAACACGACGAACCCTGATGAGCGTCGTGCAGTCGAGGACGCCTTCGCCAAATCAATTCTCTGGGGCTTTGCCGTTGGCGCCGAAACGGATGGTCGCGTCCTCGTGGATGCGACCGAATTCTTCGTGCGTGACGCGCACAATGTCATGGCGCGCCTCCGTCCGGGAACATTCCGTGTCGATCGGACGCGGAGTGCGATCAACATGCCTGGCACCAAAGCGTTTCCGAAGAATACGGAAGTCGACGTCATTCTCACCTTTGCCAACGACGGTGCAGGCGGAGGGCGAGGCGGCGGCGGCGGACCGGCGCAAGGCCCGCCCTCGGTTGGCAGTCCGATTCCGGGTGGCGGCGGCGGCTTTGGCGGCGGCCTGTTCTCGGGCACGGTTGCGAGTGTCACGCCAACAGCGGATGCCGTCACGCTTCGCGAGCATCACACGTTTGCCGAGCTTCCAGACGGCAACTACACGCCACGCGCCGCCGATCCGCGCGCCGGGTTCTTTGGGATCCAATATGTCGACTACGCCGCGCCGCTCGGCACGCCGATGGTTCAGTACTTGATCCAGCGGCACAGGCTCGAAAAAGTCGATCCCTCCGCGCGCGTGAGCGATGCGAAGAAGCCGATCGTCTACTACGTCGATCGCGGCACGCCAGAGCCAATTCGCTCGGCCCTTCTCGACGGCGCGCGCTGGTGGGATCAGGCATTCACGGCCGCCGGCTACCGCAACGCGTTCCGCGTCGAACTGCTGCCCGAAGGGGCGGACCCGATCGACATCCGCTACAACATGATTAATTGGGTGCACCGCTCGACGCGCGGGTGGAGTTCTGGCGCAACGATCTCGGACCCACGTACCGGCGAAATCATCAAGGCGACAGTCACGCTCGGATCGCTGCGCGACCGCCAGGATTACTTGATCGCCGAAGGTCTGCTCGCTCCCTACAAGACGGGCACGGAAACTCCCGCGATCCTTCGCGACACGGCCATAGCCCGCATCCGTCAGCTCGCGGCGCATGAAGTCGGTCACACACTCGGTCTCGGGCACGAGTACTACAACAGCTCCAAGGGGCGAATCTCCGTGATGGACTATCCGCACCCGCTCGAGAAACTCAATCCAGACGGCACCGTCGATTTGTCGAACGCGTACGCGGTTGGCATCGGCGACTGGGACAAGGTTGCGATCGCCTATGGTTATCAGGATTTTCCGAAGGGGACGGACGAGAGCGCTGCGTTGAGAAAGATCGTCGACGACGCGTGGGCGCAGGACTTGCGCTACATGACGAACCAGGACACGGACTCGAGCCCGCGTTCCGATCAGTGGAACAACGGCACCGACATGGCGGCCGAGCTGAATCGGATCATGAAGGTGCGTCGCTCCGCGCTCGATCGCTTTGACGAAACAGTGATCAGGAAAGACCGGCCGATGGCCACGATGGAGGAGGCACTCGTACCGCTCTACATGTACCACCGTTACGCCATCGAAGCCGCCGCGTCGGCAGTTGCAGGACAGGATTACATCTATGCGTTTCGCGGCGACGGACGTTCACCAACGAAATGGGTTTCGGCGGCCGACCAGCGCGCGGCGCTCGCCGCGCTCGTGGCGACGTTGAAACCGTCTGAGCTGGCGTTGCCGAAGACGGCGCTCGACAAGATCCCTCCGCGCCCGTCCGGCTGGGGGCTACACCGTGAGCTGTTCGCGCGCTACACGGGCGACACGTTCGATCCGATTAGCCCCGCGTCGATTGGTGCAGATGTGACCATCGGCTTCACGCTACAGCCGGACAGGGCGGCACGCATGGTCGCGCAGCACGCAATCGATCCGTCCCTGCCGGGCCTCGCGGATGTCATTGATGCGTTGCGAACCGCAACGTTCCAGGCGAGCGTCACGACGCCCTACGAAGAGGAAATCCGCCGCGCCACTGCACGAGCGCTGGTCGAGCGTCTGATGTGGCTGGCCGGCGGCGCCCCGATGCCACAGGTGCGCGCGGAAGCGTCTGACGCATTGCGGAAGATTCAAACCGGCGAGCATGCGCTCAGAGGACAAGGGGATGGGCCGGCGCAGGCGCTTCTCGCCGCCGACATCAAACGCTTCCTCGAGCGTCCGATCGAACCAATCCGCTCGCCTACGACCTACGATGCTCCACCGGGTGCGCCGATCGGGGACAGCGGTATCGACTGGCTCGCGCCAGTGACGTGGTGTGGGTGGGAGCGAGGGTGGTGATGCGATACTCGCTGTTCGCTTCTCGCTTCTCGCTTCTCGCTTCTCGCTTCTCGCTTCTCGCGATTCGCCACCGGCGTCCCATTTTCGAACGCCAGCAGCCAACAGCCAGGAGCCAACACTAGTAGAGCAGCGAGCAGCGAGGAGCGAGCAGCGAGGAGCGAACTAAATTGAGTAATATGCCCCCATGCGCAAACGAATGGCCGCGATAGCCCTGCTTGCACTACTTCCGCTCACCGGCCTGATCGCGGGTCAGGATGATGGCGGACGGAAGGTCTTCGAGAGCCGCTGTGCCAGATGCCACGGCGCCGACGGCAATGGCGGTGAGATGGGGCCGCCGATCGTCACGCGCCTTCCGGCGCGCGACGATGAGCAGCTCGCCGCGTTCATTCACGAAGGTTCTCCGTCCAAGGGGATGCCGCCGAGTGATGTCACCGGCAACGAGCTGCGCGACTTGATTAAGTTTCTGCGCTCGATTGAAAAGCGTCCGGAAGCCAAACCGATCGTACGGACGAAGGTCCAAACGACCGCGGGCGCGAGCCTCGACGGTCAAGTGCTTGCCGAGGGCTTCGAGGATCTGCAACTGCTCACCGACGACAAACGCGTCCACCTGTTGCGACGTGTCGGCGATCGAGTTCGCGAAGTGACGTCGGACGCCGACTGGCCAACCTACAACGGCGATCCGCGCGGGAATCGGTATACGACGTTGACGCAAATCAGCAAGACCAACATTCAGCGGCTGGCACCGAAATGGGTATTCGCGTTTCCCGGTGCGGGTTCACTCCAGGGGACGCCGGTGGTGGTGTCGGGGATCATGTACGTCACCAACCCGAATGAATGCATCGCGCTCGACGCGGGCACGGGGCGCATGATCTGGCAGTTCAAGCGCCCGCGCACGATTGGCATTACCGCTGGGAGCGCGAACCGCGGCGTCGCAGTGGCCGGCGATCGTGTCTTGCTTGAAACGGATAACGCGCACATCCTTGCGCTCAACCGATTCACGGGCGAGGTCTTGTGGGAAACCGCACTGGAGGACTGGCGCAAAAACTACGCGGCTTCGTCGGCGCCGCTCCCAGCCGGCAATCTGATCATTTCGGGCGTGACCGGCGGTGAACACGGCGCGAACGGATTTGTCGCGGCGCACGACCAGGAAACCGGCAAAGAAGTGTGGCGCTTCTGGACCGTGCCGAAGGCGGGAGAGCCTGGATCGGAAACGTGGCAGGGCAAGGACATCGATCACGGCGGTGCGCCCACATGGTTCACCGGCAGCTACGATCCCGATCTCGACATCGTCTATTGGCCGACCGGAAATCCGGCAAAGGAATACAACGGCGATCATCGCAAGGGGGACAATCTCTACTCGGACAGCATCCTTGCGCTCGATCGAAAGACGGGAACGCTGAAATGGCATTACCAGTTCACGCCGCACGATCTGTGGGATTGGGATGCGACAGAAACCTCGGTTCTTGTTGACGCCGAGTGGCAGGGACAGCCGCGGAAGCTGATGCTCCACGCGAATCGCAATGGCTTCTTCTACGTGTTCGATCGACGCGATGGCACGCTGCTCCTGGCGAAGCAGTTCATCAAGATGTTGACCTGGGCGAGCGGCATCGGCAAAGACGGCCGGCCGATCAAGATAGCCGGCCAGGAGCCCTCGGCAAACGGAACGAAGGTTTGTCCGTCACAGGATGGCGCGACGAACTGGTACTCCCCTTCCTACAATCCAGTGACACGCCTCTACTATATCCAGACGTTCGAGAAATGCAGCGTCTACATCAAGCGCGATCAGGGCGACTGGGAGAGTGGAAAAACCTACCTCGGTGGAACGCAGCGCACGGCCACTGATCCCACGCCGCAGCGCATCCTTCGAGCGCTCGATATTCGAACCGGCGCGGTGGTCTGGGAACTTCCGCAGCGCGGGCCTGCGTTCTCGTGGGGAGGTACGCTCGCCACGTCGACGGGGCTCGTCATTTTTGGTGAGGACGGCGGTGCGCTGATGGCGGCGGATGCGGTGACCGGCAAGCCGCTATGGAGTTTCCCGACCAATCAGACATGGAAGGCATCTCCGATGACGTACATGTTCGATGGCAAGCAGTACATCGCCGTCGCATCCGGCGGAAACATCATCGCGTTTGGGATTCAGTAGTCGCGGGGCTTTAGCGGCGGCGCGCGGCCGACTCCACGACGAGTGCGAGGATCCGGTCGAGCTTGCGTTCGAGTCGAGTGATTCCGGCGCTTAATGTTTGGTCGGCTTTGTCCAGTCGCTCGTACGCGAAATCCGTATACGCTCGCTGTTCGACGAACTGGTGCGTGATCGCCGCGAACGATTCATCGAGCCGTCGATCAACCTGCTCAAAGCGGGCGTTCATTTCTGCTCGAAGCGCTGCGATCCCAGCGATCGTTTCTCCACGAAGCCCCGCGATCCCGGCGATCATTTCTCCACGAAGCACCGCCATCCCCGCGGTCATCTCTGAACGAAGCTCCACCATCCCCGCGGTCATCTCTGAACGAAGCTCCGCCATCCCTGCGGTCATCTCTGAACGAAGCTCCGCCATCCCCCCGGTCATCTCTCCACGAAGCTCCGCCATCCCTCCGGTCATCTCTCCACGAAGCTCCGCCATCCCCGCGGTCATCTCCCCACGAAGCTCCGCCATCCCCGCGGTCATCTCTGTCCGAAGCTCCGCGATCCCCTCCATCCTGTCGTGATGAAGGTGCGCGGGTCGTGCCAACGAAGATCGACGCGAAATGCGCCGGACTTTGTTGGTGCGCCGAAGCGATGACCGAGAATTCTCCACGCCTCTTGGTCGAGCGTGATGATATTTTTGCGACGTTTCCATCTGGCGCTGCCCGAAGGAGACGATGCCATCGTCGAGGCTGGGAATCAAGGAGGGATTATTGAAACGTACGATCCTGTGGCTTGCCGTCGTCGCCGTCCTTCTCGCCGCCGGAGTTGCGTACGGCGCGATCCGCCGCGAACGCTGGTATCGCAACGCGCCGGAAGGTCGAAGGCAGGCGCTACTCGAAGCGCTGCAGCCGGTCGCGTTGGCCAACTGTGAACTGAAGCGATTTGGCGAGGCGAACGACGGCGGTTACTTGCTATGTGGGAACCTGCTGAAGGATGTGCAATCAGCCTATTCGTATGGCATCTCGGGTTACGACGGCTGGGGATGCGACATTTCGCGTCAGCTGAAAGTAAACGTCCACGAATACGACTGCTTCAATCTGCAGGAACCCGTCTGTGAAGGGGGGACACTGGTGTTCCATCCCGAGTGTGTGGCCGGCGATCGATCCACGGACGCCGAAGGTCGTCTCTTTGACACGCCTGCATCACAAATCGCGCGAAACGGTGACGCCGGCCGTCACCTCGTCGTCAAAATGGATGTCGAAGGAGCGGAGTGGGACACGTTTCTGAAGGTCCCTGAATCGACACTCGATCAGATTGATCAGCTTGCCGTCGAGTTTCACGGCGCGAATGGATCGCAATTCAAGGACGTCATAGAGAAACTCAAGCGGAGTTTCTACATCGCCAACCTCCACTTCAATAATTACAGCTGCGCACGTAGCAATTGGCCATTTCCAGCATGGGCGTATGAAGTCCTGTTCGTCAGCAAGCGTGTGGCGATTCTAGATCGCAGCAAGCGTGCTGAGTTCAGCCCGTTGAATACTCCGAACAAGCCGTCGGCGTACGATTGCCAAAGCATCACGTGGGTTCCCTTCCTGCGGACTCTGACCCACTAGCTCTGGTTTGCCGCCGCAATTCCGTCACTAACCACGGACGGACTCGGATGAACACGGAGCTCAGCACAGGCTGTATCAATGGGGGCAGTTTTTTCGCTGCAGGCACAAAATCCGTACGCTCCGCCCTCGGAATTTCGCGGTTTTGGGCCGATCGGCGGTGGCATTCCGCTTGCTCTCTACGGAGCAGAGGATATTTGGATATGGCAAACGATCAGCCCCAGCCGGACGCACTCCGATACCTCGATGCGGATCAGGTGAAACATCCGTCGGGCACACTCGCCGGAGTGACGGTCTGTGGCTCGGACGATGAGCCGCTCGGCGCCATCTCGGGTGTCCTTGTTGAACCAGCTAGCCGCCGGGTTCGCTACTTTGTGGTCGATCGCCGGGGCCGATTGTTACCTCGCCGTTACATGTTGGCCGCCGACACGCCAGCGGTCCTCGAAGCCGAGGATCAGAGGCTTCGCATCCTTTCCAACGTCGACTCCAACGTCGACGATCTCGAACGGTTTGATGCGCGGGGAGTGGAGCGCTTCTCGGAGGAAGACGCCATCACCGCGATGTTCGCTCATCCCGCCGCTTGATTCCGCGCCGGCGAGAAGCTGTTCAGTGCCTCCTGCTCGTTCTCAAACGATTCGAAGATCTTCAGCAAGCCGCTGATGCGCATGACGCGCTGACTGCGCGGTGAGAGACGCAGCAGCTTTACATCGCCGCCCTTCCGGCGCACGCTCACGTACTTCGCCGCAATGACGCCGACACCAAAGCTGTCGATGTAGGTAACGCCCCGGAGATCCAGCAGGAATTTGAGGTTGGCCTCGTCGACGAGGTCGTTCATGCGGGCACGCAGTTCCCCCGCGCCGTCGCCAAGGATAACGCGGCCCGACACCTGAAGGATCGTGACGTCTCCGATCCGGCGTTCGGTGATTCTCGTCGGCATGGGAACTCTCTAAAACGCCGACTGCTTGCGGCGGGTCAAGCCCACGAAATTATACCTTCGCTAAAGCTACGGGGGACAAGCTGATTTCGCTAAAGTTCCGGGGGTCCGGCAGAGGTACCGCAGAATCAGCAAACCTTCTGGCGGTGAAATCCGTCTCAGGTTAAAGTCGCTAAAACCGGAGTCCTCATGTCCATTCTGAAGAAGCTGTTTTCCCGCAATACACAGCCGCGTCCGCGAGTTCGAATCTGCGTTGAGTGTGGGATGCCCGTAGCGGAACACAAGGAATGGTGCAGCATCCTCCGCACCCAGCGTGAGATGGACGCTCGCACGCAGACGACGCCCGAACGCGCCTGACCCTTCGGGTCCCCTCCGGAGTCTGCTTTCGGAGGCTGGTCTAGCCGGGCCAAGGCCGCTGGCTTGCTTACTGGTCCGGCGCGGTCGTTTCCGCCTGCTCCTTCGGCCTAGGCGGAGTACGGACTGTGCGACAATGCTCCAGGCTCTCTGCGAGCAGGAGGCGTTTATGAATCAGCCTCAGCAATGCGCTCACCCCGGTTGTTCATGTACCGTCCAGCCAAACGGGGAATTTGGTAAGTACTGCTCCGAACACTGTAAGGAAGCCAAGAATATGACGGAACTGCGCTGCGGTTGCCGTCATCCCGGGTGTAGCTGACCGCGATCAGGGGCGCCGGCGGAACGCCGTGGTGGACTCGATATCGCGGCGGTAGTTTTCGATCTCGGCGGCAATCCGTTCCGGTTGCCAAGCCAGTTCGGCGCCCATAATTTCGGCTACTCGCGGTGCCGCACTCCACCCTTGATCTGCCGACGCACCCAGCCGCGTACGGCGCCGGATGAAATCCGAGACACGCTGGCAGTGTTCCGATCGAACGGCGCAGATGACCTCGGCGCCGACGTCGAGATTGTCGGAGGCGAGCGGCTGCTTGGCGCCGGCGCCAGGCAATGGCTTCTCGGCCGTCTCACAGCGCGCCGACATCTTCAGTTTTTTGCACACTGCATCCACCGCTTCTTCTGCAATCGCTCGATAGCCAGTGATCTTTCCTCCCAGGATCGAGATGATGCCTGGCGATGGCAGGTTGTCGACGATCTTGTGCATCCGGGAAACCGCGGAAGGTCGCCCCGGCTTCTTTACCAGCGCACGTACACCTGCCGTTGTGTAGCGCACGTCCTCCAGCCGCAGCGTGGGAAACATCGGCCGAACTGACGCCAGCACGTAATCGACATCCGCCGGCGTCGCGTGTGCCTCAGCCGGATCTCCTTCATAGTCGGTGTCGGTCGTGCCGATCCAGGTCTGGCCGAATCGGGGAATGGCGAACATCAACCGCCGATCGACGGCGGAAAACAGCACGATGGCCGATTCGGTCAGCGGCGGACACGCGATGTGAATCCCCTTGGTTGTCCGGATCCGCGCCGGTCGTGTACCGGTCTGTGCGCTGGCCGTTTGTTCCCACCACGCGCCCGTCGCGTTGACTACGACGCGCGCGCTCAGTTCGGCTTCATCTCCGTCGATGATGTGCCGCACACGTACTCGTGGTATAGCGCCCGCGTGCGTCACCGGCGGCACCACTTCGCAGTAGTTGAAAATTGTCGCCCGGTGCATCTCGGCGTCCAGTGCATTCTCGAGGGCCAGCCGTTCCGGCAGGTCAACCCGGGCATCAAAGTAGGCCGCAGCACCACGCACATCGTCGCGCTGCAGGCAGCCGTCGACGGCCCGCGCCTCGGATGCGGACAGGACACGGTGCCGGGGCAGCGACGTGTCCGGACTCAGCGCGTCGTACAGCGTGAGTCCGACGCGCAGCTTGAGCGCGGAGACAGACATTCCGGACATGAATGGAATCAAGAACTGCAGTGGCTCGACAAGGTGCGGCGCGATCCGCAAGAGCGTTTCACGCTCCTTCAGATCCATGCGGACGAGACGGAAATCGAGCTGTTCCAGATAACGCAGCCCGCCATGCACGATCCTCGTGGAGCCGGCCGTCGTCCCGCTCCCGAAATCCCGCCGTTCGAACAACGCGACACGCAGCCCGCGCATCGCTGCATCCCGCGCAACCCCGCACCCGATGATGCCGCCGCCGATCACCACGACGTCGAACGTTTCCCCCTGCACTGACGCCAGCCGAGACATGAAGAGAATTGTAAGGTGCCCTCCTATCTTTGCTGTGTCTGCTTCTCTCATTGCTCGCGGGGCCCCACCCCCGCTCGCTCTCGCTCGGCGTCTTCGCGCCGCGCTCGGGCCGCGGGCGCTTTGCCTTTGCCTTTTGCCTTTTTTCTGATCTAGTGTCCTGCCATGCAAACACTGCTTGCCGAAGCGATTGGAACGATGCTGCTGGTTCTTCTCGGGGATGGAGTCGTCGCAAATGTCATATTGAACAAAACCAAAGGGCAGAACGGAGGCTGGATCGTCATTACAGTCGGGTGGGGCGTTGCGGTTGCCATGGCCGTCTATGCGGTCGGGCGAATTAGTGGGGCGCACCTCAATCCGGCGGTGACGATTGGTCTGGCGGTGATCGGGAGTTTTTCGTGGAGCGAAGTGCCGGGCTACATTGTCGCTCAGATGATTGGCGCGTTTGGCGGAGCCGTGCTCGTGTGGCTTGCGTACCTGCCACACTGGAAGGCGACAGCGGACCCGGCGACGAAGCTTGGCGTGTTCGCAACTGGCCCGGCCGTCCGCAACACGGGCGCGAACTTCGTAGCGGAAGTCATCGGTACAGCGGTGCTTCTGTTTGGCGTCCTGGCAATCGCCGCGAACGCTCAAACGGTGTCGAGACCGGGCGACGTCGACCTTTCTTTCGTATTCAGCCGTGGCCTGCAGCCGCTGCTCGTCGGCGTTCTCGTGCTCGGCATCGGGCTCTCACTCGGCGGGCCGACCGGTTACGCAATCAATCCCGCACGAGACCTCGCGCCGCGTCTCGCCCACGCCCTTCTCCCGATTCCAGGGAAAGGGAGCTCGGATTGGGGCTACAGTTGGATTCCGGTTGTGGCCCCGGTGATTGGCGGCATTTTCGGCGCCGGCGCGTATTTTTTTGTTGGGTTTTGAACCATTGCTGAATGCTGATGATAGGCCGCGATCTGAAGACCGCGGCCGGCATCGGAGGTGACGTTGCGAAGCTACGTCGGTGCGATTGATCAGGGGACGACGAGCACGCGGTTCATGGTGTTCGACCGGAGTGGGCGCGAAATTGCCCGGCACCAGGTCGAGCACGATCAGATTCTTCCCAAGCCAGGCTGGGTTGAACACGATCCGCTCCAGATCGTCGCACGCATGAACGAGTCGATTGCCGGCGCGCTGAGCGCGGGGAAACTGACGGCAGGCGATCTTGCGGCTATCGGAGTGACCAATCAGCGCGAAACGACGGTCGTATGGAACCCGAAGACCGGACGTCCGTGGTACAACGCCATCGTCTGGCAGGACACGCGAACCGACCGCATCATCAATGCCCTTGATGCCGAGTCGGCCAACATCATTCGCGCAAAAACGGGTCTGCCTCCGGCGACGTACTTCTCTGCCGCGAAGATTCAATGGATCCTCGAAAACGTGGATGGCGTTCGTGCGGCGGCAGCCCGTGGTGAAGCTGTCTTCGGGAATATCGACACATGGGTGATTTGGAATCTCACGGGCGGCCGTGACGGCGGGTCGCTGGTCACCGACGTCACCAACGCCAGCCGGACGATGTTGATGAACCTGCGAACGCTGGCGTGGGACGACGAGCTGCTGTCGATCTTTACGATCCCGCACGCGATGCTCCCCGCGATCCGTTCTTCGTCGGATCGGTCGGCGTATGGCGTCACCCGGCGCAGCGGTCCCGTCGGTGGGGAAGTTACGGTCAGTGGCGATCTTGGCGATCAGCAAGCTGCCACCGTCGGTCAGGTCTGCGTTTCGCCGGGCGAAGCGAAGAACACCTACGGAACTGGCAATTTCATGCTGCTGAACACCGGCACCGAGATCGTCCCGTCGAAAGCCGGGCTGCTGACGACTGTGTGCTACCGCATGGGAGATGCGGCCCCGATTTATGCCCTCGAAGGATCGATCGCGGTCACCGGTTCGGCCGTGCAATGGCTGCGTGATCAGCTCGGTGTCATCGGTTCAGCGGCTGACATCGAGGCGCTGGCGACATCTGTCCCGGACAACGGCGGTACCTACTTTGTCCCCGCGTTCTCCGGACTGTTCGCGCCGTATTGGCGATCCGATGCGCGAGGCGCGATCGTGGGATTGTCGCGATTCAACACCAAGGCGCACCTCGCGCGCGCGACGCTCGAGGCGATCTGCTTTCAGACACGTGCCGTCCTCGACGCAATGGTGAAGGACTCGGGCGTCGAACTCGAGATCCTGAAAGTCGATGGCGGCGCGACAGCGAACAACGCACTGATGCAAATGCAGGCGGACATTCTCGGCGTGCCGGTGGTACGGCCGGTCGTCGCTGAAACAACCGCGCTCGGCGCGGCGTATGCCGCGGGCCTGGCGACTGGATTCTGGAAAGACCTCGACGATCTCCGTCAGAACTGGAAGATCGATCGGCGGTGGGAGCCGCACTGGACCGACGACCAGCGCGACGCGGCCTACCTCGGTTGGGAAAAGGCGGTCCCGGACGCTCAATTGGGTTTAGTCTGCGGTTGTCGGCTGGCGAACGCGATCCGGAATGCGGGATCCGATTACGGAGGAGCAAGACACATCATGCGCCGATCCCTGTTGTGTTCTGTCGTGGCTGCGTCCATTGCGTTGTCGGCCGACGCCTTGGCGCAAACGAAACAGACGTTCACCCACGAGTTGATGTGGTCATTTCAGCGAGTGGGTGCGCCGGTGCCATCTCCCGACGGCAAATGGGTCGTCTTCAGCGTCGCCGAACCGAACTACGATCCGACGAAAGACGTGAGCGATCTCTGGATCGTGGCGTCCGACGGCCGCTCGGCGCCGCGCCGCCTGACCTCGAACAAGGGCTCCGAGAGTGGACCGTCGTGGAGCGCCGACAGTAGCCGGCTCGCGTTCGCGGCGAAGCGCGACGACGACGAGGTTTCACAGATCTATGTGCTCGACGTTGCGCTTGGCGGCGATGCGCAGCGCGTGACGAACACACCGACTGGGGCGAGCGCGCCGAAGTGGAGTCCCGATAGCAAACGCATCGCCTTTCAGGCCGCGATGTGGCCTGGTGCGACCGATGAGGAATCGAACCGCAAGGCAGTGCAGGAGCGCAAGAACGCGAAATCGAAGGTCCGCATTTACGACGCGTTTCCAATACGCAACTTCGATCGATGGATCGAGGACTCGAAGCCACACCTGTGGATCGTCGACGTGGACGGCGACAGGAAATCACGTTCGCTGTTTGTTGGATCGAAGCTGGCCGCGCGACCCGGCTATAACGGCGATGGTTTGAGCGTTGCGTGGGCTCCGGATGGCGAGTCGCTGGTGTTTACGGCGGCGGACAGCGCTGACGCCGGCGCACGCGCGATGGTGCTGTCGTCGATCTGGCAGATCCCTGCCTCCGGCGGCGAACCGAAGCGGCTTGGTGCCGACGGTCTCGATGCGAGTGCGCCGCGATTCAGTCCGGACGGCAAGACGCTGTGCTTTACTGCGACGGATGGGAGGGCCACGATTTACGCGGTGTCGCGGATCGCGTGCGCCACCTGGCCGATTGCGGGGCAGCCGGTACGAATGCTCACGAAGGATCTCGATCGTCCTGTTGGATCCTGGGCGTTCACGCCAGACAGCAAGTCGATTTACTTAACCGCCGAAGACGCAGGGCACGAGAAGGTATACTCGGTTCCAGCCGGCGGCGGCTCGAGCACACTGGTCCTCGATGCGCCGCAAGGTGTCTACACCTCACTCGACATAGCGGCGCGAGCGTCGACGCCGATTCTCTTCGCCAACTGGGAAAGCGCGACCAACCCGCTCGAGATCGTACGGATCGATCCGGCGACGAAGAAACGCGATTTCCTGACGTCGTTCAATACGGCCAGGGCCGCTTCGATTGATTGGCAGCCGCTTCGGGATTTCTGGTTCACCGGTCGAAACGGCGCGCGCATTCACAGCTACGTCGCGCTGCCGCCGCAATTCGATGCGTCCAGGAAATACCCGCTTCTCGTGCTGATGCACGGCGGCTTCGCCAGTTCCTGGCGCGACGCCATTTCGTATCGCTGGAACTATCACCTGCTCGCCCATCCAGGGTTCGTTCTACTCGCGACCGACTACCGCGGCTCGACCGGGTATGGCGAGAAGTTCGCCCTCGACATCCTCGGTGATCCGCTGAAGGGGCCGGCCGACGACATCAACGACGCGGCCGACGAGGCAATCAAGCGATTCTCGTTCATCGACGGCACTCGCCAGGCCGCCGCCGGGGCGAGCTACGGCGGTCACCTTGCCAACTGGATGGAAGGCACGACGTCGCGCTACAAAGCGATCGTCAGTCACGCCGGGCTGGCGACACTGGACATGCAGTGGGGCATGAGCGACGGCATCTATCACCGGGAGCTGATGATGGGCGGGCCGTATTGGGAAAACCCGCAGAAGTGGATCGAGCAGAGCCCGCTCGCCAAGGCCGGCAATTTCAAGACGCCGATGCTGCTCTCGGTCAGCGACAACGACTTCCGCGTCCCGCAGGGCAACACCTTGACGATGTATTCGGCGTTGCAGCGGATGAATGTGCCGACACGACTGCTCGTGTGGCCGGACGAGAATCATTGGATCACGAAGGGAGAAAACAGCCGGGTGTTCTATCGCGAAGTGCGCACGTGGCTGGAAAAGTATCTCCTCGGTCCGAAGCTCACCTCGGACTGATTGGCCGTCGCGACGATTGGGCCAACCTAGACAACGACGCCATTGTTCACTCGCAATCTGGTCGTCGCCCATCGGGAGGCGAAGTCCTCATCGTGTGTCGTAAGCAGAATGGTGCGATTCTGATCGGCGAGTCGAGAAAGCAGCTCGCCGAGCTCATGTCGGCGCGACGGATCGAGCGACGCCGTCGGCTCGTCCATCATGAGCAGGGGCGGGTCAACGGCGAGCGCCCGGGCGATGGCGACGCGCTGGGCTTCGCCCCCCGAGAGTTCTCGCGGCAGCGCTGAGGCGCGATGTTCGACCCCTAATACCTCGAGCAGTTCCCTCGCACGGCGCTCGGCGAATCTTGCAGGTACGCCGAGCACGTGCATCGGCGCCAGCGTCACGTTGCGGAGCGCGGTCAAATGCTCGAATAAATGATGAAACTGGAATACGAGGCCCACCTGACGCCGCAACTTTTTCAACGCGTCACCGGAATGTCGCTGTCCAGCCTTGAGCGTCAGTCCGTTGAGCACGATCGTGCCGGCCTCGAACCGCTCGAGACCGGCAATGGCGCGAAGAACCGTCGTCTTTCCGGATCCTGACGGGCCCATCAGCGCCGCGACGCCGCCCCCCGACAGGGAAAACGACGTGTCGGACAGGATGGTCCGATCGCCGCGTCTGAGAGCAAGATCACGCACCTGCAGCATCGTGGTCATACCGTGGGCGCCTTCCAGTGCCGCTCGAGCCGGCGCGCGAGCGCGCCGAGCGGCAACGACATCACCAGATAGATGGTCGCACAGAGTGTGCCCGGGATGACCCAGCTGCCAAGATTTGTCGCGAAAATCTGCGTCTGCTTGGTCAGCTCGACAACGGTCAGGACGGAGACGAGCGACGAATCTTTCAGCAGGGCGACGAAGTCGTTGGTCATCGGCGCTAACGCGATCCGGAACGCCTGTGGGCCGCGCACAAGCTGCAGGACCTGCCGTTCGCTGAATCCCAGCGTCCGTGCCGCTTCCAATTGTCCCGTCGGTACGGCCTCGAGGGCGCCGCGATAGATCTCGCTCTCGTAGGCCGCATAGTTCAAGGCGAGTCCCAGGAGCGCGGCGACGAATGCCGGCAGCTTGATGACTGAGGCGAGGCCGTAATAGATCACGAAGAGTTGCAACAATACCGGCGTGCCGCGCATCAGCTCGACGTAGCCCGTGAGCACAAGTCGTGGAACGGCTGTCCCGTAAACGCGACCGCTGGCGATCAGCACGCCGAGGGCAACGGCCAGCGCCATCGAGAGACAGGACAGGACCAACGTCACGGCAGCGGCTTTGATCAGCGATGGAACGTAGCGAAGCGTTGCCTGCCAGCGGCTGAGTGTCGCGACGCCGATTGTTCCGTCTGAATCGGCCATCGCCACAGGCGGCACCGGTTGCCGCGCAATCAACCTCGCATAAAGCGCCGGTTGATCGTCGTTCCAGACACCCCATTTACGAAATATGCGTTCGAGCGTCCCGTCGCCCATGGCGGTGCGCAGAACTTCGTTTGCCGCATCGCGCAGTGATGCGTTGCGGGATGCGAGTACGCCGACGTAATGGCTGGTTGCGACCGGGTCGGGTTGAACCGTGATCCCGGACATGGTTTTGCGCCGCCGCTCGGCGAGCACGTTGTCGAGCAGCACGCCATCGACCCTTCCCAGCGATAAATCGCTGTAGGGATGCACGTCATCGTCGTAGGAGACCGCCTGTAGACCGTAGCGGCGTTCCGCCTGCAGGAGTATTTCGTACGCAATCGTGCCGCCGAGTGTCCCGACGCGACGCCCTTTCAGATCCGCGAGACGGCGAAACGTGCCTGCGTCGGCATCACGCACTGCCAGCACCTCGCGAAACGCGTAGTACGGAATCGTCGTCGCCATGCCGGCACGCCGCGCCGGCGTGTCTTCCATCCCGCTCAAACCGATATCGGCAGTGCCGCGTTCGATGGCTTGATCGATCGAGGCGTAGGGCGCAAACAGAAATCGTGGCGTTCTGCTGACGCCCTTCGCGATGAGTTCGGCGATCTCCACATCGAATCCAGTGACTTTGTTTGGATCTGTGGGATCGGCCTCGACGAACGGAGCGCCACCTTCGGGATCGCCGGCCCAGCGGAGCTCCTGCTGTTTCGCCTGCGCGCTGGAGTAAAACAACAGCAGCGCAGACGCGAAACAGCAGAGAGACAAGGGAAAAGGGCAAAGGGAAAAGGCAAAGCGCCTGCGCAGTGAGAAAAGCAGACTGCGCCTTGCCGATTGCTGCTTCATAAAATCCCCACCAGACGGAGTGCCGCGACGAAGGCGAAAGCCAGCAACAGACCATCGAACAGCCGTTGAGGGATGTGCGCAGTCAGCCATCGGCCGATGAAGATGCCGGACAGGATCGCAGGACTGAGGATCGCATTCAACAACAGCGTCCCGCCGTGGATGAGGCCGAGCGCGACGCTGAAGGGAACCTTGAACGAATTGATGATGAAGAAAAACCACGCGCTCGTGCCGACGAGCTCGAACTTCGGCAGGGCCACGGCCAGGCAGTAGATCGTGAAAACGGGACCGGCGGCGTTCGCCAGCATCGTCGCTGCCCCGGCAAGCAGACCGATCGTCCAGGCGAACCACATCGAGTGAGGCACGTGGCTGAACCAGTTTGGCCGGATCGAGCGCATGACCTGCAGAACGGTCAGCGACAGAATGATCACGCCGATGATTGGTTTGTAGATCGCTTCATTGAGCCCGCGCATGACGATGGCGGCGGCGATCACGCCAAGACACGCCGGCGGCAGCATCCGGCGTACGTAGCGCCATCGTGCGTGCTGATGAAAGATGCTGACCGCGCAAACATCGCCGACGAGAAGCATCGGCAGCAGGACTCCGGTCGACTCGCGCGCGCCAAACAGGAACGCGAAGATCAACACTTGAACGAGGCTCATCCCCGCGAGCCCCGACTTCGACAGGCCGATGCCGAATGCCGCGATGACCGCGAGCAACCATTGGACAGGAGAGAGGTGAGGCAAGAGGATTGCTGATTGTTGATTGCGGATTGCGGATTGATCAAGATTGACGATTGCGGATTGGGAGTGGTGATCGCCGATTGAGGGCGAATCGACAAAATCAGCAATCACCAATCAGAAATCCGCAATCGATACCGAGTGCCCCGGGTATACTGGACGGCTCGGCATCAATGTTCATCAAATCCCTCATTCCCCGCGTTAGCGCCCGCACGCGAGCGAAAGGCACCGACTACTTCCGATCGGGCGGTGTGTTCGAGATTGGCGGTGGGGAATGGAGCGCGCATGCGATTGTCCGCGGCACCCGTGATTATCGTGTCGAGCTGAGGCGCGAAAGCGGAACCGATCGTTTTACCGCTTCGTGCGAGTGCCCGTATTACGTCGACCGCGGCGAAATCTGCAAACACATCTGGGCGGCGTTGCTCGAGGCCGACCAGCGCGGCCTGCTCGCCGGCGACGGCACAATCCTCCCCAACGCGACGCTCGAGCCTGAATATGGTCCGGCGTCGGACGAGTCAGTCGAGCGCGTTGGGCCGCCAGCCGCCGCGCGCCCGGCGTGGGAGCGCTTTCTCAACGAACTGCAGCGCGACGTCGTCGCTGCCGAACGCGCGCGGCCCGCTCCCCGGTTCTCCAACGGCGAACTCGTTTACTCCATCGATGTTCGCGAGACCTTGAAGGGTTTCGGAACGGTAATCAACCTCCTGTTCCGACAACGCCGCAAGAACGGCGCGTGGAGCAAACCGCGCCCCGCAAATGTGACCGCGAACGAGGCAGAACATCTCGCCAGTCCTGACGATCGTGAAATACTGTCGCTGCTTCTCGGCGCGGGAAATCCGTGGACGTACGGGACGACGTACGAGCCCGGCTTCTCTCGATCGCGTTACACCCTCAACGGCCCACTCGAGGATGTCGTCCTGCCCTTGATTGCACAATCCGGACGGGGAGTCCTCGATCGGCATGGTGACCGGCAGGGCTTCTTCGGCTTTGTTTGGGACGACGGTCCACCGTGGCGGTTCGACCTTCAGATTGACGCCGAGAATGGAACGGATCCGATTCGTGTTGCCGGCAGCTTCGTCCGAAACGGCCACCGTCTGGATTTGCGCCAGCCCGTCCTTCTGCTGAGCCGCGGGTTCCTGTTCACCGAAACCAGCCTCGCGCGCCTTGAAGTCGGAGCGGCGTTCCCGTGGATCGCACAGTTGCGCAGCTTCGGTCCCATTGCGATTCCGCGCGTGCAGTCTACGGCGCTGGTCGAGACGGTCGCGCGATCCGGTCTCGACCCTGGTCGGTTGCCACCAGACCTTCGCTATGACGTGGTTGAAGGAACGCCACGTCCCCGAGTGCGCGTGTTTCGCCCCGAGCGCCAGAACCCGTATGCCTTGCGGCAAGATCTTCGTGCCACCGTGCAGTTCGAGTACGACGGTGCGATTGTCGAAGGGCCCGCCGCTGCCGCTGCCTACGATGCGGCCAACCGGCGGCTGGTCCGACGGGATCGCGCTGCGGAGCAGGCCGCCATCGATCGTTTGCACGAGCTTGGGTTTCGCTATACATGGAGCCACTTCGAGTCGCGCCAACTGCTCGGGGTGTCCCCCGAGCAGTTTCCAAAGATCGTCCACACGCTCGTCACCGAGGGCTGGCGAGTCGAAGCGGAAGGCCGCGCGTTTCGCCCGGCGGTTGGCATCCGGCTCGAAGTCTCGTCGGGGATCGACTGGTTCGATCTGCATGGCGCCGTCGATTTTGGCGACGGCCGATCGGCCCCTTTTCCGCAACTGCTGGCCGCCGTTGCCCGGGGCGAAGATGTCGTCGTACTCGACGACGGAAGCGTCGGCCTGTTGCCGGAAGAATGGCTCCAACGATATGCGGGGATCGCTGGCTTCGGGACCACCGAGGGGGACGCGATTCGGTTCGGCCGATCGCAGGCGACGCTGCTGGATGCGTTGCTCGCCGCACAACCGGCGATTACCTACGACGACACATTCGCGAAGATTCGGTCCGAGCTGCAGACGTTTGGCGGCATCGTCGCGGAAGACCCGCCGCGAACGTTTCGCGGAACGCTGCGCGAATATCAACGCGATGCGCTGGGCTGGTTCTCGTTTCTCCGGCGGTTTCAATTCGGCGGCTGCCTGGCCGACGACATGGGTCTCGGTAAGACCGTCATGGTCCTCGCGCTGCTTGATGCGCGAAGGCAATTGAAGACCGGCGGGAAGCAGACTCCCTCGATCGTCGTCGTGCCGCGTTCGCTCGTGTTCAATTGGCGCGACGAGGCGACCCGCTTCGCGCCGAAGTTACACGTCATCGATTACACAGGCGTTCAGCGTGATCTCTCCGGAATTCGCGCGGCTGACGTGGTCTTGACGACGTATGGAACACTGCGACGGGATGCGGCAGCACTCCACGCGATCGAGTTCGACTACGCCATTCTTGATGAAGCGCAGGCGATCAAGAACGCGGCAACCGCGTCGGCCAAGGCGGCACGACTGCTGCGCGCGCGTTACCGGCTGGCATTGAGTGGCACACCCATCGAAAATCACCTCGGCGAACTCTGGAGTCTCTTCGAGTTCCTGAATCCTGGGTTGCTGGGATCGGCGAAGGCATTTCAACGGGCCAGTACCGCGCGCGCTCGCGGCGACGGTGATGTTGAATGGCTGGCTCGCGCCCTCCGTCCCTTCATCCTCCGGCGGACGAAGGAGCAGGTTGCTCCTGAACTGCCGCGACGCACCGAGCAGACCCTGCAGTGTGAACTCGAGCCGGCGCAGCGGCGCCACTACGACGAACTGCGGGCGCACTATCGCGAGACACTGCTGGCGCGCATTGCGCGTGATGGCGTCAATCGATCGAAGATGCAGATTCTCGAAGCGCTGCTGCGGCTGCGCCAGGCTGCCTGCCACAGCGCATTGATCGATCCGGCACGCGCCCATGAACCGTCAGCCAAGTTCGAGGTGCTGATCCCGAGACTCCTCGAGGTGATTGCCGAAGGGCACAAGGCGCTCGTGTTTTCGCAGTTTACGAGCTTCCTCGCGCTGCTTCGTCCACGGCTCGAGGCATTGCACACGCCGTACGAATATCTCGACGGCCGCACGCGCGATCGAGCCTCGAGGGTGGAGCGCTTTCAGACCGATCCAGCGTGTCCGCTGTTCCTGATCAGCCTCAAAGCGGGAGGGCTCGGTCTCAACTTGACGGCGGCTGAGTACGTGTTCCTGCTCGATCCGTGGTGGAACCCGGCGGTTGAGGCGCAAGCCATCGATCGCGCGCATCGCATCGGCCAGTCGCGTCACGTCTTCGCTTACCGCCTTCTTGCCCGCGATACCGTCGAGGAAAAGGTCGCTGAACTGCAGCAGACAAAACGTGAGCTGGCGGATGCCATCCTGAACGCCGACGCCGGATTGATCCGCTCGCTGAACGCCGACGACCTTGAAATGCTCCTTTCCTGATGACTTCTCTCTGCCGACAGGAAGCCAGTTTCAAGAATGTAATCAGATGTGTCGCGATTGGGCGGAAAACGACGCCTCGCGAAGTACGATAGAAGGCTGACCTCGGGAACACCGATTGCTCTATAGCTGTTCCGGCGAGCCTGAAGAGGGATTTGACGTGCTGAAAGTTGACCTGCACCTCCACAGCTCGGAGGACCCGGTGGACGTGATCGACCACAACGCCCACCAGTTAATCGATAGAGCGGCTGAGCTCGGATTCGATGCGCTCGCGCTGACGCTCCACGACTACGATCTGCGCGATCCGTCGCTCGAGGCCTATGCGCGTGAACGTGGAATCGTCCTGGTCCCCGGCGTGGAACGGACGATCGACGGGCGTCATGTCGTGCTCCTCAACTTCCCGGACCGGACGGACTACGTTCGGACGTTCGACGACCTGGCGGAGCTTCGGCGTACGACCAACGGTCTGGTCATCGCCGCGCATCCCTACTTTCCCGACGGGTCCTGTCTGCGATCGCGGCTGGATCGTCACGTCGATCTATTCGACGCCGTCGAATGGAGCTACTTCTGGACGCGTGGCCTGAACTTCAATGCGAAAGCGGCGCGGCTTGCGGCAAAACACGGCAAACCGCTCGTCGCGAATTCCGATTTGCACGACCTGCGGCAGCTGGGCCGCACCTATACCTTAGTGACCGCCGATCGTGATCCGGATTCGATCTGCGCCGCGATCCGCGAAGGCTCTGTCTCGATCCAGACGAGCCCGGTGCCGAAGCTCGAACTTGCGCGCGTGCTGGGAGGCATGTTCAGACGCGGCCGAAAGGCTCCGCTGCGGGCGACCCGTGAAATGCTCAGTGCTGAATTCTGATGGCTGAGTTTTGCCGTCTTTCATTCGGCATTCAGAAATCAGCATTCACCATTTCAGGATTCGATTCGTATCAATTCAATATCGAACACTAACATCCCCTGTGGGCCGTCTTTCCCCTCGTACGCGAGCTTGGCGGGAATCCAGAATCGACGCTTCTCGCCAACAACCATCATCTGAACGCCTTCAGTCCAACCATCGATTACACCGTCGAGACTGAAACTTGCCGGCTGTCCTTTCGTGACCGAGCTATCGAACATCTTTCCGTCAGGTGTCCAGCCCGTGTAGTGCACGACAACCTGGGAGTTGGGACGAGGATGCCGAGTGCCGGTGCCTGGCGACAACACTTTCGATGCAAGACCTGTGGGTGTGCGGACCGCATCGGCAGGGGGTGCAGCGACGTCGGGCGGCGCAGGGATAGATGGTGTCGAACTATTCTCGGTCGATTGCGGTTTGCCGGAGCACGCCGTGATCATCAAAGCGCCAGCAATAAGAATGCACACTCGTCTGTTCATGGTCCATGATCTCAAATCCTAAGAGCAATCGCGGCGACGATCGCGACCGCTGAGAGTGCGAGAAGCATTGTGAAGAGCGGCACCGCAAACTTCAGCCAGTCGCCAAACTTCACTCCCGCCGCGGCCGTCACCGCCATCAGCGCGCCGTTGGTTGGCGTGAGCAGCTCTGTCAATCCGGCGCCGTACTGAAAAGCCAGCACCACGACCTGTCGCGACAGGCCAATCAAATCGGCCATGGGTATGAGAACGGGCATTGTCAGAACCGCCTGACCGCTGACACTCGGCACTGGCCCGTGCACCGCGACCTGCACGATGAGCATCCCGAGTGCAGACAGGACCACCGGCAAGCTTTGCAGTGGAGTCACCAGGGCAGAGACGATGGTATCGATGATGTGCCCCTCGTCGAGGACGACGAAGATGGCGCGTGCAAATCCGATCAGCATCGCCGCGTAGGCCATCGACGTGAAGCCAGTGACGAATGCCTCCGCTGTGCCGGCGAAGCCGAGGCCGCCCACCAATCCAGCCAGTACGCCCATCGCAAAGAAGAGCGCCGACATCTGATCGAAGTCCCAGCCGAGTTGCATGATCCCGTAGACGAACACGACGAACGTTGCGAGCACGAGAACCAGAACGATCGTGCCTCTCGTGTCGAGAGCGGCGTCTGTGATTTCCTGGTCCGCAGACTCTTCAGGAACGATCCGTGTCCGGACCGCGTGGCGCCAGGTGCCGCCAATCCAGCCGCCGAGCGCCACGGCTAACACGCACATTCGAAACGCGGATCCCGAGAGCAGTGGGATCCCTGCGAGCTTTTGCGCGATCTGGACCTGAAATGGATTGATCGGGCTGAATGCGGCTCCAACCGCTGCCGCGCCGATGCTGATGGCCACAGCCGTCAGCGCATCAAACCCGAGACGGCGTGTGACCAGGAGCAGGACCGGAACAAGCGCGATGATCTCCTCCGCCATGTTCTCCAACGCACCGAACGTGGCGAATGTCAGCGACACGATTGGAATGACCAACGTCTCACGATTCTGCAGGCGACCAACGAGCCACGTCACGGCCTGACGTAATGCACCGGTTTGATCGACGACGGTGAATGCGCCGCCGACAAGGAAGACAAGAAAGACGACGGATCCGGCAGCCGCGAGACCTTTCGGAATCGCGACCAGCGCTTGAAAGGGTCCGACAGGCGTGCGCTCGACGTGATGGTAGGTTCCAGCCACGACAACCGCGCGTCCAGTAACCGGATCATCGCGACGTTCGTACTGACCGGCTGGAAGGACGTAACTCGCCAGCGCAGCGGCCAGGATACAGGCGGTCAGGAGCGTGAGCGGGTGGGGAAAGGCCGCGCGGCGCACGTGCGACGCATCGTAACACGCCAGCCTTCGCCGCCAGCGCTAACGCGGGAAGCTGCAACTCTTTGCTATCCTTCACCGTCAAACCGCCCATGCAAGACATCCGCTACGCCATCCGCGCGCTCAGAAAACAGCCGATCTTCACGCTCGTCGCCGTGCTCACGTTGACCCTGGGCATTGGGGCTAACACGGCGATCTTCAGCCTTCTCTACCAGACACTGCTCCGGCCCTTGCCATACGCCAACGCCGATCGCCTCGTATTTGTGTGGAACACCTATCCGCTGATGGGACTGCCGCAAGCAAGTGTCTCGATTCCGGATTACCTGGATCGCAAACTTCAGGCTCCGGCGATCGAGGACGCAGCCCTGTTTATGGGCCGGACGGCCAATCTCGCTGAGGAAGGACGTCCGGAGCAACTGCAAGCGCTGGCGGTGACGCCGTCGTTCTTCTCGACGCTCGGCCGGCAACCATTCCTCGGACGTGGTTTTACCGATGACGAGGCAAAACCAGGAGCCGACAAGTTCGTGATTCTGACCTACGCGCTGTGGACGTCACGGTTCGGCGCGGATCGAGGGCTCGTCGGACGCGAGATTCGGGTGAACGGTGAGGCGCATCGCGTGGTTGGTGTGCTGCCTGCGGATTTCGAGTTGGGCTCCCGTGATATGGCGATGCTGATGCCATTCGCGTTCACACCAGAGCAGACGTCCGACAACGCGCGCGGCAACGAGTTCAGCACGATGATTGCCCGTCTTCGGCCTGGTGCATCGATCGCGCAAGTGAATGCGCAGATGAAGACGATTGTCGACCGAAACATGGAGCGATTGCCGGCGCGCGCCCGCTTCGCCCAATTGAGCGGCTTTGGTGGTTACGCCGTGCCGATGCGCGATCAATTGGTCGGGGACGTCCGCACGCCCCTGCTGGTGCTGCAGGCAGGCGTCATCCTCGTGCTCCTGATTGCGTGTGCGAACGTGGCAAACCTGCTGCTGATGCGCGCCACCGGGAGAGGACGCGAGCTGGCGATCCGGACAACATTGGGCGCCGGCCAGTGGCGGCTGATGCGTCAGATGCTTACCGAGGGTGTCGTGCTGTCGGTGCTCGGAGGCCTCGGCGGTCTCGTTGTCGGTCTCGCTGGTCTGCAGGGCTTGATGGCGATGAGCGCGCAGCAACTGCCTGCCGCGATTCACGCGTCGCTCCATCCGGCGGTGTTGCTGTTTACGCTCGTGCTTTCGGTCGCCACCGGTTTGATCTTTGGCGCGTTCCCGGCGATCGCCGTCATTCGCGGAAACACGTCGGCGTACTTGAAGGACGACAGCACGCGGGGAAGCGCGAGCAAGGCAACCGGATTCACACGTGCTGCGCTCGTCGTCGGAGAAACTGCGCTGGCACTGATGCTCCTCGTCGGCGCCGGGTTGTTGCTCAAGAGCTTCGCCCGGCTCCAGGCTGTCGACCCTGGATTTTCTGCCGAAAATGTCTTGACGGCGCAAATCGGATTGCCGGCAGTTCGCTATCCCGATCCGGCAGCGCGCCGTGCGTTCTGGGTTCGGCTGATTGAAAAGGCGCGGTCGCTACCGGGGGTTACCGCCGCGGGACTTACCTCGAACATTCCACTTAGTGGCAATCTGAGTTCGGGATCCTACTCCATTGTCGGGTACACACCAGGGCCCACTGAAACGGCGCCACACGGACGCCAGGAAATCGTCGGCGGCGATTACTTTCGAGCGATGCAGATTCCGCTCGTCGAGGGTCGAGTGTTCACGGATGCCGACACCGCCGACAGTCCGCGCGCGGTTGTCGTCGATCAATATCTCGTCCGCCGGTATTTCCCGGGACAGAGCGCCCTCGGCCACGAGATTCAACGTGGCGGTCCCAATAGCCCGAGACTGAGAATCGTCGGCGTCGTCGGCACGATTAACGGGATCGATTTGGCGCAGCCAGTGATCAAAGAGCGAATCTACCATCCGGTCACGCAAGCAGCACAGGCTCGCATGGCCGTGATACTGAAGACCAGTCTCGATCCGTCGACGCTCGTGGCACCGCTGCGCGAAGCGGTTCTCGCGATCGATCCGGAGCAGCCGATTGCCGATGTTCGGACGATGGACCAGTGGGTCGCTCGATCGCTCGCGACACGCCGCGCGCCGATGGTGCTGCTGGCGCTCTTTGGAGCTGTCGCGCTGGTGCTGTCAGCCATAGGGATTTATGGTGTGCTCGCGTTCGGCGTGGCACAGCGCGTCCGTGAGTTTGGAATCCGGCAGGCTCTGGGAGCCAATCGCCGCGCCATCCTGTCACTCGTGCTGACGCAGGGAATGCGGACGACGTTGATTGGTGTCGCGATCGGGCTGGTCGGCTCCTACGCACTGTCCCGGTTCCTCCAAACGCTGCTCTTTAGTGTCGGACAGCACGATATCTCCGTGTTCGTCGGCGTTCCATTCGTGCTGTTGGCCGTCGCCCTTGCCGCCTGCTACATTCCGGCACGGCGCGCGACAGAGATCGATCCAATCGTAGCGCTGCGAGAGAGTTGAACCGTCGACAGCCGAAATACTACGAAACCAAAACCTCCAAAATCTAAAACCGGGAGTAATATGGACTGACTCAGCCCTGCATGCCCCTGGTCCACGTCGCCTTCGTCGTCATCACGCTCGCGTTTCAGGATGCTCAGCCACCCGCCGACTGTAAAGAATGGCAGGAGTGCCGCCAACTCGCTCTGGAGGCTGCAGAGCGACAGGACTTCGAACGCTTTCACGATCTCGCGTGGCGAACAGTACAGAAGGGGCCGAAAAGCGATACGGCCATCATGTATCTTCTGGCGCGCGCGCAAAGCTTGAGCGGTCGGCCGGGCGACGCGCTGGTCATGCTGCAGCGGCTCGCGCAAATGGGCGCAAAAACCGATGCGGCGACCAATGATGATTTCCGCCGCGTGCGTGCGCTGCCCGGTTGGGCAGCATTGGAGACCGGCACCGGTGGTCTGACAGAGACTCAGTTGTCACCCGCAACGCTGACGACGCAACCGCGAGACGTCGTTGCGAATCGAACGAAGCCGCCGGCTGCCGAGAACTCGACGACCGCGGCGCCGAAACCTGTCGACGCGCGCCCGCCGGCACCGGGTGTCGTTCCCACCGAATCGATCCGTTTCACGGTGGCGGCATCGACGCCCGCGGGCATCGCGTACGACGCGGTTTCGCGCCGGTTCATCGTTGGCGATCGCGACGCGCGCAAACTGACCGTCGTCGACGAGTTCTCGCAGCACGTGGCCAATCTTGCCAGCGCTCAGTCTGCCGGATTTGGCAACATCGCCGCGCTCGAGATCGATCCACGCCAGGGCAATCTGTGGGTTGTCAGCAGCGATTCAGCCGCCGACAACACCACTGGCAGCACGGCCGCCGCGCGGACGACCCTGCACAAGCTGCAGCTCATCTCAGGGCGAGTGCTCCAGAGCTTTGCGCTGCCGGATCGTCTTGGTGCGGCGCGATTCGCGGACGTTGCGGTGACCGCCGACAGCACGGTCCTCGTTCTCGATGATTCGGGTCAGCGGATCTTCCGCCTTCGATCGAGAGGGGCCGATCTCGAGATCGCTGCCTCGCTCAAAGAGCGCGCCTCAACCATCGCGCCGGCGTCCGACGATTTGGTCTACGCCGCCACTACCGACGGAATCGTGGTCGTCGATTTGTCATCCAAGGCTGTTACCCCCCTCAAGGCTGCAGCCGGAGTCGATCTCGCGCAGCTGTCGCGACTGCGATGGCACAAGGGCTCGCTTATCGGTATCCAGCAGAGCGACAGTTCATACCGAGCCGTCCGCATAGCCCTCGACTCGACAGGGCGGCGCGCGATACGGCAGCAGATACTCGATGCTTCGCTGGCGACAACCGATCCGACGGCGGCGACCATCGCGGGAGGCGTGCTCTATTACCTGGCGTCGGGCGATGGGGCCGAGATGGTGATTAGAAAAATCACGCTCCCTTGATCACGCGGTTCGCGCCGGCACCCACCGGTTGGCTCCATCTGGGCCATGTGCTTAATGCCGAATTCGTTTGGCGGCAAGCCGCGTCGCTGGGCGGACGAGTGCTTCTGCGCATAGAGGATCACGACCGAATTCGGTCGCGCAAAGAATTTGAGCTCGGCATCCTCGACGATCTCGATTGGCTGGGCTACCGACCCGACATTTATTCCACTGACGCCTATCGCCAGGGACGCTGCGATGGACGTCAAAGCGATCGCGAGGATATCTACTTCGAGGCGTTCGAGATTCTGCGCCAGCAGCAACTCGTCTATGCCTGCGACTGTTCACGCCGTGTTGCGGCACAGTCCACGTCGACGGTGGCGAATTCCGACTTCACGGAGCTACGGTACACCGGTCATTGCCGCAATAAGCAGCATCCCATTGTCGACGGTTTCGGCTGGAGGATCAGGATCGAACCGGGGGTGGAGGAGTTTGCGGACGTGCGCCTGGGTTTGCAGCGTCAGGATCCGTCCGCGCAAGGCGGCGATGTGCTGCTCCGCGATCGGCACGGCAACTGGACCTATCAATTCGCCGTGACGGTCGACGACTGGCGTCAGAACATCGACTACGTCGTTCGCGGCATCGACCTTTTACCATCGACCGGTCGACAGATCCGTATCGCGAGACTGCTCGGCCGAACGCCGCCACCGACGTTTTTTCATCACCCGCTCATCATGAAGAGCCCGGATCAGAAGTTGAGCAAGTCGGACGGCGATACCGGCGTGCGCGACCTGCGCGTGCGCGGATGGAGCGCTCGCAAGGTGATCGAACACGCACAATCACTGATCACTAATCACTGATCGCGAATCACTAATCCTTGAATCGCTGAATCCTTGAATCTCCAGCCGCCAGCCGCCAGCCGCCAGC
>Ga0075418_10000996_pt1 | contig 31243 bp, 29 predicted proteins | sample SoiMetdeltSBSDD2_FD_81776 | JGI IMG/M metagenome (GOLD analysis project Ga0075418, IMG submission 81776) | Bulk soil microbial communities from a Populus tree surrounding site in Tennessee, USA - Soil MetaG P. deltoides SBSDD2 | ecosystem: Environmental > Terrestrial > Soil > Tree plantation... | reverse complement strand
TGGTTTCCCGATCCCCTCGATCGCAACGAACGCCTCTACATCCCCGAACGCATCAGCGTTCCCTTGGCCTCGGTCATGGTCGCGTTTCCGCTCTATGTGTGGTTCACCGGAATCCTCACCAAACGCCTGCGCGGCAATCCGGAACTAAGAGCTTCCAAGATCCGGAAGTGGCTCACCTACCTCACCCTCTTCGTCGCCTCGGCAACGATACTCACCGACCTCATCACGCTACTCACGCGTCTCTTGCAAGGCGAGCTCACCACACGTTTCGTGCTCAAGGTGCTCGTCGTGCTCATCATTGCCGGACTGGTATTCCTCTACTACCTGAGCGACCTGCGTCCCGAAGAAAGAGAAGAGCCGTGACCCGCCGGGTGCTCGCCTTCGCTGCTTCGGCGTTCGTAGCCGCGGTGATCGTGGCGTCGTTTACGATCATGCAGTCGCCGGGGACGGCGCGACTCAAGAAAGCCGATGCCACCCGCACCGACGATCTGGCCTGGATTCGAAACGCTGTCCGGAGCTACTACAAGTCGGAAGGACACCTGCCGGAAAGCCTTGCTAATCTAGTCGACCGCGTGGAGCCCGAACGACTCCGCGATCCGCTCACCCAGGCCCCCTACGAGTATCGGGTCGTGGACACCACTCACTTCGAGCTCTGCGCCCGCTTCGCCCTGGACGCGCGAACCGAACGGGGCTTGAGCTACCCGGAGGCGGGGACGGATACGGACGTCGGACTGCACGGCCCTGGGGATCAGTGTTTTCGCTTCGCGGCCGAGTTCCCCACCCCTGAAAAGCCCCGTCCCGACTAGGCCGGCCGGGGGGCTGTGCTATTCTTCAAGGTTCGCACCCCTCAGGCTAAACCCCCTCATTCCAAGATGGGAGACCCGTCAATGCCGAGATTGAGATCGGCGGCCTTGGTGGTCGGCCTTCTCGCCCTCACCGCGGGCGCGCCGGCCAACGACCATTATCAGGCCGGCCTCAAAGACGTTTTGGCCAAAGCCGGCGGAAAACCGGTTCTTCTCGATTTCCACGCGGTGTGGTGAAGCGGCTGCAAGCTGTTCGCCCGTGCGGCGGAGACTGATGCAGACGTTCAGGTAGCGCTCAGGACCGTTGTCCTCTATCAAATCGACGGCGAGGACCAAGACGGACCCGAGCTCATGAAGAAGTACTCGATCGTCGGTTACCCCACCTTCATCGCGCTCAACTCCAAGGGTGAAACGATCAATCGCTGGGCGGGCTACGACAGGAAGGGCTGGCTGGCCAACACGGACGACACAGTCAAAGACCCGACCACCATGGCCGAGAAGGCAACGCGCTTCAAAGCCAACCCCAACGAGAAGGATGCAGTCACCCTCGCGCGTTATGACGACTCCATGGGCAAGTACGCGGAAGCGATCGGCGGCTACAAGAAGGCGGCCGAGCTATCCGGCGGAAAGACGAACTACGATTCGGAGATCTTCGAGGCGACCTTCACCGGGTTCGAGGAGAAGTCGTTCCCGATCGACAACGTCGTCGATGCCGCCAAGACGCTCTTCGCCAACGAAAAGGATCCGGGTGAGCTCCTGGTTCCCGCGCGCATGATGACGTACGCGGGCGTGGAAGCCGGACAGCCCGAGATTGCGGTCCCGTTCGTGCAGACCGCGATCGAGAAGACAGAGAACACCGCAGATCCCGACGCCATCACCCAGCGCAAGAAGCTCCTTCCCGAATACGCGCTCCTCGTCCTCAAGGACAAGGACAAGGCGGTTGCCTACAAGAAGGACAGCTTGGGCGAGGGCTGGCTCGATCGGGCGACCGATCTCAACCGGTTCGCGTGGTGGTGCTTCCAGAACAAGGTGAATCTCGACGAGGCCTATTCGATGGCCGGTAGAGGCGTACAGCTGGCCAAGCCGGGCACGGAAAAGGCGCAGATCCTCGACACCATGGCCGAGATCTGTAACGCCAAGAACGATTGCCCGAACGCGGTGAAGCTCACCCAACAGGCTATCCAGGAAGACCCGAAGAGCAAGCACTACAAGGAACAGCTAAAGCGCTTCCAGGACATGGCGGCCAAACAAGGCGGCGCCACCGGCGGCAAGTAAATCTCACGTTTGCGGACACGGAGGCGGCGGCTCATTCGGGCCGCCGCTTTCTTTTGGTCGCAAGCCCGGCTTCTTTTGCCCGAAATCCAGTATCGTTAACCCATGCCTCGATCCGCTGGAATCCCGTTCATTATTGCTGGAGCCGCCATTCTCATCATCGGAGTGCTGGTGATGACTGGAGGACTCTCTTGGTTCGGCCACCTTCCCGGCGACATACGTATAGAAAAAGCGAACGCACGGGTGTATATTCCTATTGGCTCTTGCTTGCTCATCTCTCTCGTCCTGAGTGTGATCGCGTACGTGATCCGTCGCTGGGTCGGCTGATCGGGCTGCTTCGGCGGTCAATTATGCAATGCATCCGTAATTCAGCCCTGCTTTGCATCCTTCAGCTTCTCGCGTCCAATGCCTACGCTGATTGCGTGGATTATGATTCTTTTGCCCGCCAGATAGGCTTGTATGCGTGCGGCCACGTCCTTGACGTCAAGGTCTCCGGAAATAATGCCTACCTTGCCTGCCAACTCGGCTCCAACGGTTACCAATCTGGGAACGGGTTCAAGATCATCGACGTTACCGATCCGGCATCGCCAAGGCTCACGTCGTATCTCGATCTCCCCGCCCCCCGCGACATTGCTTTGGCAGGCTCCTACGCCCTTGTAGCGGACGCCATGGAGGACCTAGTCGTAATCGATATCTCGGGGGGGTCGAGCCTCGTCAGCAAACTCCAGTTGCCTGGTGAATCCAAAGCCATCGCTGCATGGGGAACGTTTGCATTCGTGGGATTGGATGTGGGTCTTCGAAAAATAGACCTGACCACGCCCGCATCCCCACAGATCGTGAGGTTTCTGAGCACCCGCGGGCCGGTCCAAGCCCTCTTTCAATCCGAGAATCTCCTCTATGTTGCCGAGGAGGGTTCGGGAATGGAGGTGATCGATCCCAACCTCATGACCGTGATTGGGCACGTTGACACTCGCGGATCCTGGGGGGTGACGGTCTCGGGTAATTTCGCGTTCGTAGCCAACTACCAGGCCGGCGTGGAGGTCATCGATGTGTCCGATCCCCACACGCCACACGTGGTCGGCAATTTTGATGCCGTGACCGACCCTTCCTGGCCCTACGACGGTGCTTTCGATCTGACCGTGATAGGTAACCTACTGGTGATCGCGCATGGAGACGGCTTGCGGATCCTAGACATCTCCAATCCCATGATGCCCGCGCCCATTTGCCGGGTCCAGGTCGCAGCCACCATGTGGAGCGTAGTTGCAAACAACAACTACGCGTACTTAGGTGGCGAACGCGGACTGTTTGTTTTCGATATACACAACCCTTACAGCGCTCCAATACTGGCTCAATCGGTCACTCCATTTGCCAACAGCGTTACGGTGTCCGGAACACATGCCTACATCGCCGATGGCGAGGCGGGGCTGCGTATCTTAGATATTACGGACCCAACTCTTCCGACTCCCACCGGCGGGTACGGAACGGACGTGGGCGGATGTGTAGACATCGCGGTCCTGGGTGACCGTGCGTACGTCGCCAGCCAACGTCGAGGGCTTTTGATCTTCGACGTTTCCGATCCAACGAATCCCATGCTCCTGGGCAATGCCAGCACACCCAACCACGCCGTCCGATTGGCGGTCGATGCCGGTTTCGCATATGTGACCGACGATACGGCGGGATTACTCATCTTCGACGTGTCCAACCCCGCTTCCCCGAACCTCGTGAGTCGCGTGAGCACTATCGATCTGGCTGGAGGATATGTGGGATACATCGGCTCTGCGTTGGGAGTGGCGGTTCGAGACGGATATGCCTACCTGGCCGAACAGGACGGGTATCCCAATCAGGATCATCACAGCCGTGGCTTTTATGTGATCGACGTGTCGAAGCCGGCCAGACCGGTTATAGTGAGTAGGAGACGTGACTTGCCGTATACGAGCTCCGTGGAGCTGTCTGGGCATTACGCGTACGTTACGAACAACGGCTACAACTTTGCCCTCTATAGACAAGTCACGGATCTCATGGTGATAGACGTTTCCATTCCCGCCTCTCCCGTCGTAGTGGGCAGCGTTCCAAGCGGCGGTGGCCGACTTTCAGTCGATGGTGACGTTGCCTATGTGAGCAACTCGCTGGCTGGGGTTGGGGTCTTCGACGTTTCAGATCCCCAATTCCCTTCGTTTATCGGCCGGGTGAGTCCGGATTATGCAACGTCCGATGTTGAGGCCGGAAGCGGGTTCGTCTATGCGGCGCAGGGTCCCCTTGGTTTGGTCGTTCTCCCCGCACAATGCCCTTCCTTCGTGCCGGTGTCGCCCGTGTCGCTCCAGGCGGTCTCGAGCCGTGAAGGCATTCTGCTTACCTGGACCACGCAAAACGAGCTCGATCAGGTTGGTTTTTACGTAGACCGTTCCCTTCTGGCATCGGGACCCTACGAGCGAGTGACCACGTCCCTCATTCCATCACAGAAAGGACACCGATATCTCGATTCGTCGGCGCCGGTAGGTCGAACTCTGTTCTACAAGTTGGAAGCCGTGGATCGGGACGGTCGGACGTCCTTCTTTGGACCGGTGTCTGCATTTCGTCAGACGTCGAATGTTCCCACGACCCTCGGGGTGTGCCATCCGAATCCCTTCGGTGCCGCTCACGCGTTCACAACTCTGGAGTTCAGCCTTCCGCATTCCAGCCGGGTTCGCGTATTCGTTCTGGACGCTACGGGTCGCCAGGTGCGCCTGGTCAGTGATGGCAACCTCGATCCCGGCCCGCACGCCAGTAAGTGGGATGGCCGAAACGACAGAGGAGACCGTGTAGCCCCGGGCGTGTACTTCTATCGTCTGGACACAGACGAGTACTCGGGAAGTCGAATGCTTCTTCGCATCCCCTAACTAATTCCTGAACTCCTGAATCACGTTCGCCGTCTTGGGCTTGACCACGAATATTCCGGCGTTCACGGGGCGACCCGCTACCAGATGGACGACCTTCTCCAACGACCCTTCGACTTCCACGTCCTTGGGCAAGCTCCAGTCGACGATTTGTAGCGTGACCGTGCCCGCCTCGAGCCCCGGGATGTAAAACCGTCCCTCGGCATCCGTGAACACGTCGTGATGCGTGCCTCGAACCTGCAAGAGAACATCCGGCACGCCGTCACTGTGCGTTCCCCGATCCACCACGACTCGACCGAGCATCGCCGAGGCCACATGAATCGGGTAGTCCCGAAACACCTTCTCTCCCGGTTTCAAGTGAAATACCGTTTGCGGTTCATCAGGGGCGAGATAGCGCGTGGGAAGACTTCCCACGTCCAAGCTCAACGATTCGTACACCGTTGTCGCATCTTTCGCCTCGAAGGTGCCATCAACCGCGGTCTTTACAGAGCGGCCGCTGCCCAAGAGCAGCGTTTGGCCCGAAAGTCCCTTCTCTCCGTCATCCTGCACCCCGTTCACGTTCAAATCTTCGAACACGTTACCGCGAATCGTGCCGTACTCGGGCAGACCTTCGTGCAAATTCGGTGAACCGCCCCCGAAATCGAATCGGCGCATCAATCTAAAGTTCACCCGCGTGCGATCGGCTTCGTAGTCCCCCGCCCTGACGAAGAAGAGCGACTGCAGCTCGAAGGTGAGCGCCCACGGTAACGGCTGATCGCATCCCGCCCCCACCTCCCATTGGTCCCGCCGGTATGCATCCTCACTGGCATTCTGGTGCTCGCGCGCCAAAGACAGCCACACGCGCTGGTCGGCCCGCTCCCAGTTTCCTTGCACCTCGATTTTGCGCTCGCGACTCGCCCAGGTGCCGTCCAGAAACCGCCGGTTCACTGTCCAACCCCGCCCCTCCACCCGCCACCGCTCCCCCAGTCGCTCCTGTCCCGTGAACCCGATTCGATCCTCGTGCCAGTCACCGGTCAATGCCAGCGGATCGCGGAAGATCGTGCGAGAAACGTTCACCTCGGCTTGTCCCCGTGTGGTGTTCCACCCCAGTGCACTTGCCCACGTCATCGCGTTTTGATCCACGAGCAAGCTGTCGGGATCGGTGGTGCTTCGGTTGCGATACCCCATCTCGCCGCGCAAACTCAAATTGCCCACCAGGTCGGACGAAGCAAAGAATCGCGAGATGAGCCGCGTTTCCGGTTCGACCTGCCCCGTCCTCGTTCGGAGATCTCTTCCCCAGTCCCAGCTCGTCCCCACGATCACCGCGGGCCGAGGGCGGTATGCGAATTCGAACCGGCCACCCCATTCGTTCTGATGTGCGTCCGGGTAGAGACCGATCGTGCGAAAGCCCGGTGAAATAAGGCGCAGGTGCCCCGATGACGTGAACGGACCGCGTGCGTATCCCCCACCCGCGATCGCGCTCTCCCCCAGTCTTCCCGTACCGTCTTCGTGCGAGCCCCGAAACTCACTCAGCCAAGACCATCCATCGGATCGGGTTTGGCCGATGAAGGCGGTTCCCTGATGCAGTCCCAGCGGCATTCCCGGTGCGCCTTCCTGGCGCGTCCAATCGACTTTCCATAATCCGTTCTGCGTCCAGTTCCCGTGGAGCATCGCGCCATACATGGGCTCGAAAATCGGTGTGCGACCCCATCCGAAGAGGCTCTTGCGTTCGGTCAGCGTGCCGCCATGAACCGCCAGCGCAACCTTGCCGCGATCCAGCTCGATGCTGCCGCCCCGCGCCCACACCGTTTGCTGAAACTCGTTGTATAAGGCGTCGTGTCGCGGTTGATCCACGACGTAATCGCCAAGCTGCGCCGACCAGCGCCCCCACTCGCTGGGAATCGAGCGGGCTTGAAGCCGCAACTCCTGCCCGGTTTGAGCGGCATCGAGCCAGAAGGTCCATGCTCCCGCGTTGACCGGAAAAAACCGTCCGTCCGCATGAAAGCGCCCGCCATCCCAGTCCCGCACTTCTCCGAAGGGACCCCAGGACTCGTAACGCTCTTCCGCCCACACGTGGGCATCGCCCCGCGGCTGCGCCACCGCACCGGTCGCGGAGCACACGAGGGCAAGAAACACGAACCCAAAACGCATCACGGAACGAGCTGGGCCTTTTCGGGATCGAGCGGACACTCGCCGACCAGCTGGCCGATGCCGTCGAGATCGACGCGCACGCGAGCGATGTCATGCACATTCCACGCCGCGGCGAGATCGAGATCGACGTAACGCTTCAGGCCGGGCAGCACGGGCACGTCCGGTAACTCGATGGGATTACCCTTGGCATTGCCACCTGCGACCACGGACACGTCGCCATTGAGGCGCACGACGTCCTCACCGGTATTCATGACGGTGAGCCGTACATAGCGTTTGTCGCCCTTCTTGATCGGCATGAGCGACGTGATTTGCGCAGCGCGTTTGGGAGCGCCGACGGTGAGATAGACCATCGTGGCCACGCGGCCCTGCACGAACATGTGCATGGACCCTTGCACGGCGCGATCGAGCGGCAACGACTCCAGAATGAGCGAGCCGTAGTACCCGCCGTCCTGTGTGCCTTCCGGAACCTTCGCCGTGAAGCGCACGAACTTCGTCTCTCCCGGTTCGAGAAGGAAGTCCGACGGCGCTGCTTCGATCCACAACGAGGCGGTTCGTTTTTCGGTCCCTGCCTGCTTGAAGATCGGCGTTCCCGCCTCGTCCATGGTCCAGTCCTGCAAGTAGCTCCGCAGGCGAATCGGCTCGAGACCGGAGTTCTGTACGCGCACCGAGTTCGTGTACTCGTCACCCGCATGCAGCGTCACGTGCGTTCTCACCGGAGAGACGTCGATCGACATATCGGCCCATGCGGGCACCGAAACCATCAGTGCCAAGGCCAGGAACGGTGTGAGTTGCTTCATGCTTTGAACCCTCGCTGGATCAAGGCCCCGACAACGTGAACGTCGCCGTGGCCGAGTAGGCACCGACGTCATAGCTCCAGGAGTTCTGGAGCATGAAATCCATCCGTAGATCCGTGTTGATGTGCGCGATGCCGGTGCCGAGCAGAATCGGGCTCACCCGCGACATCGTGCCGCTGTTAAACGGCGGGCTGGGGGACGACGTGAAACTGACCGCGGTAATTGGAATAACGCTGGGGCCCGAACGCAGATCGGAATTCCCCACCACGGAGAGCACCCAGGGATATCCAGGCCTCCCCTCGGCTTTCACGGTGACCATCACCGTGGCCGGCCCGATCATCGGCGTCACGTCGGGACTCGCGTCCGGAAACGTGATGCTGGATGGCGTGACACGCAGCGTGATCGTGGCCGCCTCGCTCGCCCGCGGGCCCAGGTTTCCCGGCAATCCACTCACGAAGCAGAACGCCCAAGGCAAAATGAACGAGCTTGCCCGGCTCCACGCAGGGAACCGGGCAAGCTCGTCTACCTCATGGCCGCGATGCGTCATACCCCCCAAGACTCACGCGTTCCTACGGAGCAGTCAGCGTATAGGACACCGTCTGGGTGTAGCTGCCGACGTTGTAGGCCCAGGAGTTGGCCAAGGTGAAATCGATATTGCCAACGTTGGCGCCCGAGCCCGTCCAGCTACCCACCGACTGCGCAGCCGCTTTGCTCATCGTTCCGTTCACGTAGCCGGTGCCCGCGGCCGTCCAGCTCACCTGCGAGATCGCGATGTTGCTGGATCCCGAGGCCAGATCGCCGTTGGCGAGGCAAGTAAGGGTCGACACGCCGGCCGAGGACGTGCGCACGTTCGCCAGCACGATCACCGAGTTCTCGTTCGCGGGGATCTGGGGCGTTACGTCCGGATCGGCATCCGGGAAGTTGATCGTGCTCGGCGCGATGGTGAGCTTCGCCCGAGCCGCCACCGTGGCATTGATCGTCAACACCTTGCTGTCCGAAGCAGCAAGGGTCACTGAGGGAAGAGCCGCCACCGCAAACAGCACGAGAGCGGCCATGAGTTTTCTCGACATGGTTTCTCCTTCGTATAAGGGGGTGAACCCAACGAGCCCAGTTTTCGGCACATTCTTGGGGCGGCATTCACTTGTTGAATCAATTTCGTGATTCTTCGCGCAAGTATCAGGAATAAATCGTTCTTGTTTTGCTGTAATTACCTTGGAACAGTGTCTCCCTACCGTGTAGACTCACCCGCCCTATGCCACGCGTTTTCAGCGGTATCCAGCCGACCGGGTCCCTTCACCTCGGCAACTATCTTGGCGCGATTCAGAACTGGGTGGGGTTGCAAGACACGCCGGGCCTCGACCGCTTTTATTGCGTGGTCGACTACCACGCCATCACCGTCGATTACGAGCCGGGGAAACTAGCGCAGCAGACCCTGTCCATGGCGCGCGATCTTCTCGCCTGCGGGCTCGACCCGGACCGCAGCACGATCTTCGTTCAGTCGCAGGTGCCGGAGCATACCGAGCTCGCATGGATCTTCCAGGCCACGTCGACCGCGTATGGCGAGCTCCTGCGCATGACCCAGTTCAAGGCCAAGTCGGAACAGCAAGCGTTCGCGACCGCGGGTATCTTTACTTACCCGGTCCTGCAGGCAGCCGACATTCTTCTTTATGACGCCGACCAGGTCCCGGTGGGCGAAGATCAAGTCCAGCACCTCGAGCTGACCCGGGAAGTCGCGCGGCGATTCAACAACCGCTACGGCCAGACCTTTCCCGAGGTGAAAGAGCTCCTCACCACGAGCCCGCGCATCGCCAGCTTCCGCGACCCGGAACAGAAGATGTCGAAATCGAGCGGCGAAGGGCACTACTTGTCCATGGACGGCTCGGAAGCCGAGGTCCGGGGCATGATTCAGCGAGCAGTGACCGACGTTGGCCCCCGGCCCGAGGGCACCATGAGCCCCGGGGTGGCCAACCTGTTCACCGTCCTCCGGGAACTCAACGAAACCGCTCACGACGAACTCAAGGCCCAGTATGAAAAGGGCACCCTGCGCTATGTGGACCTGAAGGCGGCGGTGGCGGACGCGGTCTGGACCACGGCGGCCCGGATCCAGTCCCGCAAAGCAGAGTTTCCCCCCGAACGGGTGGCCGAGGTCCTGCGGACCGGCGCGGCCCGGGCCCGGCCTATGGCGCAAAAGAAAATCGCGGACGTACGTTCCCGCATTGGCCTGGCCGCGCTCTAATTGAACGTTTAACCCCTCCTGCCCGTCATAACCCTCAGAAACCAGAGGATCCCAAGGCCATGGACGAGCGGTTCCAAGGGCTACAAGACGCGGAACTCGTCGTCCTTGCTCGGGAAGGCCATGTCGATGCCTTCAACTGCCTGGCCGGGCGCTGGGAGCCGAGCATCTTCCGCTTCACGCGGCGGATGCTGGGCAACACCGAGGAAGCTCGGGATGTCTCGCAGGAAACTCTGGTCAAGGCGTACCTGAACTTACAAAAGCTTCGGGAGCCGGCTCGGTTCAAGGCCTGGGCGCACCACATTGCGCTCAACCTCTGCCGGGACCGGCAACGATCCCGAAAGTACCGGCAACCTTCGGAGAGCTACATCGAAGGCGAGCCGGGGGAGCTACACGTGGTCGAAGGCGGACGGTCTTTCAAATCACCGGAAAGCGAAGCCCACCAGTCGGGATTGACCGGCTTGGTAGAGGAAGTCCTGGCCACGCTTCCCCTGGAGCAACGTTCGGCGATTCTCCTTCGGGAATACCACGGGTTCACCGCCGAAGAAATCGGCGCGATGACCGAAGTGCCAGCCGCCACCGTGCGCACGCGGATTTATTACGGACTCCGCTCAGCGCGGCGGCAACTCAAAGAACGGGGGGTCACGGAAGCGGGCCTGCGGTAACGCGGCTCGTCGATCCCGGGAAACAAAACCATGAACGACGAAACTCTCGACCCCAAGCGACAGACGTTGATTGCGGCTCTCTATGGAGAGCTGGATGCCGAAGAACTCGCGAAGTTTCAGGCATTGCTCGAGGAGGACGCGGCGTTACGCGCCGAGTGGGAAGAGCTGCGCGAAGCACGCGCGCTTCTCGAGACGGCCACGATGAACGAGCCGGCCCACACGCCCGAGTTCGTGTTCATCGATCGGTCCCAGAAGGAGGCCAAACGCAAGCGGGGTTTCGCTTGGCTGCCCGCCTTCTCTCCGGCCTGGGGCTTTGCCAGCGCTGCGGCGTGCCTGGCCATTCTCATGGGGGCGGGGCTGCGCCTGGATCATGTGGACAACGGGCTCATGCTGCGCTTTGGGCCCGGTCCTGCCTCCAAACCGACGCCGGTACCGGCGACCCAAACCGTCACGCCCCAGGAGTCGAAATCACCGCTCGTTACGCCCATTCCGAATGATGGCACGCACATCGAGACAACTGCTCAGGTAGTGACGCGCGACGACTTGAACCAGTACTCCAACCGCATCCTCGTTTCCCTGACGCGTCTGATGGATGAGTCCCAAGACCGGCAGCGGAAGGAATTCGGCTACATGATGGGCCGCTTCTACGAGGAAATGGCCAACGAACAAGAGCGCAAGTACGAGTCTCTGCGCCAGCGCGTGGACGGCATCGGCCTGGGGCTCATGTCCGAGCAAACGCGTACCAGTCAGCAGATCTCCCGACTCACCGACCAGGTGCGCGGGACCGCTTTGCCGGCGGACTCCGTCGCTACCCCTCGAAATCCCGATAAGGACAAGTAACCATGACGCATCCCGGACGCATGATCCCCATTCTCTCGCTAGCTGCCGGCTGTATGGCGCTCGCCACAACGGCTTCAGCACAAACTACGGGCCAGATGCCGGCCAGGCTGAAGAAGCAAATCGACGTGATGGAAAAAGTCATCGACGAGGTGCTGATCGACAGCAAGAACTTTCTCGTCCCCCGTCACGAGCCTACCCGCGGTGTCTTTTTGCCCGAGTTCGGGGTGCTGTTCACCTTCGATGCGTCCATCTTGAGCCCCGATCGAGGCGAGTGGTGGAAGGACATGGGCAAGAAGTTCAGGGTCGAAACGGACAAGAACGGCACCACCGTCGTGCATTTGAACGACGATGATGATGATGATGACGATTCCGACAAAGACTCGCAGAAGAAAAAGGAGGAGCGTGAGCTCACCCGCAAGGAGATCATGAAGGATCGCGAGCAACGGTACGAGAACGGCAAAAAGGAGCTCGTGGGCGTTCTCCTGGATTACGGGTACACGCTGTCGGGGCTTCGTGACGATCAGTCGGTAGCCCTCGTGGCCTACATCGAGGACGACAATGGCATGTTCGACATGGAAAGCGAAGACCAGACGGTCATTCTGAGGGCCAAGATGGGCGATCTCCGGGCCCACGAGAGCGGGAAGCTGTCGGACGAAGCGACGAAGTCACGCATAACGATCGAGGAGTACTAGGCCGAGCGGACACCTGTCCGGTACCTCCAACAGGTGTCGCAAGCAACCGGGCGCGAATCGGGGCCCTCCCAGCCCATTCGCGCCCGGTTTATTTTTTGGACGGGTTTTATCGCTCTGGGGCAAGCCAGAAGGCCAGATTGCGGACGTATTGCTTGATGTCGGCGAGGCCACTTGGGTTGTCCTTCATCCCCGTGCCTGCGGGTTCAGTGACGAAGGACGGCGCGCCGCGGGATGTGTCCCAGTTGTAATCCGCGAAATGATGAATGCTCGATTCCGCAACCCCGCGCCCGGGCCGGTCCGTCGTCCGTTCGAAGGCAACGGCCAGATTGAACGGTCGGTCGGTCGCCAGACTGTGCCCGGTGGCAATGACCTGCGCCCTTGCCTCTCCCTCCGGGACCCCGACCGCTCCTTCATGCGGATGAGCCGGGAAGAGCTCGATAAAGCCCGAAGGAGACGATGGGTTCCTGAGCAGCTCGTGGACGGGCTCGGTCGCAACAATCCGCTGGAAATCACCGTTTCTTCCCGAATGGTAGTTGGGCCAGGAGATCGCAGGCGTGCCCCGGTCATCTGGGGTAAGGCGTGAAACATCGGTCTCGGGATTCTTCGTGTGAAAAAAATGTGCGCGTCCGACGCCCCCAAGGGTGCACAGAGATATGCCCATATCCTGGTGGTCACGTGCCGCGAGGATCCCTCCCCCCCGTTGCCGGAATCGCGTGATCCCCCCGCAGTCGTCCGGCGTAAGACCGCCCTCTCCGAAGTCCAGGGCAAAGAGCCACAGCTCATCGACATCCGATTCGTCTAGGCGAGACAGGACGGCATCGGGAGCGTCAATCGGAGCATCCCGATTTCTGGCCGTGACCTCGAACCGAGTGTCCATCTCCTGAAGGCTGGCCAGGTGTTCTCGCAGGAGCAGGAAGCTATCTACCGTCCAGTTGTCAGGCCTGGCCGGAGTCGTTGTCTGCACAAGCACCTTCAACGTACGCATCACCGGACCCCTTCATCAATTCAGGAACGCTTACTTGAAAGAGTGCCCCCAAAATGCCTGCCTCCAGCTTACACCCCAGATGCGGAGCCCAGGCGTTTCGGCGGAAAAGGCGGCCAAGACCCACCAAAATCGGATATCCTTGCAACCCCTTCGCCCATCAGGTCGTAAGCAAATCCATCGGGGCAGTCCCGCTTTCGTCCGCTTTGCCTGTTTTTCCCGGAGAGAGGTCCTCCATGAAGTCCTTGGGAAAGCGCACGTTCCATCCGTTGGTCCTCCTCGCGGCCCCCCGCTTTGTCCGGAACAAAAAGGGGCGTCTGGCCAGTCTCGGAGCAATCGTTCTCATCCTCCTTGCCGTCGCGGCGGTGGCGCTGAAGCGGCCTAGCAGCCAGTCCCGTGTGGCTGTCGCCTCGGCGGACTCCTCGATCACCACCGACAGCAGCAAAGTCGAGAAGGTGTCCACGAAGGGCAAGAAGAAGGGAAAGAACGAAAAGAAAGAGGAGCCTCCGGTCCCAGTCGAGGTCGCCGTGGCCGGCCCGCGGGACATTCCGGCTACCTTTACCGCCACTGGTTCCCTGGAAGCCAAGCGCCAGGTGAAGCTGATCGCCAAGTCGGGGGGCCAGATCATCAAGCTCCCCGTCGAGGAAGGCGATTTCGTGAAGCAAGGCGCCGTCCTCCTCGAGCTCGAGCACCGGGCGGAAGAGCTCAAGCTCGAACAGAACAAAGTACGCGCGGAAACAGCCCAGCGAGAGCTCGACCGTGCCCAGGGGCTGATGAGCAAGGAGCTTGGCAGCGCGCAGGACCTGGAAAAGCGGAAAGACGACGCTCAGGTCGCCCAGCTCGACCTTCACATGTCCGAGGTGGAGCTGGACAACAAGATCGTCCGCGCGCCCTTCCCCGGCCAGGTCACCGTGCGCGACGTGCAGCTTGGCCAAACGGTGAACATCGGGCAGTCGCTCATCGAGGTGGCCGATGTCTCTCCCCTTCAGCTCAAGCTTTATCTTCCCGAGAAGATGGTGGGCCGGCTCGCCGCCGGGCAAGCGGTGAACCTGTTCTCGGATGTCGATCCCTCGATGCGTTTGCAAGGCGTGGTGGAGCGTATTTCGCCCGCCGTCGATCCCGCCACGTCCACGGTGAAAGTCACCCTGCATGTCGACGCCGGGAGCGGACACGCGCGCGTCGGCACATTCGTGCGCGCCCACATCACCACCGATGTACACCGGGGCGCCGTGTCGGTGCCGAAGAAGGCGCTCGTGCCGGAAGCCGGCGTGACGTATCTCTTCCTCGCCGAGGCCGACACCGTGCGCAAGGTGCCGGTGACGACGGGATATCAGGATGAGTCTTACGTCGAGATTGTTTCCGGCGTCACGAGCGGCGCCAAGGTGGTGAGCGTGGGGCAGGGCGGCCTTCGGGACGGAAGCAAGATCAAGCGACTGGACTCCACCCCAGCGAAGAAACCCCAGTCGACGGGGGGTTAGCCAGTGCGCGCCCTCATCACCTACGCCGTTCACCATCGCGTGACCATGCTCATGGTCACTGCAGCCGCGGTTCTGTTCGGGATCGTTTCGCTCGGCCGTCTGCCCGTGCAGCTTTTGCCCGACCTCAATTACCCCACGCTCACCGTCCAGACCGAGCTCCCTGACGCCGGGCCAAGCGAAATCGAGAACCTGATCACGCGGCCGCTCGAAGAAGCGGTAGGCGTCGTGCCCGGAGTGCGCCGCATCAGCTCAACCAGCGAATCCGGGCTCTCCGAGATCGTGCTCGAGTTCGGCTGGGGTACCGACATGGATTTCGCCGCGCTCGACGTGCGGGAAAAGATCGATCTCATCTCGTTGCCGGACGAGGCGAAGGCACCGGCGTTATTGCGTTACGACCCGAGCCTCGATCCCGTGCTCCGGCTCGGATTGTCCGGCGATGCGAACCCCATTCAGCTCCGTTATCTCGCCGAGCACGTGGTCAAAAAAGATCTCGAGTCGCTCCCCGGTGTCGCCGCGGCAAAAGTAGTCGGCGGGCTCACCGAGGAGGTGCACGTCGATGTCGACGAGGCGCGGCTGTCCTCCCTCGGCATCCCCATGAACCGGGTGGCCGAAGTGCTGGGCGCCGAAAACGTGAATGCGGCGGGTGGACGGCTTCGCGATCGCGAATCGGAATACCTGGTTAGAACGCTCAATCAATACTCGGGACCCGAAGATGTCGCGGGAGCCGTCCTCTATCGCGACAATGACCGGGTGGTGAAGCTTGGTGACGTGGCCACGGTCACGCGCGCATTCAAGGAACGCGAAATCATCACCCGGATCAACGACAAGACCGCGGTCGAGATTGCGATCTACAAGGAAGGCAACGCGAACATCGTCGAGACGGCGGCTCGGGTGAGCAAGCGCCTGCCGCAATTGCAGAAGATCCTGCCCACGGGCGTCACGGCCTCGGTTCTGTCCGATCAATCCACCTTCATTCGCGCCTCCATCCACCACGTGCAGACGAGCGCCATGATCGGCGGTCTGCTCGCGATCCTCATTCTCCTCGTGTTCCTCCGAGATCTGCGAGCGACCGCCATCATTGCCCTCGCCATCCCCACCTCCATCGTGACCACGTTCGTGCTCATGTATCGCCAGGGCATCACCATGAACGTGATGAGCTTGGGCGGTCTCGCGCTCGGGATCGGCATGCTGGTGGACAACTCTATCGTCGTGCTGGAGAGCATCGTCCGGCACCTCCATCGGGGAGGAACCACCCGGGCTCAAGCGGTGATCGACGGAACGGAAGAGGTCGGCATGGCCATTTCCGCTTCGACCTTCACCGCGGTGGCGGTTTTCCTCCCCATCCTCTTCGTGGAAGGCATCGCGCGGCAAATCTTCAAGGATCAAGCGCTCACCGTTACCTATTCGCTCCTGGTGAGCCTCGTGTCCGCGCTGACCCTGACCCCCATGCTGGCTGCGCTGGGCAAGGGAACGCGCGTCATGTGGAACCCGTTCCGCAAGCGAGCACCACAAGATGCGGAAGCGGTGGCGTTCGCAAAACCCGAAGCCGTCGAAGACGTCACCAAGGGCCGCATGGCCCGCGCGTATCGCTCCGTGCTCACCGCCGCCCTCTCCCATCGCCCGCAAGTGATCGTCTCGGCGGTGGTTCTCTTTGCGCTCGCAGTCCTCGGTCTGAAAGCGCTCGGCACGAACCTCATTCCTCCGCTCACCCAGAACGAATTTCGGTTCAGTCTGGAGATGCCCGAGGCCACGCCGATCGAGCAGACGAATGAAGTCGTGAGCCGGATCGAGACCTCGCTGCGTGGCATCCCCAATATCGAGACCATGTTCACGAACGTGGGCTTGGATGCGCGGGAAAGCGGCTCGGTGCGTGCGAAGCGGGAAAACCACGCCGAGCTGAACGTCCGGTTGACCCATGGTTTGTCGCGCGAAGCACAGAACGAAGCGTTGGACACGATTCGCAAGCGGCTCACCCAATTCCCACAAGTGACCTCCAATCTCGAGCAGCCGACCGTGTTCACGGTGAAGACGCCGATCGAGATCGAGATCTACGGCTACAACATCGAAGACCTGACCGGTGTGTCCGACAAAGTCGCGGGCGTCCTCGCCGGCATCGATGGGCTCAAGGACATCACCAAGACCATGGAGCTGGGGAATCCCGAAGTTCAGGTCCGGTTCGACCGCGACAAGCTCAAGATGGCGGGCTTGGATTTGCGGGGATCGAGCGATGCGCTGCGCACCCACATCCTGGGCCGGGTGGCGACGGACTACAAGGAGCGCGACCGGCAAATCGACGTGCGCGTGCGCGGCCAGGATGCGGATAACCTGGACTTCGCCGATCTGGGCGGGCTCGTGGTCGGCTATCGCGAGGGCGCGCCGGTGCGCCTGGCCGCGGTGGCGGATGTAGCAGTGAGCCGCGGACCGGCTCGCATCCAGCGCATTTCACAGTCGCGGGCGGCGGTGGTGAGCGCGAGCGTGGTCGGGCGCGATCTGGGCACGGTGAGCGCCGAGATCGAGAACGCATTAGCCGGCGTCCCCCTCCCTGCCGACATCACCGTGGATCTTGCCGGCCAGAACGAGGAAATGAAGCGCAGCATGAAGAGCCTCGTTTTCGCGTCGCTCTTGGCCGTGTTCCTGGTGTACATGGTTATGGCCTGCCAGTTCGAATCCCTCCTCGATCCGTTCTTGATTCTGCTTGCCGTACCCATGGCGTTGATCGGCGTGGTGGCGTGGCTCTTCCTCACCCACACCGCGGTGAGCGTGATGGTGATGATCGGCGGCATCATGCTGGCCGGGATCGTGGTCAATAACGGAATCGTGCTTTTGGATCTGGTGACCCGATTGCGGCGGCGCGGCTATACCGTCCGCGATGCCATCATGGAAGGCGGGTCGGTTCGCTTGCGGCCGATTCTCATGACCAAAGCCACCACCGTGCTCGGCCTGGTCCCGATCGCGTTGGGGCGAGGCGAAGGCGGCGAGCTCATGCAGCCCCTCGCCGTCACCGTCATCGGCGGTCTCACCGTATCCACGTTGTTGACGCTGGTCGTGGTGCCGGTGCTGTACACGTTCGTCCACCGAGACAAGAAGGCCACGGTTTAGTTCTCATGTGGCTCACCAAGCTCGCCGTACGCCATCCGGTCACGGCGAGCATGTCCCTGCTTTCCTTGCTGGTGCTGGGCGCGATCAGCATCTTCCGCCTGCCGCTCAATTTCCTCCCCAACGAGAACTTCCCTGAGATTCAAGTTGTCATCCCCTACCAGAACGGCATTCCCGCCCAGGTGGAGCGCGAGATCGCCCGCCCGGTCGAGGAAGTGCTCTCCACGCTTGGCGGTGTGAAGCAGATCTACAGCTATAGCGACCCTGAGCAGTGCACGGTCGGAGTTGAATTCGATTGGGGCCGCGACGTGAACGTCCTGCGGCTGGAAGTGAAAGAAAAGCTCGACCAGATCCGAGGCGACCTTCCTCCCGATGTCCGCGATGTCTTCCTCTTCACATTCAACACCAACGACATCCCGATCGTGGAAGGACGCATCAGCGCCAAGAATCGCGATCTTTCGGGAAGTTATGACCTCATCGAGCACCGGGTTTTAAACCGGCTGGAGCGCATTCCCGGTGTGGGCCGGGTGCAGTTGAACGGGGTGGACCCGTCGGTGATCTCGGTGTACTTGAAGCTCGATGCCATCAAGGCGCACCGGGTGGATGTAGGCCGGCTATTCACCGAGCTTTCGGCCAGCAACTTCAACCTCACCGTCGGCCAGGTCACCAAAGACGGTTTGCGATACGACATCCGCACCATGGGCTCGGTGAGCAGCATCGAGGAGCTGCAGAACATTCCCCTGGATGATCACGGACTCCGCCTCAGCGACGTGGCCGATGTCGTCTACGCGGTGCCGGAGCAGGTGTTCGGTCGTTTCCTGAACGGTGAACCCGCGGTGGCGTTCACCGTACAGCGCGCCAGCGATGCCAACACGGTTGAGGTAGTGGACGCGGTTCGCAAGGAACTGGCCCGCATCAACAGGGATCCGCAGCTCGCCGGCTTCGACGTCCTCATGTTCTTCGACCAGGGGCAGCAGATCAAAGACAGCCTGTACGGGCTCCTGCACTCCGGAATCCTGGGCGCGTTGTTAGCCATTGGCGTCTTGTATTTCTTCCTGCTCCGCCTCGGCACGACGTTGATCGTGTCGCTCGCCATTCCTCTCTCCACGATCGGCACCGCCTGCTACCTCTACTTGAGCGGCAAGAGCTTGAACATCCTCTCCATGATGGGGCTCATGCTCGCGGTGGGGATGCTGGTCGACAACGCGGTCGTGGTGCTCGAGTCGATTTACCGCCGGCTCGGGATGGGTGAATCGCCGGTCGAGGCGACCCTGCATGGAACGAAGGACGTCGGCCGCGCGGTCACCTCGGCGACGTTGAGCTCGATCATCGTCTTTGCGCCGATTATTTTGGCGGCCCGTACCGAGATCACGGTCTGGCTCAAGGAAGTCGGCATCGCCATCTCGGTAACGTTGATCATGTCGCTCTTCGTGAGCTTGACCCTCATTCCGATGATGACCAGCCGTTTGCTGAAGGGCGGCACAGGGTCAGTGGCCAAGAACCCTCTCGTGGAGCGCTGGTGCAACCGTTATGTGAAAGTGCTCAATTGGACCTCGATCCGTCATCCGTGGATCACCGGCGTGCCGATCGCGCTTGGCGTGCTGATCTTGACCGTAGGTGTGGCGAAGATCGGCGGCCTCAAGCCCGATCCGTTCAGTGATCGCGGGGCCCGTCACGAGTACCTCCAGATCGAATACGAGTTCAAAGACAATCTCAACTACCACATGACCAAACAGTATGTGGAAAAAGTACAGAGCGTGCTCGAACCCTTGCGCGAGTCTCTCGCCCTCAAGGACATCTATTCTTTTTACGCGGACAACGATGCGGGCACCCGGCTTTACTTCAAAAAAGGCGTGCTGTCGGAAAAAGAGCTCAGCCGAGCGCGCGAACAAGTGACCAAAGTGCTCCCGACCCTGGCCGGCGTGGAATATCACCTCGGGCAACAGGAGGAAGGACGGCAAAGCGATCAGTTTGCGGTCACGATTCACGGCGAGGATTCGGACGCGCTCCTCGACATCGCCGCCGAAGTGAAGCGTCGCCTTGCTCTCTTGCCCACCGTCCGAGACCTCACCACGGACGTCGACCGCGGAGCGGAAGAAGTGCAGGTTCGCGTGGATCCGACCCTGGCCGGGCGCTATGACGTATCCCCGCGCGACGTGGCGCGCGTGATGGGCATTGCGTTCCGCGGCGTGGATCTACCGCGCGTGCACGCGCTGGACCGTGAAGTGGATTTGCGGGTGGCCTTGCGGCCCGAAGACCGCAAGAACCTGGAGGATCTCCGTGCGTTGACGGTCTCGGTGACGGACGGCAAGGAAGTCTCGCTCGAGCAGGTTGCCAATCCCGTGCTGAGCCGCGCCCCCAGCCGCATTCAGCGCCTCGATCAACGCACGTCCGTACGTGTGTACGGGCGCTTCGAAGGCACGAAGTTCTCCGATGTTAAGGACGAGATCGAAGCAACCATGGACGCCATGCACTTTCCGCCCGGCTACGGCTGGAACTTCGGACAGGAGATCCGGCAGGCCCAGGAACAGCAGGCGGAAATGGGCACCAACACGCTGCTCGCGATCCTCTGTGTGTACATGGTCATGGCGAGCTTGTTCGAGTCGTTGCTCCATCCCGCGGTGATCATGGCCTGCCTGCCGTTCGCGGGGGTGGGCGTGATCTGGCTCATGGTGCTCACTCACACACCGCTCAACATCATGGCCATGATCGGGATGGTGATCTTGATCGGCGTGGTGGTGAACAACGGCATCGTGCTCGTCGACCACGTGAACCATCATCGGCGCGAGGGGAGATCCATCGAGGATTCGATTCTCATGGGCGGCCGCGAACGCTTCCGGCCAATTTTGATGACCGCATTGACGACGATCTTGGGGCTGATCCCTCTGTCTTTGGGCGGCAGCTACGTGGGCGACGTGCAGATGTATCCGATGGCCCGGGCGTTGATCGGCGGCATGAGCAGCTCCACGCTGTTGACGTTGCTCATGCTCCCCACCTATTACGTGCTCGCGGAGAAGATGCGCGTGCTGGTGCCGAAGGGGCTGCGGGGATCGGTGCGGTTGCCGGGGCGCACGTGGCGTTTCGCCCGGGGGCTCAAGGGGCGATTACGACGCCGCGTCGTTCTGCAGCCGGTCGCTGACTAGAACCTACGCCCTAGTTCGTAAACCGAGCCTTCATTCTCCCCCAGCTCGTCGGCACAACCGGCGTGGTCGCGCAGGGACTGAACCCCTGTGATCCATCCCCACCAAAATGAACTCTTCCGGTCAGCGTTGCCCAGAGCTCCGACGGATATACGGCGAGGAGATCCGTATCTCCTCCTTGGCAATCCGAAACCCGCAACTCCGGATTCTGGCTGCTATAGGCGGCGTTTGGGGTGATCCGGAACACGTCTTCCGAGTACGCGTAGAGATAAAAGGCGCCGATCACGGCGTGCACGGTTCCACCAATCACGGTGTTCTGGCAGCTGTCATTCGCCCAGGTGATGCTGAGACCGGATTGAGGCTTAGGCCAGCCGCCGAACGGACCGTCATCCACGAACGGCAGTCCATTCGCGCATGCAATCCAGCTGGCGTACTGGGGCGCGATTCCGTGTGCGTCTCCTGCGCCAGGACCTGTCTCATCTCGGCCGTCGAAATCGACGCCCATGGAAACCAAAGAGATTCCAGCCCCCGGATCCCCCAAGGCAGCTACCACATACACCAGGCTCGCTCCAGTAGCTGGAGCGGTGACGCTGTACTCAGAACATGGTAGCTGATCGGCGTTTGGGGTGTAGGAGGTGCAGATCCCCGAGGTTGTGCTCGCCTTGCGATGCAAGGCGATGCGCACACCGGTGTTGGTCAGGGCAAGCCCGGGGTTGGTCAGGGCAAGAAGGGTGGCCGAGAGCGTAATCAGGGAAACGAGGCAAGCGAGATAGAAGGCTCTCATGGGGCACCTCACCGAAGGTGGTGTGAGCGCGACTTTTCCATTAGACGAATATACGGACGAAAAGTGACATGTCCGCTCGGCTAATACCCCAAAACAGATAATTCAAGGCTACCCCTCGAGAACTCCCTACCCCCCGGCGTATCTCCTCCATGGAGCCACCAAGGCTCAACTGAATCTAACCTGGAAGGCGAAACGAAGGAGATACGACAATGAACTCGAATCTGATTGACCAACTCACCGCCTACTTCTCGACCAATGGCACGCTGGCGCAGGCCGTCAACTTCGCCCAGCTCGTGGCTTCTCAAGCCTGGGGCGAGATTGCGCACCTTGCCAAGATCATGGGCCTGTAGATTTAGCAGGCCAGGTGGGAACGTGGGACCGGACGCAAGTCTGGTCCCCGCGTTCCTTTTTTTTGCGCAAAGAATTGAACAACGATGTATCACCCCGTGACATTTTTTACCTTCATCAAGTTCGAAACAGAAAGCGGGCGCAGCTATTGTTCGTGAAGGTCCAGTTGGATGGAGATGGGTCCGTCGTCGAGGCCTTCCAGCTCGGCGAGAAGGTACACGGCCCCTGGTACGGGCCGTAATTCGAGGGTGCGGGTCCTGCCCGTCTGTTCGAGCCTTACCGTTCCCGTAGCTCCTTCGAGGACATCCGGGTACACGAGCACGGAAACCGACGCGCGAGCGGTGTCCACCACGATGCGCCCGGCCACACGCCCTCTCAGGTACAGATCGATGCCGGCCGAAGCCGCGACCTGGGGATCTTGCAATGACGCGTTGTACAGGTGTTCCCGAACGGCATTCGTGTCACCGCGGGCACACGCCTGAGAGGCGGCCTCGGTCTCCCTGACCGCGGCCGCGCTCGCACCGGGACTTGCTACTCCGGAGTACACCGGCACGAACGCGGCCTGTAAGCCGGTGGCGCTTCCCGTCGCGGCAAGCTGCTTCATGCCCACCGCAGCAAGCTGACTCGCCCGCCCGAGCCAGCCCCGGACGGTCGCTTTGACCATCGGCTTCTTTTCAACCGGTAAGGCCGCACGATAAGCGGCCTCATCGAGGAAGGAATCCCAGGCGCCCTCGAAATCACGACTCAGGCTGCGGAGGGCGTCTATACGCTCCTCACACGTCCGGCAGCCATCGAGATGGGCAATCATCCGTTCGGCTTCGTCTTCCGTCGATACTCCCGTCACGTATCGGAGCAGGCGCTCCTGTGAGGGGTGCCGCATCGCGTTCACCTCGATCCCTTCTTGATAGAGTCCGCCTGTCTCCCTTGATTACCGGAGACGGGGCTCGGTTCTCGCGGGGTCGGGGGGACCGCCGGAAGCAAACTTCGCGAGGCAGCCTTGGGATCGGTGACGGCCTTCTTGATGCGTTCCTTCACGCCGTGCGTCCAGTCGGCCACGGACTTGCGGGGGTCCTTGCCGAAGTACTCGCGCAACTGGGTGAGTCCAACCCTTATGTCCAGAAGCTTGGCGAACTGGAGAGCGGACGCCTTGTCGCGCGCGAAGAGTTCTTGCCCCTTCATGTCCAGGCGCGCATCCAGGGGTTTTCGGGTGCGCGCCACGTACGCAGGATCGACGTGCAGGGCCGTCGTGAGATCCTCGAGCAATTCTCCCGCAGAGTCATCGAGTTGGCGTGGGCCCAACTCGCGAGCGACACGATCGGGATCTCCCGTGACCGGCACCTTGCTTGATTCTGTTCGGGTCCCCCGCTCGTCCTTCGCCTGCCCCCACAGAAGAATGCTGAATCCGAACGCGACCTGCTGGTGCGGGTACCCTCCGTAGCACAAGAATGCTTCGAACATTTCGAGAAAGACGCGCGATGGAGGCGGCGGTCCGTCCGGCGGCTCGAACCGCCCCTCGCCCAGCACCTGGCGAAACGCACCCGGCAAATGCGACAGCTCCTGGGGTGACAGGTCGTCGCTCGCTTCATCCTGCTCGTCCTCGAACAGATCCCGAGGTTCCAGATCGCTCTTCTTGAATACGTGACGCCGGGCGACGTTCCGGGCCAACCCCTTGGCGAACGCGATCAATGGATAGTCTGCGTTGTAGCGATCGAGACGCTGGTAGAGATAGATGCGAACGTCCTGCAACACGTCTTCGAGCACGAGTTCTGGGCGGGTGTGAATGAGGCCGCGGAGAAAACGCCTTAGATCGGGCTCAAGTTCGGAGATCAGGCGTTCAAAGAGTTGGGGCTCCCCTCCCAGGATCCGATCGACCAGATCTCGATCTCTGGGGTGCGCGGTCGGCAACGTCATTCCACCCTCGGGGGAAAATCCAGCGAGATACTGTGAAGACCCGACCTTCCTCCGCACCGCGTCACTTCTTGAGCCACCCGCACCAGATCGCCGCCCGCCGCGGCCAGCACACGAGGGACGTTGCGACCGGGATTCTCCACCAGCGCCCACCAGAGGTCGATCTCCTCCAGGCGCGAATGTCCACCTGCATGCGCGTTGGCTCTAGCGGCGCGCCAGCAACTCTCGTAGTTGTGGGTGGGCGGAGGAAGGTTGGCAGAGACAGGGCCGCCGTGGATCTTCTCGATCGCCTCGATCAAGTGCTTTGGATCCAGCCCGGCCCGCGCCAATACCACGCGCGTCGTCTCGCCGCCGGCAGTACACAGGCCGTAGAGAACGTGCAACGTCTCCAGCCGGCGTGCTCCGCTCGCGAGAGCCAACTGTTGGCCTTTCCACACGATCTTTTGCACCACGGGCGCGTTGGGGAGCTCCAGGGGCTGTACTTGTCCGGCCGGTGGACGCGACGCCGCGACATCGATCGCGTGAACGGGCTCGTTGCCTTCGAATCGAGCTCGCGCCGCCGCCATCGCGTCTTCTACGGAGAGCGCGGCCTGGCCCCCGCACACCCCCGTGGCCTCGAACGCCACGATTTCACCGGCCCGCTCGCGGCGTACTAGATCCGCTCGATCGGTCAAGAGCGGCTGAAAGCGGCGCGCCCGCGTCGACCAGATCCCCGGAAACGAATGGCGGGGAGCCTCTCCGGGCTCGCCCACGAAAAACACCAGCGGCTGTAGCCCCAATGACTCGAAGCAACCGGCAAACAAAAGGGTGAGATCGAGGCAATTCCCGGTTCCCTGCCGCTCGGAAAAATGAGCAAGGACATCCTGAGGAGACGTGATCATCTGGTAGCTGGCTCCGTTCATCTGGTCATCGACGACAACGCGAGGAGGCGAATACCGCATGCTCCAGGAACGGCCCATATGCCGGTAGAAGGCGGCCACTATTCCCGTCGCTCCCCAGCGACCCGAAGCTTCCCCGGCCCCCAATGTGGGATCGTCACCAAACACTTCGGTGACCACACGGGCCACGGCGCGATCTCCCGGAAGCACGTAAGTGGCGGCCACGATTCGGGACGTCGCATCATGTGGCCACGACCACACGTCCATGAGAACGATGGGCAATCGTGCGATCTCGCGCCCATCGGCGAGAACGGCAATGTCCGTGGGCGTGCGATGCGTGATTTGTTCCAGTGCCAAGATGGTTTCGCGCATGGCGGCGCACGGTCGCCAGCAAACTCCCGGACGCAAACCAGACGCCTGGGCGCCGTAATGGATGGCGGGAATGTGCAACGTCACCGAAACGCTGGAGCGAGATGCGTTCTCCAGCGTGACTGACGTCACGGGTGGCAAACCGGCGGCGCAGAACGCGGCGGTGTAAAGACGCGGGTACTCGACAGCGAGGCTTTGGCCCCGGTCGGGATCCGAAATCCGGATGGGCAAGGCGTCGCTCCTTGGGGGAGAACGTGAGTTTACTCCTTCGCCGACCCTCCGCAGCAAGGCTGCCCTGCCCCACGCGCCCTACCGCCCAACGGTTTAGTACTGCTTCTGCTACTCTCTTTTCCGTGCCCATCGAATACCGGATCGACCACGAGCGGCGGGTCGTCATTGCCGTTGGCAAGGGAGCGCTGACAAGCGAGGACTTCTTTCGCTACAAGCGCGAAGCGTGGACGCAACCCGGTGTCCCCGGCTATGACGAGCTCATGGACGTGACCCAGGTGACTGAGATCATCGATCCGTCGGTTGAAGAGATCCGCAGGCTCGTGAAGCTCGCCGTGAGCATGGATCCCCCCGATACCCCTTCGAGATTCGCTATCGCCGCACCCAAGGAAATCCTCTTCGGCCTGGGGCGCATGTACGAGGCGTACCGCAGCCTCCAACCGGGAAGCACCAAGACCGTGACCGTGTTCAGAACGCTTAAGGAAGCGATGGAGTTTCTGGGACTCGAAGAACTCTAATTAGACCGCTAACTTCTGCTAGTCTCATGACATGCCCATCGAGTACCGCATTGACCATGACCGCCGGGTGATCATCGCCAAAGGGAAAGGTGCTTTCACCAGCGAGGACATGTTTCGGTATCAACAAGAGGCGTGGTCCCAACCCGGCGTCGCCGGCTACAACGAGCTCGTGGACATGACCGATGTCACCGAGATCGTGGATCCCTCCGTGGAAGACATTCGCCGGCTCGTCGAGCTTTCGGCGAGTATGGACCCGCCGGACAGCCATGCCCGGTTTGCCATCGCCGCGCCCAACAAGCTCATGTTTGGGTTGGGGCGCATGTATGAGGCGTACCGGGAACTGCAACCGCAAAGCACGAAGGTTGTGCGCGTGTTCAAGACCGTTCGTGAAGCGATGGATTTCCTGGGACTCGAGGAAGCAGAACTCTAGGGCAAGAGCACCATCGATTTGGCGGTCGCGAAACCCCACCCACCCTCCCCGGCCCCCTAAGCCAGACAGAATGCGGGAACCGAAAGGCCGCCCCGGAAGTACGGAACGAGGAAACACGACCTCGAAGCCGCATGCCCCCCGGTCTGAGGTCCAAGCCACAGAGGACGTGATGGTCGCCAACCTACTTCCGTCCTGGCCAGTTCAAACGCTCGTCGGTAAGCTCTTGTCCCCATGCAACCTCCCGACTCTCAACACCCGGCGGGCTCTGTGCGTAAGCATTTAGATAAGGTTGAGGCCGACCTCGTACGTCGAGCCATGTCCGGCGACCGGGAGGCGTTCGGACAAATCATGGAACGGTATGCGGGGTCGGCCCGGCGACTCTGCCGCGCGATCCTCCGGGATTCGGAGGACGCCGACGACGCAGCCCAGGACGCTTTTCTGAGTGCCTGGGTAAAGTTGGGGCAGTACGATCCGCGGCGACCCCTGGGCCCGTGGCTCATGCGCATCGTGGCCAACGCGGCCAAGGATCGCCGGCGGCGCCGTGAGGTGCGGCGAACCGACGAGCTTTCGGAGTCCATGCCCTCATCGCAGGCCGGACCGGATCGCGAGACGGATCGCCGGTTGCTGGAGGCAGAATTGCAGGACGCGCTCGAGGAGCTTCCCGTGCGATACCGCGCCGCGGTGGTCCTCTACGATGTAGAAGGTTACTCGCATGCGGAGATCGCGAAAATAATCGGAGTGCCCGAAGGAACCGTGCGCTCGGATGTATTTCATGCGCGGCGGATGCTGCGCCAGGCTATGGACGATTGGAAGGAAAACTGGAAATGAACCAGGATCAAGACAAAGAACTTGGGTTAGCGCTCAAGCGCACGCTCGATCCGGGGGACAACCGTGTGTTCGTCTCCCGCGTCCTGGCCCGTATCGACACCGCGCCGATGGCTCCCCTCTTTTGGGACCTCCTGTCGTCGTGGGCTCGCCGCGGCATTCCGGCGGCAGTCATGATCGCGGCGTTGACCGCGTTCCTACTCGCCCTGCCGCGGCAACCGGCCGCCAACCTGGAGGACACTCTGGTTGGAGGCACGGATGGTGGAGCATCGCTCTTCACCAGCCCCGGCCCTCCCGACGCCGGTCCTATCGCGAACACGCCTTGATCTCGGCCGAGGTCCCACCAGAGTTCCTCTCTCACTTCCCCAGCCCCGAAAAAGGATCGACATGTCAGAAGCATCCAAAACCAAGGCTATGACCTTGCTCCTTGCCGTGCTCCTCACCGGAGGCGTGATGGGATGGGTCGCGCACCAGCTCGCGATACCGAGTCAGGCCCAGCCTTCACGCGGGGTGGACGCGCTCGTGACGCTGTACACGAGGGAACTGAACCTCGACACGGCGCAGCAGGATTCGGTGCGCTCCATCCTCGCCCGTCGGCAGCGCGAAACGCGCGCCATCTGGCTGGAGGTGCATCCGCGCTACGACAGCGTGCGCGGGCGCGCAAAAAGCGACATCGAGGCCCAGCTCCGCCCCGATCAAAAGCAGCGTTTCGACGAGCTGCTCACCCAAGAAGATCAAGAACGGGCCGCGCGGCTGAGGGACCGAGGTATGATCGATAGCACTCAGGGACAACGTCAATGAAGGTTGCGTTTGTAGTTGCAATATTGTTGTTGATGGCCCCGCGCCCCTTGCGTGCTCAGGGTGTTCCGGTTCCGGAGCAGCAGGTGACGGTGGATGACGCGGTGCGCCGAGCGCTCTCCGTGCAGCCGGCCATGGTCGAGGCGGAAGGCACACGTAGAAATGCCAAAGCCTCCGATCGCTCGGCGTTTGCGGCGTTTTTGCCTTCCCTAACCACGAGCGCTGGGGCATCGCGCAACAACACTATCCGGACCGACCCAAGCGGGGTCCCGCAACCTACCGGGTACTCGTACACGATCGGCCTTAACGCCAACCTGGAACTCTTCGATGGGTTTCGCCGGTACGCGCAAAAGAAAGCGGCCTCGGCGAGCCTGGATGCCGCCGAAGCAGGGCTCCTGAACGAGCGGTATCAGGTCACCTTGACCACCAAGCAGCTCTTTTACGATGCAGCGGCGCAGGAAGAGCTGGTGCGTGTGGCGGACGCGCAGCTTCGCCGGGCCCGGGAACAGCTCGACGCCACCAAACAGCGGTTGCTCTTAGGAAGCGCCACCCGTTCGGACACCCTGCGGTCCGCGGTGGAAGTGGGGAACGCTCGCATCCTGCTCATGCAAGCGCAGGCGAATCTGGCCAGTTCGCAAATGAACCTCGGCCGCCAGATCGGGCTCGATGAACCCGCGCGCGCCGTTCCGGATTCGACGTTGCCGCCCGTTCCGGATCCGGAGCCGCTGCGCGAGGGGATGCAAACCGCCCCCGAAGTCGTGCAAGCCGAGGCGGCGGCCAAAGCATCGCGCGCCGGGATATGGGTGGCGCGGTCACAGTATTTTCCCTCCCTTAATTTGTCCTATAACAACACTCATCAAGGCAGCGATTCTCCACTCACGAGTCTGGGGAATTACGACGTGTCGTGGTCGTGGCGGTTCGGCTTGAGCTGGACCCTCTTCAACGGGCTCCAGCGGGAAGGGAATCAGGTCTCGGCGGACGTGCAGCGCGACGTGAACGAAGCCCGGGCGGCCGATGCGCGCCGTCAGGTGAACTCCGACTTCACGCGCCAGTACACAACGTTGAGCACGGCCTATCAGCAGATCAGCATTGCCGCAGAGAACGTGGCCGCGGCGGGCGAGGATCTGCGCGTGCAGGACGAACGCTACCGGATGGGTGCGGCGACGATTCTTGATTTGCTCACGTCGCAGGAGAGCTTGACCCAGGCCCAGGTCAGTCTCATCCAGGCCCGATTCAACTATTTGGTCGCCCGAGCCGGCCTCGAGGCACTGATCGGAAGGGAACTCTAATGCGAACGATTCATCGGAGGGCCTGGGCGTTGGTTTTGCTTGCGCTCTGGGTGGGGGCCTGCGCCCGGAGCACCAAGACCAAAGCCATGTACGAAACGGCGGACGTGGAGAAGCGGAACATCGTCGTGTCCGCTACCGCCACCGGAACGATCGAGCCCGTGTTCACTGTCGAAGTGAAGTCCAAGGCATCGGGGGAGATCATCGAGATGCACGCGGAGACCGGCGACGACGTGAAGCCGCATCAGCTTCTGGCCCGCGTCGACCCTCGCGAGGCGCGGACCGCGCTTTCCCAAGCCGATGCTGATCTCCAGGTCGCCAAGGCGCAGCTCGCCAATTCCAAGATGGAGATGGCGCGCGCGGACACGTTTTACAAACGCCAGATCATCACCCAGGTGGAGTTCGAGACCGCCCGACTCTCCTTTGCCACGGCGAATGCCGGCGTCGTGCGCGCGCAAAGCGCGCTCGACAACGCGCAGGATCAAATGGACGACACGGAAATACGTGCGCCGATGTCGGCGACCATCATCGCCAAGAGCGCGGAGTTGGGCACGGTCATTTCGTCGCCCACCCGCGATGTGGGCGGGGGCACGGTGCTCTTCACGATGGCGAACCTCGACACGGTACAAGTACGGGCACTGGTCGATGAGACCGACATCGGCAAGATCACGCCCGGGCTTCCCGCCACCATCTCCGTCGATGCATTCCCGGATCGCAAGTTCGAGGGCACGGTGCTCAAAATCGAGCCGCAGGCCACAGTGAACCAGAACGTCACCATGTTCCCCGTGCTCGTGCGCCTTGCCAATCCCGGTCATGCCTTGAAGCCCGGAATGAACGGAGAGGTCGAAGTCCACGTGGGCGACCGCCAAGATGTGCTCGCGATCCCGTATTCAGCGTTGCGCACGCAGCAGGACGTGGCGTCCGCGGCGACGGTGCTGGGACTGGATCCTCAGGAGGTGCAGCAGCAGCTGGCAATGGCGCAGTCGGGCGGGGCGGCGGGCCGCGCCCCGGGACAGCGAGGAGAAGCGGCCGCCAACCCGAGTCCTGCCGATAGCACGGGGGGTCGCCCCGACAGTACGAAGGCAGTTTCGGGCGGCGCCGGAACGATGACGCTTCCCAACGGCACCACGATTCAGCTTCCGCCCGGGGTGAAGGAAAGCGAAGTGCAGGCGGCGATGTCGAAGCGCATGAGCGGGCAAGAGCTTTCCGATGACGAGCGCGCGTTGTTGCGCAAAGTGTTTTCGCGCGCGGGTGGCGGTGGCGGCGGCGGACGGTCTGGCGGCGGTTTCGGCGGGCGCCAGTCGCGAGCCATGGCCTCCAACTACATCGTGTTCGTGATGCGTAACGGCAAGCCGGCCCCGGTGCAGATTCGCACCGGATTGACCGACCTCGATTACGTGGAAGTGCTGTCGGGGTTGAATGAGGGGGACAAGGTGCTCTTACTTCCCAGCGCCGGTTTGGTGAACTCGCAACGCGAGATGCGGGAGCGGTTCCAGCGCATGACCGGTGGCGGCGGCTTGCCAGGCGTACAGCAGTCTTCGGGTCAGCGCCCCACGACCGGGTCGAGGTAGCGCTCCATGTTGATCGGCGAAACGATCCAGGGTTCCTTGTCGGCGATCCGGTCCAACAAGCTGCGGTCCTTGTTGACCATGCTCGGCATCATCATCGGCGTGGCGGCGGTGATCACCATGATCGCGCTGGGAACGGGCGCGCAGAAATCCGTGCAGGATCGCATCAAGGCGTTGGGGCCCGATTTGTTGACTCTGTACCCCGGGCAAATGTTTCGTGCCGGCGTTGCTTCGGACACGCGGGTAAGCCTGACCGTCGACGATGCCAATGTGCTGCGTCGCGATGCTGGCTACGCAAAAGCCGT
>Ga0075418_10000995_pt1 | contig 31251 bp, 29 predicted proteins | sample SoiMetdeltSBSDD2_FD_81776 | JGI IMG/M metagenome (GOLD analysis project Ga0075418, IMG submission 81776) | Bulk soil microbial communities from a Populus tree surrounding site in Tennessee, USA - Soil MetaG P. deltoides SBSDD2 | ecosystem: Environmental > Terrestrial > Soil > Tree plantation... | reverse complement strand
TTCCGTGACCGGCGAATTCGACGGCGATAGAAGCGAGACGGCAGTGCACATCCAGGCGAGGTGGCTCGTGCCCGTGAGCGACAAGATGCTCCTCACCATTTTCGGCGGGCCATCGTTCTTCAAACTCGAGCAGGACATCGTCAACGACTTCGAGTACTCGGAGTTGTACCCGTTCGACACGGCCACGTTCACGCGTGCCGTGGCCGCGAGCCAGTCGGAATCCGCCGTGGGCGTCAACGTCGGCGGCGATGTCGCGTACTTCTTCACCCCCAACGTCGGCGTCGGCGGCACCGCGCAGTACTCCGGCGCAACGGTGGAAATGACTCTGCCTTCAGGGACGGGCGACGTCAAAGCCGGAGGCTTGCAGGTCGGCGGGGGACTGAGAATGCGATTCTGACGGTACGGTTCCGGGTTCCGAGTTCCAGGTTCGGGTTCAGCGTTCAGGTTCCGGGTTCGAGGTTCGGGGTTCAAGGTTCGGGGGTTGCGCCGAACTCGGAACACGAACCCGGAACCTGGAACGTGGAACAGGGAACTTGGAGAAAGCTCGGATTATCATCATCGGTCGGATTCTTCTATGCCCTTGACGCGCGGACCGGACAGCTGATGTGGGAGGCGCCGGTTGCCGGAATCGTTCAGGCCGCGCCCATGAGTTACGGGATCAACGGCCGCCAGTACGTCGCGATTGCCGCGGGGAACTCTCTTTATGCCTACACACTCGAACAGTAAGGTCGGTCGCCGTTCGTTCGTGGGCGTTGCGGGACTCGCCGGAGTCGCCGCCTTCGGTTCGCTGGCGCCGCTCGCTGTCGCGGAGTTGAGCGCCGCCGAGAAGGCCAACGTGGATCTCATCACCGCCTTCTGCGCATCGTGGTCGACACGTGACATGACGAGGATTGCGCCGTTCCTGGCTGGCGATTCCGTGTATCGCATGTCGGAGACGACGCCGCCGGTCATCGGTCCCGACGGTGTGCGCGAACGGCTCGAGTCGTGGCTGGAAACCTCTCAACAGATCGAGTTCAGAATCCTCGACACCTTTGCCAAGGGGCCCATCGTCGTCACCCATCGAATCGATCGATTCGTGTCGACCTCGCGGCCGCTCACCTGGGAAGGCGTAGGCGTGTTCTTCGTGAAGGACGGGAAGATCAAGGAGTGGTCCGACTACACGATTCGCGTCGAGCGTCCTCCCGACGCCAAGTAAAAGATCGGTTGTTGAATGGGTGATCTTGGATTGTTGAATCGTTTTTGATTGGTGATCTTTGGTTGTTGATTTGGTGGTGAGTCGCATCCGCCGCGCGATTCGAGCCAAATCACCAATCACAAATCAACAATCAACAACAAATCAATAATCAAAGAACATGCAACCAACAGTTCAGGTGTTCACTGAATCTTATCCAACCCCTCGTTCAGTTCGATCGACGTTCCCCACGGATCGGTGATGAAGGCGAGCGCGAGGCCGACGGCCGGGACGTTGCGATACGGTGTGTCGAGCTTGATGCCCATCTCCTCGAGTCGCTTGCAGAAGGCCTCGAGGTTCTTCACCTCGAACCCGATGTGATCGACAGCGCGCCCCTTCGTCCCGGCGACGGGGGTTGGAGAGGGGGAGAAGTTCAGCGCGACGCCCGGAAGATCGGCGGCGAGGAAGTTCGCCGCGTCGCGCGGCTTCGCCCCGAAGACCTTCGCGTACCATGCGCGCATTTCGGCGTTCTGCTGCCCGAAGAAATGAATGTGGTGCAGCATGATCGGAATGGGCTGCTGTTTGTTCTCCAGCAATTCCACCTTCACGTCATCAGGCCCGAGCGCAAAGGCGATCGAGGTCGTCGCGTTCACGGGGGCGATGTCGTCGACGACCTTCTGTGTGGCGGCTACTTCAGTGCTCGTAATCATCTTGAAGCCGTTGGCCTTGACCTTGTCGACCACTGCGCGCAAATTCGGCACCGAGAAGCCGATGTGATTGGCCGTGGTCCCAATCGTTCCACCGGTCGGCTTCTGATCGCGGAAGAAGATGAAGACGTTCGGGAACTTGACGATTTCGGCGTTGTTGCCGAACTTCCCGACCGTGCCGCCGAGCGTATCCGCCCAGAACTTCTTGTGCGCCGCGATGTCGGAGGCGGCGACGTGATGGTGGCCGTAGACGATCGGACCGTCCTTCGCGGCGAGGATCTGCGCCGATGCGGTCGACGCAACAACGAGGACGAACATCACGATCGCCGCCGTGACGAACTTGCGTTTCATATCGTCTCCTGACTCTGTCGATTCAATCGATCCCAAATGCGAGCAGGACGTTCCCCGGATTACCCACGAAACCGCCATACCCGGAATTGAAGAACAGCATGCCACCGGCAACGATTGGGCCTGGTCCTTCGATGCCACCGCCGTTGGCCTTGACGCCGTTCACTGTCTGGAATTCCTTGTTGGTGTCGAACGTCCAGAGGATCGATCCATCCTTGGTCGAATAGGCACGCATGCCGCCATCGAGCGACCCCGAGAAGACCGCGCCGGGGATTGCCGTCACGGCCGCACCCTGCGATGCGCGGCACGTGGGCTTCGACGTATCGCACAACCGCGTTTGAGGCTCCACGCTCCACACCAGCTGCCCGGTCGCGAGATTCACGGCCCGAATGCCGCCCGGTTTCTGCGTCAGCAGGTCCGAGACGCCGAAGTACGCGTTCTGCCCGTCGGCCGCGCCGCCCCACTGGCCACCGAGTCCGCTGCCTTGTCCAATGCGGTACTCCCACACTTTGTGACCCTCACTGTCCGGATCCAGGGCGTAAGCCATCCCGGACTTCTGCGGGAGCACGAGGAGGTCGCGTCCGTTTACTGTGACAAGGCTGGGCGAGGCCGAAAAGTCGAAGTCAGGTCCAAGCTTCTCGGGGCAGTTGGCGTTGTCCGGGTTTACCGGTCCGCACCCGAGGGTCCAGTTGTCGTTGGGCGTGAGCTGATTCACCCATTTCCGCGTACCGCTGTTCATGTCGAGCGCGAGGACGGCATCGGTTGTCGGCTGCGACGGATCGGCGTAGTTGTTCCCGGTTGCGACATAGACCATGTTGCGCTTGGGATCGATTGTGGGTGACGACCAGATGCCGCCGCCCGCCGGGCCCCACTGCTGTACGCCGTCCTTGTTCTTTGCCCGCGGCTTCGGCTCCTCGATCGTGTACGTCTTCCACAACACCTGGCCGGTGTTCGCGTCGAGCGCCGAAACGCTACCGCGGAATGTGCAGCATTCGTACTTCGCGTTTCCGCCTTGCCCTTCTTCGCTCAGTCCCTGCACGCCGACGTACACGCGCCCGCCATAAACCGTTGGCGCGCCGGTGATCGCCGCTGACCGATGCTCGTCGACCTTGCGCGTCCAGATCGGTTGACCGGTGTTGGCATCGATGGCGTAGACGTTGGCGCGCGAGTCACCGAAGTACACCGCATAACCGGACGTGCCCGTGGCGCTCTTATATGGCCCGGCGGACAGCGCCGTTCGTACGCCGGCCTGCGCCTTGTAGGTCCAATGCGTGCAACCGGTCTTCGGATCGAGCGCGTGAATCTCGGTGTTCTCGCTCGCCACGAACAGCCGTCCGCCAGCGAGGATGGGTTGGGCGCGCGCAGAAGTCACGACTGAATAGCCGAATGCCCACTTCAGCTTGAGCTTCGGCAAGTCGGCTGCAGTCAGTCCTCCATTCGCGGCGGACTGAAACCGCGTGTTCGCCACACCATTGCCCCAGCCATTCCACCCACCCGCGCTTGCGGGATCGCGCATCGGTGGGGACGTTGTGCAGCGATTGACGACAACTGGCGGCGAGGGTGGCGCGAATGGACGGCCGGCCAGGAACACAGATACGGCGCGTTGTTCGGCTTCACTGAGGGCGCTGGCCTGAAGAATCATGCGGCCCAGCGTCAGCGCATTGAAGATCGCCTCGGGCGTCATCTGACGTAACGCATCACGCGTGGGTGCATCACTCTGACCGTCACGGTGGCAGGTGGCACACGACTGCTTGAAGACGGCCTCGCCATTCGCCGTTTGCTGTGCCGCCACAGGCGTCGCGAGCACGATGAGAGCGAGACCAACGATTCCAAACCGTACGAACATCACACCTCCACAACAACGGCCTTCCGTCTCCGCGTGCCCGAAGAGCTATGATACGCGCGCTGGCAGGCGAATCCGGCGTTTTAATCGGGAGTACTACGGAGAGCTCGCCGACGCGCCATCATCGGGCCGGACGGGAAACCTGGTCGCCAAGAAACGAAGGCACTCGAGTCCACTGCAGAGCAGCCGCGAGCACCTGGTGGAGGACGACACTCCGCACAAATCGTTCTGTTCGGAATGCATGCAGTCATCGTTGACTCTCGCGTGATCGCGAGATATCTTCGGCTTCCCCCATATCACCTGAGTCGACATTACCGCACGCACAGCGTGCGTCTTTCAGATCAATCGGAGGCTGGGCGTGGCGTTCGATGAAATCTTTCAGCCACTGAAGTTCCGCAACCTGACGATCAAGAACCGCATTCTGCGATCCAATGTGTCGGGGCGGTTCGACAACTACGACGGTTCGGGCAACCAGGCCCGCATCAACTGGGAAACGAAGTTCGCCAAGGGCGGTGTCGGGGCGATCGTGTCCTCGTTCGTCCCCGTGCATCTCCGCGGCCGCATCGTGCCCAACTACGCGATGATCGATGACGATCGTCATATACCGTTCTGGCGCAAGGTGGGCGAGTCCGTTCACAAGCACGACTGCAAGTTCATTCTTCAGCTCAGCCACAGCGGCCGTCAGCGCGACGTCCCCGGGATCGAATATGCCACCGCGCTCAGCTCGACCGGCAAGTCCGATCCGACCCACGGCTTCCGCTGTGAGAGCGCCACCAAGGCGCAGATTGCCGAGATCGTGCAGTGCTTCGCCGAGGGCGCACGGCGCGCGCGCGAGGCGGGCCTCGACGGCGTCGAGTTGCACGGCGCCAACGGCTACCTGATCACGCAATTCCTGAGCTCGGCCATCAACGATCGGCACGATGAGTACGGCGGTTCGCTCGAGAATCGCGCGCGCTTCGTCATCGAGATTGTCAAAGCGATTCGTGCCCGCGTCGGAAACGACTTCCACCTCCAGATGAAGATCAGCGTGCACGAGCACAACGACGCCATCGCGTTCTTTGGCCTGGGGCCGTCAGGAAATACCTGGGAAGAGTCCGTGCAGGTGTGTCAGTGGCTCGAGAAGGCCGGCGTCGACGCGATTCACGCGTCGGTCGGAAGCTTCTTTCCCCATCCGCGCAATCCTGCCGGCGCCGACCTGCCAGTCGACCAGTTGGCCAAGACGTACGACGGGATGATCTCCTCTGGCGACCTGGCCTTCAGAAACTATCTGCTCTTCCGAAGTCTTCCGGGCTACGCTCGCCGCCAGTGGGTTGATGCGGGGCCTCGGCCGGAGAACATCGAAGGCGCCAACCTGCCTGATGCCCGCCGCGTCAAGGCCGCCGTCGGCGTGCCCGTGATCTGCACGGGTGGTTTTCAGACCGCATCGGTCATCGCTGGCGCCATCCGACGTGGCGACTGCGACGCGGTCAGCGCGGCACGGCCTCTCATCGCCAACAACGATCTCGTGGAGATCTTTCGAAGTGGGAAGGATCGCCCGGACCGTCCCTGCACCTACTGCAACAAGTGCCTCGTGAACGTCGTCGAGAATCCTCTCGGCTGCTACGAGGAGTCACGTTTCGCTTCACGCGAGAAGATGATCGAGCAGATCATGTCGGTCTTCAGGCCGGAATCCTTCGTGACGCCGGAGACCGCGCATGTCTGATGACCTGATTACGAGGATCACGAAGCGACTCAAGGGACGGCAGTGGTACGAGAAGCCACGCCTCTTCGCGATGGGCGATCTGGTGGAGATTCGCAACGATCTCCGCGCAAAGAACCTGCACGACACCGAAGAGCCGCCGCTGGTGCAGCAGGACCCGTCAAAGGCCGATGCTTCGGTCCGAGGCTCTCGCACTGTCGATGGCGCCTGGAACGATCTCAGCTACCCGCAAATGGGAGCCGTGGGTCGTCGCTTCGGTCGCAACATGCCGCTCCAGGAGGTCTTTCCTGATTCGGCCAATCTGCTGATTCCCAGCCCGCGCGTAGTGAGTCGCGAACTCATGACGCGGCACGAGTTTCAGCCGGTCACCATCCTGAACCTGCTCGCCGGGGCATGGATTCAGTTCATGGTGCACGACTGGTTCGTGCACAAGCGATCGACCACCGAGACGATCGACCTGCCGCTGGCGCCGGGTGACAACTGGTCCGATCCTGCCATGCGCATCGCCCGGACCGAGCCTGACCCTGTCGCATCGCCGAAATCCAAGCGGCCGCCTGCGTACGCCAACCAGAATAGCCACTGGTGGGACGCGTCGATGATCTATGGCGGCGATCCCGTCACAGCGGCGAAGGTGCGGACGCAGATCGACGGTCGGCTGCGCATCGAGCCGACCGGCCTGTTACCCGTTGATCCCGAGACCGGGCTGTCCTTCAGTGGTTTCACCGACAACTGGTGGATCGGCCTGGCGATGCTGCACACGCTGTTCACGCTCGAGCACAATCACATTGCCGATCTGCTCGCGCATCATTATCCGAATTGGAACGACGGAGAGATCTTCATCAAGGCCAGGCTGATCAACTCCGCCTTGATGGCGAAGATTCACACCACCGAGTGGACCCCGGCGATTGTGTGGCATCCGCTCATCCAGTTGGGTATGCGCGTGAACTGGAGTGGCGTCGCCGGTGAAGAACTGCAGGAAATGTTTCAGTTCCTCGACGATCAGGAGCTTGCCGGGGGCATCATCGGCAGTCATGCCGAGCACCATTCGGCGCCCTACTCGTTGACCGAGGAGTTCGTTTCCGTCTACCGGATGCATCCGTTGATGCCTGACGATGTGGGTTTTTATTCCGTGGCGACCGGCCGGCATCTGGAAACACGACAGATGCACGACATCAGCGGCCGCCGGACACCCGCAGTCACGGAACGCATCACGATGCCGGACCTGTTCTATTCGTTTGGGGTCTGTCATCCCGGCGCGATCCGGCTTCACAATTACCCGCGGTTTCTTCAAGACCTCCGTCGCGACAACGGTGAACACTTCGATCTCGCCGCCGTTGACATCTTCCGCGATCGCGAGCGCGGCGTTCCACGCTACAACCAGTTCCGCCGCCTGATTCGCAAAGATCCCGTGAAGTCATTCGACGAGCTGACGGACATCCCGGAATGGCGCAAGCAACTCAAGGAGGTGTACGGCGGCGACCTCGAGAAGGTCGACCTGATGACGGGTCTCTATGCCGAGCCACTGCCGGACGGTTTCGGCTTCAGTGAGACAGCCTTCCGCATCTTCATCTTGATGGCGTCGAGGCGCCTCAAGAGCGATCGGTTCTTCACCGACGACTACCGGGCCGAGGTCTACACCGAGTTCGGCATCGACTACATCGAGAAGAACTCGATGTTGAGCGTGCTGCGCCGGCACCATCCGCAGCTCGGGCCCGCGCTCTCGGGAGTCGAGAACGCATTCCACCCGTGGAAGAAGACGACCGCACCAGCGGAGTAGGCGAATGAGACATCGAGTGGCCATTGCGGCGGGGCTCTTCGGGCTCACGCTGACATTCACGATCGCGTGCCGAACTCCCGCAACGCCGCCGCTTGACAACATCCTCGAGCACTACAAGTACGGTGTCCTCGGAACTGAAGGGCGCGTGGGCGTGCCGTACTGGCTCTTCCGGGTGTTGCCGATCGTCTTTGCGGACAAGCTGCCGAACCGGCCAGGAACCGGCTGGGAGAAGATCGGGTTCATCTATGAGACTCCCGATCGCGATCACCCCATCGGCACCACGAAGGCGAATGGCCAGTTCGGCGTTGATCTCGTGGGTCTCAACTGCGCCACGTGTCACGCGGGCAGCTACCGCGAGGCTCCAGGGTCGCCGCGGCAGGTCGTGCTCGGCATGCCGTCGCACCAGATGGACCTGCAGGCATACGCGCGTTTCCTGACCGCGTGTGCGCAGGATCCCCGGTTCACCGCGTCGACGCTCATCGAAGCCATTCAGAAGATCAACCCCGACTTCGGGTTCATAGACAGCCTCACGTATCGCCTGTTCGTTATCGGCCGCACTCGTGATGCGATCCTCGAGCGTGCGAAAGAAACGGCCTGGTTCGACGCCCGTCCACCACAGGGCCCAGGGCGTGTCGATACTTTCAATCCCTACAAGGCGATGTTCGGCTTTGACATGGCCAAGGACGACACCGTCGGCAGTGCCGATCTTCCTTCACTGTGGAATCAGCGTCCTCGTCGTGGTCTGTGGCTGCACTGGGACGGCAACAACGATCTGGTCGAGGAACGGAACAAGAGCGCTGCGATTGGCGCCGGCGCTACGCCGGAATCGCTCGATGTCGCCGCGCTTGGGCGCATCGAGGAATGGATTCTCGATCTGAAGTGGCCCGCGTATCCGGCTGCCCGAATCGATCAGGCGCGCGCTGCGCGTGGGCGGATGGTCTACGGCGGTGCGTGTGCCTCGTGTCATGACATCGGCGCTCCGCAGGTCGGCCAGGTCACGCCGCTGGTGCAGGTGGGCACTGACGCGGAGCGCCTCAGGTCCTTCACGCCGGAACTCGCCACGCGGATGAACACGCTCGGTGAGGGGTATCCCTGGAAGTTCTCGCACTTCCGCAAGACCGAGGGCTACGCGAACATGCCGCTCGACGGTCTCTGGCTGCGGGCGCCATATCTTCACAACGGGTCGGTTCCTACACTTCGCGCGCTGCTGTTTCCCGACACGCGGCCGGCGGAGTTCTATCGTGCCTACGATGTCTACGACTGGGACAACGTCGGGTTCCTGAGCACCGGGCCGGACGCGCAGCGCGAGGGCGTGCGTTTTGACACGAAGGCCAAGGGCAACGCCAACAGCGGCCACCTGTACGGCCAGGACCTCCCGGCCGATCAGCGGGAAGATCTGCTCGAATACCTCAAGACTCTCTAGCGGCGATCAACTTTCAACTCCCAACTCCCAACTCCCAATTCCCCGATTTGCGACCTTGGGAGTTGGTATTTGGGCGTTGGGAGTTAACAGATAAGTTGCTGGTCCTTAGGGGATAATGGGCATTCCAAGGAGATGCCCATGATCTCGCTCGATGTAAACGGCCGGCGTCACGACGTTGATGTCAGCCCCGACATGCCATTGCTCTGGGTGCTTCGCGACACGCTCGGGCTGACCGGCACCAAGTTCGGCTGCGGACTCGGCCAGTGCGGCGCGTGCACAGTGCATGTGGACGGTGCTGCAACGCGCGCGTGCCTGACGGCGGTGTCGACCGCGGTCGGCAAGAAGATCACGACGATCGAGGGGCTGTCGCCCACCTCCACGCACCCGCTGCAGGTGGCTTGGGTGGCCGAGCAGGTGCCGCAGTGCGGCTACTGTCAGTCGGGCCAGATCATGTCCGCCGCGGCGCTGTTGTCGAAGACGCCGCGCCCGACCGATGCGCAGATTGACGCCGCGATGACCGGCAACATCTGCCGCTGTGGCACCTATCAACGCATCAAGCGCGCGATTCGCCGCGCGGCGCAGGTATAGGAGGCCATTATGACGATGACATCAACGCTCAATCGTCGAAGCTTCCTGCAGGTCAGTGCCGCGGCCGGTGGCGGGCTTCTCGTGGGCGCCTACTTCCCGTCATTGACAGGCACCGACAGCGGCGGCGCGGCCGGTTCCTTCGAACCAAACGTCTGGATCAAGGTCAACGCGGACGACACGGTTCGCATCATGCTCACGATGCTCGAGATGGGGCAGGGCGTGATGACGTCGATGCCGATGCTCGTCGCCGAAGAGCTCGACTTCGATTGGACTCGCATCAAGACGGAATGGGCAGGCGCCGATCCGAAGTATGGCAACCCCAACTTCGGCGGTCAGCAGCTCACCGCCGGCAGCAACAGTGTGCGCGGGATGTGGAAAGTGCTGCGCGAGGCGGGTGCGACCGCGCGGGTGATGCTCGTCAAGGCGGCGGCCCAGACATGGGGCGTAGCGGAGAACACCTGCACGACCGACAAGGGCGAGGTGATCCATCCGGCGAGTGGCCGGCGTCTGAAGTACGGAGCACTGGTCGACGAAGCCGCGGCGTTGCCGGTGCCGACCGGCGTGACGCTGAAGGATCCCAAGAACTTCAAGGTGCTTGGCAATTCACTCGCGCGTCTCGACGTGCCTGAGAAGGTCAACGGCAGCGCGGTGTTCGGGATCGACGTGAAGCTGCCTGGTTTGCTGACGGCGAAGGTCGTTCGCTGCCCGGTCTTCGGCGGAAAGGTCGCCCGCTTCAATGCGGACAAGGCCAAGGCTGTGCCCGGAGTGAAGAACGTCGTGCAGATCACGAATGGCGTGGCCGTCGTTGCCGACAACTACTGGTCGGCATCGCGCGGTGCGCAGGCACTCGACGTGACGTGGGACGAAGGGCCGCTGGCGAAGCTGACGACCGCCGAGATTCTGACGCGATACAAGGAGCTCGCGCAGAAGCCGGGCAAGGTCGCTCGCAACGATGGCAACGCTGACACCATCATCGCGAATTCGAAATCCTTCGAGCGCACGTTTGAAGCGCCATTCCTCGCTCACGCGACCATGGAACCGATGAACTGCACCGCGGATGTGCGTGCAGACGGCTGCGACGTCTATGTCCCTACGCAAGGGCAGACGCCGTCACATCAGGCTGCCGTCGGCGCCTCGGGACTGCCCGCGGATAAGGTGAAGATCCATGTCACCTACATGGGTGGTGGTTTTGGCCGTCGCGGTGAAGCTGACTTCGTGGTGGATGCGGTTGAGACGTCGAAAGCGATCGGCAAGCCGGTGAAAGTGATCTGGAGCCGAGAGGACGATATGCAGCACGACTACTATCGTCCGATCAGCTACGCGCGCATGTGGGGCGGGGTCGACGCGTCGGGCAACCCGACGGTGTTCAAGCAGCACATCGTGCAGCAGTCGTTGATGAAACGCATCGGGGGGCTTCCGCCCAACGGCGTCGATTTCATCTCGGTCGACGGGTCGGCCAACCTTCCGTACGACATCCCGAACATCCGTGTCGAGTACACCGAAAACGATCCCGGTGTTCCCTTCGGGTTCTGGCGATCGGTCGGCGCGTCGTTCCAGGGGTTCGTGGTCGAGGCATTCATCGACGAGATGGCGGCGGCCGCGGGCAAGGATCCGTTCCAGTTCCGGCGCGACCTGCTCGGCAAATCTCCGCGCCACAAAGCCGTCCTCGAACTGGCCGCCGAGAAGGCCGGATGGGGTAAACCGCCGGCCGCTGGACGTGCCCGCGGCATCGCCGTGATGGACGCGTTCGGCAGTTACCTGGCGCAGGTCACCGAAGTATCAGTCGATGCGCGCGGTGCCGTGCGTGTGCATCGCATCGTTTGCACAGTGGACACGGGCTGGGTCATCAACCCCGATACCATCAAGGCGCAGATGGAAGGTGGCATCGTCTATGGCCTGACGGCGGCGCTGCGAGGCGAAATCACGATCAAGAACGGCCGCGTGGAGCAGCGGCACTTCGGCGATTACCAGATGCTGCGGCACAACGAGATGCCCGAGATCGAGGTGTATATCGTCCCGAGTAGCGAGGCGCCCGGAGGCATCGGCGAGCCGAGCACGGCGCTGGCGGCTGGATCGCTCGTCAACGCCGTCGCGGCGGCGACCGGCCGGCGCATATATTCGCTGCCGATCAAACCAGATCAGTTGCGCGGGACAGCGTAATGACACCGGGTGTGATTTTCCGTGAATTTTCCATTTGTGAGTGTTCGGAAAATCACACCCGGTGTCTTATAACCCGCGGATCGTGACGCCGAGCTCCTCCACACCCTTCTTGAAGAGATCCATGATCCGTGCGCTCGTACGGAACTCTTCGAGAATCGCCCCACGGCGGCTGGTGCGCAGATCGCTAATCACATACGCGAGCGTAGTCGCCATCACCGATCCTTCCTCGGTGCGGGTAGCCTCGAACCGGTCCTGGAACGTCCGGAGTGTCGGCTCGAATTCCGGGTCGAGCCAGCGTGCGATGCCGCTCTCCAGGCGCAAGAAGTCGTTCAGGGCAGCCGCGAACTCGGGAGTCGGTGGACGATGCCAGAAGGAGACGTCTTCACCGAAGGTCTTCACATAGAACGGCAGGTACAAATTCGCTTGCGCGGGTACTCGGGCGCCGAGTGCCGGGTTGAAGCGTTTGACCTCGTCCAGTTTGAGACCCGTGCGTGCCGTGATGTCGAGCGCTGGAAGCGCCACAGTGGTTCGCATCGCGAAGATCGGTGACTGCGGATATTCAGCGATGAGACGTCTGACGTTGATCATGTTGCCGAAAACCATTTCGGCGTAGAGCGACGAACGCGGCCCGTAGGTGCGGAAGAGATCGCGATATCGTTGAATGGAGATGTCGCGCAGGCTGGCGGCGAAGTCCGAACCCATCAGGTATTGTTCGCGCGTACCGACGCCGCCGAGCCTCTCACCGTTGATTACCGTGCGCCCTACGTTGACGCCACCAGCATGATGTTCGGACAGCGCCGGGACGAAGCTGTCGTACATTGTGGCGAGGATCGTCAGGTAGGCGGCGCAGTACGGCGCCTGCGTCGTCTGGTTGTACGCCTCGAGCACGACGGGCGTCAGCTGATTCAGGAACTGCCAGTTCCGGCTGAGCCACTGACAGAAGCCGAGAGCGCGGGCTCGGGAGCGCGCACGGCCGTCGAGGCCAGACTCGAGGATCGCCTGCGCCAGCCCGATCTCTGCCGGCACACCAAAGCGTTCGTAGATCGAACCCCATTCATTCAGGAAGCTGCCGTAGCGTTGCGCATTCGGCATCAGGAACTGGCCGCGTGTCGGGTTGTGCACGAGCGGACCGGTCACTGGTGTGAGCAGTCGCACCACTTCCTCGCGGCGCTGATTCAGCTGCTTGGGCAGCGTGCGGCCATTGAGAAATCCAGTGAGTGCTTGTTCTTCCCAAACTGCGTCCTGGGTCCAATCGCCTGCCGTCGGGAACACCGCGAGCAGGCGTCCATCCTGCGCGCTCCCGAATGCGATACGGCCATCGGGAATCGTGAAGATGTGCTGCCAGAACGGATACTCCGGCCGGTAGGACTGAATCGCGGCAATGTCCAGATCGAGGCGCGCCCGTGAATAATCGGCCGCAGCAACCGCCGCCGGTGGCGGCAGGGTGCTCGTGGTCGCGGTGTTGGCCAGCGGAGTCTGACCCTGCAAGGTCGAGCTGGCAGCGGCGAGTGCAACGAGAGCGCAGAGGGCGGGTATGAGCCCGCGCCGGAAAGCCAGTAATCTCATCGGTGGAGCGTGGTAATTATCGACGAAACTGGCGGCGTTGAAACCACCGTATCTCTCTTATCGACCGAAACGACCCGGGAATTCACATCTCTGCGAATCAGGGACGTTCGCAGTGTCCCTTCGGTGCGCTGCGCTAGGATTGGCGTCATGAACAGCTATCGGATCCTTACAGCCGTCATCTTGGCGTGTGTTTTTGGCGGGTCGTCGCTCCTGGCGCAGTGGCCGTCGTACCCGGATCGGGCAGTTCCGCGAGCGGCGGATGGACGACCGAACCTCGATGCGCCAACGCCCCGAAATCCAGACGGCAAGCCGGATCTCACTGGGGTCTGGCTCAATGAGTGGTTTTACGGAGGGCAAGTTCGCCCGGCGCCGGTCTCGCCGCCCGGCGAGCCGGCAGCCTCGACGTTTGCCAACATTGGCGCCGGGTTCCCCGATGGCCTGCCGTTTCAACCCTGGGCCAGGGAGTTGATGGCGAAGCGGAAGGAGCAGAACAGCAAAGACAATCCGGACGCCCACTGTCTGCCGATGGGGCTGATGCAGTTTCACGAGCACCCGCAGCCACGCCGGATGGTGCAGACACCGAGCGTGCTCGTCATCCTCTACGAAGGCAACTCCGGCGTCCGTCAGATCTTCACCGACGGGCGCCCACTTCCGAACAACGATCCGCAACCGTGGTGGTACGGCTATTCGACGGGCCGCTGGGAAGGCGACACGCTGGTGGTTGAGACGACAGGATTTCGCGATGGCGGCTGGCTCGATATCTGGGGCAGTCCACTGACCGATGCCGCGAGGATCACCGAGCGCTTCCGGCGACTGAGCTACGGCGTGCTGAAGATCGACGTGACGATCGACGATCCCAAGGCGTACACGAAACCGTTCAGCGTGCGCGTGAACCAGCGCATCATGCCCGACGGCGAACTGATCGAGTTCATCTGCAACGAGAACAACAAGGCTCCGCAGTTGATGGTGGGCAAGTAACCCCGAGGCCCGAGTCCCGAATCCGGACCCCCGAGCCCTTGACATCGACATACTGTGTGCCATACAGTGTGTGTCACACACTGGGTATCACACAGGGCAATGGCACCCGATCAATTCGATGCGCTTCGACTCGAGCTTCGCCGCGGGTGCCTGGTCATGGCCGTGCTCGCCCAACTGCGACGCGAGCACTATGGCTATACCCTCAAGAAGGATCTGGCCGACCAGGGACTGGAAATCGATGAAGGGACTCTCTACCCGCTGCTGCGGCGGCTGGAGAGCCAGGGACTCCTCGTCAGCGAGTGGCGCGAGGAAGACAAGCGCAACAAGCGCTTCTATCGGTTGTCGCCGTCCGGGAAGTCTGTTCTGAAAGAATTGCTCGTCGAGTGGCACTCGATCAATGCGGCCGTTGATCGCATCGTTGGTGGAACACGCTCGGTTGCCTGAGGTGCGAGATGGATCTCATCGGTAGCTACGTCCAGTCCGTGCGCCTGTTCCTTCCGAGTGAGCAGCGCGACGACATCGCGCGAGAACTTCAGGAGGACCTTCGATCGCAAGTTGAAGACCAGCAGACGGAGCTGGGGCGCTCACTGACTGCGAGCGAGCAGGCCGCCCTGTTGCGTCAATACGGGCATCCAATGCTCATGGCAGCCCGCTATCGGCGTGGGCGAAATCTGATTGGTCCGGTCATCTTTCCGATTTACTGGCAGGTCATGAAGCTCATACTCGGGATTTTGACCGCCACCAATCTCGCCTCGATTGGTTTGCTCGTCGTTCGAGGTGGCTCTCTGCCAGAGGTCGGCAATGCCGTCACCCGGTTCCTCGACAACGGTCTCGAGGCCGCGGTCTTCATCACGCTTGTCGCGGCACTGTGCGAATGGAGCCTCTCGCGCTTCAAGGTGTTGGAACGATGGGACCCTGCTTCCATGCAGTCGTTCGCACGACCGCTGCGAACTGCCGAGCGCGCCGCCCATCACGCAGTGAGAGAAGCCGGGCGGACCGACAGTCTCGTCCGGCGTGCGCTCGATAACGCCGTGCCCCCGCTGCAAGTGCGATCGGTCTCCGAATTCGTCATGCTGTCCGTCTTCACCGCGTGGAGCGTTCTCGGACTGACGTTCCCGACGCTCATCTTTGCAAACGCGGCGAGCATGCTCGATTGGGCTCCTGCTGTCGACCGGATGTTCCCTGTGATCGTCGTGGTCGCGATCCTGGCGCTCGTCGATCAGTACGTGAGGCTGATGCGGCCGGCTGCACCGTGGCTACGCGTCTCGAGGATCGTGTGGGCGAACGCTGGCTGGGTCTTCATCGTGCTGCTCGCGGTGGCCGATCACCGATGGGTCATGTGGATAGGTACGCCCGAGCAGTGGGCGCGGTATGGGGAGTTGGCTGTCTTCGCCGGCCGCACCTGGTCGCTCGTGGACATCGTCAACGTCGTGATCACGGCGATCTTGATGATCGTTGCGGTCTTCAGTGTGATTGGTCCGTGCTGGAGACTTCGGCGTGCGTTCTCCCGTCGCGGCGTGCACACGGCGCACGCCTGACGGAAACCCGAGATGATGGCCAGCTACCAGGCAGCGTGGCTCCCCCACTGCCCATCTACCCAGCTACCTGGCCACCCAGCTACAATTCTCCCCACCTCGTGAAGCTCTCGGACATCGGCCCCGGGCTCCTGCTCGCTGCCACCGGCATCGGCGTCGGTGACATGGTTTCCTCCACCATTGCGGGTGCCGAGTACGGCCTCACGCTCGTGTGGGCGCTTGCCGCCGGCGTCGTCCTCAAGTTCGCGATCACCGAAGGCGCGGCCCGCTGGCAACTCGGTACCGGAACCACACTGATCGAAGGATGGCGCGATCATCTGCCGCGCGCCGCCGTTCTCGCGTTTTTCGTCTACTTCATCGTCTGGAGTTACTTCGTGTCGAGCGCGCTGGTCACGGCCAGCGCGCTTGTCCCCACTGCCATCATTCCCTCCGTGCCGCTGCCGGTGTGGGGCGTCATTCATGCCGTCGCCGCGTTCACGATGGTATGGTTCGGCCGCTACGAACGCTTCCTCGCGATCGTGAAGTGGTTCATCGGCTTGAAATTCGGCGCCATCCTCGCGTCGGCGTTGCTGATCGTGCTGTGGTCTGGCGCCGACTGGTCAGGTGCGGGAGCGCGGTCGGCGTTCTCGACGGCCTACACGTTGTCGCTGATCGGTGGCGTCGGTGGTACCGTGACGCTGCTGTCGTACGGGTACTGGATGCGCGAAGCGGGCTGGGCGGGAGAGGGGCGCATCGCCTCGGCGCGCAATGACCTGACGCTGTCGTTTGCGCTCGTGTTTATCTTCTGCATTTCGATGATCTTCCTCTCGACACAAATCGATTGGACCGGGCAGATCCTGGACGAGGGTCCGAGGCTGTGCCTGCTGCTGGCCGATCGCATCGGTCAGGAAATCGGACCCATTGGCCGGGCGGTGTTCCTGCTCGGCTTCTGGGGCGCCGCGTTCTCATCGGTACTCGGTGTGTATCACGGCGTTCCGTTTCTGTTCGACGACATGCTTCACTTGTGGCGACGAACACCCGCGGCCGGCCAGCGAGGAAAGCCGTATCGATCCTGGGCCGCCTATCTGGCGCTCGCCGCAATTTCATCGCTGGTGATTCGGCGTCCAGTGTGGCTCGTGTTCGCGTACACGGTGGTGGGATCGCTCTTCTTTCCGTTCGTCATTTCGACGCTGCTCTGGCTGAACAACTCGCGGCACGCGCGCACCATACGGAACGGATTGTTCGTGAATGTCGTGCTGGGCGCCGCACTTGCGCTCTATCTGTTTCTGGCAATCGAAGCCTTCTGAAAAAACGGGGTCGCCCCATTACACTTTCCGTCCTCGACCTCGTTCCGGTGCGCAGCGGAGCCAGCGCGCGAGAGGCGATGCAGGAATCGGTCGACCTCGCTCGCCTGGCCGAGCGGCTGGGGTTCGTACGGTACTGGTTCGCGGAGCACCACGGCATAGCCAGCATCGCGAGCTCGGTACCCGAGATTCTGATCGAGCATGTCGCGTCAGCTACCTCCCGCATCCGCGTGGGGTCGGGCGGGATCATGTTGCCCAACCATCCACCGTTGCGAGTGGCGGAAGCGTTCCACACCCTCGAGACGCTGCATCCCAACCGCATCGACCTGGGTTTGGGGCGCGCACCTGGCACCGACCCGGCGACGTCGCGCGCGCTCAGGCCCTTCGACGGCGAGTTGTTTCCCGAGCAGGTCAAGGAGATGCTGGCGCTGTCCCGACGGCAATTTCCAGCCGACCATCCCTTTGCATCGGTGCGTGTCGTACCAGACGGCGTGACGTTGCCGCCGATCTGGGTGCTCGCCTCGAGTGGCGCGACTGCCGCGTTCGCTGGATCGATGGGCATGGGCTACGGCTTTGCCCGCCACTTCAGTCCGACGCCACCCGGGCCGGCGATTCGCGCGTATCGTGAGCACTTTCAGCCGTCGATGCAGTTCCCTGCGCCTCACGTGATCCTTGGCGTGTCGGTCATCTGTGCGCCGACGGCCGAGGAGGCGGAGTACCTGGCGTCTTCATCCGATCTCGGGTGGGTTCGACTTCATCGGCGCGAGTTTCTCCCCCTGCCCAGCCCGGAGGAGGCGAGCCGCTACGTGTACTCGCCGCAGGAGCGGGTGGTTGTCGAGATGAATCGAGCGCGGCATTTCATCGGCACGCCGGAAAAGGTCGCTCACATGATTCGTAACATCACATCAGATCTGCAGGTCGACGAAGTGATGATCACGTCGATGGTCTACGGACGGATGGAGCGCTTTCGCGGTTACGAGCTGATCGCCCAGGAACTTGGTCCCGCACGGGTGTCAGGCAGTGAATCGTGAACGCGGGTGGCAGACCGTACAGGCGCGGGCGGGTGGCAGACCGTACACGGGTGTCAGGCAGTGAATCGTGAACGCGGGTGGCAGACCGTACAGGTGTCAGGCAGTGAATCGTGAACGACGGCCCCACGGAAGCGCGAAGCTGCTTTGACTAGCCGGGATGCGCAGATAAATTTCTGGATTTCGAGCGCTCCCTGTGGCCGTTCGACCACCCGACACGATCGATAACCCAACAAAATCGAGCGCCGGCCGGCGGCAAGGATCTTGGGTAAGACCGGGGCGTGCTGAAAGTCGAACTGCACGCGCACACCTCCGACGACCCCTTCGACGACATCCCGCATTCGACGCCCCAGCTCATCGAGCGCGCCGCCGAACTCGGCTATCAGGCTGTGGCAGTCACGCTGCACGACCGTCAGCTCGATGTGCGGCCGTTCGCCTCGTACGCAAAAGACCGTGGCATCACGCTCATTCCAGGCATCGAGCGGACGATCGAAGGGCGGCACGTGCTGCTGCTGAACTTCAGTTCCGCGACCGAGTCAGTACACTGCTTCGACGACCTTGCACGACTGAAGTCACGCGAACGGGGCGTCGTCATCGCGCCGCATCCCTTCTACCCGATCGGCTCGTCTCTGCGGGAGAAGATGGACCGGCACGCGGAGTTGTTCGACGCCGTCGAATACAATGCCATGTTCACGTCGCTGCTGAATTTCAACACGCCGGCGGCGCGATGGGCACACGCGCATGGCAAGCCGGTGGTCGGCAACGGTGACATTCATCGACTCCGTCAGCTCGGCTCGACCTACTCTCTGGTGGAGGCGGATGCGGATCCGGACGCGATTTGCGAAGCGATTCGCGACATGCGCGTCGATGTTCACGCGCAGCCCCTCTCGATTCCCACCGCCGCCGTGATCATGAGCCAGCTCCTGGCCGGAGACCTCGCGAAAGGGCGGCTCCGGCAGGTCCTGGCCGGCCACCCCTGACCAGACGCACCGGCCAGCTACAATACTAGCGAGGCGCTGCCTCAGACTGCCTCGCCAGTCGCAGCGCCTTCTGGCCCCGCTCTTGGTTTCCCCTCACTGCGCGCGATGGGGTGGCCTTCGCGGGGCACGCCGTCTTGACTGGGGAAAACTTGACTCAGTTGTCAGCAATTCAGCAGGTCAAGCCGGCGAGGGACTCGCGTGTCCGTGGGGTGATCCGGTGCTTGTCACTGCCGAATTAACACAGCTTCTCCACAACGTGTTAACCAGCCGCGTCTACGACGTGGCGCGCGAGACGCCGCTCGATGCGGCGCCGCGACTGTCGGAGCGGCTCGCCAACGAGGTGCTGCTGAAGCGCGAGGACTTGCAGCCGGTCTTCAGCTTCAAATTGCGCGGTGCCTACAACAAGATCGCGCACCTCTCGGACAAGGAGCGCGCGCGCGGCATCATCGCCGCCAGCGCGGGCAACCACGCCCAGGGCGTCGCGTATTCGGCGCAGAAGCTACAGCTCCGCGCCATCATTGTCATGCCCCAGACGACGCCGCGGATCAAGGTGGATGCCGTGCGGTCGATGGGCGCGGAAGTCGTACTGGCCGGCGACAGCTACGCCGAAGCCAAGGCACATTGCGACACCCTGGTCGAGCAGACCGGGATGACATTCATTCATCCGTTCGACGATCCGCTGGTGATCGCGGGGCAAGGGACGATCGGCGCCGAGATCCTGCGTCACAGTCAGGATCGGTTGTCGGCCGTGTTCGTGCCGGTGGGCGGCGGCGGTCTCATCTCGGGCATCGCCGGGTACATCAAGGCGCTGCGGCCGGATGTGAAAGTCATCGGCGTCGAACCGTTCGAGGCCGACGCGATGTATCGCTCGATGGCGGTCGGTCGCCGGGTGCAACTGGAGCACGTCGGCATCTTTGCCGACGGCGTGGCGGTGCGCGAAGTCGGGGAACGCACGTTCGCGATCGTGCAGCAGGCCGTGGACGAGATTCTGCGCGTGACCAACGACGAGATCTGCGGCGCGATCAAGGATGTCTTCGACGATACACGCACAGTCATGGAGCCGGCTGGCGCGCTCGCGGTTGCAGGGATGAAGACGTGGGTTGAACGCGAGGGCGCTCGCAATCAGTCACTGGTTGCGCTGCTGAGCGGTGCGAACATCAACTTCGATCGCCTGCGTTTCGTCGCCGAGCGAGCCGAGGTTGGGGAAGCGCGTGAAGCCCTCATTGCGATCACTCTCCCGGAGAGGCCAGGGTCGTTCCAGAAGTTCTGCTCGGTGATCGGGCGCAGGACGGTGACCGAGTTCAACTATCGGTTGAGTGGACGGCAGCAGGCGCATATCTTCGTCGGCTTCGCGACGCAGTCACGGCAGGATGGCGCCGCACTCGCAGCGCAGCTTGCCGCAGCGGGTTACGAGACGGTCGATCTCACCGATAACGAACTCGCCAAACTGCACGTGCGACACATGGTCGGTGGGCATGCCCCCGAGGCGCGCGACGAACGGCTCTGCCGATTTGAATTTCCGGAGCGGCCTGGTGCCCTCGGACAGTTCCTCGAGAAACTTGGCGGGCGTTGGAACATCAGCCTGTTCCACTATCGCAATCACGGCGCGGACTTCGGCCGCGTGCTCGCGGGCTTCGAGGTCAGCGACGCCGACATGCCAGCGTTTCGAGCGTTCCTCGACGAGCTCGCCTATCCCTACACACCGGAGTACGACAACCCGGCGTACAAATTCTTTCTGGGATGATCCCCCTTCGCGATCCGCCGGGTCCACAGAACAGGACCCGGCCTACGCTGAAGATGACGACTCACAACGACCACATGCGCGCCGCCCTCGACCAGGCGCGCCTCGCGCTGGCGGCGGGAGAGGTCCCGATTGGAGCCGTGCTCGCGGTCGATGAGGACATCATCGCGCGCGCTTTCAATCAGCCCATTTCGGCACACGATCCGACCGCTCATGCCGAAGTGCTCGTGCTGCGCGATGCGGCGCGCGTGCTCGGCAACTACCGTCTGACCGAGGCCACCGTGTATGTCACGGTCGAGCCCTGTCTCATGTGTGTAGGCGCGCTCGTGCACGCGCGCGTCCGCGAAGTCGTGTACGGGACGCCGGAGCCGAAGACCGGCGCGCTCGTGTCGACACTCAAAGCGCTCGAGTCGCCGGGCCTGAACCATCGTTTCGCGGTCACAAGTGGTGTGCTCGAAGACGACTGCCGCGCGATCATTCAGGAATTCTTTCGCGAAAAGCGGCGTGCCGGAGGCGAGGGAACGGGGAAGGTATAATGAAATGTTCGCTCGTCTCGTAGAGGCGGGTCTTTAGACCTGCCTGTTCACACGACCGGAGAGGTACCGAAGTGGTCGTAACGGGGGCGCCTCGAAAGCGTCTTGTCCCGTAAGGGGCACGTGGGTTCGAATCCCACCCTCTCCGCCAGTATTTAGAATCTGTTAAGTATTTTGAGATCCTTCTAGGAATCCTCCCTCATTTAGATCCTCATTCAATGTCCTGTAGGGTGCTTGCCGAGTGCCCCGGACTTCGAGCGATAGTTATCAAACGACGGCTCGGTTTCGACGGCCCATTGAACCTGAAGCCTCGTTCCGATGGGGTGCACGGTTGCGGAGAAGTTATTCCACGTGGCGCCCAAGTCGCTCAAACGTCCACTCAGCAAACGAACATGAGTGAGCGGGAGGACATAGCGAGCCTGTGACAATGCGATCACAACGTGCGAGAAGAAGAGAGCAGCGCGCTGTCGCCGCGTTTTGCACGCCGTCTGAGTGGGGTGCCCGGAATGCCACACGTTACGCGGCAGCTGGACGGCCCCTGTTAAACCCGCAGGTCACGGTCGAGCAAATCCTCGAGTCGTATCGGCAGAAGCACCTAGCGGGCGATCCGTTCGCTCTATGGAAGGCGTACTACGAGTGCCGATTTAGAGAGCGTCTCCTCGATTCGTGGATGGTGGAGGCTCTCGATCAGATTGCCGGCCGATTGTTGTACGAAACGATCCGCGCTGGAAGACACGTCGCGGGCTCCCACACTCCAGTGCACTGGACTCGGACTATTGCTCGCGTTTTTGGGTTCACCCCTGACCCGCGCGGCGTCACACCTCACTCACCCGAGGCACACTTCGGACAACGTCGATTGACAAACGGGGACATGGAAGACTCCACGCATGGGCGCACCCACCTCCGCGAGCGCGCTGACCAGTCGATCAGTTGTTGTTAGTTACGCGACCGCCCGCGACGGGCGTCACTCTTCATCGACCGTGTCGTCATCCTCCTCGTCGTCGCTCTCATCTTCATCATTTTCGTCGTCGTCGTCCTCGTCTTCGTCCTCATCTTCACCTTCGGATTGCACCTCCGCAGTCGCTGGCTCGTCACCGATAACGATTCGCGGGAGCTTCTCGTCCTTCTCTTTTGGCTCTTGGAGTGTCTTGGAATCAGCCATATTTGATCTTCCTCCTCACTTGTAGAAGAGGTAGCCGGTACTCTGCAGACCTCTCTCACTGAACCAAAGCATGCGCCATGCCCGTTGTATCCCACATGTCCCCGAAGCTACGTCTTGTGCCAACCAACACACGGTACGCGTTGCGTCAATTGAGCTACTGGCGTTATCCGATAGCCTATGGTTATCAGAAATACGGTACGCGTTGCGGCGATCGAGTTCTAGCCTAATGCCACATCGCCTGCAATGATGGCCGAAGTTCGGACGACAAGCACCGCTAGGCAGATCACGGACCGTTATCTTCTCGGGCTCGAGCGACGACATGGTGGCCATGTGATCGCCTTTGACCTGGTCGCGGCCGGCGGCAACGACGCCAAGAACCTCAGCGTACGCATTCCGTCAGGTCAACACTGCGGGTTTTCGATCCGCGCAGAAGTCAGTCGGGCTCGCGGCGGGGGGCGGCCGGCCGTCCCCATAGGCGGGGTAGCACCGGCCACCCGACGGAAATCACCGCGTGCGGATCCGCTGATGCGCGCCAGTGACCATTACGCCAGCGGGCGCCAACACCATCGCTCGGATCTCGCGGCCGTTGTCGACGATAACCAGGTGCGACCAGCCCACCTCATACCCTGACACCGGATGTTTACGACTTGGTTCATCGTCACCGGCGCACTGCTCATCAGCATGGCGCTCGCCGGCTCCGCTCTGAGGCGGGCGCCACTGACCGCATCGATGTTCTATCTCGCAGTCGGTGCCGCTTTAGGACCCTGGGGTGCAGGCCTTCTGCACGTGAACCCGGTGGAGGACGCCTCGATTGTCGAGCGCCTGACCGAGATTGCCGTCATCATTTCGCTGTTCACCGCCGGGTTGAAGCTGCGGTTGCCAGCGTCCGATCAGCGCTGGCGTGCACCGATTCTGCTGGCGGCGCTCGGGATGGTGCTCACCATCGGGGGCATCGCGGCGTTCGCGGTGGCGGCGCTTGATCTGCCGATGGGTGCGGCGGTGTTGCTTGGTGCGCTGCTCGCGCCGACGGATCCGGTCTTAGCGTCTGACGTACAGGTGTCACACGAGCACGATGCTGAACCGGTCCGCTTCAGTCTGACCGGAGAGGCGGGACTGAATGATGGCACCGCGTTCCCCTTCGTCATGCTGGGTCTTGGACTGATGGGTACTCACCCGATTGGCGCCTACGGCTGGCGCTGGCTCACCGCGGACCTCGCGTGGGCGATAGCCGCGGGCCTCGCCGTCGGGACCCTCTCCGGGGCCGGCATCGGGAAGCTCGTCATCTACTTGAGGCGCGTCCATCGCGAGGCGGTTGGACTCGACGAGTTCCTTGCTCTTGGACTGATCGCGCTTTCGTATGGGATCGCACTGCTGCTTCACGCCTATGGCTTTCTCGCCGTGTTCGCCGCAGGGCTGTCGGTGAGACGTATCGAGCGAGAGCACACAGAGGTCACGCCACGCGCGGATGTCGAACATGCTGGGGCCAGCACCGAAGAACAGGCGACGCATCCCAGTACCGCCCCTGCCTACATGGCGCGTGCAGTCCTTAGTTTCAACGAGCAACTGGAGCGCCTGGGGGAATTGGCCGTCGTTCTCGTCGTTGGCGCCATGCTGGCGGATATCGAGGTGGTGGGACCCGGCATTTGGCTGGCGCTCACGCTGTTTGTGGTGATCCGGCCGGCGGCGACGCTGCTCACGCTCTTCCGCGCGCCCTTGTCAAGACCACAGCGCGCGTTCATTGCATGGTTCGGCGTGCGCGGGGTTGGCTCGATTTACTACCTTGCCTACGCGTTGTCGCATGGAGTAGCCACGCCGGCAGGTCGGATGCTCGCGGATGTCACGCTCGTCGTCGTCGCCGGATCGATTGTCCTGCACGGCATCTCGGTGACGCCGCTGATGCAGCGGTATTCAGCGTTCATTGGTGAGCGTCGACGACAATAGATTCACCGCCCTTGTGACGATCGTATCGTGTGAGTCGTGCCCTGCCGGCAGTGCCTGCGACCCCTCGTAGCGTGCCGCCCGGAGTTGCCCTTTCGTTGCCGACTGGTTGAACGCTCGTTGAATGCCTTCTTTTCAACGCATGCGCGTCCTCGCGCACGCCGCCATCGTGCAGATGATGTATCGCCGAGAGCCTTGTACAACGAGGAGCGGCTGATCGAGACCGCTGGTCTCGGGCACCTGCACGCCCTCTTCGCGCAAGTCCCAGTCGACTCTACTGGCCTGATCCAACGGATCGATCTCGTCGCGGTCAACTCCCGCGCCGAACGGCGAGATCATGCCCTGGCGATGTTTCGCGAAACCTTAGGAAAACCTTCCGGACGGCAGGGCCTTCGAGTCCATACGATTCGCGTCTGGAGATCGGCGTGGAGTTCGACCGCGAACCTCAGGAGATCGCGAAATGAAAGAATCATTGCTGCAATCGCCTTTAGCGTTTTAGTACCGCTCGTTGCACGTGCCCAGGAGGTGGATGTCATCGCGCGAAACAAGGAAGTCATTCGTCAGAACCTGGCGCACATCTGCGGCGGTGACGTGAAAGCGGCAGCCGCTGATTTCGCGGAGAACGCGGACAACTTCGGTCGTCCGGTGGGACGTGAGGGCATTCAGCGGACGCTCGAGGACATCCTCACGACGTTTCCTGACTACTGCTTGAGGATTGTCGAAATGGTTGCTGTGGGGGACGCGGTTATCGTCCGATGCAACGTCACTGGGACGCACCTCGGCATGGCCAAGCGCCCGGCGAACGGCGGAGGGTTAGTTGGCGTCAAGCCAGAGGGCAAGCGGCACGAAATCACGCACATCCACTGGTACACCTTGCGCGACGGCAAGATCGTCCAGCACTACGCCAATCGTGATGACCTGGGGATGATGCGTCAGCTGGGGCTGGCGCCGCCGGTCCCGACTGCGAGCGTATCGCCGGCAAAGTGAGCGGCTCGAGGTCGGGCGTCCGCGCGCCACGCAACCTCACACGCGGTATGCCATGCTTCTTGCGCAGCCGAGCAAACACCTGCCGCGCAGGCTTGGTGCGACCGGCCTCACGTCCGCCAGTCCTCCTGGATCCCTTCGATGGGCTTCGACGCGGTCGAGGAGCGCTTGGTAAGCCGCGGCATCCTGGGACCACGAGCTCGGCCTTGCCGTTGTGGGTAAGGACAAGGGAGCACGTAGGGGCAACCCCGGACACAGCCAAGGGGCTGCCTTTGGATTGCCGCGCCAGTTCCCGACCCTACCGGATAACAGGCGACGTCGTCAGGTATCCGACTACCTGTGCCCGCAGTGGCCTCAAGTTGACAATGCCTGAAGCGCTTCGCTATCGCGCCTCGCCCCCGCGAGGCTTGTAGAAGACGAACTCACCGATCTCGACCGTCTTGGTGTATTCCGCGGCCCAACCTGGCGTCGCATTCCGTTGATGGAAATACAGCGCGCCGCCCGTTCGATCCGTTAGTTGAAGGTTGAGCGCCTTTCGCGCGATCTCCTTGGCGGTCGCGTAAGACTCGTCCTCCTTCGCTTGATCGGAACGGCCATCACACCACCACGAGAACTGGCAGGAACCCTGTTCGCGGCCTTGCCTCACAACGTTACAAATAGTGTTTGGAAAGCCCTGATGGCCAAGCCGGTTCATGACGACATTAGCGATTGCTTCCCTGTCGACAGTCGCCTCGCCTCTGGCCTCCCAATAGATGGTGCGCGCAAGACAGGTGATCGCATCGTCCAACGGCTCCCCGCCGGACGGATCGACCGCCTGCGCTTCAGGCTTGTTGATCATCTCGGATGGAGAGGGAGGCGCCTTGTTGCCGGCGGCCGCAGCGTTCTGTTCCAGCGCCTCCGCCTTTTTCTCGGTGGCTGCCGGGCCGGTGGCTGACGGCTGCTGGGAATGGTCGACCTCGGCCGGTTGGCAGCCAGCGAGACACACGATCGCAACGTAGGCCGCAAACTCGTATCCGGCGCATCAGTCGACCTCGCAAACATTCACACGCGCACTGATAGCTTCGCACCAGCGTAGAACCGTTGCCGACCAACGCCTGGTCGCACACGCGCCATGTTTACACGGTGAACGATTCGCGCGGACGTCAGTCTACTTCGGAACAGCGATGAACGCTGCGTCGTGGACGGTGTGCCTACCGATCATCGCAATGGACATCGTCAGGCTCGAATGTCGGTCAGCAAGCAGAGGATCCCTGTGGTCGTCGTGCCCGAGCGTGCCACCGAGCGCCAGGCCGGATCGGCAGGCGTGCTCGAACATCTGGCACCTCGTGCGGGTCTACGAACAACACGGTATCAAGCCGCGGCGAACCTGGCTGTTCATAACGCACCCATCACTGTTCATCTGTGGCTGTCGAAAACTCGAAATAAGGCGGCGGAGCCGAGCGGCTGGAGATCGCGCGCTGCGTTCGCTCCGACCTCATCCTCGAGATTCGCTTTAGCGCGCCTGCCTACTTCACCCTGGGCGGGGGCAGTTTCTGACTGCAGATCGGAGCCGAGTCAACGGACTTCGTGATGCTCTTCATGAACACGGACGGCCTGAACAGCCTGCTCTCGAATGAGTTCACGCTGGGCGGCGACGCGTCTGTAGCCGCCGGGCCCGTTGGTCGGCAGGCGGGAGCAGCGACCGACCTGAAGCTCAATGCCCAGATCCTCTCCTACTCGCGCAGCAAAGGTCTGTTTGCCGGACTCGAGCTCAAGGGCGTCGTGATCAAAGCGGACAAGGACGACATGGCCGATGTGTACGGCGCGGGCATCACGGCCAAAGAGGTACTGAAAGACAACGAGGTCGCTGCGCCCATCGGCGTGCGGGCGTTCCCGCTCGCGCTCGGACGCTACTCGTCGCGCAACGCCACGGAATAGCCCGTCAGGAATCAGGACAGCCATGCAGAAGAATGTCTATGCGGTGGCGGCGCTCGGGTTCGATGACGACCGTTCATTGGGATCGAGCGAAACCAGCAGGCTCGCGCTGCCGGTCTTTCAGGAACTGATGATCGGCGTGTACCGGGAGCAGATCGTGGGGCCGCGGCCGGCGTTTCCGGCGTCGATGGAAGACCGCATCACCGCTTTCCTCCTGCCGCCCACGCCTCCTGCCGCCACAGACGTGGCCCGCTCCGGGGCACTAGTCGCACGACCCTTCGCGCAGATCGGTGTCCAGGCGGAACCTGAGGACGGTTCCGCCGGGACCTCTGCTTCGACAAAGGACTGTGCGCTGAGAGCGCGTCAGGTTCAGTTCCTGCTGACGCGCACCGTCGCCCAACTGCAACGCTTCACGTTGGTTCACGGCGTCGTGCAGAATCTCTTCCGCGTCGGTCGGCATCTACTGCGGTCGGCTCACCACCGGCCTGCTCCGCGCGCAGGCGTTCGTCGAATGGGATGCGGTGACGTGCGCACTCTGAACGAGCGAGAGGCGCCGACCTCGAGGGAGAGGAGTGCGCACTTCGCACTAAGTTGACAGTGCCCCTCGACGGCTTTGATTCGCGCCTGAGGTCAGTTAGCAGCGATTGTGCTGAATCGGACAGCGGGCCGGTAGCCCACCGAGCCAACATAGGTTTTCCGAACTTTGTGGATAGCAGAAAGGCCAGCCGTGATGACGGGATTGATTCGGACGTTACGCGTGGAAAAGGGATTCGGGTTCATCAAGGACGATGCGGGGAAGGAGTACTTCTTTCACCGCAGCGCCGTGTATGGCGAAGGCCTCGAGAATCTGAAAGAGGGCGACGGCGTGGAATTCGACCTTGGCGAAGGGCCGAAGGGTCCCCGGGCCGAGAACGTCAGGCGCACAACGACCTAATCGGACTGACGGCCCGCATACGGGATGACTTGTGCGGGACGACGTTGACGCGAAGGAGGGCGGCCATAATCGTCTTCAGATAGTGCATCACGGTTTCACGCTCCGGCGATGGCGCCGTACTGCCGCTTGGTGAATTGCGATGGCGCCTACCTATACCTACCGACTCGCGAACCCGCAGCCCTCGGGGCACCGGAGCTTCGGTACCCGCATGAAGCAGTTCTGGCAGCGGACGACCGACGGACTGGAACTCAACCAGCTCTGGAACCAGTTCCGTATCGACACGCGCACCAGTTACCGTCTGTACTCGCGCGGAATCGACTACACCTGCCGGAAGGGCGTCAACGAGGGCAGGCATTGGCAGGCAGTCTCGACGCAGCTCTTCTGGGCGATTCTCGAGAAGCTTTCGCCCGCGCGCCGGGTGCTGTTGCTACTCGCGCTCCTGCTGCTCGTCGTCACCCCTGTGCTGTCATGGACCACGACGACGGGCACCCACCGCATCCACGTCGACCTTCAGCTCTGGGGCGGTTTGCTGATGTGCTTGTTGCTGATGCTGGAAGTCGCCGATCGCGTTGTCATGAAGCGAGACCTCGAGATCGCGCGTGAGATCCAAATGTGGCTTTTGCCGGTACACCCTCCACCCGTGCCCGGTGTCGATATCGTTTTCTCCACCAGGCCCGCAAACACCGTGGCCGGTGACTACTACGACGTCTTTCTGCGTCCGGCCCGTACTTCCGCCAACCCAAGCTACCTCGTCGCCGTGGCCGACGTCGCGGGCAAGAGCATTCCGGCAGCGCTGCTGATGGCCACATTTCAGGCCAGCTTGAGAACACTATCGAACACGCCGTCCTCGCTTGTAGAACTTGTTGGCGGCATGAATCACTATGCCTGCAGTAACAGCCAGGGTGGCTTGCGTTTCATCACCGCGTTTCTGGCTGAGTACGAGCCTGCCACGCGCACCTTGACCTACATCAATGCCGGACACAACCAGCCACTGCTGCGTCGTAGGTCAGGACTGATCGAGCGTCTTGATATGGGTGGTCTTCCCTTTGGAATCAACGCCGACGCCATCTACCAGGCAGGAGCCGTTACATTGGAGACCGGCGACTGGCTCGTCGTGTTCACCGACGGCGTCGTGGAAGCGGTCAACGAGGCGGATAAGGAATACGGCGAAGAGCGCCTGATTTCAGTTGTGAATGCCGGATCAGGCACCTCGCCCGCGAAGATGCTCAGCCGCACGATGGCTGATCTCGATCTGTTCGTCGGAAACACGCCGCAGCATGATGACATTACCTGCCTGCTGATCAAGTGTGTCTAAGAGCAGATAGGCGCGTTTCGTCCCCTCCATTCCGAGTTGAAACGATCGGCTGGCATTGTGAAGTTGACGCAAGAGTCCCTGAACCGCGCCACGGAGACTTCATGAATCATTCAGACCTGTTGGTTGTTGATGACGATGACGCAACCAGAACTGGGTTGAGGCAGCTTCTCGCCAATGCCGGGTTTACAGTTGATGTCGCACGGGATGGTGCAGAGGCAATGGAGAAGATCAGCAGTCACGATTTCCGTGTCGTGCTGTTGGACGTTCGATTACCCAAGATCGGCGGGTTGGATATCCTGGCTCGCTGTGGCGGCAAACGATGGCCTCCGAAGGTCGTCGTCATGACTGGCGCGGACACGACGGACGTGGTGCTCGATGCGCTCCGCGGACACGCGTACGATTTTCTTGCCAAGCCAATCGAACCTTCACGGCTGATCGAGGTTGTCACGCGCGCGTTCGCCGCGGGCTCAGGCGTGACAACCATCGAGGTGATATCAGCGCGAGCAGACTGGGTCGAGTTGCTGGTGCCGTGCACGCGTGACGCGGCCGACCGGATACAGAGTTTCGTCCAACAGCTCGAGACAGATCTTCCTGCGGAAACGCGCGATTCAGTCGGTGTCGCCTTTCGTGAGCTGCTGCTGAATGGCATCGAGTGGGGGGGACAGCTCAACTCAGCGCAGAAGGTGCGCGTCGCGTGTCTCCGAACCCGCCGGATGTTGCTCTATCGGATCGCCGATCCTGGCCTGGGCTTCAATTTCGATGACCTGTCCCATGCAGCCGTTCACAGCGCACCCGGTGTCATCGCTCACGACGATGTTCGGCACGAAAAGGGACTGCGCCCTGGAGGGTTCGGGCTGGTGCTGATTCGCGCCATCGCCGACGAGCTGATCTACAACGAGCAACAGAACGAAGTGGTGTTTGTCAAATACCTTGACTAACCTTGCCGGGTTCCAGTCGCCAGCAACGAGATCGCCGCAGGCATCCCACGACCATGTGCCAACGAATGGCAACAACGCAACCTGACGGCGCGGTATCAGCCTTTGTTATCGGGCAGGCGAGTGATGGATTCTTCGACGCGGTCGATGTACTCAGTCACCCGCGCCGCAGGCGTCCGCGCGGTGACGCGACGAGGAGAGCGGCTTGACGGGGGCGCCGGCACTCGCCGACGATGGTGCCAGAGTCTCGGGCGGCGGGGACGCCGTTTCGCACGCGGATCGGGTGTACCTGTTTTGTACCTGATACTCGGGTTTTGTGCGTTTCTAGCGATTTGAGCGATTGAAAACTGGCCTAAATTGTTGACCGGAGCGGGAACGCCGGGAACGAACCCCACCCTCTCCGCCATCCTTCGCTCTAGAGTGCAGGCGAAGGATGCCCACTGTAGCGCATAGCGCGAAGGTGGGCCTGTCCTCGCAATCCCGAGCTTCGGATGGCAAGCCACCTTCGCTCACGCAAGCTAGCGCCGAAGCGTGACCTTCGGCTGGGCAAGCCACGCGAAGGATAGCGTCGCCTGCGGCCAGCGTGGGCACGCGGATGCGGCCGGCCATATAATCCCCTCACTCGTCAAGAATTTTTTCGTGTCATTGACAAGCGGCTCTCGACTCGGCCCCTATGAGATCGTTTCGCCACTGGGCGCAGGCGGCATGG
>Ga0075418_10000993_pt1 | contig 31266 bp, 26 predicted proteins | sample SoiMetdeltSBSDD2_FD_81776 | JGI IMG/M metagenome (GOLD analysis project Ga0075418, IMG submission 81776) | Bulk soil microbial communities from a Populus tree surrounding site in Tennessee, USA - Soil MetaG P. deltoides SBSDD2 | ecosystem: Environmental > Terrestrial > Soil > Tree plantation... | reverse complement strand
CTCGCGAATGAAACTGAAGCGTCCGGTTTTGACGGTGCTCGTCGCCGGGCTTCTGCTTCTCATCACGGTAATTGCTGTTTGGAGGATATCGCTGGCTTTCGGGAACAAGGCTCGCATGCGGGCGATTGCTGCGCGTGGTGAACCGGTTGATCTCATGGCCCTCGACAAGTTCTATGCTGACGTACCAGACGGTAGCAATGCGGCTTTGGTGTGGCTGAAAGGAGCGGCGGCAATTTTGCCAGATTTTGACAACCGACTACGGAACCTCTCGCTGAAATGGAACACGCCGCTCTCGGTGGACGAACTCCGAACCGGGGTTGATGAGCTATTCGCCAACAAAGAGGCACTCGGCCTGTTCCGGACCGCGGCGGCGCTGCCTGGCAGCCGATATCCGATTGCGTTAAGCCAGTATCCTCTTACGAATTTTCAGCATTTGGCTGACATCAAGAGCGCTTCGCAGTTGCTCCGCCTTCAAGCGGTCGTCGCTGCCCAACAGGGCGAGAGCGGCAAATCTACGGAAGCGATCATACAAATCTTTGCGGCGAGTCGTTCGCTCGAAACGGAACCAGTGCTCCTCTCGCAATTGGTCCGCGTGGCGATCGATATGATTGCAGTCCAATCGTTGCAGTGCGCGCTAAATCGAACCGCCTTTCGCGAAGCAGACCTTACGGCGATGCAGCAAGCAGCCATCCTGGCAGAGAGCAAAAACAGTTTGGGCCTGGGAATGCTTGGCGAACGAGCTTCGTTCGTTACGTTTGCACGCGATCCGCGAAGTGCGCTTGCCCCGAGTCCGGCGATGGCGCCAAGTGGCCTCGAAGGCGTAGTGGCAGAGGTCTTTCTTTGGCCCCTGGCATCGGCGGTGGGTTTTTGGCAGCGGGATCTGCGCTTTGGCGTCGACACACTTACCACGAACATAATGTTTGCGAGTCTGCCTTCGCCTGACCGGTTTCACTCGGCGACAAACGCCGAGACAGCAGCGCAGCGAGCTATAGCTGGCCGATATATACTGACGGGACTGCTGCTCCCGGCACTGCAAAAGGCCTTCACGCGGGACGCGCTGCGCAGCGCGCACATTAGAAATGCGGTAGTGGCATTGGCCATGGAGCGATTTCGCGTCGCAAATGCCGGCAATCTACCGGAAACGCTATCGGCCCTGGTGCCCGCATACCTTAAGGAACTTCCGGTTGATCCCTATGATGGAAAACCGGTGCGCTACAAACGCCGCGAGAAAGGTTACATTGTTTACTGTGTTGGTCCTGACGAGAAGGACGATGGTGGAGTGGAAAGACCAGCGAAAGCCAAGGAGACAGACCCCTGGGATGTGACGTTTATTGTCGAGAGGCCGGAAAACAGATAGATTAGAAACAATGTTGAAGGCGGATGCTATAGGCGCAGAGTGGTTGCAGAACACGACGCGGCGTCATTTTTTCAGCCGGTGCGCTATGGGTTTGGGCGGGATTGCGCTGGCGTCGCTGATGAGTGAGCGGTTGTTTGGGGCGCAAACGCCGGCGGCATTGCCGAATCCCATGGCGCCGAAGCAGCCGCATTTCGCGCCGAAAGCGAAGAACATCATTTACCTGTTCATGGCGGGCGGGCCGTCGCAGATCGAGTTGTTCGATTACAAACCGAAACTGCTCGAGTTGAACGGGAAGCCAATCCCGCAATCCTTCATCGAAGGGAAGCGGTTTGCGTTCATGGGGAGCAGCCACGGGACGAACCTGCTCGGGACGAGGCGCGCGTTCAAGCAGCACGGCCAAAACGGAATGTGGGTTTCGGAGTTGTTCCCGCACACAGCGACGATTGTCGATGACGTGTCGTTCGTGATGTCGTGCGCCGCGGAATTGTTCAACCACGCTCCGGCGAAGTTGTTCATGAACACGGGCTCCGGGCAGTTCGGGCGACCGAGCATGGGGTCGTGGGTGACGTACGGAATCGGAAGCGAGTCGAAGGATTTGCCGGGGTTTGTGGTGCTGCAAAGCGGTCCACGCGGACCGCGGGGCGGCGCGGTGAATTGGGCGAGCGGATTTTTGCCAACGGCTCACCAGGGCGTGCCGTTGCGCAGCCAGGGCGACCCGATCCTGAACATCGCCAGCCCGAAGGGCGTGACGCCGGAACGGCAGCGGCGGGCGATCGATGCGATTCGCGACCTGAACCTGAAGCGGCTCGTCGAAACAGGCGATCAGGAAATTGCGACGCGCATTTCGGCCTACGAAATGGCGTATCGCATGCAGTCGAGCGCGCCGGAGTTGATTGATCTCGCCGGTGAGAGTGAAGAAACGCTGAAGTTGTACGGGATCGAGAAGGACAAGCCCTCGTTCGCGCGAAATTGTTTATTGGCGCGGCGACTGGTGGAGCGCGGGGTGCGGTTCGTGCAGCTTTACCACACGAACTGGGACAGCCACGGCGGGCCCGGAGAGAATTTGCAGAGCGATTTCGAAAAAGTCTGCCGCGACGTGGACCAGGGGCAGGCGGCATTGATCAAGGACCTGAAGGCGCGTGGGTTGCTCAAGGACACGCTGGTGATTTGGGGCGGCGAATTTGGCCGCACGCCGATGGGCGAGAACCGCGACACGACTGGGCGCAATCATCATATCGATGCGTTCACGATGTGGCTGACGGGCGGCGGCGTGAAAGCGGGAGCGATCATCGGCAAAACGGACGAGCTTGGATTCAATCCGGTTGAGGACCGCGCGCACGTGCACGACATGCACGCGACGATTCTGCACCTGCTCGGCCTGGATCATAAGAAACTGACATTCCGTTTTCAGGGCCGCGACTTTCGGCTCACGGACGTGCACGGTGAGATCGTGACGAAGTTGCTGGCGTAATTACGTTCCGCCGGCGCGGTGCGCGAGGGCGACGAGGCGCACACCTTCGAGAGTCAACCGGGGATCAACGGCGGTGATCTCCGGCATGTTGTCCGCCATCAACTTTGCATAGCCGCCGGTGGCGACGACCGGCAAGCGAGGAGAATTCAATTCTTTGCGCAGGGCCGCGAGTAGCGTGCGAATCAGGCCGCGATATCCCTGGACGGCACCGATGAGCATCGCTTCTCGGGTGCTGCGGCCGATGACGGCGCGGGTGTCGCGAATGGTGATCCTGGGCAGGAGGGCTGTTTTCTCGTGGAAGTAATCGGTCATGACAGCGAGGCCGGGAGCAATGATGCCGCCGACGTAATTGCCGGCGCGATCCACCACGTCGAAAGTGACCGCCGTGCCGAAATCCACAACCACCGCGGGCGCGCCAAAGTGATGACGCACGGCGACGGCGTTGGCGAGGCGGTCGGGCCCGATGGTATTGGGTTTGGGATAATTGATGCCGACGCCGCGCAACGTGCGCGGGGTCAGTTCAATAACGTCGCAGGAGGCAAATTCACGCAGTTGTGATTTGGCGCGTCGCGTCGCTTTCGGCACGACACTGCACAGAGCGACCGCAGCCAACTTTTTGCGTCCGACAAATCTTTGCACGGCGTCAAGCGCGGCAGTGGTTTGCCAACCGGCGGTCTTGATGTGGCGCTGGCTGCGGACGCGCGTGGCATCGCCGAGACCGAGGTGCGTGTGCGTGTTGCCAATGTCGAGGAGGAGGATCATCGTTTTTCCAGAGTTACGTCGCCGCCGACGATGCGTTCGAGATGACCGTGAGTGGTACGCAGCAGGAGCGCGCCGGAATCGTCGAGGGCTTCGGCGTGTCCGTGAACGGTGCGCTCGCCGACGCGAATCGTGACGCGCTGACCGAGCGTGGCGCATTGCTCGACCCATTCGTCCGCGATGATCGCGAATTCACCGCGACAAAGGCGGTCGTAATCGAAATCGAGTTCACGCATGATGGCGGCTGCGAGTTCAGCGCGACGAATTTCCGCGCCGGTCTCGATGCGCAATGAAGTTGCGATGGCGCGCACGTCGTGCGGAAAGTCAGTCGGCATCGCGTTCACATTGATGCCGATGCCGAGAATGACGTAGCGAATGCGGTCGATTTCGGCGGCGAGCTCGGTGAGAACGCCGGCGAGTTTGCGTTGGCCCATCAGGATGTCGTTCGGCCACTTGATGCGAGGCGCTAACTCGTATTGGCGCAAGGCACGGGCGAGGGCGGTGGCGGCGATGATGGTGAGTTGCGTGGCATCCTGCGGGCGCAGTTCGGGCCTGAGCAGGACGGAGAACCAAAGGCCTTTGCCCGCGGGCGAGACCCATTTTCGTCCGAGGCGGCCGCGGCCTTTGGTTTGCGATTCGGCGAAGACAACTGCGCCCTGCGCGACGCCATCGCGCGCGAGACGGTCGACGACGTCGTTCGTCGAACTGGTTTCCTGAAAAACGTGAACATCGCGGCCGATCACACGCGTGCCGCGCACGAGCGAAAGAAGATCGTCGCGGTGAAGGACGTCCGGGACGGCGCGAAGTTTGTAGCCCTGGTGCGGGCTGGCTTCTATTTCATAGCCAAGGGAACGGAGTTCTTCGATGCGGGCCCAAATCGCCGCGCGCGTGATACCGAGTTGGTCGGAGAGGTCGGCGCCTGAGACGCTGTCGTCGCCCGCGGAGCGCAACGCCGTGAGGATTTGGGCGTCGACGGTCATGCGAGAAAATCGAGACCGATGTCGACCGCGCGCGCGGAATGCGTGATCGCGCCCACGGAAATGAAATCGACGCCGGCTTCCGCGATGATGCGCGCGGAAGCGAGCGAGACACCGCCGCTGGCCTCGGCCTTGGCGCGGCCTGCGACCATGTTGACCGCGGCGCGCAATTCCGCCGGGGCCATGTTGTCTAGAAGGATGATGTCAGCACCTGCGTCGGCGGCTTGCTGCACCTGCTCCAGCGTGTCGGCTTCGACTTCGATTTTCAGTTGCGGGTATTGCTTGCGCGCGCGCTGGACGGCCGCAGCAATGGGGTTTGGCTTTTCGCCGGCGAGAGCCGCGAGATGGTTGTCTTTGATCAGGGCCATGTCGTAGAGCCCGAAGCGATGATTCTGTCCCCCGCCGCACGCGACGGCGTATTTTTCGAAGCGCCGCCAACCGGGAGTGGTCTTGCGCGTATCGAGGATTTGCGCGCGAGTGCCGGCGACGAGATCGACGAATTGGGCGGTGAGGGTAGCGACGCCGCTCAGGCGCTGGACAAAATTCAAAGCGACCCTCTCGGCGGTGAGGATTGCGCGGGCAGGTCCTTCGACGCGCAGAAGCACAGCGTTCTCGCTGATGCGCTTGCCGTCCGACGCGGCGCGCTCGCAGCGAACCTCGACGGAGAGTTGACGGAACGCGGTCTCCGCAAAATCGAGACCCGCGACAACGATCGCTTCGCGGGCGATCATGGCTGCCCGTGCGCGGGCTGATTCGGGCACGGTCGCGAGCGTCGTGACGTCGCCCGGGCCGATGTCTTCGGCGAGGGCGGCCTGCACGGCGCGTTCGATTTCATCCCGCGAGAGCGGTTGCATCGAACAAGCTTAGAAAATGACGAGAAGCAATGAAGTAAAATCGCGAAAAGTATTTATGCCCAACGATAGCGAAAGAGGCTCAGGTCGAACGGGGAACGGCCAAGGCGGACCAGATCGGAGACGATTTCGCCGATGGCGGCAGAGAATTTGAAGCCGTGGCCGGAGCAGGGGCTGACGAGCAGCACCTGAGGATAAGCCGGGTGACGGTCGATGAGAAAGTGGCCGTCGGGCGTGTTCGTGTAAAAGCAAACGGTTTTGTGAATGCACGAGCCGAGCGCCGACACGAATGGGCGAGTCGTGCGGCGCAGCGCGTCGGCTTCGCGGAGCGTGGCCTCGCGTGAGACGGTATCCGGGTCGATGGCCTTTCCTTCGTGATGCCGGGCGAGCTTCACACCGTGGCCGAGGTCGGGAAAGCCGTAGAAGAATTTGCCGTCGCGATATTCCCAAAGATGAATCGGGCATCGCCCTGGAACCCACACGTTCGCCTCGCGTGGCGCAAACCAAAATAGCGTTTGGCGTTCGACGGTAAGGGGCAGGTCGAGATCGGGAACCAGCTTGGAGACCCAACTGCCTGCGCTGAGCACGAGTTGGTTGGCGCGATACTCGGCAACCGACGTCCGCACGCGCACACCTTCGCCGGCCGGTTCCCAACAAACGACTTGTTGATCGTACAATAACGCCGCGCCGGCACGCTCCGCGGATCGGAGGTGAGCACCGACGCAAAGTTCTGGAAACAGGACTCCGGCGCGAGGTTCGAGCACGCCGGCCATTCCTTTTCCGGGCGCGAGGGCCGGGAAGCGCGAATGGACCTCCGCTGCGGACAAATACTCATGAGCCAGCTCATGGAGTTCGGCGCTGTGCCGCGCGCCGCGCACGACCACTCCGTTGGGCGGACCGATCATCAGGCCACCGGTCTGCACGCATAGCTTCTCGCCAGTGTTCTTTTCAAGGTCGGCCCAGAGTTCGTAAGCGCGCTGTACGATGGGCACGTAAATCGGATGTTCGAAATAGGCTTCGCGAATGATGCGAGTCTGGCCGTGGGAGGAGCCTAGTTCGTGCGGCGGTTTGAAACGATCGAGACCGAGCACGTTGAGGCCGGCGCTCGCGAGATGATAGACCGCGCCGCTGCCCATCGCGCCCAGACCGACAACAATCACGTCATACTTTTCAGGCATGCTGGACAGTCCTCCTAAACGGGCTTACAACCTGCGCGCGTGTGGGCGGCATTCCTTACCACGATTTTGTTCTCCATTTCGGCTGTGTGCGGCCAGCGCACGTCGCGGATGCTCGGCGGCACGGAAGCGAACTTTTGGCGACTGTGTTTCGCGGCGCTGTTGCTGGCTGTTTACGCGCATGGATTCGGTGCAGGAGTTCAAAGCAAAGCATTTTGGATTTTTTTCGTGAGCGGCTGCATCGGTTTCGGATTTGGAGACGCGGCCCTGTTTCAAGCCTTGCCGCGAATCGGTTCGCGCCTTTCGGTGCTGCTGGTTCTCTGCCTGTCGTCGCCCATCGCGGCATTGCTCGAGTGGATGTGGCTTGGAACGACACTGAGCTGGCGCGAAATCGGTTGTGGCCTTCTGGTGCTCGCGGGTGTGGCGGTCGCGCTCGCGCCGGGGCGACATCTCGAAACTTCGAATCACCTCGGCGCAGGCATGCTGTTTGGACTCGCGGCCGCGATTTGTCAGGCGCTCGGAGCCGTGCTGAGCCGAAAGGCGTTTGCCGTCGCGCAGAACGCGGGTGAAAACATCGACGGCGTTACAGCGGCATATCAACGCATCCTGGGCGGCGTGCTGCTGACGGCGCTGCTGCTGTGGATCATCAAAGCTCGCAATTCGCCCCTGCCCGGGAGCGCGGCCGAGCGATGGCGCAAAGCCTGGCCCTGGGTCCTGCTGAACGGCATGTCCGGCCCGGCGCTCGGTGTGAGTTGTTATCAGTGGGCGTTGAAAATCGCACCCACCGGTATCGTGCTGCCGATCGTCGCCATGACACCGATCGTGATCATACCGTTTTCGCGCTACGTCGAAGGCGAGCGCGCCACGATGCGGTCGCTCATTGGCGGCGCGGTGGCGGTCGCAGGCGCCGTGCTGCTGGCGCTGGCAAGGATGTGATGCGATTACCGCGGCCATGCGCGAACGAGTTCGGGGAAGCGGCAATTCTGGCACAGCGCGTTGGACTGCTCGCAAAAATCGCGCACGACCTGGAGCAAGCCCTGTTGGAGCGCGGCTCGCGGTTTCAATTTGCGAGTAGCGGTGTCGAGCAGCCGCCGTCGCGCCAGTTTGAGAATGACGTTGTCCTCACTCGCGGGCCAGGCCAGGAAGCGCCGCTCGATCTCCGCCTGCAGCAAGAGGTTCTTCCCTTCGACAGCGCGACTCCAAAGCCAGGGAAGAATGACATTGACGGCAATGTCCGTGAGTCTCGGGGAACCAAGCAACGGTTTTGGTTGCTTTAATGGTACGCTGCGAAACGTCCAATGTGACATCCAAAAGTCGTCTTTGACCTGGAGCAGCTTGTGTAACGACGGGAGCAGGTTCGCATCGTCGATCTTTTGCCCGCACCACTTGTCGAGATTTGAAATCAGGTTTTTATTCGCCAGCCAGTGCGAGGCCAATGCGAGGCGGCGCTGTGGATGGTTCGCAGGTCGAAGTCCCGCGAAGCGCCAAACTGTTTTTGGCAGCAAGTGGTCGAAGTACGTCTCGCGCTCGCGCCACCACACATCCCAGAGTTGACGCAAGTGAGGCGCGCTTGAGCGATGGGCCGTGGCGACATCTTCGGGCAGCAAACCGGCAACGCCGAGCAAACGAGTCTGGACCGTGAGCGGGTCGCGCGGCGAGTCGTGCAGGAGCACGTCGCGCAACTCCGCCAGCCGTTGCATCGGCCATACATTGTGCTTATAGCCGAGGGCGCGAAGCAAACCTTCCCAGAGCGCTTGTTCCCAACCGCCGTAGCGAGCACGCGACTGGAACTGCTTCGCTTTGCTTTGGAAGCGGGCCAGTGCGGCCTGGTTGAGCAGTTCGGTGAGTTGCTGTTCGCTCAATTCCTTCAAAGGCGCGCTGCACTGCCCCGCCAGCGACGGCGCGTCCGCGCCTTCGCGACCGATCCAGAGCGACAGGTCCGCGAGCGGAGCATCGAGAAAACTTTTCAGGGCAATCGTGGGACGTTGAGACCGCTCGTCGCCTTCCCAGACGACGTGCAGGGCCACGTTCGTGAAGGCAGGATTTACGTCATGGCCATGCGACTTCCACCCTGCGGAATGAAGATCGATTTCGACATCCGCTTTCGAAACCAGGTCACCGCCGATGCGCAGCACCGCGGAGCGAAAGTCCGGTCCGGGTTCCCGGTTCCAAAAGCCCGGGTGCAATACTTCTACGGTCTGGCCGTCGAGCGTGGCCAGTTTGTCGCGGGTGATTCGCTGGTGCAGCCAGATCGCCTGGAGCAGCTTCTCCGAAGGCGCACCGGTCTCTTCACGCAGGCACGGCTCCGGCGAGTAGCGCGCTCGCCATTCGGCATAGAAGCTGGATTTCTGCACGCCGTTGCTTTTTCCGCCTTGCGTAGCCGGAAGTCAAGAGCGCGACTCAGATCAGAACGGATCAGGAACCACCTTCACCTCTGGGCGTAGGGTCGAAGTTGATAATCGGCAGAAAGAGAGCGATCACGATCGCGCCGACGACCACCGCCAGGAACATGATCAGGGCGGGTTCGAGCAGCGACAACGCTGCGCCAATACTCCGATCAACTGCTTCGTCATAGTCGTCCGCAACGCGCAAGAGCATGTCCGGCAAAGCACCGGTTTGTTCGCCGACATCGACCATGCTAATCACAGTCGACGGGAAAACGCCCGAACCCTGCAGCGGCCGCGTCACGCTCTCTCCTTCTTTCACCTGATCATGCGTAAGCTGGATGGCCCGGGAAAAAACAGTGTTCGCAGTAGTGTCGCGAGTAATGGTCAACGCCTGCAGCACCGGTACGCCGTTTTGCAGCATGCTGCCAAGCGTGCGTGAAAAACGGGCGACGGCGGCTTTGCGGATGATGCGGCCTATCACCGGCAGCTTGAGCTTCAACGCGTCGAACATGGCACGGCCCGGCGGGAAGCGGTGGATAGCCCTAAAAGCTACAGTCAAAACACCCGCGAGCACTGCAAAGAGGATCAGGTGATCCTTGAAAAACTGTGAAAGGCCAAGGACGAATTCAGTGAATGGAGGCAGGTTCGCGCTGCCCGTCAGATCCAGGAACACAGCTTTGAAACGCGGTATGATCCAAACCATCAAAACGGTCATGATGCTGACCGCCACAAACATGACCGCCATCGGATAAATCAGCGCCGCCTTTATTCGGGCGCGCGTGCGTATGCTGCGCTCCATGAAGTCAGCCAACCGCGCCAGCGTCGCCTCGAGCATGCCCGCGGTTTCGCCCGCGATGACCATGCTGACGTAAAGGTGCATGAAGATTTTAGGATGCACCGCGAGCGCCTCCGAAAAGGTCGAGCCACCCTCAACGGAGCGAATAATCGCGCCCAGCAATGCCTTCAGCTTACGATTCTCCTCCTGCTCCTGAATAGAGCGCAGGCCTCGCAAAAGCGGTATGCCGGCATCGAGCAGCGTTGCAAGCTGGCGCGTGAATTCAGCCAGGCGCGCGGGCGAAATACCGCTCGCGGGCGCGGCGCTGGCATCGGCGGCGGGCCGGGGCCGCGTGATGGGCAGCGCGATCTTGAGCTTCTCGCGCAACGGCCTCTCGTCGCGCTCTTTGACGCAGGCGGGAAACAATCCCATTTCGCGGACGCGCCGTAGAGCCCGGGTCCACGTGCGTTCCTCGATGTTGCCGGTGAATAATTTGCCCTTGGAATCGTAGGCGGTGTAAGCGTATGTGCTCATAGCCACGTGATACAGTTTGGTTCGTGGCAAATTACCCCTGATTTTGATTTGTGCAAATCGACGGCAAGAAAACGCTTGATTTGATGGACGACCGAAGCGGCAATGGATTATGAAGCCATTCGCGGTTCTTCTATCCGCCATCCTGAGTGTTCAATGGTGTTGCGCACAGTCGTCTGACAGCGGCATTGCAGCCCAGGCGGCCCAGATCGCTGCAACCCAGGAACCGCTTTACAAGCAGTTGCATGCGCAGCCGGAACTCTCCAACCAGGAGGAGAAGACGGCCAAGCTTCTTGCGGACGACCTCGAACGAACCGGCTTCGCGGTCACCCGCAAGGTTGGCGGGCATGGAGTCGTCGGCGTGCTGAAGAATGGCGGTGGGCCCACGCTCTTGCTGCGCACGGACATGGATGCATTGCCTGTGACTGAACAAACGGGAGCGCCTTACGCGAGCAAAATCAGCGCGACCGATGAAAAGGGAAACACGGTCGGCGTCATGCACGCGTGCGGTCACGACATGCACATGACGGTCTTTCTTGGAACGGCGCGTTTGCTCGCGCAATCGAAAGGCAAATGGCGCGGCACGCTGGTGATGATCGCACAACCGGCGGAAGAAAAAGTGCAGGGAGCGAAGGCGATGCTCGCCGACGGACTGTTCACGCGCTTTCCGCGGCCGGACTATTGCGTGGCGCTCCATTGCGCGCCCGAACTGCCTGCGGGAGCAGTCGGTGTCACGGAAGGGTTCGCGCTCGCGAACGTGGACTCGGTCGATGTCACGATCCGCGGCGTGAGCGGTCACGGAGCATGGCCGCACAAGACCAAAGACCCAATCGTGTTGGCCGCGCAAACAGTGCTCGCGTTACAGACCATCGTGAGTCGCGAAACGGACCCGACTCAACCCGCGGTCGTGACCGTCGGCTCAATCCACGGCGGGACCAAACACAACATCATTTCCGACGAAGTGAAGCTGCAGTTGACGCTGCGGTCGTATTCGGACGAGGTGCGCAATCACACCCTTGAGGCAGTCAAACGGATCACGCGTGGTCTGGCCCAGGCGGCGGGATTGCCGGAGGACCGGTACCCGATCGTCACGATCGCAAACGAATCATCGCCGGCCACCTACAATAACCCGGAGCTGGCGCAACGACTTCTGCGCGCGTTCGACAACGCCTTTGGGAAGGAGCGGACGGTCCGCACGAAACCGATCATGGGCGCGGAAGATTTTGGATTGTTCGGTCGCACCGAGCACAAAATCCCCATCTGCATGTTTTGGCTGGGGACGGTTGAGCCGGCGAAATTCAAGGAACATCAGTCCGCAGGCAAGTCTTTGCCGGCCCTGCACTCAAGCCAGTACCTGCCCGTGATCCGGCCGACGCTGGAGACCGGCATCACGGCCATGGCCGCCGTTGCGTTCGATCTGCTAGCGCCACGTTGAGCACTACGACTTTCGCGTTACTTTCTGCACCCAATTCTGATTCGCGAGATACCACTCGACGGTCTCGCGAATGCCGCGTTCGAAGGTGTGGGCCGGGGTCCAGCCGAGTTCACGCTGGATTTTGGAGGCGTCGATTGCGTAACGGCGATCATGGCCAGGCCGATCGGGAACGAAGGTGATCAGGTTGCGAGAGTCGCCTCCAAGTTTCGGCGCGAGTTTATCAATCAAATCGCAAATGAGTTCCACCATCCGAATGTTCGCCCATTCGTTATGCCCCCCGATGTTGTACGTCTCGCCATCCTTGCCGCATGTCAGCGCAATCCAGAGCGCCTCAGCGTGATCGCCGACGTAAAGCCAGTCGCGCACATTCATGCCATCGCCGTAGACCGGGATCGATTTGCGTGCGAAGGCGCTCTGAATGACCACCGGAATGAGCTTTTCCGGAAATTGATACGGTCCGTAGTTGTTCGAACAGTTGGTGATGATCGTCGGGAGGCCGTAAGTGTGATGATAAGCGCGCACAAGCATGTCGCTGGAAGCTTTGCTGGCTGAGTAGGGCGAATTCGGCGCGTAAGGAGTGGTTTCAGTAAAACGGCCGGTAGGACCAAGGCTGCCGTAGACTTCATCAGTCGAAACGTGATGAAAGCGCTTGCCGATAAAGTCGCGACCCCAGAAAGCGCGGCAGGCTTCGAGCAAATGGAACGTGCCGACAATGTTCGTGTGAATAAAGTCGTTCGGGCCGGTGATGGAGCGGTCCACGTGCGACTCCGCGGCCAAATGCATCACGTGAGTGATGGCATGCTTCTGCACCACGTCCACTACAGCTTTCTTCTCGCGTAGATCAACTTTCTCAAAAACGTACTTTGGATGATCCGCGACTCGTTCCAGGTTTTCGAGGTGTCCCGCGTACGTAAGGCAATCCAGATTCACCAGGCGCTTAACTGCCGGTTCGCCAATGATTCGCTGAATCACGTTCGATCCGATGAACCCCGCTCCGCCTGTAACGAGAAGATGCACGTGACGCTCGTTAATGCAGGCGTTTCGCTTCGGCAGCGATGGTGAGGAGGTAATCCTTGTATTCGCAATTCGGCATCTCCGCGGTGAGACCTTCCAGTTGCTTTAGAGAGATGAAGCCGCGGCCAAAGGCCGCTTCCTCCGGGCAGCCGATCTTAATGCCCTGGCGCTTTTCGATGGTTTGAACGTAGGCCGACGCATCGTGCAGACTGCTGCTCGTGCCGGCGTCCAGCCAGGCGAAACCGCGGCTCAACGGGAACACTTTCAACTTGCCGCGGCGCAAATACTCTACGTTCAAGTCCGAGATCTCCAACTCACCACGCGCGGACGGCTTCAGATGCTTTGTCAGCGCGACAACGTCGTTGTCGTACACATAGAGGCCCGGCACAGCGTAGTTGCTGCGCGGTTGCTTTGGTTTCTCCTCGATCGAAATCGCCCGACCTTCGGCATCCAACTCCACCACGCCGTAGCGGCGAGGGTCCTGCACATGGTAGCCGAAGATCGTTGCGCCGTCTTTGAATTCGGAGAAGGCACGCTGAAAACTGTCGCCGCCGTAAAAGATATTATCGCCCAGGATGAGGCTCACCGAATCCGAACCGATGAACGATTCCGCAATCAGGAAAGCTTGCGCGATGCCGCCGGGCTTTGCCTGCTCGCGGTACTCGATGGAGAGCCCCCATGCCTTTCCATTTCCAAGCAGTTGCTCAAATCGAGAAACATCGCGCGGAGTTGAAATGAGGCAAAACTCACGAATTCCGCTTTCAATCAAAGTTGTCAGTGGATAGTACACCATCGGTTTGTCATAAACCGGCTGGAGTTGCTTGCTCGCCACGCGCGTCAACGGGTAAAGGCGCGACCCCGTCCCGCCCGCGAGGATGATGCCTTTCATCGGCGCGAGGTTAATGGAACGGATGGGGGCAGTCGAGGGATGAACGGCCAAAAGTCCCTTAGGGAAGTTCAAACCGGCAGACCGACTTGCGATCCACGGAAACGAGCCATAGTTCACGGCCGCTCAATGTGGCAAAGCACTCGGTGCGTTCGCTTTTGAAGTCTGGCCAATCCGGAGAAAATCTCGCGAGCGGTTTTCCGGTCGAGCTGAATGCACAGACTTCGGTGTCCGTTCGTGTGACGAGATATTTGCCCGTGTATGTGAAACAAAAATCCATACATTCAGCGGGCAAAGCGATGATCCGAATAGGATCGCCAGTAGCGTTGTAAAGGTTGGCCAGCCAGGGCTCCTTTCGCCAATACCCGCCGCCAGTTACGATTGCGAATGAGCCGTCTGCTCCTACCGATGCTCGCTGTGGGCGGTGAAGCCAGTTCTTGTCGGGTCGGCGCTGGATCGTGCCAGCGACTTTGTTTTGGCCGTCAATAATGAACGCGTCCTCATAACCAATGATGAGGAGTTCTCTGCCGCTTGGGAACGGATGCCATTCCTGGCTTATGTCATCAACCGCTAGTCTTTTGATGCCGATGCGATTCCCGGCGGGCGAAAACTCAACAAAGCCGCGGCTCCACATGCTGTCGTTCAGATAGATGGTGCCCTCTGAAGCGACGGCCAACTGCGCCGAACCCAAATTCCCTTTGAAATCGCTTATCTCTGGTTTGCACACAAGGATCTTCTTGCCTGTGTGATCCAAAACGTGAACGGCCGCGCTACGCTCATCGGCCGCGTACAATCGGCCGCCCTGATCGACCGTTACGGCTGCAATCTTTCCCAAACTCTCCACAGTGGGCGCACCTCCCAAAACGCTGTCTGAAATGCCGTCCTCTCGCAGGCGAGTGAAACACTCCCCATCGCTGACCCACATTCGACCTGATGGCGAGATCCGGAGGCCGCCGACAAGGTCGATTCTACGGCCATCGGGGTGCTTCGGCACAAATTGAGCCACGACTTTGCCTGTCCCGGTCATGCGAATTAAAGGCGGGTTGCCATTGAAGTCGTTAACCACAATCCCACCATTGGTATCGGCGGCAATCCCAGAAGGATAATTCGGCTCACGTCCCCACAGTTCGGTCAACCCCAGAACTCGAACAAATTTTCCGTTCAGGTCGAAAAGTTGAACGCAGTTGCGAATATTATCGACGACCGCAATGTGCCTGTCAGTCGTGACCGCCAAATCCTCAGGACTAAACAGCGCTTTGTCGCCGCCACCGTAGTCTTGCTTAAGCTCCCAGAGCAACTTGCCGGTTCTATCAAAAGCTATGAGTGCATCTTCCCTCGAATACTGCCGGTGTTTCGTGACCAGGGCGGCAAAGCCGCCGGTGGGCAAGCGAGCGACTTCAGAGATCGAGGGCGGTTGAAAGTTGGCTATTGATTCAGTCTTTCCGGTAAAAGCGTGCAGTCGCCATCCTGAAGCCTTGCCGTTGACGCCGTGCTCCGACAGGACGATCAGCCATTGCTCGGCTTCCAGCCATAATGCTGTCGGTTGCCAGTGTGTTTCATGGCGTCCAGGCAGTGTTAGAGCTGCTTCGCGCAAGACCTGACCTTCGGAGCTGACGAAGACAAAGGTGTACTGGTCGCGAGCCTCTCTGCGGATAAATCCGATGCGTTCGCGGTCATCAATATCGAAGCTTACAACGTCGCGTATTGCCGAGCGCCGAGACGATTCTTTGGCGCCTTCGAGACTAAAACTGCCCAGTTGCTTAAAAGGTCGAACTGGAAGGCTCGCAAGATCCAAAGGCTGAGGTTGTGTTGGCTTGGGAATGGAGGTAGGCGGAACAGTTGGACCACGCCTCGACTTACTCAATGATTTTCCTGATGACAGCTCGTACGTCCACCACTGCTGCTGGCGCCGATTTACATCCTCATCGTTTATCACGACGATTAGCCGGTTTCGTGGACCGTCAACCAGCACTCCATGGGCCAGCGGATTGGGCACGCAATGCAGGAAACGGCTGGACGTCCGTTTGACAACGTCCTGCAATACTATTTCTCCGTCCGGTCGGACTGCAACAACGTGAAACTCACCAGGCACATCATTCGTGCGCACTTCGGGATATCCTTCGATGCCATACGTGTAGGCGAATCCTGCAAAGATTCCAGTGTCAGTGATCCCGCCATCGTACAGTGTAAATGGCTTGTTTCCAGTCCACACCAGCGCGCCACTCTTGCTAACGCGATACGTCGCTGCACCGCGCCCGTACAGATCGCTCGGATCAACGTCCAAAACGAACTCACCCGATGGCGAAACATAGGTCCTGGGATTGATAACTGGCGATTGGCTTCGGATCGCAGATGTCGTGAGCGTGGGCAGTACCACACCGATGCAAATCCAACTGATCAATCTTCCGCGCAAATGCATAGGTTTGTTGTGAACTGCGACGTCTAATAATGTTTAACCAGAAAATTGGATAAGTTGCACGCCGCGAATTAACGCCGGTGGCAGGTTGCGAAGATATTAGAGCCTCGTTACCTCGGCTGCTACGAGGGAGGCAGTTTTACCTTCGCGAAATAGATGCTCGTCTTGCCTTCGTGCGAGGAATAGTAACTCACCCAGAGCAGGTTATCGTGCCAAACCAGGCCGGCGTAGCTGCTGTCGCCACCGGATGGAAGCTTTTGAAATTCGGTGAGCTTGCCCGTCGTGCGATCAATCCACGCCAGCGAAGTGCGGACAGCGCCATCATAGAGCCGCACGCACGCGATCAGGCGCCCATCCGGCAAGCGAAGCATATGCGGTCCGCCGATTTTCATGCCTACATCTTTCCATTCCCAAGACGTGTATGGCGGTCTCGCCACGCCAAGTTTGCCGGTCGCCGGATTGCCGTCACGTCGCAACAGGCACAACGCGGTTTTATCCGGCCCAAAGATAATCGAGCTTTCGTTGGGATAACCTTCTTCCAACAGCTTTGGGACGACCGTCTTGAAGGCTTTGCCGTCGTTGCTGGCGTACAGCCGCACGAACAACTCGCCGCTGGTGTCATAACCGACAGAATAGGCAGTCCCTTCGTGCCAGGTCACCCGCCACAGCCACATGTCGGCGTCGCCGATCGGAGACGGCGCAGTCCAGTTCGTCCCGTCGTTTGAGAACCGGACGTACGTTTGATGATTGTGCCGGGCGCCGCGATGCAATGCGCCGGCCGCCGTCAGCATCAATTCGTTTTTGGGTGTAACGACAATTTTGGGATCACGCAGATCGGCGTTGGTGCTGGTGAGCAGCGCGGCGGAACTCCACGTTTTACCGTCGACAGATCGCAAGACCCGGATAGCGCCGTCGGGGGAGACATGGCTTTGCCTTCACGAAACACGCAGAACCACTGATCGTTAAATCGCGTCAGGTCGGTAAACGCATTGTGTGGGGCTGAGTCCCAAATCTTCCGCGCTTCGAGAATCTCCGCGCACGCGCTCACGGCGCAGAGCACGGAGAGGATCAAAACCGAGTTACGCACGTCTGAACGCTAACAAGTTACGCGGCGAGGAGCAAACCAGGCCTCAGTCTATTTCGCAGACCGGGCGGCTTCCTTGACGTACAGATTTGCAAAGTGCGCGCCGCCCCCAACCAACCCGATCGGACCGGCGGCAACGGGAACATAAACACTCGCGCGGTGCCATTGTGAATCAGAAGCAGTCAGCTTGATCGCGTCGTTGGTCTTTCCGCCGACATAGATTGCGCCTTCGCCTTTGCCGGAGGGGAAGCGCCAGTCCACAATCAGCGAACATTTCTGATAACGCCGTTCCGTCCAGAGAGGAGATGCATTCGTGGACGACTCAAGAATCCAATCGTTCACTTTCCAGCCGGCCGGGTCTGCGGTTTTCCATCCGCTCAGATCCACTCCCGTGTAGATCGAAGCAAAACCCAAATCCGGCGTGTCGGGGGAGGGTGGCCGGGCCGGCGTGAGTTCCTGAATGCGCAGGTTGCGGAAGTGACAATCCGAACCTTCGGACTCCAGGCAAATGAAACCTTTGCTCGGGACACAATTTGATCCGCCCGACACTTCCTTGCCATTGACCGCGAGGGTGACGCGCCCATCGCGACATTCGACCCGGTAATGGTTCCATTCGCCCGCGGGCCGAGCGCGCCGCTCGCTCGGCAGGCAACGCATCCAGCCTTTTGGATGCGGACGGTCGGGTGTAAATGTAGCTCCCTGAATGGAGAAGACATCGCCGTGCGACGTCGCGATCCCCTCCGGGTGATCGCGATCGATAATCTGCACTTCAATCGCTTTGGTAAAAGGCTGCCCGCGCACCGGAATCGCGCCGCTATGGACGAACAACCCCGCGTTGCCGCCTGGTTCGAGGTGTTTCCATTCCAACTCCAGAATGAAATTCTCGTATTCGAGGAGTGTGCGCAAAACCCCGGTTGGGACTCCTGTGGACACGACCGTTCCATCGCGGACCGACCAGGTCGACGGCGCACAGTTCACGTTGGTCCAACCCGACAAATCGCGTCCATTGAAAAGCGGACGCCACTCCGCCGCCATCGAAGAAACGGCCAGCAACAGAAGGCAAACAATGCGTTGCATAGAGTGGTTGTGAACGACGAGAAGGGGATTGAACAGCATTTTCGCATGTTCAAAAAACAAAAGCGCCGTCCCGGTTTCGGGACGGCGCCTGAAGTGAAGCTAAACGTTATTTCGAATCGCCGGAGGCGTTGCTGTTTGCGAACACAGCGGCCCTTCCAGCCAGAACGTCCGGGTCGACCAAACCCGCGGAGTCCGCGTTTTTGCCGGTGGCGGACGCCGCCGACCACACACGCATGTTCCGGATGGGCTTCATGTTCACGTAACGTTCAGTGTTCGATTAATACACCGGCTTGGTCCAATCGTGCGGCTTGGCGCTGTCCCAGGCCGTCTCGGCCGGTTCCGGCTTCTCAGTGATCTTCGTCTTGAGGAAGTCGTTGCCGCTGGAGGTCAGATGGAACGCCTCATCATTCACGATGGTCGGAGTGATGAAGATCAACAGGTTGGATTTATTGCGGGACTTGCCTTCCTTGCGGAACGCCCAGCCCAGACCCGGGATGTCACCAAGCAGGGGGACTTTGGTATAATTCTTGGTCTGCGTGTCATTGACCATGCCGCCCATCACAAGCGTGTTGCCGCTGGGAATGAGCACCTGTGTCTCAATCTTGCGGATCGCGTAAATATTCGCCGTGTTGACGGCGCCATTGAGGAACTGCCGATCCACGGAGTCGATGTTCGAAACTTCGGGAACAACGCGCAGCGAGATCGTGTTGTCCGCAGTGATGCGCGGCGTCACTGTCAGGATTGTGCCCAGGTTCGTGTAGGTCACCTGGCCGCCAGCAGGGCTGTTGGCCGAACCCGGCGTGACCTGAAAGATCGGGAACGCGCGAGTCACGGACAATTGCGCCGTCTGGTTGTCAAGCGTCACAGCGCGAGGCGTCGCAACGACTTCCGAATCGGTGTCCTTGTTGAGGAACGAGAGCACAACGCTCATACCATCGGCATTCAAGAACGCAGTCGACGGTTGGAAGAACCGGCCGGCCGTGCTGGCGATAAGCTTGGGATCGCTGAGCACGCCACCGATGGAGCCGGGAGTTGCAGGTACGGTCACCAGATTCCCATTGGCATCCACGATAGTTTGTTGCGGTGTCGGTTCCGTTCCCGGCAAGGCATTATTACCCATCGTAATCTGTTGATTCTCCAACGTACCGGTCCAGTCGATACCCTTGATGGTGCTTGGAGCACGCGCCGTTTCGACGAGCTTGGCTTCGATCAACACCTGTCGGGTCGGCGTGTCGAGTTGTTCGATCGTCGCGGTGAGCGCGTCCATTTCCTTCTCCGTCGTGGTCACGATCAGTTGGCTGGTGCGCGTATCGGCCACCACCGAACTGCGGGGTGACAGAGTGCCTTTGACGATGGCAATGAGGTTCGTCGGATCGCTGTACTTCAGTTGAATGATCCGGGTGAAGAGCGGATCTTCAGCCTTTGGATCCTTGAACGTAATGCGCGCGATCTTTTGCTTCGGCTCTTTGACGAGCGTGAGATTGTGGTTCTCGAGGACCGCCAGGAGTGCTTCCTGTGCAGTCACGTTCTCGAACCGAATGCTCACGTTCGGCTGGTTGCTGCTCGTGATTTTGGGATCGAACTGAAAATTCAGGTTCGACTGGCGAGCAAGGTTGCGAATGGCATCCGTGAGGGGGACCTCATCGATGACAATCAGCGGCACGACTTCACCGGCGCCAGGCGCGGGCGTCGCGGCCGGTGTGGCGGCCGGAGTCGCTGCGGCGTCGGGTTTGGGCGCGTCTTGTTTTGGCGCGGCCTGATCCGCCTGCGCCACCGCCGCGGGCGGCGATGCGTCGACAGGCTTATCCGGCGCGGCCGGGTTTGGGTTGTTATCCTGGCCAAATGTGACCAGGCCGTAGGTCGCTAGACCGAGGATTATGAGTTTGGTTTTCATAATGTGAGTGTTAGGACTAGTTAAAATTCGGTGCTCAAAGTCGGTTGCTCAGGAACAGTTCCTTCGTAACGCCGTTAATGCTGATCACGGCGGATTTTTCGCGCACTTCAACGCATTTGACCTTTACCGTTTGGCCGGCTACGCGCAGTTCCGCTTCTTCGCCGACTTCAAGCGTCTTGTAATTGATGATGGCCAGGCGCTTCTCCGCAGTGCCCGATATGCCATTGAGAGCCACGTTGTTGAAATTGGCCACCGGCGTGCTGGTCGGCGTCTCAACCGGCTTTCCACGCCGCTCGGAATTGGGAAAGAAGGGGTCACGGCCGAAGTTCGGACGATCGACGAAAACCGACTTCGTCGCCTCTTCCGCGGGCTGCACATTGGCCGCAGGCGCTGCTGGCGTCGGCGCGCCCAGGGCGCTGACAGCAAAAACCGCCGCCGAGGCGGCCACCGCGAACTGTTTATGGAAGTATCCAGTCATAATTCAAAGGTCATGGGGCGACGTTCGGATTGATCAGCGCCACAATTTCCATTTTGAAGGCGAGCTTCTCGGGGTCCGGTGTCGGCGTCGTTGTCGCCGCGCTCGACGAGGCTGGCTCCATGTCAATGTTCTGAACGCGGATATACGGAAACGCGTTTTCGAACTCGGCGATGAACTTGCCGAGTTCATGAAAATGAGCTGTGCCCCGAATGTGAAAGAGCGCCGCCTTATAAGGAAATTTAGGGAATACACCCACGTCCGTCGTGATCTCGCGACTGAATTGCGGAATATCGACCTTGCGGTCCGAGCGAAAGCGGTTGATCACCGTGATGATCCAAGAGTACATGTCGCCCGAAGCCATGCTTTGCTCGATGCTCCTGAGCTTCTGGAGATTATCGTCGAGGGCCTGCTGGGTATCTTCATGCGTGCTCACCAACCGCACCGCGCCGCCCACTTTTTCCTGTTGCTCGCCGGTCTGGCGGGCGATTCGTTCCAGACTGCGCTTCTGCGTTCTCACCAGCCCAAAGTAAAGGCCGACGGTCAACGCCAACGTCACGATGCCAATGAGCAGCAAGTGATCGCGCTTTTCTTTTGGAAGATTCTTGATCATTGACGCGCCTTTTCAGGAAAGAAGCACTGCACGGTGAAAAGCACCTGCGGACGTCCCGTCGGCCCGGCTTGCGGGGCAGACAAACTCGTCAGCAGCACTCCATTGGTTTTGGTGAGGTTGTTGTGAAAATACGGCACCGCAGCGATCGTCTCTTTGAAACGGCTCACGTTGCCTCCGGGTTGAACGCTGCGATCCACCGCGTCGAGCGTGATGGAGATCCGTTCCGACGATGAAGCCGGACGGCCCGGCGTGAGCCTCCCGCCATCCCGACGCGGTTTGACTTCCTCGTTCTGTTGATACGTCTGCTCGCTCTTGATGTGCGTCACCTGGACGTCTTCAATGCCGTTGAGCGTGAGTTGCACGGCATTGAAAGCCGAGCCCCAGAGGAACCGATTCGTGGTGAGATTTTGCAATGCCGCCAGTTTGATCTCGGTATCGCCGGCCTTTTTGCGCGTCTCGATTGCCGTTTGATAGCTTTTCTCGATCTCCTTCCACCGCGCGTTCAACCGGGAGAGTTCGCTGTTCGCGGCGATGATTTTGAACTGCAGCGTCGAACTCCACAGCACCGCCAGAAACACGATGAAACCGCAGATGAACACACCCCGCTTCACCGGGTCTTTGCGGCGCATCTCTTCGGCCGCGTTGGCTTCCGCAAGTAAATTGAGGCTGATAGGCATAAATCCTTTAGAATGCCGATGTGGCTGCTCCCAGGGCCACTGTGAGTTGCGGCGCTACGGGTTCCAGTTCGCTGGCTTTTTGGGGGTCGATCTGAAGGAAAGAGGCTGGGTTCCACGTCTTGCAAGGCGCCATCAGTTCGGTTTGCAGCGCCTGCATAATAAAATCGCTGCGCGCCGACCCGCCGGAGATGTAGACCTGCCCCACCGTCTTATCATTCTGGTGCTCGAAAAAATCAATCGAGGCGCGCAACTCGCGTCCCAGCGGGCTCAGCACGGTCTCAAGGCTCGGTTGCACTTCCGTCGGCATGCCCACTTTGATGTTCTCGGCTTCCACGTAGCTGATGTTCATCGCTTCGGCCAGGCCGCTCGTGAGTCGATCCCCACCGATCGCCACCACGCGGTTGAGTTTGATTTCACCGCGGTCCAGAATCGTGATGAACGAATTCTTAAATCCCAGGTCGACGAGTGCGATGGTCTCCTTGCGGAACGCTTCGGGTTCGGCCATTTCAAAGGCATTCACCGGGCCAATGAGGCCGGGCACAACCTGGTCAGGCATCATGCCCGCGGCTTTGATCGCCGCGGCCAGATCGTCGATGACGCTCTTGCGGGCCGCCCCGACCATGATGCGCTGCTTCTGCGCATTCGCCGCGGCAGGCTTGGCTCCTTCCTCGCCATTGGAGCCGGCCAGAACATAACAGCAATCGAAAACGTGATCGGAAAGATCCTGCTGGAGATAGGTTTTGGAATTGAATTTGAGCATCATGCGCAGGTCATCCACCGGCATGAGGGGCGCTTCGATTTGTCGAAACAGCGACTCCGTGACGCCGACAGCGAGCGTGACCGGCTTGGCTTTGCCTGTCCCGAGCATTCGGGCCACGTTCTTCAAGTGATCGGCCAGCAAATCGACTGAAATAGCTTTGTCCGAAATGGGAGCATCGAGCACCGCGTAGCTGACCAGCGTGAAGCGCTCGCCACTACGCTGCAAATGAACGGCTTTGGTCGTGCGCCCACCCAGGTCGATCGACACAATGTGGTCGCGCTTCCGTTGCCTTCTGCTCAAGAACGGCAATTCCATACCGCCCCGTGCTCAGCAGATGCGGTGCCACGGGTGTCCTGAACGAGACACTCCGCACCGCAGTTATGCGGCAAGACACAGTCCTTGCCGCCGCCACTCGGCGAGAATTGCAGGGCTGCGGAACGCTTTTGCCGAGCGATTCGCGCCAGGGGACAAAAGCAAACGGAACCTTGAGACGCAGGTTGTGGTTGGCCACAGGCGCCATGCCCAGGAAGTGGACAGGCGAGGACAGTTCAAAAATGTTGAACCACCTCGAAAGCGTAGCCTTTGAGGTACTCGGTTTCAGGAATCGATGGCAGCACAGGATGGTCCGGAGCCTGCGCATAGATTGCCGTGCGCCGCAGCAGCCGGCGCGCGTCATAAGCCGCCGCCAGGATCACTTCCTCAAACAACTCCGCATCCACATGGTGCGAACAGCAAAAGGTTGCCAGTGTCCCGCCCGGCCTCAGCAACTTCAGCGCGCGCAAGTGGATTTCCTTGTACCCTCGCAATGCATCCGGCACGGACGCGCGGTTTCGAGTGAAGGACGGTGGATCGAGAATGATGAGGTCGTAACGCGGGATCAGTTTTTCGTGCGGGGCAGTGGCGGTGTGAGCTTTGAGCCAATCGAAAACATTGGCCGCTTCGAAAGAACAGCGCTCGGCCAAACCGTTGAGCGTCGCGTTGCGCTGCGCCTGCGCGACCGCCTGTTCGCTTTGGTCGATGGCGTGCACCTGTGCCGCGCCGGCCGCGGCCGCATGAAGGGCAAAGCCGCCCGCGAAGCTGAAGCAATCCAGGACCTGAATTGGGCTCGCGGAGCTCGCCCCTGCAGGGGAGTTGGCCGACGCGCGGGAGCGGACGAGGTCGGCGACCAGGCGATAGTTGACCTGCTGGTCCAGGTACATGCCCGTTTTGTGGCCCGCGCCAAGGTCCGTTTCAAAGACCAGACCGTTCAAGCGCACCGGCACGGGCCCGGAAAGTTCTCCGGTCAAAACCGAGTTCGCCTCTTCGAGTCCTTCGAATTTGCGCGAGGCCACGTCGCTCCGTTCCACGATCGCGCGCGGGGAAAACACTTCGGTTAGAACCTGAACGATCTGCGCCTTTCGTCGGTCCATGCCCAGTGCGGAAATCTGCATCACGAGCACGTCCTCATATTTGTCCACGATGAGCCCGCTCAGGAGGTCGCTTTCCGCATTCACCACGCGAAAGCTGCTCGCGCCCGGCAAATGTCGCTGCCGTAACGCGTGCGCTTCGCGGATGCGCTGGCGAAGGAATTCCGCGTCTACCGGCGTGCGCTCGCGCGCCAGAAGTCGCACGCGAATTTTCGATTTCGAATTATAGAACCCAACGCCGATGAACCGCTGCCGGTGGTCCTTCACCTGCACGAGCGCACCGTCCGGCACTTCGGGACCTTCCGGTCGGGCAATCGTGCGCAGCACCGAGCCGTGATAAACCCACGGGTGCCCGGCAATCGCTCGGTCCGCGTCCCCGGGACGCAATAAGACTGTGGGCAGAGTTTCCATATTCCCACCGCAACTTCGCCGCACCCACGCCTTGCGCCAAGCGGTATTTTTAAGCTGGAGACGGGGCTCCGCGCGGTCCGCTACTTCGTCTGCTTCAAAAACTCATCCGCCTGGCGAATCGCCGCATTCATCTGCTCGATCAGTTTCGAAATATCGATCTGGATTTTGGCCGACTCTCCCTGCAGCGCGCCGATGGCCTGCGCGTTGAGGTTGTGTTTCAGATACAGTACGTAATCACGAAACTTCGTCAGGACCGGTTCCATGCTCGATTCCGCGCGCTTCGTTGTCGCGTACAGGTCCTCGTAGCGGCGGCGCGTCTGGTCGAGCTGCCGCCGGTCAGAGTCGCGTAGCTCGGGCGACGAAATCGTTTTCAGCTCGTTTTCCCACTCACGGAAGAGGTCGCGCGCGATCTGGTCCATCTCGCGGATCCGATTGCGCACGCTTTCAGCCGCGCTGGCGGCGCTGTCGTAGTCGCCCTGGAGCTGTTTATAAGCCTTCTCCAGTTGCCCGCCTTCGAACCCGGTCAATTCCTTGAGGCGCGTCATCGCATCCTTCAATTCCTGCGTCGCCTCTTTCTGTTCGTCGCGGACGTCCGCAACTTTGCTCTGGAGCAGATCGCGCTTGTGCTTGCCGAGTGTCTCCCACGCCGAGTAGTACGCGCTGCGACAGCCGCAAAGAGCGAGCCCGCAAAAAATCAACCCTATGAACCCGGAAACTCGTTTCATAACCTCGCGCCACCAACCTGTAGCAACATTCTCCAGCACGCAAGGAAGGAGAACGGTAGGGCGCGGTGCTCAGTGCGCCGCGCCGCGAAGATGCTTCAACGCCTGCCAAAACCTCCCGGCCCCAGGTTCCTCCGGCACCCGAAATGGATCACCTTTCTCCGCCGAAACGGCAGCATGCTCGCCAGCCGCGACAACCGCCGGCACAGACTCTCTCGACGCGATTGCTGAGTGTGCACGCGGGTGACGCGGCGCGGCAGCGAAGCCACGGGCACGGTCATTTCGCCCGAAGTTTGCTCAAACCGGATCACCAGTTCCGCGTCGGTCCATCCCCGGTGGATGCACAGCATGACCGCCCGGCACACCTCCTGCAGATCGCTGGCCTGTTCCCGGCTGTCGGTCCATCGACCGGCGGCATTCCAATATAGCGCGGTGCCTGCTTTGCGGATTAAGACTTGCATCACACGGCGGTGCTGAACCGTCCCTGCAACTTCCGCGACCCGCAACCGGAATTCAAAGTAGCAGTTCCCCCCGGTCGGTGAAGCACCGTCCCTTTCCCGCGCGCGCTTAGTGCGCCCCGACCGGTTCGTTCGCCGCCGCGTAGCGGCCCATCAGTTCCGCCACATCGAGCACGTGCCCGCTCATCGCTCGCTCCACTTCCGCGCGCGTCGCGCCCTGTGGCAGGTCCAGCTTCGTATCCAGCGCATAAACATGGAAAAAATAGCGGTGTTCGCCCAATGGCGGTTGCGGTCCGCCGTACTCTGCTTCGCCCCAACTGTTCGTGCCTTGCCGCCCTTCCTCCGGCACATGGTCCTCCCCGATCTCCATCGTCCTGGGGTCCACATCGAACACCACCCAATGCGCGAACAATCCTCCCGAGGCATCGGGATCGTCTACGATCAACACCAGGCTGCGCGCGTTCGCAGGGACGCCTTCAATGTGCAGAGGCGGGCTCTTATCCTCGCCGTCGCGGGAGTACAGCCGTGGAATGTGTTCGCCATGTCGAAATGCCGGACTTGTGATTTTCATGCCAATCTCCTTTGGTGATCGCTGCGCGCGTTGAACTCCGCAGCAAACGCAAACGTAAGCCTCTCAACGCGCCGCGCAACCGTGATTTTCCGCAGCCTATTCCCTTACCGCACGATAAAACCGCCGCGGCGAAGTCACAGCTTCTGAAAAAGCAAAGTGCCCATCGACATTCGTGATCGTCGTTACCGGCGTCCAGTCCACCAGGTTTGTCGTGCGCTCGATCCGGTAAACAGCCTCGTGAATTCCCAGCACCGTCCACTCGAACACCGACGCGCCGTCCTGATTGTAAATGCGGGAGCTGATCGTGACGCTGCTGGCGCGCTCGGGCCCCAGCAACGCCACTGGTGGATTCGTCGACCCATTAAAGACACCCCACTGGTCGATCTGCCCAATGACGTTGGGATTCCCAAGACCCACGTATCGTCCAGGCGTGCCGAAATCAATCGTCGCTCCGGGCGGGATCACGCCCGGCCCGCCTATTTGCGTCAACCCGTTGATATCGTCATGACTGATCCATCGCGACGTGTCGCTCTGCACGAACAGCCGAGGCATGAACGCATAGCTGTATTTGCCGGGCTCGTAAGACACATAGTGAAATTCACCGCGCAGGTCATGCGCCCGGAACAGAATGTCAGGCCGCGTCACCACGCGTTGGAGGCTTTGCTGGCGGCGTTGCGCATTCGTGAAGTAGGTATCGACAAAAACGTTCGTGAGAACAACGAACTGCTGCCGGTTGGACTCCCATGACAGCCGCACGAAGTTCAACTTGTCGATGCCGGGACGAGGCGCAGTATCAATGACATTGGTGATCGGCTTGGGCGGTCCGGGCCACCATAGAGATGCTGATGTACCGGCGTTGGTTTGTGCAGGCGCCAGGGAAACAGGCGCAGGAAGCCTTTCCACTGTGACGTTATTCGTCCGCAGCAAAAATCTCAGACCACCCACGTCGTCGCGGGTCAACCCCGTGTAAAAGCCGCCCAGCCATAGCGTGCGGTCAGCCACGGCATTGTAACCAACGTCCAGCGGATCGACCTGCACCTCCCAGGCATCCGCACCATGAGCATTGTCCACAATCTGGTACACGTACTCGACATCGTTGACGTTCATTGCGGGAATCCAGGTCACAGGATCAAAATTGAGGCGGATCACGACATAGTCGGTTCCGCTCGCACTCGATTGTCGCGCTCTAATGGCGTAAGTGAATCGAGTGGGTTCCGTGAGCCCAAGTTGATTCAGCAGAATTACGAGCGTCTGGGATTTCAAGTCGCGAAGACCGAGCACCTGCGCTTCGAGATTGAAAGACGTTGAATCGGTCGGATACGCATTCACATCAATCTCGGACATCGGCGGAAGATCGTTGAGCACCGCGAAGGCCTCCTCAACCGCGCGCACCCCTTCTTCGCCAAAGTAATCGAGAAAGGACTGGTCGAAGCCGTAGGTAATTGTTGGAAGATTCCAGCGATAACCCTCACCCAGGTTCATAGGCCCGCCAAGGTCCCCCGGTTGCCGATACGCCAGCGCCTCCGTCATCCACGCCTTGTAAGGGCCAAGCAACGAAAACGCGAATCCGTTCGAGACGAAGGCGAGGCAGGCACAAAGAATCCCCAGGACTTTCATAAGTGATCCCCGCAAGATAATTCGAAAACCTCCGCTGTCAAAGAGATCGACTGCGGCGTGGCTTGGCCAGCGCTTCCTTGACCGCTTTCGCGAGCTTCTCCGTCTTCTCCGGATCGCTTTTGGCGATCAATTTTCTCACTTGTTCTTCGCCCCCGGCTTCGCCGGCCAGTTGCCCGACAAGAAGCACAGCCAGTTCACCAAAGTTCTCCGATCGATCCGACGCAAACGCGACTTTCAGAAATTCCATCGGCCTCTCTCGCGCCATTGTCAGCAGGACCGATTTGCTCCACACATCTTTCAAGTCCGGGAACAATTTGGCTACGGCCTTGAGTCCTTCAGGCGTGAGCGCGCCCTTGCTCAACGCCATCAATATCGCGATGCGCACCCGCTCGTCCGCGTCCTTGAGCTGTTTCTCCGCAATCTTTTCGATGTCGCGCGTGACCGGCTCTCGCGACTCGGCGAACGCCAGCCATGCATTCTTTTGCACCGCCGAGTGATAATCATTGATCGCATTGGTCAACACCGCAGTGGTGAGCATCCCCAGCCGGTGCAATCCCCACACGGCCGCCACTCGCGCCGGCGCGACGCGCGAAGCGTACAGCAGATTCGTCAAATACGGTGCGGCTGCGGCCCCATGTTTCTCAATCAACCGTCGCAACGCCGTCTCGCGCGTCCATCCATTCGGATGTTCCAACGATCGCGCCAACTCCGCGATCGAAGCCGTGGCCAGCTTCGGCCAGTTAAGCGCTCTCGGATGCTTGTGTTGCACGCGCCACACGTGTCCGTATGGAACTGCATTCAGCAGCCCCGCCGAACGCCCTTCGGACGCCATCGCGTCACCAGGCGTGTGACTACTGAGAATGTAGAGTGCGCCGTCGGGGCCGTAACGCACTGCGTGCGGCTGAAAGGACGGGTCCGAACCCGTCACGAAATCACCGGCCACCCGCTGCGTGCCCTCGTAATACGCGCTCTCAGCCCGGCTGATCACGTCCTCGTGCACCACGCGCAACTCGGGGTCGCATACGTACGAATTTCCATGGAAACGCTCCGGCCACGCGCCGCCCTCGTAAATGCACAGACCGGCCACGCGTTCGAACGACACATCCGGCGTCGCCGCGACGAACGCAGGCGTCGCCGCAACAGTTCCGGTGACCGAGGCAATTCTCGAAACCTTCACGGCGGGCGCCACATTCCGGCCCCACGCCCGCGCGTGATCTTCAACCTTGCGATACGTCGCCGCGTTTGAAATCCCTCCCGACGCGAAGTAACGCTGAAACAAACCAACGTGCGACAAATGAGGTCCGTCGGGTCGTGAGAAAAACAATTCGCGTTCCCAGGATAAATCGAATGCGACCGGAACACTCGGAATCGCCGCGAGCGTTTGGAACGATGATTCAGTCGGCTTAAATCGCACCAACCGCGAAACGGATTGATCGCGGTCAGTCACGCAGCTGTAAATCCAGCCGTCCAATCCCTCCCGCAGGTTGCTCAGGGGACCGCTGGAGAAAAGCAGTTCCTTAGTGTCAGCGATTCCGTCGCTGTCTTTATCCCGCAGCCACACCGCCCCCGAGCCGGTGCCCGCTATGACGCCATCCCGGTAAAACACAAAACCGTTGACTGCGGGACCGTTGTAAAATTTTCGTGCCAACGACCCACCCCTTTCAAAAACCAGGATGCTCCCTCGCCGGACGGAACTGCTTTCTTGCGACGCCGTAGCCAGCCACATCCGACCCGACGCATCCCAGTCCACCGCCGTCGGATGCCACCTGCCTTCGGCGAAAACGCTCACCTCGAACTCACGCTGGGTCTGGATGGCGGAATTCCCCTGGGCAACCAACCATAACGGCAGGGCCAGCGAGCAAAGCAAGGCGCGCAATTTCATTCGAGATTCGGCGGATTGAACGGGAATTCGACGCCAAATTAAAGCGTAAATTCAGGCATTTTTGCCCAATTTCCAGCGATTTGCCCCGAAATCCGGTTTGCCGATTGACACCCCGATACCCCCTTTTCTAAACTGTCCGACCTGACGTGAAACACCGCCCGAAGGCTGTGTATCGCACCGTTGCAGAGAGGATGTGAGAATCATTGACAGAGATTAGGCTGAAGAAAGGCGAATCTGTGGATAAGGCGTTGCGCCGGTTGAAAAAGAAAATCGACCGCGAAGGCACGCTCAAGGAAGTCCGCAATCACCGGCATTTTGAAAAGCCGAGCGAAAAGCGCCGCCGCAAAATGAAAGCGGCGCGTTTTTCCGCCATGCTGAGCGCCCGCTACGCGGACCAGTAAGGTTTTGGGAAACATTCAGCCGGGTGCGGTTGTCGAAACCTGCACTCGGCTTTTATTTTATACACGCGGCCCCGCCGCCACGAGCACTTGATGTACTCACTGTCCACATGCTGGAATTCGCACCGCCACACCGATGGCCGGGCGATGCTCCAGGAAATCCGCGACCTCGGCTTCGAATACGCCGAACTCAGCCACGGCATTCGCTTGAGTCTTCTTCCCGGGATCCTTGAAGCCGTCGACGCCGGCGTCATCAAAATCTCCAGCCTGCACAATTTTTGTCCGCTCCCGATCGGCATCAACCAGGCCGCGCCGAACATTTTCAAGTTCACGGCCGAAGATTCCCGCGAGCGTGAGAACGCGGTTCGTCACACGTTAAAGACCTTCGATACGGCCGTCCGTGTCGGAGCGCCGCTTGTCGTGCTCCACATGGGCGCAGTCGAGATGAAAGAATACACCGACAAGCTTTTGGACCTGGTCAAGGATGGCAAAAAGGACACCCAAAAGTATCAGAAGCTCGTTGAAGAAATGGAAGACCGCCGCGCGAAGCTCAGCGAAAAGCCCATGCAGTACGCGTACGAAATTCTGCGCAAGCTCATCGCCGAAGCCGAGACGCGCGGCCTCAAACTCGGCATCGAAAATCGCGAGGCCGTCGAGGAGATTCTCTTCGACAACGACTATCCCTTTTTCCTCCACGAGTTCCAATCGCCCTCCATCGTTTACTGGCACGACACCGGCCACGCCCAGATCAAGGAAAACCTCGGCTTTATTGACCACGCCGACCATTTGAAGGCCGTTCAACGGCGGCTGCACGGCTTTCACATTCACGACGTCGAATTCCCGGGTCGCGACCACCGTGCGCCCGGCACGGGCACTGTTAACTTCAAGGGGCTAAAGCCGTTCGTGAAGCCCGAGCAGCCGAAAATTTTCGAGTTCAGCCCGTCCCTCGATGTCGAAGAAGTCAAAGCGGGCGTGGCGCACATCAAGTCTCTCTGGGGCGACGAGTGAAACGGGCGTGGAAGATAGGGTGGCGGGTCCTGGTCTGCATCGTTTTGCTGGGCTGGATTTTTCACGCCATTTTTCTCAACGAAGCCAGAGCCGCCGCGCGCCAACGCGGCATCCACTGGGAGGGCCTCCCCCGTGCCGAACAATGGCAGCAGGCTTGGACTCACGGCCCGCACGAACTT
>Ga0075418_10000992_pt1 | contig 31331 bp, 26 predicted proteins | sample SoiMetdeltSBSDD2_FD_81776 | JGI IMG/M metagenome (GOLD analysis project Ga0075418, IMG submission 81776) | Bulk soil microbial communities from a Populus tree surrounding site in Tennessee, USA - Soil MetaG P. deltoides SBSDD2 | ecosystem: Environmental > Terrestrial > Soil > Tree plantation... | reverse complement strand
GTACCGGTCACCAACTGCACTTCATCGGACGAGGGCCGCTCGTTGCAGACGACCCGGCGAGCCCCGGGGCCGCCGCGAAAGTCCACGTCACCGCGGCACTCGGTCACGGTCCCGTAGGTTTTCATCTCGCGTCGATAGAACTCCAGGATCCTGTCCTGCGCATCGTCGCTTTCGTATTTGGCGGCAATGACCTTGACGCCAAACCACCGGCTGTCAACGTTGACGTTCGCGTTTTCGTGCTCGCCGTGCTCGCGCAGTGGCTGAGCGCCGGGATAGACCGGCAGGCCCGTGTTGAGGTTCTTGACGTCGGTGCGAACCGATACATCCCCGAGCGGGCTCTTGATATCCACACTTTTGCCGCGTTCGGCCTCGTGCACATCAATGCCGCACCCGATCGCCGGCACAAGCGCGGCCGCCGCGAATACCAGAGTCAGCATCGTCCGAGTCATCGCGTTCATGTTGTCGAATACGGCTGCCGCACCGAGCCAGTTCCCGGCCGGCTCGGGTTGGCCAACACGCAACCACGAGGTTGCATGTCGGCCCTGTTCTGGGCTACATTCAAGCAACCAAGAGGTTGCATATGACAGCGACGACTGTGACAGACCGTATCGAGAAGACCGTCATCCTGAAGTCGCCGCGCAGCCGCATCTGGCGGGCGCTCAGCGACGCGAGGCAGTTTGGCGAATGGTTCAAGGTCAAGCTGGACGGCCAGTTCACGGCTGGCGCGACGATTCACGGCACGATCACCTACCCGGGCTACGAAGGTCTCACGCTGGAGATGGCGATCGAGCGGATCGAACCCGAGCGGCTGTTCTCCTATCGCTGGCATCCCGGCGATCCGAATGGGCAGTACAGCGCAGAGCCGATGACGCTCGTCGAGTTCACGCTCGAGGACGTGCCCGACGGCACGCGCCTCACGATCGTGGAATCCGGGTTCGACAAGATCCCGCTGGCTCGCCGCGCCGAGGCGTTCCGGATGAACGAGGGCGGCTGGACCGAGCAGATCGAAAACATTCGACGCCATGTCCCGCAGTCGTAGCGCGGCCGCGGCGCCCCGCCTTCGCCGAGAGGCTTCGGCGCGGCAGGGGCTGCACGACAGCGCGCCGGTGTTTGCGGCGCTTGGCGACGAGACCCGGCTCCAGATCGTGGCGCGGCTCTGTGCGGAGGGGCCGCTGTCGATCACACGACTCAGCGAGGGTGCCGGCGTCACCCGCCAGGCGATCACCAAACACCTCAACGCGCTGTCGGCGGCGGGGTTGGCCAGGAACGTGAAAAGCGGACGCGAACAGATCTGGGAGCTCGAGACGCGCCGGCTGGAGATGGCGCGGCGATGTCTCGATCGCATCTCCGATCAGTGGGACGTTGCGCTCGATCGCTTGAAGGCACTCGTCGAGGAAGAGTGACCGGACTATCGCAGCAGCTCGGGTCCGCCCATCCGCGAAAAGGCCAGCGCTGCTTCTTCTTCGAGTCGGCGCGTCCGCTCAAGAAGCTGGTCGTATGCCGGTAGCGAACGCAGCGGCGCGAGCCACGGATCGTTGTTCATCGCGCTGGACAAGAGAAAGCCTCGATCCACGACTCGGTTCAGGACCTCCAGCGCTCGCGCCGACTCGCCGAGCCGCGCGATCTGACGCGCCATGTAGAACACCGCCTCTGGATCGGGAAAGTGCTGAACGCAATACTCCGACGCGGCGAGGCTCTCGGCGCGCTTGCCTTCGAGCAGACACCGCAGCGATCCGATGAAGTTCTCCATCAGCTCGGGCCGCCGCGTCCGCTCCATTTCCCGGATAGTCACGAGCGCATCGTCCGTTCTGCCGGTCGCCGCCAACACCATTGCCTCGAAGTAGAAGTACACGCGACCGGCGGCCTGCAGTGCACGGTTCGCATCGCCCAGTAGCCAGTAAGTGTGCCGCACGCTCGTCGCGATCGTCGGATCGAGTTGGCGGGCGCGCTCGTGGGCAACGATCGATGCCGGTAGCAGGCCGCAATAGCGGCACGCATGCACGAGGCCGGCCCACAACTCAGGGTCGCGGTCGTTGGTACGCGCCGCAATGAGCAACCGGACGAGTCCGTCCTTGGAGCGCCCCGTGTCGGACTCGAGCTGCGCGTAGGCACGCGTGACCGACGCCAGGTGCGGGTTCAGCGTCAACGCGCGCTGCAGACACGACTCGGCCCGCTTCAGATGCTCTTCGGCACCTTCGCCGCCCGCCTTGCCGAGCACGCGGTAGCAGCGACCGAGGTTGACCCACGCCGGCGCGTACTGCGGATCGGCCTCGACGCTTTGTAGATACAGATCTCTCGCCACGCCAGCCGCGTCCAGCGACACCAGCGTCGCCTGTTGCTGAAGCTGGTTGGCGCGCAAGTAGAACTCGTAGGCCGTCGGATTCGCCGGCACGTCGTGCTTCAGCAGTTGCTGCTCACGAGTCGTCAGTGGGAGCGACAGCGACGAGACGATGCGCTGGACGAGATCGTCCTGCAACTGAAACACGTCGCGCAGTGTGGCGTGCGCTGCGTGCGACCACAGCACTTCACCGCCCGGTACACCAACCAGCTGTGTGGTCACCCGAATCGCGTCTCCGGCGCGCAGCAACGTACCGGTCATCACCAGATCGACGTGCGCCTCGGCGGCGATGCGCGCGAAGTCGATCTCGTCGCCGGTGAAGCGTGCAGCGCCTGCTGTCGAGCGCACACCAAGCGAGCGCAACCCCGCGAGGGAACTGGCTATCGCATCCGGCAGGCTGAACCCGAGAAAGTCGGTTTCGGGGTCGGGACGTAGCACGCGGAAGGGCAGCACGATCAACCAGGTCATCGCGCGCGCCCGCGGCACCGCCTCGACGTCGCCGAGCGTGAGACACGCCTTGAGTTCCTCGGCGGCTGCTGATGCCGACGCCGGCCGGTCGTCCGGACTCTTGGCCAGCAAGCGCTGCACGATCCGGTTGACCGACTCGATGGTGCGCGAGCCGCCCAGTGCGGCCGGTGCTTCGTGCAGCGTGGCGTGGAGCACATCGACGCTGGTGCTGCCGGCAAACGCCGGCCGGCCGGCCAGCATTTCGTACAGGGTCGCGCCCATCGCAAACAGATCGCTGCGTGCGTCGAGCGTACGCCCGTGAATCTGCTCGGGCGACATGTATCGCGGCGTACCCATGATGGCCCCAGCCTGCGTGGCACGCGTCACGGTTTGCGTCAGCGACGGATCGACGACCACCGACACCGGCCGCGCCAGCCCGAAGTCGAGGATCTTCACGCCGTGCGGCGTCAGGAAGATATTCGCCGGTTTGAGATCGCGATGGATCAGACCCTGCTTGTGGATGACCTGAAGCGCCGTCAATGCCTCCACCGCCAGCGGAATCGCCTGGCCGATCGCGAACGGTCCGCGTAGGATCCGGTCCGCCAGCGTCTCGCCGGTCAGCAGCTCCATGGTGATGAACAGCGTGTCCTGCTCCTCACCGATCTCGAAAATCTGACAGATGTTGGGATGGCTTACCGCGGCAGCGGCGCGCGCCTCACTCAGCACACGACGGCGCGCCTCGCCCTCGTTCGAGGCGATGACCTTGAGCGCCACGTCACGACGCAAACGAACGTCGCGGGCGCGATACACCTCACCCATACCTCCCGCGCCGAGCAGCGCGACAATCTCGTACGACGCCAGGCGGGTACCAGGTGCCAGCGACATTGAATCGCTATTTCTCGCGCATCGCGGCCGTCCCGGTCAACTGCCTTGAAGTGCTGACGCGCGGGTGTGGAGAGTAAGATCGTCGGTTGGTGGCCGATTCGATCGACAAAACCGGACGCGGACCGCTGCGCTCGCTCTACGAGTGGCTGATCGGGACCACACCGCCATCGCCGGTGACGCCGCCGGCGGACGCGACGCGGTCCGCGGGACCCACGCGTCTCGGCCACTACGCCATCACGCGCAAGCTGGGCCAGGGCGGCATGGGCGTTGTCTACGAGGCGCGCGATGAACGCCTCGAGCGCACGGTGGCCCTGAAGACTCTGCCGGCGCTTTCCGGCGACGAGACCGCGCGAAAGCGGCTCTGGCGGGAAGCGCGCGCCGCGGCGAGCGTCAATCATCCGAACATCTGCCAGATCTACGAGATCGGTGAGGACACCGCCGGACTCTTCATCGCGATGGAACTGCTCGAGGGCGAGCCGCTCTCCGATCAATTACAGCGCGGGCCGTTGAACGTGGCCGAGGCGGTCGCGGTCGGCCTCGAGATGCTCTCTGCGTTGGCCGCGCTCCACGCCCGCGGTATCGTGCATCGCGATCTGAAACCGTCGAACGTGTTCCGCACGCCGCATGGCCTGAAGCTGCTCGACTTCGGCCTGGCGCGGCCTGAGCTCGAGAGCGCGATGTCGCCGGCAACCGACATCACCCGCACCGGCACGATCATGGGCACGCCGCGCTACATGGCGCCCGAGGCGATCCGTGGCGAAACGATCGATGCCCGCACCGATCTCTTCGCAGCAGGCGCCATCCTGTTCGAGATGCTCAGCGGCCGTCCGGCATTCGACGGCCGGACCATCGCGGATGTGATTCACGCCACCGTCTACGAACAACCTCCCGCATTGAGCGGGTCATCAACCGTGGCCGCGGTCGATCGCGTCATTCGGCAGGCGCTGGCCAAACACCCGTCTGACCGCTTGCCGTCCGCAGAGGTGATGGCCGAGGAGCTTCGCTGGGCCGGCGGTCTCGATACCGAAGCCAGCACGTCGCAGGCACATGCACTGACACGTCTCGTCGTTTTGCCGTTCCGCATTCTGAGGCCCGACCCAGAGACCGACTTTCTGGCGTTCAGTCTTCCTGACGCGATCACGACATCGCTCTCCGGCACCGGCTCGTTGATCGTGCGCTCGAGCGCGGTGGCGTCACGCTTTGGCGGCGACGTACCAGACCTCAAGGTGCTCGCCACCGACGCCAACGTCGATCGCGTCGTGATGGGCACGTTGCTGCGGTCGGGCGATCAGCTCCGCGCCGTGGCGCAGCTCGTCGAAGCGCCCGGCGGCACGGTGCTGACGTCGCACACCGTGCAGGCGCCGCTCGGCGATCTCTTCCACCTGCAGGACGATATCGCCCGCCGCGTCGTGGAAGCGTTGTCGCTCCCGCTGACCGGCGTCGCGCCGCACACACCTGATACGCCGCATAACGCCCACGCCTATGAGCTGTACCTGCGCGCCAACGAGCTGGCGCGTACCTACGAGGGCATGGTCCAGGCCCGCGACCTCTACGAGCAGTGCCTCGATCTCGACCCGGCGTTCGCGCCGGCGTGGGCCCACCTCGGACGCTGCCATCGTGTGATCGCGAAGTTCATCGACGGCTCGTCTGACGAGGCGCGCGCCAAAACCGCACTCGATCGCGCGCTCGCGCTCAGCCCTCGCTTATCGGTGGCGCACAAGTACTATGCGCAGCTCGAAGCCGACATGGGCCAGTCGACGAACGCCCTGGTGCGTCTGCTCGAGCAGGCGGCACAGCACGGCAACGATCCAGAGCTCTTCTCCGGGCTCGTTCACTCGTGCCGCTACTGCGGGCTGTTCGAACAGGCGATCAACGCGCATGCCGAGGCGAAGCGCCTCGATCCGAATGCGCCGAGCACCATCGAGCAGACGATCCTGATGACCGGCGACATCGAGCGCTTGCTCGCACTCGGGCCGCGCTCGTACAGCCCCGGCGGCGGCGATCAGGGCATCAGAGTGATCGGCCTTGGCCTCGCCGGCCGGCGCGATGAGGCGCTCACGGTGCTCAACACCATGACGCAGATGGCGCGCATCCAGACGTTCCACACATGGACGACCTATCTGCGCGCGTGGCTCGATCGGCGCGTCCCTGACATGATCGCCGCGCAATCGTCGTTGAGCGAGTTGAAGATCATGAACGATCCCGAGGCGCTCTTTCAGATTGGCATCTTGTTCTGCGACGTGGGCAAGTTCGACCCGGGGTTGAACTACGTGCAGCGCGCGATCGACAAAGGCTACTACGTGGCGCAGACGCTGGAACGGCGCACGCAGTTCGACGCCCTTCGCGACCAACCGGGCTTCCAGTCGATCCTCGCTGCGGCACGCGAGGGCCGGGCGCGCTCGCTCGCCGCCTTCCGCGACGCCGGAGGCGAACGCCTCCTTGGACGACGATGAAGACCATGGCGCGTGCGCAGGACAAAGAGGAGATCGTGCAGCGGCTGAGGACCATCCGCGTCGACAGCGCGCGACGATGGGGCCGCATGTCGGCGCATCAGATGATTTGCCATTTGAGCGACTCGTTTCTCGCCGTCACCGGACAACGTCAGGTCAGTCCAGCGTCGGGCCCGCTGCAACGCACCGTCATCAAGTGGATCGCGCTCTATGCACCGCTCAAGTGGCCGCGAGGCGTTCCGACGAGACCGGAAGTCGATCAGGAAGTCGGGGGGACCAAGCCGTCGCACTTCGCCGCCGACGTGACGCAACTCGAGATGCTCGTCGAGTTGGTCACGACGCGGAAAGGCTGCTTCGGACCGACGCATCCCATCTTCGGCAATATGTCCGACACAGACTGGATGCGCTGGGCCTACCTGCACATGGATCACCACCTCCGTCAGTTCGGGTGCTGATGTCGTGTCCGGCTTGAGCTGGACCATGGGCATGTCTCTCCACGATCTCGTCACAACGAGCGCCGCGGTCGGCGAAGCCAGCAGCCGCCTCGCCAAGATCGGCCTCCTCGCCGATCTGCTCCGTCGCCTCGCGCCAGAGGAGATCGACATCGCGATCGGGTTTCTCTCCGGCGAGCCGCGTCAGGGCCGCATCGGGATCGGCGGCGCCACCCTCTGGAGCGCGAAGGACGTTACCGGCGCCGACACCCCGACGCTCACCCTGCACGACGTAGACGAGTCGTTTACGCAGGTCGCCGCACTCAAGGGCCCAGGGTCAACCGCTACACGCCAGCAACGGCTGCGCGACCTCCTCGGCCGCGCCACCCGCGCCGAACAGGACTTCGTTGTCCGCTTGCTGTTTGGCGAGCTGCGTCAGGGCGCGCTCGAAGGCGTACTCGTCGAGGCGGTCGCCAAAGCGAGCGGGATCAGCACTGCCTCACTACGGCGCGCGGTGATGATGGCAGGCGGGCTGGCCCCAGTCGCACGCGCGGCCATCGTGGACGGCGAATCCGGTCTTACCACGTTCGGCGTCCAACTGTTTCAACCCGTTCAACCGATGCTGGCGCAGCCGGCGGAAGACATGAACGGAGCGCTGGTGCAACTCCACAACGACGTCTCCCTCGAGTGGAAGCTGGACGGCGCGCGGATCCAGGCGCACAAGCGCGGCGACGAGGTCCGGGTCTTCTCACGAAATCTGCGCGACGTCACGTCGGCCGTTCCCGAAGTCGTCGATGCCATGCGATCGCTCGCGCCGCCCGAGCTGATCGTGGACGGCGAGGTTATCGCGCTCCGTGCAGACGGCTCGCCGCATCCATTCCAGGTCACGATGCAGCGGTTTGGCCGGAAGCTCGATATGGACCGGTTGCGCGCCGAGATCCCGCTGACGCCGTTCCTCTTCGATTGCCTCTATGCCGACGGCGAGTCGTTGATCGACACGACGCAGGATGCGCGTGTCGCCCGCCTCGAGACCATCGCGCCGTCGATCGTCGTCCCGCGTCTGGTGCGGCCGACATCGGAATCCGCCGAGCACTTTCTCGGCGAGACGCTGCGCCGTGGCCACGAAGGACTGATGGTGAAGTCGCTGGCGGCACCGTACGCGGCGGGCCGCCGCGGTCAGCACTGGCTCAAAGTGAAGATCGCGCGCACGCTCGATCTGGTGATCCTGGCCGCCGAGTGGGGTCACGGCCGGCGAACGGGATGGCTCAGCAACCTCCACCTCGGCGCCCGCGATCCGGTGCACGGCGGCTTCGTGATGCTGGGCAAGACCTTCAAGGGACTGACCGACGAGATGCTGTCGTGGCAGACCGAGAAGCTGCGCACGCTCGAGATCTCGCGCGATCGGCACACGGTGTACGTGAAACCGGAGCTCGTCGTCGAGATCGCGTTCAACGAAGTGCAGGAGAGCCCGCACTACCCTGGCGGGCTGGCGCTCCGCTTCGCGCGCGTGAAGGGCTATCGACAGGACAAATCCGCGAACGACGCTGACACCATTGACGCCGTCCGCGACATCTATCTGCGATCGCTCGGCGAAGCGCGTTGAGGCGAGTTATTGACCACGTCCGCCGCGTCCCCGCGTCCCCGACGCTCCCGGTGGAAGCGGCGCCGGCGCCGGCGGCGGTAGCGGTGGCTGATTGACCGTATAGTCCGAGGGAATCGTGAACAGATCCGCTGGCGGCTCGGCCCGGTTGATATTCGTCAGTCGGTACTCCACGACGCCGGTTCGAGGGTCGGAGTTGCGCGAGTAGATCAGCATTCTCAGCTCGGGCGACTCCCATCGCTCGTCGGTGATTTCAATCGGCCGGTCGTTCCCGATCTGCCCAGTCGGAATGAGGCTGGTCGTCTTTCGGCCGAGGGCCCTCACGGTTTCGAACTGACGCGCGCCCAGCATCTCTTCGGTCGGGCTGCTGCCGGCCGCACCGCCAAGCGGCGGCCTTCCAGTGCGCCCTTGCACGATGACGGTTCCACCGTTGGCCTGAAACACCATGTTCCCCGGGAGTGGGATGGCGATGCGCGGCACGCGGCGAGCGGTGCGCGTCATCGGGTCGAGCGTGAACGCGGTGCCGTTCGTTGGATCGGGCGCGATGGTGATCGTCTGCATGTTTCCACCGGCATTCAGCCCGCCGAGCCCGAGGATCGTCTGCTCACGGCGTACGCGCCCGGCGCGATCGCGATAGAAACGAGCCGTCGTGGTCTGCTCGATACGCGTGCCGTCGCCTAGTGTCTGCGTCACCGTGGTGGTCGCGTCGGCGGAGAACGGCGCATCGGGGACGACCGGTCCTGCGAGCACATCACTCGTGAACGGGTTCGACCGGGACATCACCGTCGCCAAGCGTTCGAACTCACGGGCACGGTCCGGGTCGCCAGTGCCCGCCTGACGTCCCTGCGCGGCGGCTCCAGCCGGCAGACCCAGCGCAAGACAGATCCAGACACACACACGTACCGATCTCATGGCCGTTGCTCCTGCAGGCCGTTGCGCGCCTGCGTCCGTACGAACCGGACGGCACGGGCAAGTCCGTCTTCGCCGACGACGACATCCGCGACGAGGACGTCTGTTGGCGATGTGCTCACACCGATCGTCTCGACGCCGAGCGCAGCAACCGCCGCAGGCGAGACCGCGACACGGACAATGTTTCCGTGCGTCACCGGCACTGCCCCATACGCGAGGGGATAGAACGCCGTCGCCACTTCCGCATCGCCAGCCGGGCTCGTCACGACACGCGTCGAACGATCGAGCGAGGGTCGCGTCGTCAGCTGCCACACTGGCAGCGCCGTGGCGATGACGAGGCCGGCCGCCAACGCGTACATCTTGATTGCCGCACTGCGGCGCGAGCGGCGCCGAGCGCGCACTTCTTCGAGCAGCCGCTCCCGCACTGCAGGTGACGCGCCGCTTGTCACGTCGGCGTCCGCGACCTCACGCAACCATTCCGCGAGCGCGTGTTCCTGATCCACCTGGTCCTGCATGCTCACACTCGACTCACCGCCGTCATCGACGGCACCGACGACAGCTTCTTCAACAGCAATCCTCGCGCCCGATGCAGCCTTGACCGCACCGTCCCGATCGGACACTGAATGACCTGGGCGACGGTAGCGTAGTCCATCTCCTGCAGGTCGCACAGCGCGACAACCTCGCGGTAGGCCGGCGGCAGCGACTGCACCGCTTGTCGCACGACGCCCACCATCCGTTCGCGCGCCATTGTCTCGAGCGGCGCTTCCTGCGGAGCCACCGCATCGGATGCCACGAGCTCGACCGGTTCAGACAACGTCACCCCTTCACGGTCGAGGCGCTTGATCACGTGATGCCGCGCAATCCCGTACAGGTATGCCCCGACCGTGCCCTTTGACGGATCGAAGCGTCCGCCCTGACGCAACACGGCAAGAAACGTCTCCTGCACGACGTCGTCCCCGGCGGCCACACCGCACATGCGCGCGGCGTACAGGTAAATCTGGCGCTGATACCGCACATACAGCTCGCCAAAGGCGGCTTCGTCGCCTGTGGACGCCCGTGTCAGCAGCGCCGCCTCGTCCAGCCGCTCAACGCTCAATGGCGAATGCTCAATGCTCAAGGGACGTGCCTGGTCGCTGGGCATGAAGCCCTGGGCATTCGGCATTGCGCATTCCACGGTCCTACCCATGTATTGCGAGGAGGTGGTGGGAAAGTTTCATAATCTCCGCGTGCTCGCGCGTCGCGTGCTTTTTCAGCTGCATCTCTGGATCGGCGTCATCACGGGACTGTACATCGCCGTGGTGTGCACCACGGGTGCAGCGCTCGTCTTTCGCATCGACATGCAGCGAGCACTCCATCCCGACCTGTTCACGCCGAAAGCGTCCGGTCCGCCGGCCCATCCGGCCGACATCATGGACAGCGTGAAGCGGGCATTTCCTGACGATCGCGTGTCAGGCGTCGATGCGCCGACCACGGGGCGGCCGACGTATCTGGCATATTCGAGCCAGGGGACCCGGTTCCGCACGCTCCTGCTCGATCCCGTCTCTGGAGAGCTGCTCGGCGAATTGCCAGACACGTCGTTGGTTCGGACTCTGCAGGATCTGCACTTCGACCTGCTTGCCGGCCGCCGGGGCCGCGTGCTCAACGGCATTGGCGCACTTGGACTCCTGATGATGTGCGTGACCGGCATTGTCATCTGGTGGCCGGGTCGGGTGGCGTGGTGGCGCAGTGTTCGCGTGGACTTCAGCCGCTCGTGGAGGCGGGTCAACTGGGAGCTTCACAACGCCATCGGCTTCTGGGCCGTGACCCTCATCGCGATGTGGGCGGTGACCGGTGTCTACTTCGCGTTTCCGGCGGCGTTCCGTGCCCTCGTCAATGAACTCTCGCCGATCACGGTGGCCAGTACGCCGCAGTCGGGACCCGATACACAAGCTCCCGCGCCGCCCTGGCACGCGCTCATCGATGCCGCTCGCCAGCACGCACCTGACGGCTACCATGTCGCGCGCGTCGTCCTGCCCTCAACGCCGACCGCGCCGTTACTCGTGATGTTCTCGGAGGTGAGCCCGACGCCGCTGGGAGCGGCACTGACGGCTGTGTATCTCGATCAATACACCGGAGCGTTGTTGACATCGCCGTCACCGGCCGAGGCGAGCCTTGGCGACACCATCATGGCGTGGGTGGCTCCGCTACACGTGGGCAACTTCGCCGGAAATGGTGTGCGGAGTCTGTGGATGCTGCTCGGCCTCGCGCCGCCGCTGCTCTTCGTCACCGGCTTCACGATGTGGTGGACGCGGGTCGTGCGTCCGCGGTGGCGCGCGTCGCGCGGTGCGCCTTAGACACCGCCGCGACGCGTGGGTCAGCGCGCCGGACCGATCTCGGTTTCGAGCGTTGAGTAGCGCAAACCAAAATTGTCGAACGTGTACTCAGTCCGATCGCTTTCGCTGAGCGCGCGGAACAGTCCGCTCCAGTCCATGCCCGGTCGCTGAAACAGCTGCGCGACGATGACCAGGCTCTCGTCGTAGGCGAGCGTGGCCTGCGCCGGGGTGAGCTGGGTGAAGCTGCCTTCGAGATACCGTAGCGGAATCACGCCAGTCTTCGCGACACGCCGCCGCGCCGCTGCGGCATCGTCGCCTTCGAAGTACTGGGCCAGGCCCTCGTGCAGCCAAGTTGGGACGCCACGCGGCGCGACACTCGCGATCATCGCGTGGGCGAGCTCGTGAACGAGTACGCGCTGGAACAGCTGCGGACTCTGGACCGCGCCGGCCGCGGGCACGCGGATGCGTCCATCGTAGATGCCGCCGGCCCACGTCGGCGCCTGCGTGATATCGCGGAACTGCTGCTCCGTGTACAGCATCACCACCACTGGCTCAGGTGGATACGTGCCAAGCGCCTTGCCGATCCGCCAGAACGCCGCGTCGAGCACTTCGATCGCGCGTGCGGCGAGCACGTTGTCGGTATGACCCTGAAACATCACGCGAAAGCGATCGAAGCGCCGCTCGGTGAACCCGGTGCTCGCGTCAGCGTCAGCGTGCCACGCCTTGAGCTTGGCCGTCAGCTGCGGGTGGTTCGGTGCGTGCGTGAGTGCCTGCTCGTAGATCTTGATTGCGTCGGCGACATCGCCATCGCTGTAGACGATCTGGCCGAGGAGGATCGAGGCGGGCGTGAGACGCGGGTCGAGGTCGAGCGCGCGCCGCAATGGAACGGTGGCCGCCTTGCTCCGTCCCAGCAGGTGCGCGGCGACTCCGGCACCGAGCAGGAGTGCGGGTTGATCGGGTTCGCTGGCCAGGCCTGCAGCGAACAGCTTGCTCGCCCGATCCACGTCGCCGCTGTCGAGCATCTTCCATCCGGCATCGTTCAGCTCGCGAGCCGATTGGGCGAACGCGTCGGGGGCGAGAAGAAGAAGACAGAGTGCGATGTTCGCAAACCTGGCAACCACGGCCTTTCGCGAGGCAAGCGCTGTACCTGCGCGTGGGTCCGCGCCAATCACACCGTCTGGGACATCACGCTTACAGGTTCCGCGGACGAGATCACAGGATTGCGCGGCGCAGACGCCGTCCGCGGCGCAGACGCCGTCCGCGGCGCAGACGCCGTCCGCGGCGCAGACGCCGTCCGCGGCGCAGACGCCGTCGAGGCACACGTTGCACACGCTCACTGTTCAAGCCACGGGCATTGGCGTCATGATGTTGGTCATGTCTGAAAGCGAGACTCGCGCCGCCTTCTTGACTGCCGCCCTGGTCCTCCTGGTGATGCCGATCGTGTACGTAATCGGCCTGGCGAGCGCGATGCTGATTCTGCAGACCACACCGTGGCGCGACATGAGCGCCGTGATGTTCGGCTTCGCGATCGTCTGGGGGATTGTGGTGCTGGCCGGGGTGCTCCTCGTGGCGAGGCGGCTCAATCGCCCCTCAGCTCGCGTGTGATGGGTAATTCAACAGGGAACGGAGAACTCATTTCATATGACTCCGTTTCTCCGTTCCTCCGTGTTGATCCCGTTAGCTCCGCAAAACTCCGTTGACTACAGAGGCGCGTCAGGCCGCTCGATCGTGCGCCACATGTGGGCGACCGGGCTGTTGTCGTACCCGAGGCCTTCCTTGGGCTGCTTGAAGTGCCGGCCGATGATATCCAGGAACGGCTCGAGGCTCACCTGAGCGTTGGCGTCGAAGGCGTAGAGGTCGTTCACCGTGACCATCCGCGCTTCGCCATACCACTTGTGCTTGCGCACCGTTTGGTACGTTGCTTCGATGTACGGCTCGGGCTTGTAATCGTGACCGAAGACGCGGCGATAGAGGTCGGGGTACTCGTAGCCGTTGGCGGGATCAGCGTAGAAGCGCAGCGCCTGGTGATACCGGATCGCGAACGTCGTCTTCTCCGAGATGTACGGCTCGAACAGTTGCGCGCCCCACCAGCCGTGATCGACCTTGATGATCTCCTGCACCACGTCGTGCAGCAGACACGCCAGCACCACTTCCTCTGACATGCCGCTGCGCAGCGCCTTGGTCGCGCTCTGCAGGCAGTGGTTGGACGTGTTGTTGAACCGCATCGTGAAGAAGTCCACGAGGCGCGGATTCGAGGGCATCTTGTCGAGGCGCTTGACGTTCCCGGTTCGCGCCGTGAACAGGTTGCCAACGCCGCGCCGTGTCGGACGCGTCTCGATTTGTGCGTCGAGCTCCGCCGCCGATGGGAACTGCTGCGGGGCGGGCGTCGACTGCGCGGCTACCGCTTCGTTCAGACGCGCGCTCAAGTACTCCTCGAGCGCGTCGGCCTTGACTTCATCGCTCAACAGGCCCACGGCGGTCGTTCCACCCAGACTGGCGATGAACACTCTGCGATCGATTTCCATGGCCGAATTCTACCCGGATCTGACACCCACTTCTTCGCGAGGTTCGAGGGGCCGGTGGCCGGCCGCCAGCTCGCGGGCAAGCGTGACAGTATCGAGCTCGCGCTCCCAGCGCGACACGACAATCGCCGCCACGCCGTTGCCGATGAAGTTGGTCAGCGAGCGTGCCTCGGACATGAAGCGGTCCACGCCAAGGATGAGCGCGAGTCCGGCGACCGGGATCGACGGCACGACCGCCAGGGTCGCCGCCAGGGTGATGAATCCGGCACCCGTCACGCCCGACGCGCCTTTTGAGGTGAGCATCGCCACACCGAGCAGCGTCAGCTGCTGCATGATCGTCAGCTCGATGTTGAGCGCCTGTGCGACGAATAACGCCGCCATCGTCAGGTAGATGTTGGTGCCATCGAGATTGAACGAATAGCCCGACGGCACGACCAGGCCGACCACCGATCGCGGGCAGCCGAGCCGCTCGAGCTTTTGCATCAGCGGCACGAGAGCCGACTCTGACGAAGACGTGCCGAGCACAGTGAGCAGCTCGTCGCGGATGTAGAGGATGAAGCGCACGATGCTGAAGCCGGTGTACGCGGCGATCGAACCCAGCACGACGAGGACAAACAGCAGGCAGGTCAGGTAGAAGCTGCCCATGAGCAGCGCCAGAGGGCCGAGCGCGTCGACGCCGTAACGCCCGATCGTGAACGCCATCGCCCCGCCGGCACCGATCGGCGCAAGCTTCATGAGCGCGTTCATCATCGCGAAGAAGATGTGCGAGGCCGACTCGATGAACTTGTGCACGATCTCGCCGCGCGAGCCCATGTGCGTCATCGCGTAGCCAAAGAGCACCGCGACGAACAGGACCTGCAGCAGATCGCCCGAGCCAGTGAACGCGTCGAGGAAGGTCGCCGGAATGATGCGGAGGATAAACGCGGTCGTGGTTTGCGTCGTCGCGCGCTTGGCGTAGTCGGCGACCGCATTCGCGTCCAGCGTCGACGGATCGGCATTGAAACCCGCGCCCGGCTGAATGACGTTGGCCACGACGAGGCCGATCGCCAGCGCGATCGTCGAGACGACCTCGAAGTAGAGCAGCGCCTTGCCGCCGACGCGCCCGACCTTCTTCATGTCTCCGGCGCCGGCAATCCCGAGGACCACCGTGCAGAAGATGATGGGACTGATCAGCATCTTGACCAGCGAGATGAAGCCGTCGCCGAGCGGCTTCATCGCCACCCCTGTCTTGGGGTCGAGATAGCCGAGTGTTCCACCCGCGAGGATCGCGAGCAGCACCCAGAAGTAGAGATGGCTGGTCAGTCGTTTCATCGACTAGTAACGAGTCACGCGGCCTTCACCCATCGAGCTCGAGACGCGCACCTTGATGACGGGTGCCTTGGGATCTGTCGTTTCATCGGCATCCGGCCCGATGTTCTGCGTCTTCCCTTCCGCATCGCGCACGTCGGCCTGTAACCGAACCTTGGTCGGGACGTTGACGTGGACTTCACCCATCGATTGCGTGAAGGACAGTTCGGCCACGCTGCCCGGCTTCCACTCGCCGCCCAGATCGGCCGTCAGGTTGCCCATACTGCCCGAGGCGTCCACGCTCTTGGCCCGCGCGTTCCCGAGATTCTCGACCCTCACATTGCCCATGCGCGCGTTCAGACGAAAGCGAGTCATGCCGTCGACGACGGGTTGCCGGAAATCGACCTCGTGGTTGCCCATCGACAGATCGAGACCGAGATCGCTCAGCGTGAGGCCGCCGAGATCGATCCGCGACTCACCCATGCTCACGTTCAGCGATAACTCGATCGGCACCCCCGACGGAATGAGCAGCGTCAGCCTCGGCCGGTTATTGTCGTCGTTGCCGATCCCGGCCAGCATCCGCGCCCACATGGGAGCCTTCGATCGAAAACGGATCGTCGTGCGCTGCGTGCCGTCCTGCGTCTCGGTCCGCTCTGTCAACTCGTACAACGCCTCCGAGAACCGGCCCTCGACCTGCACGCGGCCGTTCGGCTCACCCGGCTTGATGTCGAACGTCCCTTCCTGCAATTCCACGTTCAAGTGCATCGGTCCATTCGCCGTGAGCGCTGCCGGCTTCGTGCCCGGCGGAGGCGCCTCCGCAGGCGGCGCTTGAATGGCAATGGTGCGCTGGACCTGCGTCGGCGTCGTATCGCCGAGATCGGCGAGGGTGGACTTGGCGTAGAACACCGCCACCGCAAACCCCACGACGAGCAGGGCCACGAAGGAGAAACATCCGATTCCGGCGAAGAGCCCGACCTTCTGCCAGCCGCTCAGTTTCTTCATAGGCGCACTTTCGAACGAGGCGACATGTTAGCGCGTTCAAGACTCCACTTGAGTGCCGGCGGCGTGACCAGCGTGGTCACAATCACCATCAGCACCACGGCCGAAAAACTCGATGGCCCGATGACCGGAACGCCGTCGAGCGTCAGCCCGGCGCCGACGCCGGCAAAGATCAGCCCGACCTCGCCTCGAGGAATCATGCCGATGCCCACCGCCAGGCGGTTGACGCCCGGTTTCATCACACCGAGGGCGCACGCCTGCTTGCCGATGATGGCTACTACGATGAGGGCGGCGGCCAGTTCCAGCGAGCCCCCGGTCATGAAGGCCGTCAAATCGGTTCGCAGCCCCATCAGTACGAAGAAGATCGGCACGAGCAGATCCGAGATCGGCAGAATCAGTTCCTCGAGCGAGCGTTCACCCCGCTTCACGAAATCCTTGAAGTGCACGTCCTCGAGTACGAGTCCGGCCGCGAACGCCCCGACGATCGGCGCCAGGCCAATCAGACTTGCTGCCCAGGCCAGCGCAAAGCACACGCTGAGGCTCACCGCAACCAGCACGCCTCGCCCGTGAAGCAGCGATGCGACGGAGAACAGCCGCGGGGCCGCATAGACGCCGATCGCCAGCGCACCGACCACAAAGACCAGCGCGGTGGCAGTGATTCGCGCTACCGACCACGCGGAGAATGGCGTGCCCTGTGCGGCTGCGGCAATCGCCCCGCTGACAGCGCCGAGGATCACGAGGCCCAGCACATCGTCGATGACCGCGGCACCGAGAATGATGCGTGCCTCCGGTGTGCGCGAGGCGCCGAGATCCTGCAACACCCGCGCGGTGATCCCCACGCTCGTCGCCGTCAATGTCGCGCCGATGAAGGCATGAACGTACGCACTCGCGCCGGGCATCAGCCAAGCGCTCACGGTCCAGCCAAGCGCGAACGGCAGTACGACGCCGAGGACCGCGACAAGGAGAGACGTGAGCCCGACCTTCAGCATCTGTCCCACCGTGGACTCGAGGCCGACCTCGAAGAGCAGGATCAGCGCGCCGAGGCCGGCAATCACCTCAATCGGTTCGTTCTGGGCCAGCGCGTGAAATGGGATCGTACCGCTGAAGGACAGATTGCCAAGAAGGATGCCGGCGATCAGCTCACCGAGAACCGCCGGCTGCTTCACCCGGATCGCGAGCTCGCCGCCAAGCTTCGCGGCGAGAAGCATCACCGCGAGACCGCCGACGACTGTGGCGACTGGATCGACGTGGGGCATTACTTCGTCGGCGAGGATCGCGGCATGCAGCGCGCGGCCTTGTTCGACGGGTCGGTCGGATCCGGTGTGCGGCCGCCACGCCCGCGGCCCTCTCGATACACCCCGTGACAGGCGGCGCACGTATCGGACAGGTCGCCCGTCGCGTCTGATACCGCCTCCTGGTTTCGCGTCTGCGACAGGCGATAGGTGCGCCTGGCGACGGCGATCAAGTCTTCGGTGAACTTGATCCACTCCGGATCGGTGACCGGCGCCGGCCGGCCGTTCTCGCAGCGGATGCCGGGGACGAGCATCAGCGGCGCCGCATCGGCCAGCGCAAGGGCGGCGTTGTCCACGAGTTCCCACCCACCGTAGATGCCGGCGCCCCAATCGACGAACGAGAACCCGGCGTTCGGGTTGTCGGCTGTCGGCTTGGCGGGCGCACCGGGATCGCGAGTCTGTACCGTGAAGATCAGATTCGAGTTCGGAAAGAAGATGCCGCGCATCAACTGCGCCATGTTGCCGAGCGGCGGATAGACACGGGCTTGCCCGGGGGACGCAGCGGCGACAAGTCCCGCCGGCCAGGTGATCTTGCCCAACGTCGCCTCGTCAGCAGCCAGATCGGTCTTGCCCGCGGGGAAGCCGCCCGACTTCAGAATGAACGCGACGAGATCGACTGACTGCTGCGGCGTCAGCGTGCCGGTCGCACCAGCGGGCATCGTGTTGCGGATCTTGCCGGCCAGGTCTGAGAGCGGCTGCGTGTGCCAGTGACTGACGAAGACGTCGGCGATAAGGGGCGGTCCCTGCAGGCCCTCGAGCTTCGCTCCGTGGCACGACACGCACTGCTTCTGATAGATCGCCTGCCCGCGCGCCGCCTGCGCGTCGGTATAGACGCCGTCGCGAACCGTGCGCGCGCCTTGCGCATGCGTCAACGACGTCATCCACACGATCAGCGCGGCCGCGATCACTACCTGACGTGACATGAGCTCTCCTCGGAAGTCGTCCGTATGATACAGAACGCTGATTCTTGTGTATCATCATTCTCGATCCACGATGTACCAAGACGATCCTGGTCTCGAACAACGCTTGTCTCGCTTCGAGGCGCAATTGGATCGATTCAGCCTCGCCCTTCATCAGTGGCAGACGCACGAGCACTCGCCGTCGGGCACTGACATCGATCACCGGATCCGCGCACTCGAAGAGACACTCGATCGAGAAGCTCATGCGTTGCGTTTGATGCATGAGGAGCCGATGAAGCAGTTGCAGGCGCACGCGGCGCGTTTGCAGGAGCTGTGCACGAACGTTCAGACGGTGCTCGCGGAGCTGCAAGCTCGCGGGGGCGTGCCGGCACCAGCGACGCCGAAAGCCGCCGCCTGGCCACTCGAACGTGTCGTCCATCTGCACGACGAACTGAGGCGCAACGGCAACGCCAGCGATCAACCACCCGAGTCGACGAACGGAAACAGCGCCGACGAAAGTGCCGCGACGGACGGCCGCCGTCAGCGCTCGTTCATCGAAGCCCTCAACACGAAGGTTAATGACGACGACCGCCAGCGTCGCCAATACATCGCGGCCGGTGCCCTCGTCGTGGCAGTGGTCGTAATCGTCGGTGTCGTGCTCTGGGTGGGCGGCCGATTGAACGATGCGGCCACCCGCGTCGAATCAGCCCAGCAACAGGTCGCCGCAACCACGCGCACGGCGAACGAGGAAGTCCGCGCCGCCCGCGACGATGCGAATCGACAGATCACCGAGGCGCGTCAGCTCGCGCAGCGCGCCGAGACGGTGAGCGCAGTGCTGACCGCGCCGGACTTGATTCGTTTCAACCTGAGCAGCACGCAGGCCGACGGGTCGTCTGCGCAGGTCCTCTGGAGTCGCAGCCGCGGTGTCGTCCTGAGCGGATCGCGTTTGCCCGGACCCGGCCCGAAGAAGACGTATCAACTGTGGCTGGTGACGAATGGACCGTCAGTGAGTGCGGGCGTATTCGAACCCGATTCGACCGGCCGCGCCACGCTGGTCGTCGATCCACCGCCGAAGGTTCCAGGCCCGGTCATGGGCGCCGCGATCACCATCGAGCCGGCCGGCGGCGGCCAGACGCCGACGGGACAGACGCTGCTGACGCGCTTTCCCCCGCAGGCCCCTTAACTACTTCTCGAGATTAATCGCGACGCGCGTCTCGGCGCCGGCTTTCACCATCGTCTTCTGGCGTCGCTCGCCAAGCTGCGGGTGACGGAAGACGACCTCATGTTCACCGGGCACCACTGACAGATTCCCGAGCGGCGTCTCGCCGACCGCATTGCCGTCAATCCACACCGCAGCCCAGGGCTGGGCGTTGATGTTCAGCGTTCCGTTGGGCACGGCAACAGTGAACGGGACGATCTGGCCAGCCTTGACCTCGACGATCTGCCGCGTCCGGTACCCGCTCGCGCTGTTCACGAACTCGAACTCGTGCCGTCCGGCGGCAGCGAAAATCGGACCTTCGACGCTGGAGCCGATCACCCGATCGCCATCGAGCACCGTCAGTTCGATCGGCGTTGACAGTCGAATACCTCCGGTTCGCACGGCAGGGGACGGCGGCGGGAGCGTTCGAATCTCGGGAAGTTTGGGATCAACCTTCGCCGTCGCCACAACCAACGGCAGCGGCGCCACCGCGCCGGGCTGTCCGACCGACTGAGCCTCGGAAGGAACAGACGAAGACCTGTCCGCCGGAGCTTTAGCGGAGGCGGACCTGTCCGCCGTAGCCTCAGCGAAGGCGGATGACGCGACGGCAGCGGCGGATCGGGTCGAGAGCAGCCGGCCGATGAAGATGGCCTCCGCGATCGCGAGTATCGCAAGCACCACACTCGCCACGCGCATCACTGGTCCAGGAACGCTGCGCCACGCCTGCGCAAGGCGACTTCGCACGGCGGCGATTCGCGAACGAACCGCTCCAGCCGACCGAGTGGCGATTAGCGGGCGTTTCGGCCGAGGCGCCGGTGCCGCCGGCGTCAGCGCGGCCGGCGCCGGAAGACCACGAGCCGCCGACCACATCGGCGCAGCCGGCTCCTCTGGCAGCGCCGGTTTCGGCGCGACGCGAAATGGCTGGTCCGCCTGCGTGCCCTTCGACTCGCTGGGCTCCTGGAGATCCACGAGGGCTCCTTCCGCGTCATACGCCGAGGTGAACGACTGTCCGCTCAATTGCAGCGCCCGCTCGAGCCAATGGCGCAAGGCCTGAAACTTCGTCGGGTTCGACGGGTTCTGCAGGTGACTCTTCAGCGTCAGCTCGTCGAGCAGTTCGACCGTCTTGTCAGGGTATTCGTCAGGTCCGATGCGGCGTCCGGCCAGCAGCGACAGGACGACCACCGCCAACTGCGTGATGTCGGTCCGTTCGTCGATGTGAACAGCGGCCGACGACCGCGGTACGAGAATGCCGAACTCCGTCCACAGCCTGGCGGCCGGCCATTCGAGGCTGTCGAGGGCCCGACCCACCATGTGCTCGCGGATCATCAGCCGTCCGTCGGCGCTCAGAATGATGCGATCGACCGTCACCGCACCGTGCGCCATACCGGCGCCGACACGCTGCAGCGCGGCGAGCGCGGGAACCAGCTGGCGAATGATCCGAAGTGCGAATTCCGCACTGCGCGGCTTCTTCAACGCCTCCGATAACGACGCGCCGCCGCTGTACGTCGAGACCACCGCCAGGCCATCGTCGTGTCCCAGGCGCTTGATTGGCCGAACCAGAGGAAACGCGTCGTGCTGAAACGCCGCCAACTGCTCCACTCGCTCGCGCAGCGCGGCGTCAAAGCGCGGCTCGCGCGCCAGGATTGGCTTGAAACGGAGGATTTCCCACGACGGCGCGTTCGTGTTGTCGAACATCAACAACCGATCGCCGAAGCCGTCGGATTGTCCTTGCGCGTACCAGGTCGTCAGGCGCTTGTCGTTGCCGGGCTCAGGGGGGAATTGATCGAGGAGCAGATCGTGCGCCTGGTTCATGGCATCAGCATCCTCAATGGATGCCCCATTGTGCACGAATCGATCGCCAAGGAGAAGGGTCGGCGATCGTGTTGAGAGAAAAAAGTTGAGAAGAGAATTAGTGGCGGACCGCTGAAGACGCTCTCGCGGCCGCGACGAGCGATCCTTCGAACGGCGAATCGGGCACACGCGTCGTCACGCCGATGGCGGGAGGAATGAATCCCGGCGTGCCGCCGCGCGATTCGAGCATTTGCTCTAGCCGAGTACTGACCAACGCGGCTTGATCCGCCGATGCGCCATACAGCAGCACGGCGATTTCGCGGTCGTTCAACATCCCGGCGCGATCCCCGGCGCGAAGCCGCGCGCGGATCCGGGCCACCCATGAAGGCAGCAGACCGGGCGCGGCCATCGTGGCATCGATCGTCATCACGATCACTGACGCATGCTGCCCCGCCGCCACTGCGTCGGTGGCCAGCTGATCGAATACCGTTTCGACCGGCCGGGCACTGCCCCGCCGCTCAACGTCGCTGGACCGCGGGAGCGCGGCCTCGATCCACGGCTGCATGGCGGCGACGCCGGCCTGCGCGATCTCGCGCTCGAACGCCGTGAACGCGGTGTGATCACGATCAAAGACGACCGTCATCACCCCGCCGACATCCGATGAGCGCACCAGCAACCGGGTGCCGCGCGAGCGATCGATCGACGCAAGCGAATCCCCATTTCCCACGGCCAATGCCTGACGCCCGGTCGCGGTCGTGACGAGGAGGCCGGCCTGGCGTGCGCCGACCGCGGTGGATAGTCGTTCGAGCGCGGTAAGCGCCGCGGTTCCAACCGGTTCATTCACCGGCGCATGTCGCCGTGAAAGCTCCGCCATGATCCGGCTGATACTCGTCGTCAAGACGTCGTTCAACGACTCGCGCAGGATGTCGGTATAGACCCGCAGGCGTACCTGCACGGCGTCGTTGATCATTCCCGAAAAAACGAGAGCCCACGCCGTGCCGGAGCCAATCGTCATGCGCGCGACGACGGTATCGCCGGGGTCGATGGTCAACCCGGCCCGGTCGACATCGGCCCGCGTCAGCCGGGAGATGTGACCCAACCGCGGCAGGACCGTCTCGTCGAGTGGTTCCGTGGACGACGGGTGCGCCGTCATGGACGAGGCGTACTCGAAGAATCCGCCAGACGCGCCGGCAACGTAGGCACGCACACGCACATCGTCCCAGACGCTGAGCGCCTCGATGAACGCGCCAATCACCTGACGGAGCGAGCCACGCGAGCTGGCTTCCCGCAGAATCCGGCGGAACGACACGAGGCGATAGCCTTCGGCGCTCACCGTATTGGGCTGCGCCAGGCTGGCGTCGATCGCGCCGGTCAGCCACGGTCCGATTGACTCGAGGTCTTCGCGGCAGTCCTCACTCAGATCCTCTGAGTCCAGCCTGCGGGCGAGGACGAGGACGCCACCGCTGGCTAAGCGGAAGCAGACGAACTGCACGCCATCGACGACAACCGCGACAGACGCCCGTGAACGGACGGCGGCCGACATGGCGCCGCGCAGGGACGGCTCGCTGTTGGTCAGCAGCGTACGAACGGTCGCGGCATCACGGGTTGATCCGACGGGACACAACGGGGTGTCGTACACGTCGATGATTTCGATGACGACGTTGAGCCTGAGGGCAAGCTCAACAAGCCAGTCGAAAGAGTGCCGTGGCGTAGAACTATCGTGTTCGATCAATTGCATTGAGAAGTTCAAGGCGAGTCGGTGCCGTTCCGGAACCAATTATTCGGAGATTCGGACCCGCGTCAATCTCAGCAGCAATGATTCAGCGCAATCTCATCCGTTGGTCAGCGCAAGAGTCATCCTTCGGCGGACCTAAGGCAACGCAAACACGAACATCTGGTTCGCCGACCCCGGCTTCAGCTCAGGCGTAAGCCGGCCGACGCCCCCCGCCACGAGTGACGGCCCGGTGCTGACGGCGACGTACTGCTTCCCGTTCGCGGCGAAGGTAATGGGATAGCCGCTCACCGGTGATCCGAGGTTCACGTCGAACAACACCTTTCCGTTCTGATCGTCGAGCGCACGGAAGTGGCCGGCCGCGTCGCCCACGAAGATCAGACCACCTCCGGTCGCGACCAGCGAGAGGATGCCGGCTCGCTGCTCATACTTCCACAGCGTGCGTCCGGTCTCTGCGGAGATGGCAAACACGGTCCCGACCTTGTCCGTGCCCGCTGCCAACTCCGCCTGCATGCTGACCGCGTACAACGACGCATCCGGATCCTGCGTGGTTGCCTTCATGCACATATTCTGGAGTGGGTAATACATCGCGTTGGTCTGCGGACTGTAAGCACCAGCCGGCCAGTTCTTGCCGCCGTTCACGCTCGGGCAAATGAGCTTCTCCTGTCCTTTCGCGGTGAACAGCACGTCCGGGTTGCCCGTGACCGCTCCCGTGGCTCCGTCGATTTTCGCAATCACGTTCTGTTGGACGGTCGGACGCGCCCACAGGAATTCACCAGTCTGCCGATCGAGCGTATAGACGATGCCGGTCTTGCCGGGAATGCCCGTGATCACGCGACGCCGTTCCCCAGGCTTGATCGTCGGATTGATCCACGCCACCTGCCGCGCGTCGGGTGCAACCGCTGTCTCGAGCAAGAGTCGCTCGAACGGGTGATCGAGATCCCAGTGATCGACCAGATGTTGGTAGTACCACACGATCTTCCCGGTGTCCGCATTCAGCGCCAGCGTGGAGTTGTGGTACAGGTAGCGCTTGTCGTTGCCGCCAAGCATGTACTTCGGTGCCGGTGAGGTGACCGACGTGCCGATGTAGACCATGTTCAACTGCGGGTCGTAGCTCGGCACCATCCACGTGCCGACGTGGATGCGCTTCTCGTCCGGCACATCGCCCCACGTTTCATATCCCGGTTCACCAGGTTTTGGAATCGTGCGCGTGCGCCAGATCTCCTTGCCGGTCACGGCATCGTGCGCAGTAATCACGCAGGCATCGGGGCCGCCTTCGGGTTCGCAGCCTCGGCCGGAGATGATCTTGCCGTTGGCGATGATCGGCCCCGACGTCTGCTGTGCGCCTTTCTGGTAATCGAGGATCTTCGTTTCCCACGCCAGCGCACCGGTTTTTGCGTCGAGCGCGAACACGAAATCGTCGGCACTGGTGTCGATGATCTTGTCGCCATAGATCGCGAGGTTGCGATTGATGGCGAAGACCGGCATGAACTTGCCGAGATCCGCTGGCAGCTTGCGCTGATATTGCCAGAGCAGGTCGCCGGTCCTGGCGTCGATCGCCTGCACGAGGTCGCTCGGGTTCGGCAGATACATCACGCCGTTGTAGATCAGCGGCGTGGCTTCCTGCACGTTGCCGGGCCCCATCCCGCGCGTCCACGTCATCTTCATCTGCGCGACGTTGCTGCGGTTGATCTGATTGAGCGGGCTGAATCCCCAGCTATCGAGCGTGCGCCGCCACGTGAGCCAGTCGGCGGGATTGGGCTTCCACAGCATCTCGTCCGTGACCGGAACGAAGGGCCGGTCACCGACCGGCACGAACGGCTTGTCCTGCGCGACACCGGTCAGCGCCCCCGCGATGATCGTCAGCGCAACACACACTCCGGCGATTCGCGCGCGCGTCACGCGTGGCTCCCGCGAACGACGGCGGCCCGGGGCGCCGCGCGAAGGAATCCCCGGGCTGCGACGTAGCCGAGCACGACGAAGCCGACCAGCGCCCCCAGCTGCGCGATCGCAAACGGCGTTTCGGTCTGCGTCGGCGCCAGTGCGTTGAGAAGCGGCACTCGCTGAAACGACTGCACGATCAAGACGAAGCAGTTGAAGTACTGCGCCACGACCGCGCTGATCACAAATGTCCGCCGCCACGGGCCGTTCAGATGCTTGACCCGCAGGGCGACGATCGCCAGCGCCAGCACGATCATCGAGATGATGCCGGTGCCAATCGCCGGTGTGAACCCGCGAAACGGAAACAGGAATCCGGTGACACTCGTCCCCACCGTCGTGATGAGGAAGAGATCCGTCCACCAGTCGAGCGGCTTCGATCGCACCATGCCGAAGACGGCGACAAAACCAGACAGGATTCCGATCAGGCTGATAAGGACGTGAAAGGCGGTGAAGAGCTCGAGGCCGTTCATCAGGCACCCCCGATGCCACGCATCTTATTCCGAATGCGTGGCACCGAGGTGTCAACAAATCTGTCGTCGGCGGTCGGTCTGAAGTGTCGGACCTTACTTCGACGCGCGCGTGTCATCGCTGCCGACCTTGCGATCTTCGTCGGTGCCCCGCGCCACGGCGGCGAGGTCGAATGGCTCCTCAGGACCAGCCTTCACAGCTTCGACGCGGACGAGGTTCTGCTTCGCCTTCTTGTAGCCGGGGTCAGCCGTCAGCGCACCCTTGTATGCGGTGGCCGCCGCGACGAAGCGTCCCTGGTGCTCGAGCGCCATACCGAGGTTGTTGTGAAACGCCGCTACGTTCTCGTTCATCTGCACCGCCTTGGCCAGATACGCGAGCGCGTCTTCGACGAACCCATGCTCGAGATACAGCAGGCCCAGATTGTTCATCGACCACGCGTCGCTTCCGTCGAGCGCGATGGCGCGGCGATACGCGTCGACCGCCGGCTCGAACTCGCCCTTCGCGCTATGCGCGCGAGCCATCAGACGCGGCACGGTCGCCGATTCCGGATCGACCTCGCCGGCCGTCGTCAACTTCCCGATCGCGTGGTCATAGCGCTTCTGCTCGATGAGGACGCGGCTCAGGTTCACGAGGCTCTTCATGTGCGACGGGTCGAGACTCAGCGCCCTCTCGAACGATTCCTCGCTCTTCACGAGATCGCCGCTCTTCCACGCCGACAGTCCGAGCATGTAGTGGCCCCACGGGTTATCCGGACGACGCTGGATGTACTGCTCGAAGAGCGTCGTCGCCTCACCGTAGTTCTTCGACTGAAAGGCGGCTTCGGCATCGGCAAACGACACTGGCCCCTTCGCCGTCGGCGATGGCGTGCCGACGAACCCTTCATCATCGATGGCCTTGCCGGCCGCCGGCGATCCGCTTAACGCCGCGACGGCGTTCGGCGTCGCGTTTTCAGCGGTCGTCTTCTTCGCGTCGCCACGTTTGCAACCGATCACGGCACACGAGAGCACGACGACCGCGGCGATCTTTCCATTGGGTTTCATAAGCCTTCTCCTCCATGCGGCCGTTTTCTGCGGCCGGAATCTGGAGCGCATATGGGCAAGCAAACGGCCAGCGAAATCGAGAGAATGCGGAAGCCGCTAACTCCCGGGATTGAAGCGGGTTACGAGAGGACGCCGTGCAAATCAATGCAACCAATTCACGGCGTCTCGTGTTCTCCGCCACACGGCGCAAGTCCCGCCGGACACGCTGTCAACGCCCAACGCCCAATTCCCGACTCCCAACCACTCCCAACGGCCAATCTCCAACTCCCAACTTCGATTCTCAACTTCGACTCTCGACCATACCAGCGCCAGCAACTCTCAGACGCGCGTGGCACTTCGCATGCAGTTGGGTATGAAGACGACAGATTGGAATTCGGAAAAAACCGTACGACTTACGTGAGCGTTTGTTCGAGTTCGGCTGCCTCGTCATTCGACTGGTGCAGTATCTGCACACTCGCGGGCCTGTCGCGATGAAACCTTCTGAACAGATCCTGAAGGCAGGGACGTCGGCGCCCGCCAACTACGAGGAATCGGATGATGGAACCGGAAGCCGTGACAAAGCGACGCTGCGATCTCCTCACCGCCGAACACGACCCAGTCATCAACGAAAGCGATGAACTAGTTCGTATTCTTGCGACTGTGATTCGAAAAGCCGACGGCGGCAGTTGAATGCCGTTCGAACGTTGAACGTTATTGGGACTTGGGCGTTGGGAGTTGGGGTTGGTTGGGAGTTGGTAGTTGGAAGTTGGGAGTTTAGGAACTCCTGCTCAGCCCATGTCGGCGCATGATCTTGAGAAGGCTCGAATGGTCCGCGAGGCCGAGTGCTTCGGCGGTCTTCGTCACATGCCAGCCGTGTTTCTCGAGCGCCGCGACGACGATCTGCCGTTCGGCCTGCGCCTTCATCGCCTTCAACGTCCCCGGCGCCGCGGACGGATCGGCGGTGTCGTCGCGTTCTTCGCCGCGGATCTCGGGGGGCACTTCAGCGGCCGTGATGACCGCGCCATCCGAGGCAATCATCATGCGCTCGAGTACATTTCGCAGCTCGCGCACGTTGTTCTTCCGCCAGTCATACGTCGTCAACAACGCGACGGCGTCCGGCGCGATCGTTTTCGGCCGCATGCGGAGATGAGACGCGATGCCCTGGAGCAGATGCTCGACGATCGCGGGGATGTCGGAGAGCCGATCGCGAAGCGGCGGCACGCGAAGCGTGTGCACGTTCAGGCGATAGAACAGATCCTGCCGGAAGCGGCCGGCCTCGACCTCGCGCTCGAGCTCCCGATTGGTGGCGGCGATGACTCTCGCGGCGATGGCGATCGCGCGATCGCCACCGACACGCATCACCTTCCGCTCCTCGAGAACGCGCAACAGCTTGGCCTGCGACGGCAGCGGCAGCTCGCCGACTTCGTCGAGAAACAACGTGCCGGTGCCAGCATTCTCGAATGCACCGCGCCGCAAACGATCCGCGCCGGTGAACGCCCCGCGCTCGTGGCCGAACAACTCGCTCTCGACGAGCTGCTCGGGAAGCGCGGCACTGTTGACCGCAACCAGCGGATTCTTCTCGCCGGGTCCGAGTCGGTGGAGCTCGCGCGCGACGAGTTCTTTGCCGGTCCCGCTTTCGCCGATGATCAACACACTGCTCGGAATCGGCGCGACGCGAGTAATCGCATCGCGCAGCGTTCGCATCGCGGCGCTGTCGCCGATCAGCGGGGTGTCGCCATCGAACCGTGACCGCAGCGTGCGCAGCTCCGTCACCAGCCGTCCGCGCGAGACGGCGTTCTCGATCTCCTGCACCAGCCGCTCGACGGGCTCAGCCTTGTCGATGAACCCGTACGCCCCGAGCCGCACCGCCTGCACGCAGCGGTCGTAGCTGCCCGTGCCGGTGTAGACAATCACCGGTACGTCGATGCCGCGCTGGCGTAATCGCCGCAGCACCTCGAACCCGTCGGTGCCCGGCATTTCGAGATCGAGGACAACGCAATCGATCGGCTCACGCCCGAGCAGATCGAGCGCCTCGTCGCCGCCGCCGGCGATGATCGCGCCGTACTTGCCGACCCGGCGCAGATCGTAGGCGTACTGCTCGGCCATCGCCGGAACGTCATCGACTACCAGGACCTGTGTGGTCATGTCGGTTTTGAAGGAATCTCGATGATGACGCGGGTGCCCCGTCCTGGCGCGCTCTCCACGCCAATGGTGCCCTGCACGTCCATCACCAGCCGCCGTACGATGGAGAGGCCCAGCCCGGTGCCGCCCTCCTTCGTTGTGTAGAAGTCGTTGAAGATTTTGCCCGCCTCTTCGGTCGTCATGCCGCGTCCGGTATCGGCGACGGTCATGCGGACAGCGGCCTCGCCGTCGCGCTGAATCGATGCCGTCGCAATCGTGATCCGTCCCGGCTTCGACTCGAGGCTGTCCACGGCGTTGGCCACCAGGTTTTCGAGGATACGCCGGAAGGCAATCGGATCGCCGATTACTTGCGGAAGATGGCCGGCTAGATCAGCCTCCACATCCACACGCTCGCGTGCCTGGGCCGCGCTGGCGACGTCGCCAATCAGGGCATTGAGATCGCACGGACGCCGATTCGCCGGCGGCGACAACCGCGCGTAGCTCGTCGCCAGCGTCTCGAGATACGCGATGCTGGAGTCGACCGTCTGACGCCGCTCGGCGTAGACGGAGGGCAACGCGGCGGGGTCGTCGCGCTGCACTTCCGACAGGTGGCGCATCACGTTGCGAAGCGGGATGAGGCCGTTCTTGATGTCGTGATTGACCTGCCTGGCCAGGTCGCCGACGGTCGCGCGATGTTCAGCCTCGCGAACGCGGGCCGTGCTGCTGCGCAGGCGCGAGGTGAGCTCGCCCAGCAGACGCGACAACCGCCCGACTTCGTCAGCGCCCTCATCGAACTGCACATCGAGGCGGTCGAGATCGAGCACGGCGGTCTTCTCCGCCAGATCGGCGAGCGGCCTGCTGATGCGCGACGACACCCACACCGCCAGCACGAGCGCGGTGATGCCGGTGCCGGCCGCCGTCGCCAGAAACCACGAGTCTGCACTGCGCAGCAGTGCCTGGAGCGGCGCCTTCGACTGCGTCACGCGCAGTCGCGCCTGGACGTCATCGATGGACTGACCCGCGCGACTCTGAATCAACGGCACGTCCAGTTCGCCAACCGCGGCATCGGCGGTCTCGTCGGGCTTGCCCGACGACATCTCTCCACTTGGATACCGCAGCGAGACAACGATCGCTGGATCGCGCGCCAGTCGTGCAAGGAAGGTCGGATCAACCGCAATACCGCCAATCAAAGTGAACGTCTGATCGCCAATCATGAACGAGTCGCGCCGGCCCAGCGCAAGGAGATCACGATCGGAACCGGAACTGATGATCCTCCCCTCGCTATCCTGGATATGCAGGACCGAGAGGCCGGTCAGGCGCATCGCGTTGGCCGCGTAATTGGCCAGATACGCCCGCTCCGTTTCGAGACCTGCAACAGCGAACCGAAATTTCTGGTCGTTCAGCAGCGCCTTCTTGAGCGAACCGAGCCGCTCGCCGATGCCGGCACTCTCGAGGCCGAGGTCCTCGCTGATCACCGCCACGACGGAGTCAACGCGGACCTGATATTCGTTCGACAAACGACGCGTAATGTCCAGCCGGATGCCGAGCGCCAGCAGCGCGATCGGGATCAGCACCACGGCAGCGAAGGCCAGGAGGATGCGAGTACGGAGACTCACGCGGTGAATTATCCTCCGTGAGCCGTCGTTCGTGCCGTTGGCACCTTGGTGGTTAGTGGTTAGTGGTTGGTTGGGAGTTGGTGGTTGGTGGTTAATTGGGAGTTGGTCGTTGGAAGTGGTTGGGAGTTGGCAGTTGGCAGTTGGGAGTTGGCAAGTAGTCGCCCTGGGCTATGTCTCGTACCTAGCCGCGGTCTCGATTACCCGCCGTGACTTCGCGCGCGCCAGACCGGCTCTCCTCATCGCGGCGGCAGTAGCCTGGGGCGCGTTCGTGCTCCTCCGGGGCCAGCCCCTCTCTCCCGTCCTTTCGGTCGTCGTCCCGTCGATCGTGCTGCTCGCAGGATACTGGCTGTCGGGATTGCTGTTCGTTCGTCCCAATCTCCCTCTCGAGCGCTGGTTGCTCGCAGTCGATGACCGGGTGCTCATACGATCAGGAGTACTTGAACAGTATCGACAATCTCCGGATGCCGTGCAGGCGTTTTTCGAGCTCTCGTATCTGCTCGTGTATGTCGCGGTGCCCGCCGGCGCGACGACGGTGATCGTGTCGGGGCACCCGGAACACGTTGACCGGTTCTGGACGGTCGTCTTGCTCGCGGAGTTTGTGTGCTACGGCATGTTGCCGTGGCTGCAGACGCGGCCGCCGCGCGCACTCGAACCAGGAGGTGACACACGAATCGGCGGCGTACGGCGTCTGAATCTTCGGTTGGTGAATCAGGCCAGTATTCAGGTGAACACCTTACCGAGTGGACATGCGGCTGGCGCCTTCGCGACCGCGCTTGCCGTTGTGTCGATCTCGCCAATAGCAGGGGTCGCGTTCCTGTTGCTCGCGTTCAGCATCTCAATCGCCACTGTGGTCGGGCGCTATCACTATGTCGTGGACACCATACTTGGTGCGCTCGTGGCTCTTGCGGTCTGGCTGATGGCCTAAATTCGCGCCGCTACGGTTGCGCTCGCGTGAACGACTCTCGCTCTACCGATTCGCAAAGTGAGAAGCCGGTGGTCGGCTTTCGCCTCGAAGCGCGAAACTGAACCGCCGGTACGCGGCTTGCCCTGTCAGGCCGCATGAGGATCAACCGC
>Ga0075418_10000991_pt1 | contig 31336 bp, 29 predicted proteins | sample SoiMetdeltSBSDD2_FD_81776 | JGI IMG/M metagenome (GOLD analysis project Ga0075418, IMG submission 81776) | Bulk soil microbial communities from a Populus tree surrounding site in Tennessee, USA - Soil MetaG P. deltoides SBSDD2 | ecosystem: Environmental > Terrestrial > Soil > Tree plantation... | reverse complement strand
TCAAGGCGACCTTAATGATCCTGACACCTCCAGTACAACAATCGATAGTGCAGAAAATACTCAAGGCGACCTTAATGATGCTGATACCCTCAGTAGGATACTCGATAATGTGTATTCTGGGTCAGATGTAGAATGCCTTGGATCGGCAGGCTGCTTTGAAGGTGTGGCAACCAGAATTGTGGATGGAGATACACTTTATGTGGATGTAAACGGCACCATATACAAGGTTGACCTTGCCCTTACTGGAGCACCTTCAAGGACTGAAGAAATGTTCCTTGAGTCGACTGAGTTTACTCGAGATCTCTGTCTTGGGAGCACTGTACTGGTAGATCAAGACGACATGCTGCTTACATCCAACTCTGGTGTCGTCGCCGTAGTATATTGCTCCTCCAGCAACCTCAACAACGAGCTATTGGATAATGAGTATGCCAAACTTGAGACAGAGCAATGCGCAACAAGCGAATTCGCTAATGAGCCTTGGGTAAGAGACAACGGCTGCTAAGTCTTTTTTTCTTCGTTTAACGCAGTTGATGGGTTTATCTTTATCGTATAGGCGCGTCGCGTCTCAATTACGTTGATTTGCTCTTCCAACAACTTTTTCATGCCTGCCATAATGTCTTCCTGCCGCTGGTATGGCTCTTGACGAGCCTCTTCCATTATCCGATTAAAATTTCTCACTATTGCTTCTGCCATCTCCGATAACCTTCTAACATTTTTTACTGGAATCGTCTGAAACGTGGAAAGGAACTTGGCCTCTTGTGTTTGTTTGATAGTTTCTGCCTGTGCTTCCTTTGTTCGAAGCTCATCTTCCTGCGTAGGATAATAGGAGGACATCGCTCAAAGGTAGGCTAGTATTTCGTTTAACAGTATACGAAGATAATTCTATTGCTTCTAAAGGAAGAGTAAATCGCTTCGCATTCTTACCTTCGCCACAGGTGCGATAAGTGATTTGATTTGCGCACAGCAGTGAAGGAATCTAACACCCTTGTGTGTTGTTTTGTAAACTAAATTGTCATCTGAGTCTTTTTCCGCATTCAATAGGCTATGTGACAATAATGTGTTGAAGTAATAATTCATCTGTTCAGAGCTTAAGTTTGCATGCGACATAATATGCGTCTTTTTGACCCCACCTGTTGCAGATACTAATATATCATATATTATGTCAAGTTTGCTTCGGTTCTTAATCTTATCTTTTTCCTGCAATGCAAGTAACCTGTATTTTAGGTAGATCTTTATGAACCATGCGGTAAAGTATTCTGTATTAGCAATACAGCTTCATATTGAACCGTGTAAATTTTATGTTAATTACATTACACTCACTATTTGTGGATATATTAAATTATGATAACCTGATTATTTGAAAACCTTATATCGTAACCCTATTTACATCGTGCCATGAAACGTGTAGAGGCCATCATTTCTGCAGAGAAGGTCAGCGCTGTGAATGAAGCTCTGAGGAACGCTGGTGTAGGCGGTGCGACAATCCTTGACGCTAAAGGGAGAGGGAAAGGTGAAAAGCCCCAAGTGCATACCGCTAGGGGGACAAGAGGACTCTCTGCTGAATTTTCAGTTAGGGCTAATGTTGTGGCTGTAGTTGATGATCCTGACGTCGAGAAGGTGATCACAGCCATTCTCGACACTACAAGCACTGGTTCCGCAGGCGATGGTAAGATATTTGTCTCTAATGTCATTGAAGCAATTGATATCGGGACAAGAAAGCGTGGTCAGACTGCTGTAGGATAGCCTATTTTTTAGTAAAAAATTTTTTGGTTTCTCCAAGTGTCAATATCTCAGCTGCTGCAACTTTGATCACAACAGGTAGGTCACACACCGCCTTGCCTATGGCCAGACAGTGGCGTTGTGGGAGCGTCCTTACTATCGATCGTATTGTATCATTATCTGCCAATGATACTTTGGATATTTTGTCTAAATCGTTATCATTTGTAAAGTTAAACAAAAAAATGTTGTCCACTTGTCGATAAATCCCATCACTTAGTGCATCTGGCTGGTTCGTGATAAAGGTAGTATAAATACCAAAGTGTCTCATTCGAGTAATGATATCCTCCCAATATGTATCGCGGACGTAGATGTGGGCCTCTTCTGCAAAGAGGAAAATAGGTGGGATTTTCTTGTGCTCCAGCAGATCAACAATTTTACTCAATACTAACTCAACGACCATCCTGCGTACCGTAGGTGATATTTCGCCCATGTTGATTATCATGGCCGCGCCGCTGTTGCCTGAAATTATATCTTCAAATTGCAGGCTTCCTTCACCGTTGGTGAATAGTCGTGAGGATTGGATGACGTGGTAGCGGGACACCAATGCATCTCTTACGAGCTCATTTATGTTCCAGGTATTGACAGCATTACCTATCGAATCTATTGAAAGCGACTGTTTGCTTTCGCACCAATCCCAGATCCGCAAGAATTCCCTCAAAGACGCAGCAGGCATGTCGAGAGCGTTTCTAAGCATTCCTGATATTGCTGTTTTGCCGCAGTAGTTAAGAGTAAACCTAAGTGTTTTGCCCGGCTCGAGTATCTTGACTTGCTGATGAATTGAAGATGGGACACCGTCGCAGCTCCATCCGAGGCCTCCGTACTCATTGTTCAGATCAAATACGATCACAAACGCGCCGTATTGCACCAGTGTTTTGATAAGCATCTTAGATAGGTGTGACTTGCCTGACTCTTTCTTGCCCGTGATGACACTCAGCTTGCCATCCAGATCTTCTGCATAAATTTCAAATTCTTCTTCACGACCAGCTCTGCCAATTGGGATCGCAAAGACACCATATCTTCCAAGCAAAGACGAAAGCTCCTTCATTGCAATCCTCCTTATTCTGGACTCCACTCTTGATGGAAGCCAAGTTACGTCGCTAGATAGCTTACCGTCATTGACTGATGCCCTTATCTTTGCCCGAAAAACTCTGGCATCTCTTACCAATCGGGATAGGCTCCCAATATTAAGTGGATCATGTAGGTTCTCCATGCTTGATGCATTGACCACCTCTTCTTTGACAATGTCCTCAACTAATGCCTGAGATGAAAGATATTCTTCATCATAGACTTGTACAACCATGCTCCTGCTTCTGTCCTCTATCAGCAAGTAGTCTCCCTTTGCAGCCGAATCTTCCTTCATGGCAAGCAAGAGCAGCTCGTTGCCATTCTTTGACAATATCTTCATACTGGTATCGACCCCAAAAGAGTTCTACGTATGTCCTCTGCAGCTAGCTCAGTCACGTCATAGCTGTTCAGTATGTGACTTCTGAGACATGTCACCTCTATGCTTGTGAATGTTGAAATGTGATGTGCGAGTCTGAGAGTTTCGGGATACCCACCTGCTACCACATCATTTCCAAGCAGCTTGCCAAGTGATTGCCTTACGTCGCCTACAATGTCTGCTCGCAAAATAGGACTGCTTGTGCCCTTTTCCAGCTTAACCATTAGGTTGCTCCCAATAGTGTTTCTGATCAAGCTTTTGATAATATCCTCAACTTCAATGTAGGCAGGTCCTGGCACCTTTGTTAGTGGGGCGGCCGCCCTGTCTAAGGCCTTGAGCTTAGTGCTCTTGCTAATCCCTACAAGCATGTTCTTGCGCAGAACGCTGCTCTCTGAAATCTTACTTATACGGCAGCCTCTCTCTTCAAAGATCGACGCTTTGAGTGAGCCGTCTACTAATATTATTGAATTTGTAAAGTTAGTAGCAATCTCTTTCTGTACGGCTCTCTCGACGCGTACTCTTATAAGACGCTTTGCGAGGTCATCATCTAATAGAACCAGCCTTGAGAGCCGCTCTTCCAGCTCCGATTCGTGAACTGTCTTTTCGCTTAGATAGAACAACCCTGGGCCTATTTTGAAATGCATGAGTGTGTGGCCAGCGTAGGCTGTAGCTACTCCACACTTAATACCATAAAGGCTTCCATCTTCTGTCTCAGCTAGCTTGATGCTGCTAGAGTCAATAGCCGCAACAAGTGCATTCTCTTTGATCGGACGAATGGTAGTTATCGTTGTCTCACTATAGGGGTTAGATCTCATGCCCCATCCATCAACTGGCATCATTTTCTTGTCATCATAGCAGAACACAATTTTCTTTCCTTTCAGCACATCAAGCTTGGGAGCAAGACACTTGCTCACTGATTCCCCTATATCGAGATCCCTTAGACTCAATATGTTGTCTGAAAACAGGGCTTTTTGATTGATCATGTTGATCAACAATATCTGCGGGCACAAGTATATTAATATTGCTCAACATGATCAATATGGTCAGCAACAGCTTTATCAATAGCAGGCTGAAAGGATATTTAAGCAAAAATATGAGCGGCCACAGTGCTGAGGAAGTCAAGATAAGGCTAAAGCACGGTGAATGGGAAGTGGAGGTCGTGTGCATTGAGAGTAGGGTTAAGCAAGTAGTTGAAAGCGTACTCTCGAGCCTTGATACAGTTAAGATGATAGAGCCAGAAGTTCAGAACCAGATCGATGCATTGAGGCGAGAAATAGATTCTTTAAAGGCCAGACCCATCGCTGAACTTGGACTAGAGGGTCAGCAGCAACAACAACAACAAAAGATGATAACCAAGAGTGGTATAACATGTAGGGGTCTATTGGAAAATCTCTGGCTCGAGGGGCATTTTGTTAGTGAAAAGTCTCTTGGTGAAGTACATGAAGAGCTATCAAGGAGGGGCTACAATTATGATAGGACTGCAGTTTCGCATTCACTTACAGATATGGTGCGAGAAAACATCTTGACAAGAATTGGGACAATGCGGAATTACCGCTATATTCAGAAAAGGCCACCAAATGACACTACTGCACCGGCCTGATCTTCTTGGCTATCGTAGAATTGAGCCAGTGAATGCCTGCTGTAGTTATCCTGTATTTGCTTGGCTCTTTTTCATCACGTGCAACATGACCGGCCTTGACCAATTCTGATATTCTGGAGCTTATGGACTTTGGATTGAGTGCCGTAGCAGCATGAATGTCTGACACCTGCATAGAGTTGTCTTGTATCTTGCCAAGGTCTTTTGCAATTCTAGCGGCTACAAGTTGGAGAGCTACTATGTCTTTATCAGACAACCTTACATCAGCATTTAAAATTACACGAGGACCCTCTGGTGTAATCTTGATGACAGGGGAATATGTTTCGATTAGCTCCTGCGCTGCGTAGTTTAGTAGAATCTTTCTTGCAAGATCCATTGAAGGTATCTGCTTATGCAGAAAGTTCATTACAGAAGTCGTGACGGTCTCTGCAGAGCCGCTGAACTCAACTCTGACATCGCCGATCGTTACAATGACATTAACATCATTCTCAGCTTGGCTCACTAGCTTTTCGCTTGTAACACAAATAACGGGCTATATATTGAATTCGTTAGATTTCTCTGACTTGAACTCTTTGTTCTCTCTTCTTCTATATAGTAAATATGTTACTCCCAGCAATCCTCCTGATAATGCAATAGTTGACACTGTAGCGCTGATGTCACTCTCAAGCACCGTGCAAGAAAACTCACCGGCAGAGCAGCCAGCAGAAAAGAAGATGCCATTCCAAGCAGAATGTGTAATCACTGAGAACCACCCCTTGCCACTAATCCATGTTCTTAAGCTAAAAAATAGGGATGGGAGTACAAAGACTAGGTTGCCAAACGCAAGGCTGTTCACGGAAAGCGTATCTGTGTTAAAAAGATGTATCCCGACCCAGATAAGTCCGGTCGCCAGGACAAAGTACGCGTTTCCCAAAATGTAGAACGGGATGCCAAAAAATATTGTCTCTTCTAATGGTCCTGCGGCAAGTACTAACAATAGTGACCTTGGGATACTCGGCTGTTCATAGTCAGGAAGAACCTGTTCAATCAAAGGAGTGACTGCAAGAAGCAAAAGAATGCCTATGCCATGATAAAATATCAACATCTTTGTGAGGTAGCCCACTGAAGTGCGTCTATACTTGGACAGCCATGACCTTGGATGAAAGTCAGCCTTTTCTTCAACAAATCTCCCCGCCAACGGGCATAACATGACTGCTACATTAAAAGAAGTTTCTGCTGACTAGCTACATCCAATCTTCCCATGCTGATGAATAGCGTTGGATTAGCCTGCGTGCAGGTGACGACAGGCTAAGCGATTTCTGCACTTGGGCAAGACAATCAACGAATAGCTTAAGGGGGCTTGGCACATGCTCCAAAGCCATCATGTCCTTATCACAGAGTGTGGCAATCCTCTCAACACCTCTCAGATATATCTCTGAAACCAAATCTAGTATGCTCCTGATCTCCTCTCTTGAGACTGAGTCGTCCACAAGCTGCTTTTCTATGCTTGCAGAATTGATAGAAAGGGATTCAATGTAAATTTCCCTAGTAGACTTGGGTTTGTACATTTTATTACTTACTTGTTGACCATCTTGCTCATCTTATCTTTCAGCATCGCATTTACCTTTTGACCGTTGGCTTTGCCCCTATATTCTGCCATTGCCCTTCCCATGAGTGTACTCAACGCGTTCATACCTTTTTCCTTGATTATTGCCATGTTGTTGCTTATTACTCTGTCAAGTCCTTTGCTCAGTTCCTCGTCGCTTATTGAAGACACGCCTACCGCCCGAATGACTTCATTTATGTTTACTCGTTCATTGACAATGGCCACGATGTTCCGCCTGCCGCAGTTGTCACATTTGTATCGTCGAACTTGACCTGTAGCATTTGCAAGCTCAGGCCGCATTTTCCCAATTTTGCAGTTGTCGCATTTTGGTAGATTATCTGCCTTTATCAGTGCTTCAAATAGCATGATTACTGCTTCTTTTTGTGTAGAACCCTTGTCAACCTCTTTAAAGACATCTTTTATATCATTATTTGTCAAGACAGAAATATCCAATCCTTGCCTTTGCAAGCTGGTGAGATCTTCTGTCAACTTGGATGCGATAAATGTCGGCTCTATCTTGGTCTCACTTGCAATTTCCTCAAACAGGTTGAAGTAGTCGGAGTCAAATATCTGAGTTGCCATCTTTATATTGAGATTATATTTCTTAGCAAGTGAATCCACAATTTCATCCCAATGTAGTGGCACTTTGTCTGCAAGCGGCTCAAGTATTGATTTAGTGATCGCAATGGGGAGTATATCTGTCTCAGGGTACATCCTTGCTAAACCCGGCCTTGGCCTTAAAAACACTGTCTTGCCGTCAGGGGTTGCTGCGCGGGTTTCAGCAGGAACGCCATTAATTGCAGCTTTTAGCCGCTGAATTATTGCCTCAGAAGCGAACTTGATTTTGTCCTTTGGACCTCCTAAGATAACGAAAGCATCATTGTCATTCATTTGCAGCGTTCGCTTGACTGCTGCCACATCCTGCTCTGTTATTCCATAATTTGGGAGTTCATCTGAATGGAAGACGCCATCGATGTCATAAAACTTAACTAGCTTGCCTAGCTCTCTACCAAGTCTGATGTCAGCATAGGGTTCAAAGCCGATCATGCCTGCAAACCCTGGCACCTTTATCGCTATGATCCGTCCTCCGTCTTCAATAATCTTTTTAATAATTCTTGAAGGCGCCCTGTTTCTGCCAAGAATGTTAGAGATATCTTCAATTCTGTCGCCTACTTTTTGGAAATCGATATTCTTTTCTTTCAATTTCTGTGCGATTACTATTAAGCCGTATTGTCTTTGCATCTCATACTCGATTACCTTTACCAACTGGTCGAGCTGCTGAACTCCCTTGACCTCCACTACCGCACCATTTCGTATTGAGATGTTAATGTCCTGCCTGATGCTGCCAAGTCCTCGTGCAACCCGTTTGCTTGCACGAAGGAGCCTGCCTAGCGTAAGGGCAACCTCCATAATTTCGCTAGGTCTGCCTGTTACTGGCTCCAATGCAATTTCCACAAGTGGCACGCCCAACCTGTCAAGGCCAAACCTGCGCACTCCCTTTTCATCCCCTATTAATTTAGCTGCATCTTCTTCAAGACAGATGCTTTGAACTCCGACTCGCTTGTCTGCAATATCCAGATAGCCTCCAGTTGCGACAAGCATTGTGCGCTGAAAACCAGTGGTATTTGACCCGTCTATTACTATTTTGCGCATGACATGGATCTCATCCATGATCTTAGAACGAAGTTTACTTGAAAATATCAGCGTAGTTTCAAGTGCTTCTGGCCCAACCTCGTGTGGAGGTTCCTCGTCCGCCTCTACAAGGCAGCTAGAACCAGGGGGTGCATGATATTCAACGGTATGCATTTTGGAAAACTCAAATACAGCTGCGGGGTCATATGCCCCAAGCTCACTCTGTGTTGGCCGCAGCTTGCGTACGAACACAAATGAACTATCATATTCTTTTGTTTCTTTGCAACTGCAGCTGCAGAACAGCTTTCTTTTTGTGGCTAGCTGCTGATGTATCTCAAATCCGACCTTCAAGTCCAAATGTTCGTGATGTAGAGGAGAGGCCACGGGATAGAAGTTTCCTTAACACACGTATTAAGCCTTGCCAGTCATGTTCGGTCATCACCTTGTGAAAACACTCTGGTTGCATTCCATTCAGGATGGAATGGTTGCTTTGTTGATATACTCTATCTTATCGTGATATCGGGATAATATCTGAAATTTCCATTGCAAGGTTTTCTTGCATTATTTTTTTGGCATCTTCTGCATCTTCACTATTTGCCAGCGCCCACATTGCTTTGACCGTAGCAGTCTCAGAAATCATATCAGATAGAGGTATCACGCCGATATCGAGTAAGTCTCTGCCAGTATCATAGACCGTCATCCTCACACGCCCCCAAACACATTGTGATGTCATGCATACAATGAGACCTGCGTCAACAGCCTTTTTAAGAGCGGGAAAGCACTGCTTGCCTACATGGCCCAGTCCTGTTCCTTCAAAAACTATGGCCCTGTACCTTACATTAATCGCATGCTCAATGAGTATAGGATCGAAGCCAGGATAGTATTTCAGCAATATGACCCTGTCCTCAAATCTTGTCTTTACTTCAAAAGGTTTATCGCTGAATATTTCTAACAGCCCCTTTTGGCCTTTCTCCTGAATTTCTATTTCGTTGTTCTTGACAAGCGCTACAGGGCTCATATCAATTGATTCAAAAGCATCTCTCCTGCTTGTGTGATTCTTCCTTACTCTTGTCCCCACATGGCATGCAATGATGTCGTCTGAAGTGCCAGCATGCATGGCAACAAATACACCGGCATATTTTGACTCTGCTGCAAATATAGCCGCACCAAGCAAATTCGAGGCAGCGTCAGATGACGGCCTATCAGATGAGCGCTGCGCACCGACAAGCACCACTGGAACCGGCAAGTTCTGGAGTGCAAAGCTTAGAGCAGCTGCAGTATAATGCATAGTATCAGTTCCATGGGTTATCACAATGCCTCTGTATTTGTCTGTCTTGATTTTTTCTGCGACTTTTTCTGCTATCACTGTCCAGTGTTCCGGTTTAAGGTTCTCGCTGTACTCGCTCATCAACACTTCAGGGTCAATTAATGCATGATTCGCAAGCTCTGGTACTGATGCATACAATTCCTCGGCAGAAAGGGCTGAATGCACGCCGCCAGTGCGATAATCTATCTTGCTTGCTATTGTCCCACCAGTGCTTATCAAGGCAATCTTTGGCAAATTTTGGTTAGTAGAAGCTCCCGAGGTCATGACAGAGGCGGCAGCTTCTTTGCCTTTGTCTGACAATTTTGTTATAGATTTTATTTTTTCGGTATGTATTCCAGTATTATATCCGCTTCTTAATTTGATGACAATATACTCATCGCTAACAGATTCATAGCGCGGCATCAATAGGCCAGTTATCGCGCCATCCTCGGTAGTAATCTTGATGCTATCGCCAACCGAAATGTTGTACTTTGATAGAAGCTTGGGACGCGTTTCTTCCATATATCCCCCACTATCGTCGTGCTTTGTCAATGCTAACGAAGTCAATTGCTAAATATATTAACAAATCTTTTTTCTAGCTAAGAAAGAGTGTCCTAGCTCCATCTACTATGAATTGGACAGCTATAGCTGCAATTAGCACCGCAAAAACCCTAGTAACGATGATCGAGCCTCTCCTTCCAATTAATCTGTAAATCCTATCGGTGTACCTCAATACAATATATGTTACACCTATCACTATCATGATCGATAAAGCAGTTACGATTAGACCTGCAGTCTGAAATGAGATTATGACTGATGTTATAGCGCCCGGCCCTGCAAGCAGGGGAAACGCCAAGGGGACAACACCTGATTCACCCTGCGTCCCTGCACCTGCAAATCTCCACTCCCCATGCGTAAGAAGCTCAATTGATACAATAAAAAGCAGGATGCCACCAGCAACCATAAAGCTGGAGATAGTGATGCTAAAGATGGATAATATCTGCGTGCCAGCCACAGCAAATACAAAGAGCAAACCCGCTGCAGTTATGATCGCAGTCTTGGTGACAGATGCCCTTTCTGTCCTTTCCATCTTTTGTGTGAGTGCAATAAACACGGGCACATTTCCTACTGGATCGATGACTACAAAGAGTGCAATTGTTGATCTGATTAGATCCGTAAGAAAAGTAGAAGAGAAGTGGTCCACTTTGGTATTGACTTAGACGTATTAGGTATTAACTGTGTTCAGTTATCGCGATGTTTCTTGATTCTAGTATCTTTAGAATCGCCTTTTCGATGTCTTGCTCAGTAATGTATCCAAAATCCCATGCGTCGATAAAATTCAGAAAGTCGCTTTCCAGCATCTTTGCTGTATCCTGAAATTCTGCCATCCTATCCAACGTATCTGGCGACCTGTAGCCTTTGGCAACCATGATAGGACAGCGATGGTCTTTCTCAATTGGAATATACCAGGCATTTTTGGCAAACCTGTAATGACCGTCAGATATCATGGTATACATGCGCATTAGCTCTTCATTCGTTAACTTTTGCAGGTCAATATACCACGATTCATTAACAAAGCTTGAAGCTGGCCGTCCTCCATCCTTGCCACCATTCTTATTGCCAAACAACATCGATTACATTTTATGGTCAGTCAGCTAGAAATATATTATTTTCTACTTATGTTGTATGACCTGGCAGATCTCTTCGAGAAAGCGCCTTGACCCTTTCAACACCATTTATTTCCTTTATTACTTTTGAGACAGGCATTGGAACAAGATCTTCCCAAATTTCTTCCGCAACCATTCTTCTTCTAATTTCGGTAGCCCTCATCTCATCGCGCCTATAAAGAGGCGCTTCAATTGCCTTGACGCCTTGCTCGCGAAACAGCATGAGTGTAAATAGATCATTTGCAAAGACAACATCGTATCTTGGTACAAGCATATCCACTTGGTGGGTCCAAAGTGAGTGCACATCAGTATCTGGAATAGGGATTATCAGTATCCGCCGGACATCTGTTTCGCTATCAATATCGAGGGATTCTTTTATCATCCTGATCCTCTCACCCGCTGTGAAAGGATTTCTAGGTTCATGACTCTTCTGTGCACTTCCAACTATTATCACGAGATGTTCGACCTTCTCCAACGCAAATTTAACAGTGGCAAGGTGCCCTTATGGAAAGGCTGGAATCTGCCAATGAAAAGACCATTAGTCAACAGCGATATGCTGGGATCGACGCTATTTTAAAGATATTTTAGGCGATATGACCAGTTCAAATTGTTAAAGTAACACCTTCGCCTTAATGTTCCACAGAATCAGCTAAACCTATTTTCGATTGATCGTCCTTAGCTTTTCTCTGAGTGTTTGTGAACAAAAAGAGAGAAATCTATTCATGTATAGCAATGAACTCTGACTGTCTACATTTAGATCATTCAAAGACGATCACAACTACGCTACAATTAAGATACTATACAGTCAACATGTTCCTCTAAAAAATTTAGATAGTTAAAATGAATCTATGCTTTCTGCTATTTTCTTGCTCTGATTATCTTTTTTATGTTGTAGCCCCTGTGGTCACAGCATCAGATCCCGTAGCACTGGTGGATGTTGTTGCTTTCTTGCTTACTCGCCTTCTTTTAGTTGCCGCTGATGCGCGACCCCCTTTTTTTCCTCCTTTTCTTCCAGCTGCTGCTTTTTTGGACCTTGTTTTTGCTGGACTCTTTGATTTTGCTCTTGCCATATCGTGTTATTGTTTTTAAGTTAGCACTACCTTATTAGATCATATGGTGAAATCTACTTAATTGTCCATTTATTTATTAATCAGATAAAATAGTTATATTATATTATAACCCTATTCTTTTAGTTAAAATTCGAAGTGTTATCCAGATGCTTGCCATTTGTAGGCGTAAATTAGTACTATATGATACCGTTCTAAAACGTCTTAAGGCTTTGCCTGCTTGAAAGTTGACTGATTTAGTTATTGATTTGAGCATACAACATTGAGTGCAAAAGGAAAATTGGGAAAGAATGTTCCAAATCCTGTTGTTCAGTCTTCTGATGTGCAATAATATCAAAAGCTTTTGGCTGTATTGCTCTTCTTATGAAGCATTAATAGATTGAATCTCTGTCTTTTTTTGTGCACCATTTTCTTGGGCCGACCCATATTCTCTCGTGTGTTGCAGAATCCCTTGTATGGAAAAAAATTATAGTCTATAGTCTTTTTTGCCTCTCAGTTCCTCTTCTCTGTCTGGTAACTTTATTGATTTAGGGCAGGGTCCCGGCTATTCTTTCTGCTAATATTTGCCCAAAGCTGGGGGTACCCGTGTCGTCGACCGTTGCTTCATCTTCTTCTTCAGTATCATCAGCGCCGTTCGTATCACCATTATCTGTAGTAGCGACCGTTGCTTCATCTTCTTCATCTTCTTCTTCTTCTTCGTCAGCATCAATTGGTAGACTTTCAGGAACTATTCTGAATATTGAGCCATCATCATCTTGAAATGTTAGTATGTAGAGATATCCATCAGGTCCAACTTTAACATCTGCAATTCCTCCAAATCCTGTTCCAAATAATATGTCATCTACTTCGTCTCCTGGATCTAGCGCTCTATCTGCCAAGCCTCCTCCTAGTATAAGCTGCGTTCTATTTTCATTTAAGTCAAAATGGTATAGATTTCCATTATTATAATCGCCTACAAACAAATCATTTTGATATGTCGCACCCAGTGCACTTGAATTAAGGAAGTCTAGGCCCATTGGAGCAACAGTTTGTTGCCATGTGAATTCTGGATCGCTATACCTGCCCCTATCATCAAAATGTACCAAGTCTTCTTCTATATCTACATCGCCTGCACGCTCAGCCAATCCTGACAAGTCTCTCCAGCCGCTGTTAAAACCTGGCTCAACAAGGTTGAGCTCATCATAATTACTTGGACCATTTTCTGTATCCCATAGGTTGCCAGTTATAGGGTCAAATTCCAAGCCGAAACTTTGCCTCATGCCATATCCATAATATAGGTTTAGAGGAATTTCATCACTAATGATGCCCTGGATGTTTGCTACTTGGCCATCCTGTGGTATTCTGATTACTCCACTAGTGCCATCCGGCGGTGGACCATCTTCAAAGTTTTGAGCCTGTGTTTCGTGGTGATCTACAGTACCGATGACCACATAGACATTGTTGTCTGGACCGATGGCAACTGGCCCTCCGTGATAGCGAGGACCAGGTGTAGCTGGAAGGTCTAGCAGCAATGTCTCATTCGTTAATTGTAATCCTTCAATCCCCTGAGTTATGCTGTATCTGTAAAGACGAGTGCCTGAGGGTTCGATGCCATCGCTCCAATCGTCTCCATCTTCACCTCCACCAGATTCCGTGAAGAATAGAAAGACATATCGTTGATTGTTAGTACCTGTGCCATTCGCATTAGAAATGTCAATTCCTAACAAACCTCTTTCGTCATTATTTGCCACTTCAACATCAATTACGGACTCCTCCTCCAATTCGCCGTCAACAACCCTCTGCACTTGGCCGGAATCTTTTTCAGTGACCAAGATGTCATTAACGCCTAAAAAGGCCATCGATGTAGGAAGTTCTAGACCTTCATAGACTGTTTCAATTCTGAGATTAGGGTCATCTACCTCAGGTGACGGAGGAGGTCGATTATGTAAAATATGTTCGCTTAGTTCCTGTGCTGCGGCACCTCTCAGAAGTGTTGGTTGGTCAATAAAATTAGTAAGGGCTGGAGGGGATATCAATAACAGGCCCGAGATCAATAATGTAAGAGAGAATGTAATACTTTTTGGTAGATACATTATTCCCAATAGAGCAGTCCCTGTATACCAACTTATTAACCCTTAGGATTTCCCTCTCTGGTAAAATTAACCTAATATGCACTATGAAAATTAACTACTAATCTAAAGATGCATCGCTATTCCACGCTTGCGTGTAAAGTTTAGAAGATTTATTGTCTGAATCGTTAAAGTGTGATTATTATTGTTCCGATGTCGCCCTATCTGCTAATTTCTTGTGGTTACTTTTATTGATAAGGGAAGGATATGAGGTAGCAATTTCACAAGTCGATTTTCATGGCATTAAATTACTAAAGATTATCTTCTAGCGACTAGTATTATATATCTGAAATTGAAATATCTTAGCCTGGGTCCAGAAGTCGGTTATAAGTTACACAATTCAATGATGTCTGTTTTCTCCAAATAATCACTCATTGATGGCTGTCTAATCGCATGGCCTTACTTAAGGCTAAAGTTCACTGAAGGTGAACCAAACAAATTTTAATATATGCCTATATCATGCTCTACCCTCGGTAGAATATTAGTTGTCCGTAGATATGGCAGTGAAAGTTCTCGATGAGAGTCTTGGAAAAGTTGTTCTTATCAAGCTTAAGGGCGGCAAAGTCATCAGGGGAAACCTTCACGGTTTCGATCAGCATATGAACCTGTTGCTTGAAGATTCAGTAGAAATTCTGGAAGAAGGCAAGTCTAATGAGCTGGGCACTATCGTTGTCAGAGGAGACAATGTAGTCATTATCTCACCACCTCCAAAATAGCCTAATCAGGAGAGGCTGAGTGGAAAATGACAAAAGGCACTACATCGATGGGCAAGTTCACCCGTAAAAAAACCCATATACGATGCAGAAGGTGTGGCCACAATTCATACCATAAGCGAGGTAAGAGGTGCGCAAAGTGTGGCTATCCAGACCCAAGAATTCGCAAATACGAATGGATTAAGCGACAGGTCATCTGATATATATATGAAAAAGCTTTTCTTTTAGAAAGTCTTGGCAAACCTCATAGAATGTCCGCAGAAATTATCCTCATAGCCGGCTCATCCTTCGCAGGCGTAATATCAGCTGTATTTTTAGATAAGCTCTTTAGGATCAGATTTAACAGTAAAAAGCATAGCCGGTCGCCATCATCTCGTGCCTCCATACGGGCCGAACTTGTATCTTTTCTATTCGAAAAGAACCTCACATCTGAAACGATTACTCATGTATACGAAGCAGCTCAAGAGGGGCGCATCGATAGATTAGAGCGTGACAAACTGTTGCTAAAATATAAACAACAGCTTGATTCACTCAACGAAAAGATTGCATACCTTCAACCTTTGGCAGACTTTTCGGATCTTAAGGAACTACGCAGTAGCCTTGTTTCGTTTGTTGAGAACCGGATTTCTGCCCTTGACAAAAAATTGTTAGATCTTTCTAAATCCCACCCTCCTTCTTCTTCTTCTCCTTCCCAAGATGATATTGACTCAAAAGTGAACAAGATATTTGCAGAAAGCTCAAAGGTGGAATCTGTTACTCCTATGGGGCCAAAAATGTTTAAAACTGACGAACAAAGTATTGAGCAGTTACATAAGGAGATAGTTCAAGCACTAAGACACCTTGAACAGGTTGAGATAGACAAGGACTAATGGGTTCATATTTAAATCCTTTAATAAGGCTTGAAATACGCAGCGTTGCAGCATTTCTTCATTATTCTTCTTCTTATATCTTATTTGTCGATTTTAATAAATCTCTAAACTGTATGATGTGAGTTTATGCCTTATCATATATAGAAAAGCAAATAGTATGGAAAATTCCCGCTTATTCAATTGGTAGCACGCATAATCGATGGCAAGGTCGTGTCGGCAGACGTAAAATCTAGAGTTATGGAAGCGGTTCGAGAATTAAAGGCGGTTGGCGTTCAGCCGTGCCTTGCGACTGTGCTGGTCGGAGATGATCCTGCATCTGCAACCTACGTTGAAAGTAAGCATAAAGATGCAAAAGAGGTAGGTATCATTACAAGGGATCATAGACTTGCAGCTACTTTTAAGCAGAATGAGCTGCGCGAGTTAGTACAACTCCTAAATAATGATCCTGCGGTCCATGGTATTTTGGTACAACTACCCCTGCCGTCTCATATCCATGAATTCGATATCCTCACTTCACTAAATCCACTAAAGGATGTGGACGGCTTGACACCGTACAACATTGGCATGCTGCAGAGTGGTATTGCAGCGCTTAAGCCCTGTACACCTTCTGGTATAATGGAGCTTCTCGATTATTATAAAATAGATGTATCTGGGATGGATGTAGTAATTGTAAATCGCAGTAATTTGGTGGGGAAACCGCTTTTAACCTTGATGTTGGAACGAGATGCCACAGTGACAATCTGCCATTCAAAGACAAAAGACCTGAACGAAAAGCTACGCAATGCAGATCTGGTTGTTACTGCAGTGGGTAATCGTCAGCGGTTTACCCTTACTGCAAACATGGTAAAGGAAGATGTGGTCATTATTGATGTTGGGATAGCTCGGCTTAATGGTAGGTTGACCGGGGACCTTGATTTTGACTCTGCAAAACAAAAAGCATCCTGGATAACGCCGGTACCTGGTGGAGTAGGTCTTATGACCCGAGCGATGCTTTTGAAAAATACCGTGACTGCTGCTTCTATTATAACACGAGAGAGATGAGTATGTAACTGCTGCGAGGAAAAAAAGAAATCCGACAAGAGATGCTTAAGATGCGCAACAAGCTAAATTCCCAAGACGTTACAAAAAGGAGCAAAACCATACAAGAGTTTGTAATTAACACTGAGGAGTTTCAGCGGGCCGAGGTCGTTGGAGCATATTTTGCAATTGGTTCTGAGGTAATGACAGAGTTGATAATTGGGCGTGCAAAAATGTTGGGCAAAAAGATCGCACTGCCACGAGTCGAAGAAGACAAGATCGCATTTTATGAACTGCAGTTGACAAATACCTTAGTCAAGGGTAGGTTCGGTATCATGGAACCTCCACCATATGAGCCTATGAATAAGATCGATATGTTGGTCGTTCCTGGTATTGCTTTTGACAAGAAGGGCAACCGTGTTGGATATGGTAAGGGATTTTATGACAGGTTGCTAGCTAACAAACGAACAAGATTTTCTATTGGGCTTGCATATTCATTTCAATTAGTTGAGAATCTGCCATATGACCTGCATGATAAAAGACTAGATGCAATTGCTAGTGAGGATGGCATTCATTATGTCTAGTGACGTATTGCCTTTCTTGCAATATCTCTTCTATAATATTGCTCATCTTTTCCCCACCGTATTTTTCCGACAGCAGAGTAGGCGTTGTCTATTGCAGTGGTTGCATCTTCTCCAAATGCAGTTACACCTAATACTCGCCCACCATTAGTCACAATCCTGCCCTGCGAATCCCTAGCTGTACCTGCATGGAAAACCATGACTTGCGGCCCAAAGTCAGAGTTAAGACCCTCTATGACTTTGCCTTTTTCATAACTGCCCGGGTACCCTCTTGCAGCCATTACCACACACACAGCGGTCTGGTCTCTCCATTCTATCTGGGGCATTGACTCAAGTCTCCCATCCACTGCTGCATCAATGTATTCATAAAGGTCAGATTTCATCCTCATCATTATTGGCTGGCACTCTGGATCGCCCATTCTTGCGTTGAATTCAAGCACATAAGGCTTTCTTGTTGTTTCATCAAGCATTATGCCTGCATAGAGGAAGCCCTTGAACAGAGTGCCACGATTCTCTATTGCAATCACTACTGGTTCCATTACGTCTTTTACTATTTCTTCATGAAGGTCGCTATCAATTACTGGCGCTGGAGAATACGCTCCCATGCCGCCAGTGTTGGGACCTTTATCGTCATCAAATATACGCTTGTGATCTTGGCTTGGCACCAGAGGCGTTACTGTTTTGCCATCGCAAAGCGCAATGATTGATACCTCTTCGCCAGAAAGGCGCTCTTCAATGACTACTTTAGTGCCGGCAGCTCCAAACTCATTTTTGATGAGCATGTTCTCAATAGCTGCAATAGCTTGATCGGTACTATCACACACAACTACACCTTTGCCTGCTGCAAGACCATTTGCCTTGATTACTAAGGGTTCGCTCTGCTTAATGACATAATCTTTGGCCTTTTCCGGGTCAGTGAATATTTCAAATTTAGGAGTTCTGATGCCTATATCGCGCATGAACTCTTTCGCAAAAGCCTTGCTTGTTTCGAGCCTAGCTGGCTCTTTCCTGGGCCCGAAAATACGCAGACCTTCTTTTTCAAAGGCATCAACAATTCCGAGTGACAGCGGCTCTTCAGGGCCGACAATCGTCAGCAGGTTACTCTGACGCTTTGCAAATGATAACAATTTATCGATATCATTATGCTTGATATCTATGTTTTCAGATGTACCTCCATTGCCTGGAGCAAAATAGATCTTTCCCACATGCTTGCTCTGTGAAATCTTCCAACCGATAGCGTGCTCTCTGCTACCAAAACCAACAATGAGAACATTATCAGAGGAGGTCACAACGATGCCAAAAGATATTCGGCTAATAAACTGTTTGATTATGATTCTCTTACTTTTTTCGTTTCCCCTTTTAAGCGATATGCGTGTCTACTGTGCATGGGCCCAGACCAGGCTGCATCTGATAGAGGGCGCGCTCGAAGAGGACTTGCGTCTGCCAACGAAGAGACGAGACAAAGAGTAGCACGTAAGGGAGGCATCGCACCACACCAAAAAAGGGGCCTTGCTGCGGCAAACTCGGAAACCAGACTAAGGGTCGCCAAGGCAGGTGGAGAAGCGCGAGCAAATGATAGAGAAGGTCTAAGCGAGGCTGGAAGACGGGGGGGCGAGGTCGTTAAGGAGCGTTATGGTGCAGAATTTTACCGAGAAATAGGAGAAAAGGGTGGCGGGGCTGTCAAGGAGCGTTATGGTGCAGAATTTTACAGTGAGATAGGCAAGCGGGGTGGCGAGACTGTCAAACAGGAGCGCGGAGCAGAGTACTACAGTACCATTGGAAGAAAGGGTGGCGAAGCAAGAACCACCTTAGAAAAGCCCGAAGTGCATCCGAATCAGCAAGAACCGTCTGATACCACGCAGCCAACTGCTACTAGTACCCAAGTATCAAGTACGGCTTAGGACGGTTATGTTATCATCTATGATTGCCTTCAATAAGCCCATATATTCACTGTCATCGAACTCTATGGTTGTGAATGCTCTTTGTTCTATAGCCTTTATGACGCTCTTTAGATGATAGCAATCTTGTCCTCGTGATAATGTATTAAAATAGAAGTCATTGCATGAGCAAAAGCGAAGTTCTGGATCTGTCCAGTATTCATTGTCTCTCCCTATAACAATCCATAACTTTTTACCACTTGGCAGAAACAACATCTGCTTGACACTACCTGAGCTTACTATGAATTCCACTTTAGACTGCACGGCTAACTTATTTGCCCGATCAGCGTATAAAAAGTGTGAAGAAGTATGAAGATAAGACCAATTCACCCACACGCTGCAATTTTGCTAGAAGATGAAGGCAGAAAATACATTACAGTATCTGACTTGCATATCGGGCTTGAAGCAGAACTGTCGGCAAAGGGGATAACAGTCAGTTCAACCCTTGTCTCTGACATGATTGCTGAACTGTCAGATCTTGTCCAGTCAGAGCACGCAGACAGTATCATACTGCTCGGTGACATCAAGCACTCGGTAGGTGCAATAAGCAAGCAAGAGTGGGATACTGTGCCCATTTTCTTAAAGCAGCTCTCGACCAAGGCAGATGTATACCTTGTGCCTGGCAATCATGATGGCAATATTAGACATCTAATTCCAATGAATGTAAACATGATAACCAGCAAGGGGATGATGCTAGACGATACACTTTTGATGCATGGCCATAGTATGCCTTCTGATATTCGAGGACACGTCAAGCGAATAGTGATGGGGCATATACATCCAGTATTCTTAAAGAAAGGGAGTGTGATAAACGGCGAGCGTGTATGGCTATATTTTCAGGCAAGAAAGGAACATATTTTTGCCGAGAAGGGTATAGTTGACGTTGTAGTGGTGCCGACTTTTAACCCATATCTTTATGCTACTGGCGAAAAATCATATCGTAAGTCCATTTCACCTATAATCGCAAGAGCGATGCAAAGTGGTGTGATAAAGTGCATTGTTGCAACGCTTGACGGCTCAATTGTAGGAGACGCAGCAGTTCTTTCGCACATTTTATGAATGAATATTATTCCAATACTGGATTGGATCTGCTTAAAGCTTGAACTATTTTGACTCTTGATTGGAGCAAGATATGCCTATCTTTCTCTAAATGGAGACTGCTTATAGAGCAAAATATCCTAAACCCTATAACTATCGAACACTATAAAATAATGAAGTGAACGAGAGACCCGCGCTGGGTTTAGTCGTAGTAGCTGCTGCCGGATTTCTTGGAATAGTGTTTGACATCAATTCAGTTTTTGGATTTGCTGCAGAAAGCTTTCTTACTATAGAGAGATCTTCTATTGTAACGACAGATGATGATGGTGCCGACGGTGGTGGTGAACTCACAGCTGAATTGGATGTCGAAGGGGTGCAAATACCAACTAATGGAACCCACGGAGCATTCGGTTATGGAATGATTACAGACGATGGAGATGAAACTATCTTAGTTGCGCACACGCACGCCGGATTACTGGACAGCGAAGCTCAGAGATTCATTGAGGATCCAAATTGGCATAACCATTTTGTGAAGTTTGGTGATGTAGAGCATTGTGGGGAAGATCAAGGGATTGTAGACATCACATGGCAGTCTCCCGGAGAGGTAGGAATCGATGATAACATTGTAAGGATCAGCAATGTACCAACCGGCGAAATTGAAGGACAGCACAGCAGTATGACTGGCGAATCTCTTTCATTCACTCTGGGAGAAGCTGTATCTGATGTTATTTCGTTCAAATTAAACTCAGTCTTTGGAGATGATGGACTGGAAGCTGTATGTATAACTGATATAAGGTCCGCAGAAGAAGTAGTGAACCTAGATTAGAGTCGTTTGTTTTTGTAGGACTATAATAGTGGATATTATATAAAATGCTGCTGTGGCATATGCGGCAAAAAGCTAGTTCGCTGGAACAATCGGGAACCACTTGACATGCTGCCCCTGTATAATAGTTAATGCAAGTAAGTTGCATAAATTAAGGCATATCCGACTGATTTTGATTTACTGCTTTTACTGATTTTGCTTTTGATTTTGTTACAGATAGCAGTGATGATAATGGTGGTGACGCGCTAGCTGATTGCAAATTTGTAGCCGTTGCTGCGACTACAATATGTCTGTCATTCTTCCCGTTTAAAAAGCGGTTGATTATAAAGAGCCATGACTGTCTGACAATATGTTAGACAAGATTGAACCTAATTGTGAGATGAGTAAAAAGATTGATAAAATAATATAGCTTATGCCATGAGATTATGATCTAAGTTTTCTGGTACTGCTAGTTATTCCAACTTGGCGTAGTTTTTAAGCGGCACCACCGTAGGGGTATTATCACGGAGCCATTGGAGTGTCTTGATAAACGAACTTGCTGCTTCAAATGTTGTTAAAACGGGTATGCCCATTTCAACTGCTTTTCTTCTTATTTGGTACTCATCATATAACATGCCTACATACTTTTCGATCGTAGATGTGGCTGGAATGTTTATGATAAAGTTGATCTTACGTTCGTACAGTAGGTCCGCAATATTGGGCTTGCGATCCGGTTCACTTATCTTATAGACGAGTTGTATGTCCTTAAAATTATTATTTTCTATGAATTCTGCTGTATGCTCGGTAGCCATAATCCGATAGTTCATAGAGGTAATGAGCGATATTATGGGCAGCAATTTCTCCTTGTTCTTTTGTCCCCCCACGGTTATTAGTGCCGATCCTGAAAGTGGCAGAGAATAGCCGGCTGCCATGTATGCTTTGGATAATGCATCATAGAAACTATTGCCAAAGCATGCAACTTCGCCAGTTGACTGCATCTCTACTCCAAGCACAACATCTGAACCTTCAAGCTGCATAAATGAGAACTGAGGCACTTTGATTCCAAAACCTGTAACCTTGAGCCAACGGTCTCTGGCAGTGGGCGGAAGCCGTTTACCAATCATTGCTTTTGCAGCAAGGTTGATGATGTTATAGCCTACAAACTTGGATACAAAAGGCATCGAGCGAGATGCCCTAACATTTGCCTCTATTACAAGCACTTCTTCATCCTTAATGAGGTACTGGATATTAAAAGGGCCTTTGACTTTAAGGGCCTTTCCTATCTTGACGCTATAGTCTGTGATTGTGTCAATTGTCTTTCTGTCAAGCCTCCAAGGGGGTATACTCATCATTGCGTCGCCCGAATGGACACCAGCATTGTCAATGTGCTCGATAATAGAGCCAATGATAACTTCGTTGCTGTCTGACACTGCATCTACTTCGACTTCTGCAGCATCCTGGAGAAACTTACTGATAACGACTGGATGATCAGGGCTGATGTTTGTTGCGTCAGTTAAAAATCCCTCAAGCTGCTGCTCGCCCCATACTACCTTCATTGCTGCGCCTGAAAGTACATAGGATGGTCTGACAAGCACCGGATAACCAACAGTGTCCGCAAATTCCTCAGCTTCGGCAAGTGATGTGAATTTTCTCCATGCTGGCTGCTTTATCTTGAGTGAATCAAGCAGCTGTCCAAACTTGGCCCTGTCTTCGGCTTTATCAACATTTTCGCTGCTCGTGCCGACAATATTGATACCGCATTTTGCCAACTTGGGTGTTAGGTTGTTTGCAGTCTGACCTCCAACACATGTGACTACTCCTGTTGGCCTTTCTTTCTCACAGATGTCTAGCACACGTTCTAGTGTCAACTCTTCGAAGTAAAGCCTGTCGCAAATATCATAGTCAGTTGAGACAGTTTCCGGGTTGCAATTGATAACTGAAATTTCCTTGACACCATTTTCTTTGAGGGCCCAAACTGTGTTGACAGTTCCCCAGTCAAATTCGACGCTACTTCCGATCCTGTATGGGCCAGCGCCAAGCACTATCATCCTACTCTTGTTGCTGTCCTTTACTCTGATATCGTCAGTCTCACCTCCGTAGGTCAAATAGAGGTAGTTAGTCTTGGCTGGCCATTCAGCAGCCAGAGTGTCTATCTGCTTTACGACTGGCCTGATGTTAAATTTCTGTCGCAGATTACGAACTTGCATTTCTTCAAGATTGAGACAGCGGGCCAGCTGTTTGTCTGAAAATCCCATTTTTTTTGCCTTCTTTATGAGCTGCTCATCAAAGCTATTGGATTTACGTCCGATCTCATCTTCCATATCGACTATATTTTTTATCTTGAGCAAAAACCATGGATCGATTCCTGACAACTGATTGATGCGTGCGATAGTCAATCCTGCCTTTATGGACTCGACTAGTGCAAACATGATCTCGTCTGTTGGATGTATAAGCGCCTGCTCGATCCTCTCAACATCTTCTGCTTTGGACTGATGTGCCAGATTTGAATTTGAATTTGCGACAAGGCCGTCTTTGCCTATGTCGCACATCCTAATCGCCTTTTGCACCACTTCTTCAAAGGTTCTGCCAATAGCCATTACTTCGCCAACCGACTTCATTGTGGTACCAAGCTTACGCTTAACAAGTTCAAACTTCGAAAAATCCCATCGTGGCATTTTGAGTACAACATAATCAAGTGATGGCTCAAAGCATGCCGTCGTAACTTTAGTGATCTTGTTAATGAGTTCTGGCAATGAATACCCTAGGGCAATCTTGGACGCCATGTACGCAAGAGGGTAACCGGTTGCCTTACTTGCAAGGGCCGATGATCGAGATAGCCTTGCATTTATTTCGATAGCAGCAAACTGTTCTGATGTAGGGTCAAGGCAAAACTGGATGTTGCACTCTCCAACAATGTCGCAGTAGCTGGTTCCCCTGATGGCAGCTGAGCGCAGCATGTGATACTCATAGTTATTGAGCGTCTGAGATGGCGCGATGACTATGTTATCGCCAGTGTGAACACGCATTGCAAGTACATTTTCCATATTGCATACAATCACACTGTTCCCATTGTAATCACGCATAACTTCGTATTCAATTTGCTTCCAGTGCCCGACATAACGCTCTATCAAAACTTGATGTACCATGCTGAGGTTAAGACCCCTCTGCACAATTTCCTGTAGTTCATATTCATTGTGTGCAACACCTCCTCCCCTACCTCCCAACGTGTACGCTACTCTAATGATGACTGGGTAGCCAATGTCTTTGGCTGCCCTGAAGGCTTCTTGCAGTGAATTGACCGCAAAACTCTGTAACACTGGCACGTCGCTCTTTATCATAGCTTCCTTGAACCGTTGTCTGTCTTCAGTGATGTTGATACCCTTGATAGGGGTGCCAAGAACCCTTATGTTATATTTTTGTAAGATGCCCTGCTCATAAAGCGAGACCCCACAGTTTAGGGCAGTCTGACCTCCAAACCCCAACATTATTGAATCAGGCCGCTCTGCCTCGATAACCCTCTCAACGTAGCTTGTATTAATTGGAATAGGGTATACTTTATCCGCAAAACGAGTGTCGGTCTGAATCGTCGCAATGTTAGGATTTATTAGAATACTCTTTATTTCTTCCTCTGCGAGTGCCTTGAGGCATTGGGAACCGGAGTAGTCGAATTTGCGGCCAGTTCTTATTGCTGGCTTTCGCCCGCCTCTCCAATCTTGATTGCCCCGCTTCCGAGGACGAGAACTTTCTTTATTCTTTCATTTCTTGCCGATCTTTTTCACCCCCTATTTTTTTATTCGCTACAAATTTTTTCAATGATTTTGTTGTACTTTTCACAAGCTGCTGCTCTGCAGCTTCTATTGCGTCTGTTCTATCTCTAATGTCTGTGGCAATAATTTCCTTAAACCTGTCAAACACAAACATACAGTCATAGGGACCCGGTGATGCTTCAGGATGAAACTGGACTGCAATTATCGGTTTGTTCTTGTGCTCAAGCCCTTCAACAGTATTGTCGTCAGCATTTGAGAACCAAACTTTAAAGCCTGTATTGGAGAGGCTCTTTGGGTCAATCCCGTAGCCATGGTTCTGGCTAGTTACGTATACTTGGTTGTTATGCTTATTCAAGCATGGCTTATTCTGACCTCTGTGACCGAACCTCAACTTGTAAGTGTTTGCGCCACCCGCAAGCGCGAGGATCTGGTTGCCCAAACAGATGCCTAGAGTCGGAGTAGATGTGTTGATGAGCTTAGAAACAGTCTTGATTGTGCTAGTGCAGACCTTGGGGTCGCCTGGACCATTGCTTATCACCACCCCTCTTGGGTTATATGACATTATTTGCTCATACGTTGCATGCCAGGGCAGCTGGATAACCCTATATCCTGTCCGCATGATATTGCGTATGATACTATATTTCACGCCTGTGTCAAGCACCACGACGCAGTCCTTACTCTTGTCACCATATTCTTGAACCCGCTTTGTCGAAACCTCTGACATAAAGTTTAATCCCTCATACTTAGCATTTACAAGCATCTTTCTCAGGAGAGATTGATTAATAGCATTTTCAGACACAACAATTGCGCCCATCATAACGCCGTGCTCTCTTAGCTTTTTCGTCAGCTCCCTTGTGTCGATATTATAGATCCCTGGCACCTTTTCTTCATAAAGCCATTGATCGAGTGTCTTTATGCAGCTCCAGTGACTTGCAATGTCGGAAAGATCGTGAATAATCAGGCCTTTGACCTGGATTTTGTCTGATTCAAAGAATTTGGGCAGACCATGTTCGTCCTTTATGTCATAACTTGGGACGCCATAATTACCCACAAGCGGATATGTAAGACACAATATCTGGCCCCTGTAAGAAGGATCCGTCAGAGTTTCAGTATAACCGACCATACCCGTATTGAACACCACTTCACCGGCTATTGCCGATGGATAACCAAAGCCGATCCCATCAAAAACAGTGCCATCTTCTAGCATTAGCTTCGCAGCATATCCTGTGTAAGTCTGTTTAAGTGTAGGAATTTTTTGAACCCTTACCAACTGTCAAGATTAGCAAATTTAAATTTTGCTTTACACAGGATACAGTAATATTGTTGGCAATATCATGGTAATATATCGTTGCACAATGGCTGACCAACAACAACAACAGCGCTGTGTCATTTGTGGCTCGCGGTTTGCTGAGAGAAAATGCTACTTTTGTCAAAGCAGAATATGTACATCATGCACTGTTCCAACAGACATAACAGGCTATACTACTAAATGCATCAGCTGCGACAGGAAAAAAATAGTTAAGCTTGGATTCGCTACTCTTTTGAAGAGGAACTACTACCTAATAGGAATCATTGTGGCTTTCTGGCTATTCACTGTATTCCCTCTGCCTTTCATGCAGCTCGCTGGTATAGACGTCAATCCAAGTGCATTCCAGCCTGTCTTGATAGCGACTGCTGTCATGACTATTCCTTTCATATTCATGTTTATGGCGTGGCAAAAAAGAGCGCCTAGAGGCTCTTAATAGGAAGAAGCCTCTGGGGATATTTCTCTAAAAAACCCAAATGTTTGATATTTTAGTCGTCAGGGAGATAAGACTGCTGATAGCAGTAGGCTGTGCTATTACGTCAGCATTATACTAATGTATCCTCTCTGAGCAACATCTTATTGAATCGATTAAACTACTTGCTTGATTTCCAAACTCTGAAGTCCTCATTGTGATATCTATATTGCAGAGTTAGCCGTACTGAAGTTGTTGTTAGATAAGCATTGGATGAATATTGACAATATTGTAACTCCCAATTGCTGGTCTATCTGTTGGCGTCAGGGTAGTAGCGGCTATAAGGTTTGAATCGCGATTAGCTATACATCCCCTCTGCAACAAGCGCTGCAAATTCAGTAGTAGAAAGGTTGCCGCCTATATCCTTTGTCTTTTGATCCTGCTTGAGCATACTGACAATGGAATCTTCTATCCGTTTAGCTTCTGCCATTATGTTCTTGTCATCATATTTATCTGAGAGCCATTCGAGCATCATCTTGGCAGAAAGAAGGATAGATGATGGGTTGGCAACATTCTTTCCTGCAATGTCAAATGCAGCTCCATGCACTGGTTCAAAGAGCGCAAACTTGTCTCCAATGTTTGCAGCCGGTCCCATGCCAAGCCCCCCTACCACCTGAGCGGCTTCATCAGACAATATGTCCCCAAACAAGTTTGTGGTAACAATAACATCAAATTCCTCCGGATTGCGGATTAAGTTCATTGACGCAGCATCAACATACAATTCGTTATACTGTATCTTTGGATAGTTATTGGCAACTGACCTACACACAGCAGAAAATAACCCATCTCCTTTGCGTAGGACATTGGCCTTGTGTACTGCGACTACTCTATGCTTGTTGTTGCGTATCATCGCCATCTTAAAGGCATGTTCTGCAATCCTTCTGCTGGCGCGCTCTGATGTAACTCTCAGCGCTACAACTGTCTTTTCGTCTGTGTTGAACTCCCATCCAAGGTATACATCTTCTGTATTTTCTCTCACTGTTACAAGGTCGACGTTGTTTGAGAGGCTTGGAATGTTCGGATATGACTTGGCTGGCCTGATATTTGCATAAAGGTCAAACATCCTGCGAAGAACAATTATAACATCGGCTGCAGTCTCACCAACTGGCCCCTTCAGGCAGACTTGCGACTTCGTTATAATATCTAGTGCTGATTCTGGCAATGCTTTTCCAAACTTGGAAAGTGCACTATCGCCAGCTTCGACTTCTTGAATGTCAAATTTTGTATGAGAGTTGTCATTTATTGTTTCAAGGATCTTTTTTGCTGCTGCCGCTTGCTCCGGTCCAATGCCATCTCCTTTGATGAGGGAAATTCTATACCTTGCCAATTGAATATCATCTTGATGTTATACTATCTAACTTTTAGAGTAAATAACCTTCTTCAGCAGCACTTTGTTGATTGCATCCATCATTGCTTGCACAGATGCAACCACGATATCTTCGCCTGCCTTGCGTGCAGATACGACGTTCCCCTCCTTGTCCTCAACCTTCACCGTAACTTCTGCAAGCGCATCCGAGCCTCCTGTTATTGAGTCAAGCCTATATTCTCTTATCTTGACATTTGCCATCTCGCCAGATATCTTTTGTATTGCTTTTAGCGCTGCATCGACTGGGCCAACACCGATGTCTGATGCAATAAAATCCTTGCCGTTGGCGTTGAGCCTTACCACGGCGGTCGGTATAATGTTCATCCCAGTGACGATATGAAAGTCATAGAGCTTGAATTTTTCTTCAAATTTGTTGTTATCCATCACCCCGCCTGCTATTGATAACAATTCCGATGTAGTAATAGGCTTGCCATTGTCGGCAATATTCTTTTGCTTCTCCACTATAATGTGAAGCTGCTCGTCAGTAGGCTTGATACCGAATTCTTCAAGCATCGCCTTGATGCCATGTGCGCCAGCATGCTTGCCAGCTTGGAGCCATCTTTTCCTACCCACAAGCTCAGGGCTTATGGGCTCGTAGGTAAGTGGATTACTGATGATACCATGAGTGTGTATCCCTGACTCATGCCCAAAGGCGTTTTCACCAATTATTGCCTTGTTTGGCTGAACGATTATGCCCATTGTGTTTGAAACGAACTTGGAAGTTTCATAAAGCAACTGTGTCTTGATGTTATGCTTTTTGTCATACAAACATTGGAGCGCCATTACAAATTCTTCAAGCGACGCATTGCCAGCACGCTCACCGAGACCGTTTATGGTGACGTGCGCACATGCAGCGCCAGCGTTTATACCTGCTATCGAATTAGCAACTGCAAAGCCAAAATCATCATGACAGTGGACGCTTATTGGAAGCATTGTAGCCTCCTTGACCTCTTTCACAAGCTCCGCAGTATATTGTGGAGTTGCATATCCTACAGTATCAGGTATGTCTAGTCTATCTGCACCAGCATGTGCTACCTCCTTGAATATCTTTAGTAGGAACTGCCTGTCAGATCTCGTAGCATCCTCTGCTGAAAATTCTACCTGTAAGCCATGCCTTTTAGCATATTCTACTGCAGTGATTGCCTTCTCTAAGACCTGCTGACGCGTCATCTTTAACTTATACTGCATATGTATGTCTGAAGTTGCTATGAATGTGTGGATATACTTTAAGTCACATTTGATAGCACTATCAATGTCGATCTGATTTGCACGAGCAAGGCCAAAAATTTCGGCCTTCAATCCCTGTTTTACTATCGACTTAATTGCCTGCATCTCGCCATGGGAGACTATTGGAAACCCTGCCTCTATTGCATCGACTCCAAGTTCATCCAGCCGGGTCGCAATCTGGATCTTCTGATCTGGGGTTATTGTCACGCCAGGCGTTTGCTCGCCATCTCTGAGAGTAGTATCGAAGATCTTAACACTTTCGGCTTCTTTGTCTAATTCTTTAGACATCTTCAACTCTCTACACCACCTCTTGGAAGAGCTGAAACTCCAGTTCTTGACAACTGCGCAATTCCATAATGCTCGACTAGATTTTTAAATGCATCTATCTTATCTGGCGTGCCGGTTATCTCAACTGTTATTGTCTCTTTGTCGATATCTAAGATGTTACCTCGAAATATAGTAGAATAGTTGACTATCTCACTTCGTGTTGTTGGATCAACGGCCTTAATCTTGACAAGCGCAAGCTCACGATATACTGTCTTGTCCGTGTCAAGTACCTTTACTTCTATAACGTCTATGAGTTTGCGCAACTGCTTTACCAACTGATCAAGTGTCTTTTCATCACTGTTAGTGGTTATGGTCATTCTAGATAGGTCCTGTTGTTCAGTTGATCCCACTGTAATGCTTTCTATGTTAAAACTACGTGCCCTGAAGAGGTTAGTGACCCTGAATAGCACACCAGGTTTGTTCTCAACGAGGGCAGACACAATATACCATGATTCTTTCTGAATCGTAGTTGTAAACAATTTTCTATTACGCTCCCACAATCATATCCTTGAGACCGGTCCCAGGTGCTACAAATGGATAGACGTCTTCCTCAGGATCAATTGGGATGTCTATTACTGTCGCTACATCAGATTTGAGTGCTCCTTTGATAGCTTTTTCAAGCTCATGCATCGATTCGGCTCTTATGCCTTGAGCGCCATATGCGTCAGCTATCTTGACATAGTCGGGGCAGCGGTGTTGATGTACTCCACTGTAGCGTCTATTGTAAAATGTGCGCTGCCATTGGGCTACCATTCCAAGCATATAGTTGTTCATGAGGAATACTATTACGGGCAGCTTATCAAGAACCGACACTGCAAGTGAGTTTTCGGTCATGTTAAACGATCCGTCGCCAGCGATATCGACCACAGGAAAGTCCGGTCTGGCAGCTTTGGCTCCTATTGATGCCGGGAATCCAAAGCCCATCGTGCCAAGACCTGTAGAGCTGAAGAATGTACCTGGTGCTATCACATCAAAGTGCAGAGATGCCCACATCTGGCATTGGCCTACTTCTGTCGTGACTATCGCATTAGCTGGCAACAACTCGCGCAATTTCTTGAGCGATTTTTTCGCTGTTATCTCTCTTGGATAGTCCTTGAGAGTTTCAGCATAGTACTGTATGAGCTCTTTTCTGCGCTTTAGCCATGGACTATCTGAGTCTCTTTTTATCATCTTCTTTGAGAACATCTTAACAAGCGTGCGAAGTGAGGATTTTACGTCACCTACCAGCGCAACATCTACTGACTTGTTCTTTCCTATCTCCGCCGGGTCAATATCCATATGGATTATGCTCATACCCTTACCAAACTCATCAAATTTGCCAACAGATCTATCCGAAAATCTTGCACCTACTGCCACGATGCAGTCTGCCTCTAGAATTATCTTGTTAGCTTCTGCGTGGCCATGCATCCCAATCGGTCCCATGGCAAGCGGGTGGTTCTCAGGGAATGCACCCTTGCCTTTGAAGGTAGTCACAACCGGTATCTTCACAAGCTCTGCAAGCGCCTGAAGTTCTGAAAAAGCTCCTGAAAGAATTACACCACCACCTGCCATTATTATCGGCCGCTCAGCGTTGAATAAGAGCTCTACTGCCCTGGCCATCTCTGAGAGGTCTGCTTCTACGTTCGGATTATAGCCTCTAACTTTGATAAGATCTGGAAACTTCATGTCAGCTGTTGCCTGTTGTACATCCTTAGGAATATCAACAAGTACTGGGCCAGGTCTGCCGCTCTCT
>Ga0075418_10000987_pt1 | contig 31358 bp, 32 predicted proteins | sample SoiMetdeltSBSDD2_FD_81776 | JGI IMG/M metagenome (GOLD analysis project Ga0075418, IMG submission 81776) | Bulk soil microbial communities from a Populus tree surrounding site in Tennessee, USA - Soil MetaG P. deltoides SBSDD2 | ecosystem: Environmental > Terrestrial > Soil > Tree plantation... | reverse complement strand
TCATCGAGACGCGCATGGGCTCGGCAGGCGACGGCGACTCGCTCGACGCCGCTTTTACCGCAGCCGGGATGAATGGGGTCCCCGCTTTCGCGGGGACGACGGCCTGGCTCTCGCGGTCGCAACTGCGGTAGCTCGTACCGGCGGTCCACTGGCCGGTGCGCACGCAGGCGCCGGTGGCGGTGGTGACGGGGGCGCCGTCTTGCGCGGCGACGAGATAGCCCGCCGGCTCTTCGGCGGCGTGCGCCTGGGCGAGTGACAGGGCGGCGATGAGGGCGGCGGGGAACAACCTGGTGTGCATGGATAACTCCTGTTGATGGTTGGCTGGAGGCGACAGTGTCGTGCCGCACTATGGCCCGGGCGGGGCAATGCAGCGCCCAAATCGGGCGGGATGCTGCACTTAATATGGCCGCGTGTCGGGCGAACCCGCATCCATGGTCTGGATCCTCGGCCTGCTTCTGGCGGTGATCGCGCTCCTCGGGCTCGCGATCTGGTCGATCAAGCGCCACAAGGATCCGCACCTCAGCCTCGAGACCGCGCTCACGATCGACCGGCTCATTCCCTCGCTGTCCGGCATTTCGCTCGGCATGGCGATCGAAGGCAACGCCGTCGAGGTCGCCGAGAACGGCGCCTTCTTCGATCGTCTGCTGGAGGACATCGCGGGCGCGCGGCACACGGTGCACTTCGAGACCTTCCTGTGGAAGGACGGGGTGCTCGGCCGGCGCATGGCCGGAGCGTTCTCGGCCGCGGCGCGTGCCGGCATCACGGTGCGCCTGGTGCTCGATGCGAACGGCTGCAAGAAAATGGGCAAGGCCGTGCGCGAGCAGATGCGCGCCGCGGGCTGCAAGCTTGCCCTCTACCACCCGCGCAACCTGCGCAACCTCGGGGTGGTGCTGGAGCGCGACCACCGCAAGATCTGCGTCGTCGACGGCCGCATCGCCTGGGTCGGCGGCCACTGCATCGTCGACGACTGGCTGGGCGACGCGCGGCGATCGGGCGAGGTGCGCGACCTGTCGGTGCGCCTGCGCGGTCCGATCGTGCACGCGGTGCAGTCGGCATTCAGCGAGAACTGGGTCGAGGTCACCGGCGAGCTTTTCGTAGGCGACGAGGTATTCCCGCCCTCCGAGCGCGGGGGCGAAGTCGTGGCGCACCTCGCGAGCGTCAAGCCCGAGGGCTCGGCGCCCGCGGTCAAGATCCTGCACCACACGGTGATCTGCTGCGCCAAGAAGCGTATCTGGATCCAGAACCCCTACTTCATTCCTGAGCCGGATGCGATCGACGCCTTCGCGCAGGCGGTGAAGCGAGGCGTGGACGTGCGCATCATGGTGCCTTCGTCCGGCGCCTCGGACATGCGCATGGTGCAGCACGCCGCTCACCGCAACTTCCAACGGCTCCTCGACAGCGGCGTGCGGATCTTCGAGTACGGCAGGACGCTGCTGCACCAGAAGGTGATGGCGGTGGACGGGATATGGTGCGCGGTCGGTTCCAGCAATTTCGACGACCGCTCCTTCGAGACCAATGACGAGATCACGCTCGGCTTTCTCGACCCGAAGCTCGCGCGCAGGCTGGAGGAGATCTTCGAGGCCGACCGCAGCCACTGCGTCGAGCTGGAGGCGGCTCGCTGGAGCCGCCGAGGCATGCTGCACAAGCTGCAGGACAGCGCCTACTATCTTTTCAACGAGGTGCTTTGACCGTGCAAAACGCGTGCCGCAGCGCGCGTCGAACGACGGGCGCAGCCGGCGGTCAAAACCTTCTTTGCCGAGGAGACCGACATGAGGGTGAGCGAAGTCATGACGCCCGGCGTACGCGTGGTGAGCCCGGACCAGACCATCTCGGAGGCGGCGCGGCTGATGGCCGAAATCGACGCCGGCTCGCTGCCGGTAGGCGAGGACGACCGGCTGGTCGGCATGATCACCGACCGCGACATCGCGGTGCGGGCCGTGGCCGAGCAGAAGCCGCCGACGACCAAGGTGCGCGAGGTCATGAGCGAGGAAGTGCTCTACTGCTTCGACGACCAGGAAATCGACGACATCGCCCAGAACATGAGCGACGTGAAGGTCCGGCGCCTGCCCGTGGTGAACCGCGAGAAGCGCCTGGTCGGCATCGTCTCCCTCGGCGACCTGGCGAAGGGCGACAACGCCGCCTCGGCCGGCCAGACCGTCGCCGACGTCAGCGCGCCCGGCGGCTCGCATTCGCAGCGCTCCCGATCCAGGCGGAAAACGCGAAGCGCGTCTAGGTAGCGGTTTTCGAGGGATAATCGGGGCTGTCCTGCGAAATCGCGCGATCATCCGTCAATGACAGCCCTTAACATCCCCAGCATGAAATCCGCCTATCCCCCGGTCGGTTCGAAGTGGAAGGAAGTCGACAGCCGCGTGCGGCGCACCATCGAGGTCATCCGCCACGACATGGCGAACGGCCGGGTGCGCATCAACTGCCTCGAGACGCAGAAGCTCACCTGGGCCAAGCCCGAGCGCTTCAACGGCAAGAGCGGCGGCTACCAGCGCGCCGTCTAGCCGGTTACAGCTGTAGCCTTCGGCGCGCGACCGGGGTTTAATCCCGGCCCATGACCGGCTGGAGCAGACCTGCGGTGGTCGTCACGTTCGCGGCGGCCGCCGTCCTCATGGTGACGATGGGCGCGCGGAACACGCTGGGCCTGTTCGTCTCCCCCATCAACAGCTCGACCGGCCTGGGCGTCGTAACGATCAGCTTTGCCCTGGCGATCGCCCAGTTCGTCTGGGGCGCGGTGCAGCCTCTTGCCGGCGCGCTCGCCGACCGGCATGGCCCGCGGCCGGTGCTCGTGTGGGGCCTCGTGGTGCTCGCGTTCGGGACGGCGCTCACGCCGTTCATGAGCTCCGGCCTCGGCCTCGTCCTGGCGCTCGGATTCCTGACCGCCATCGGCTCGGGCGCCGCGAGCTTCTCGGTGCTCCTCGGCGCCGCCGCGCAGCGGCTGCCGCCCCATGCGCGCGGCACCGCGTCGGGGGTGATCAATGCGGGCGGATCCTTCGGACAGTTCGTCTTCGCGCCGATCACCCAGAAGCTGATCCAGGGGCTCGGATGGGCCGGCGCCATGTGGGCGCTGGCGGTGGCGATGCTCGCCGCGCTGCCGCTCGTCGGGGCGGTGGCGCAGGGCGGACCGGCGGTCCACAAGGGTGGCGAAGGCGCGTTGAGCGCGGTGCGCGGGGCGCTACGCGATCGCAGCTATCTCCTGCTCCATGCCGGGTTCTTCACCTGCGGCTTCCATATCGCCTTCCTGGTGACGCACCTTCCCGGCGAAGTCGATCTCTGCGGCCTGCCGGTGACGGTTGCGAGCTGGTCGCTCGCGATCATCGGCCTCGCCAACATCGCCGGCAGCCTGCTCGCGGGAGCCGCGGTGTCGCGCTACCGCAGCAAGCTTGCCCTCGCGCTGATGTACGGCTCGCGCGCGGCTCTGATCCTGCTCTACCTCGCGGCCCCGAAGACCCCGGCGACGTTCTACCTCTTCGCTTTCGGGCTCGGGCTCACCTGGCTTTCCACCGTCCCGCCCACGGCCGCGATCGTCGGCAAGCTCTTCGGCATCCGCTACCTCGCGACGCTTTTCGGCCTCACGCTCCTTTCGCATCAGGTCGGCGCGTTTTTCGGCGCCTGGCTCGGCGGAATCGCCATCGAGCGCCTGGGCAGCTACCAGTGGATGTGGTACGCGGACGCCGCGCTTGCCGCCTTCGCCGCGGTCGTGAACTTGCCGATCCGCGAAGCGCGGGTCCGGCCAGCGCGCGCGGCCGCGGCCGCCTAGCGCTGGTAAAAAAGACGTTATCGCTTGTTGTGATGGAGGACTGCGACGCGAGGCTTGCGGCGCTCCGGACTGGCGTAGGGCCCGTCGGCGATCACGTCGAGCGCGTCGAGGAACACCTCCTGCGGAGGCGCCTCTTCGCCGGCGAGCCAGCGCGCAAGGCGCCCGCGCGGGACCTTGAGAAACTCCGCCAGCCGGGCGGCCCCGCCGATGGTGCTGGCCGCGCAGGCCAGGGTTTCCGTATATACGTTACGAGCGTCCATTGCGTCATTTCCTTCCCGCCGTTTTGCGTGGCAGCAATGGCCGTGCCCGGGCGAATCCCAGGGGGTCCGGTCGGCACGGTGGCACCAATCCTGCTCGGGCTTCCTTTTTGCTTGCCGCCACCGTATGGCCAAGGACCTCTACCGCATCGGGATTACGGGCTCGTACGGCGGCCTCAATCTGGGCGACGAGGCGATCCTGCACTCGATGATCGCGCAGCTCCGCCGCGACCTGCCGGTCGAGATCACGGTGTTCTCGCGCGATCCCGAGGACACGAAACGCCGCCACGGCGTGGAGCGCGCGGTGCCGGTGCGCAAGATGTCGCGCGCCGAGGCGGCTCCGGAGGTCGAGCGGCTCGACCTCCTGATCGTCGGCGGCGGCGGCATCCTGTTTGACGCCGAGGCGCGAATTTACCTGCGCGAGGCCCAGATCGCGAAGGAGAAAGGCGTCCCGGTCATGCTCTACGCGGTGGGCGCGGGACCGCTGAGCCATGCCGGCGCGCAGACGGCGGTGCGCGAGGTGCTCGAGCAGGTGGACGTGGTGACGGTGCGCGAGCGCGCCGCGCAGCAGGTGCTCGAGGAGGCGGGCGTGCACCGCGAGATCATCGTTACCGCCGATCCGGCGCTGCTGCTCAAGCCCGAGCCGCTGCCGCGCGGCGTGCTGAGAGGCGAGGGCCTGGAGGGGCGGCGGCGCCTCATCGGCATGTCGGTGCGCGAGCCCGGGGTCGCCGCGCCCGATATCGACCCGAAGGAATACCACGCGCTGCTCGCCAACGCGGCCGATTTCATGGTCGACCGCTACGACGCGGACATCGTGTTCGTGCCGATGGAGCGCTCGGTGCTCGACTCGCAGCACAGCCACGCGGTGATCGCGCTCATGCTGCGCGCGCAGCGCGCCACGGTGCTGAAGGGCGAATACACGTCCGGCCAGCTTCTTTCCCTGATGAGCAAGTTCAGCTTCGTGCTCGGCATGCGGCTGCACTTCCTCATCTTCGCGGCGCTGCGCGGCGTGCCCTTCGTCGCGCTGCCCTACGCGGGCAAGGTGACCGGATTGCTCGAGGACCTCAAGGTGCCGACCCCGCCCTACAAGCTCGTCAACCCGGGCCGGCTGATCGCCCACCTCGACGATGCCTGGGACCGGCGCCGGCAGATGAAGCTGAATCTCGCCAAGGCGGTGGCGCCGCTGCAGAAGCGCGCGCAGGAAACGCATCGCATCCTGCTCGAGCTCCTCAACAAGGAGAAGCTCACTATTGCCAGCGTTAAAGCGGCCTGACGATCCGGTCCGGCTGCAGCTGCCGCCCCGGCAGGCGCTGCTGGCGGGAGAAACCGACGTGCTGGTGGTCGGCGGGGGGCCGGCCGGCCTCGGCGCGGCCGTCGCCGCTGCCGACGCCGGCGCGCGCGTGATCCTCGCCGAGCGCTACGGCTTTCTCGGCGGCAACGCCACCGCGGCGCTCGTCATGCCGCTCATGTCGTTCCATACCCAGCTTCCCACGACAGAACGCAAGGGCGCCACCACGCTGCTGCCGACCGATCACGGCCCGGGCGAGCCGGTGGTGGCCGGGGTGCTGCGCCGCCTGCTCGAGCGGCTGGTGAATGCGGGCGGCGCGATCCCGCCCTCGCTCGCCACCGGCTACACCGTGCCGTTCGATCCGGAGTGGTTCAAGCTGATCGCGCTCGAGCTCCTCGACGAGGCGGGCGTGAACTTCCTGTTCCACGCGTTCGCAAGCGGCGTGCTCCCCGGGAATCAGGGCGTGGTGTTCGAGACCAAGTCGGGGCCGCTCGCGATCCGCGCGAAGGTCATCGTCGACTGCACCGGCGACGGCGACGTCGCGGTGCAGGCCGGCGCGCCCTGCGAGATCGGCCGCCTCGACGGGCTTGCGCAGCCGATGACGCTCATGTTCCGCGTCACCGAGTTCCGCCGCGCCGCGTTCGACGCCTACGTGCGCGACAACCCGAAGGAATGGCGCGGCGTGCACGGCCTGTGGGCGCTCGTGCGCCGCGCCACCGAGGAAGGCAAGCTCGACCTGCCGCGCGAAGACATGCTGTTCTTCGCCACCCCGCACGACAACGAGGTGAGCGTGAACAGCACGCGCGTGACGCGCGTCCTCGGCACCGACGTCTGGGACCTGAGCTACGCCGAGTGGTGCAGCCGGCGCCAGATGCGCCAGATCGAAGCCTTCCTGCGCCGGTACGTGCCGGGCTTCGATGCTTCCTATGTCGTGCAAAGCGGCGTGCAGGTGGGCGTGCGCGAGACGCGCCGCGTGATGGGCGAATACCGCCTCGACGTGGACGATGTCCTCGGCGCGCGCAAGTTCGACGATGCGATCGCGCGCGGCGCCTACCCGGTCGACATCCACAATCCCAAGGGCAGCGGCACGCTGCTCAAGCGCCTGCCGCCGGGCGAGGCCTACGACATCCCGCTTCGCTGCCTCCTGCCGAAGAATACCGATCGCGTGATCGTGGCGGGCCGCTGCATTTCCGGCAGCCACGAGGCGCATTCTTCCTACCGGGTGATGCCGATCGTCATGGCGACCGGCCAGGCCGCCGGAATCTGCGCCGCGCTCGCCGCTCACTCGGGCGGCAGGCCGCGCGACGTTTCGGTGCTCGCGGTGCAGCGCGAGCTCCTGCGCCAGGGCGCGAGCCTGCGCAAGGATCTTGTAGCGGAACCGGCGACAGCGTCTTCCGGCTCAGCGGTCTAAGATCACCCCTTTTTTGGCGGAGACGAAGTGCGCTGGATCATCGCGCTCGTGGCGGTGGCGGCGGCCGCGGGGCTGCGCTTCGCGCTCGACCCCTGGCTGAGCAGCGCCCAGTCCTATCTGATGGCCGTCGATGCGGTGCTGTTCGCCCTCATCGTCGGCATGGGCGTGGCGATGCATTCGGCGCGCCGCCGCGCCGAGGCGAGCGAGGAGCGGCTGCGGCGCTTCATGGAGAACTCGCCCGCGGCGGTGTTCGTCAAGGACGAGGCCGGGCGCTACGTGTACATGAACGCGGCGGCGCAGGGCGTCGTCGGCGTTCCCGACTGGCAGGGAAAGACCGACGACGAGCTCTTGCCGCCGGCGACGGCGCGCGAGGTGCGCGCCTACGATGCCCGGATCCTCGAGTCGCGGGCGCCGGCCGAGTTCGAGCTGAAGATCGGGGAGCGGCAGTTCCACAGCACCAAGTTTCCGCTGCGCGACGCCGGCGGCAGGCTGCTCATCGGCGCCGTGAGCATGGACGTGACCGAGCAGGCGCGCGCCGCCGAGGAGCTGCGGCGACAGCGCGAGGAGCTGCGCATCGTGACCGACACGATGTCCGCCGGGGTGGTGCGCGTGTCGGTGGACCTCAAGTACGTCTGGGTGAACCGCGTGTTCGCGTCCTGGGTCGGAAAGCCGCCTGGCGAGATCATCGGCCGGCCGGTCGGCGAGGTGATCGGCGAGCGCGACTGGCACGACCTGCGCCCGTACGTCGAGCGCACGCTGCGCGGCGAGCGCGTGGAGTACGAGCGCCGCGCGCAGTTCGCCGACGGCGAGCGCTGGATCTCCTCCGTGATGGAGCCCACGCGCGACGAGCGCGGCGCGCCGAACGGGCTGGTGGCGGTGGTCTCGGACGTCCAGAGCCGCAAGGAAGCCGAGGCGGCGCTGACGAGCGCTCGCGAGCAGCTCCAGCTCGTCGCGGACAGCATTCCCGCGGCGGTCGCGCTCTGCGGCAGGGATCTGCGCTACGTCTGGATCAACCGCTGCTACGCGGAATGGATCGGCACGGCGCCGCGGGAGGTGGTCGGGCGAGCGATCGGCGAGGTGATCGGCGAGGATACCCTCGACATGATTCGCCCGTACGTCGAGCGCGTGCTCGCGGGAGAGCAGGTCGAATACGAGCGCCTCACCCGCCTTCCCGGCCTGGGCGAGCGCTGGGTGCGGAATCATTTCGCGCCGACGCGCGACGGCTCGGGCTGGATCGCGGTCGGCGCCGACATCCACGACCGCAAGCTCATGGAGGAGACGCTGCGCGAGGCCGAGCGGCGCAAGGACGAGTTCCTCGCCACGCTGGCCCACGAGCTGCGCAATCCGCTGGCGCCGATCCGCAACGCGGTCGCCATCCTCGGCAAGAAGGACGCGCTCGATCCCGAGCTGTCGTGGAGCCGGGAGGTGATCGAGCGCCAGGTCGACCAGATGTCGCGCCTGATCGACGACCTGCTCGACATCGCGCGCATCGCCGCCGGCAAGCTCCTCATCCGCAAGGAGCGCCTGCCGCTCGAGCGCGCGATCGACATGGCGCTCGAGACGAGCCGCCCGTACATCAACGCCGCGGGCCATAGCCTCTCGGTGCTGCTGCCGAGCGAGCGCGTCACGGTCGAGGCCGATGCGGCGCGGCTGGCGCAGGCATTCTCGAACCTGCTGAACAACGCCGCGCGCTACACCGAGCGCCATGGCGAGATCGCGCTCACGGCGGAAGTGGAGCGCGACGAGGTCGTGGTTTCGGTGCAGGACAACGGCATCGGCTTCCGGCCCGAGGTGGCCGAGCGGCTGTTCGAGCCTTTCTCGCAGCTCACGCGCTCGAACGAGCGCTCGCACGGCGGCCTCGGCATCGGCCTTTCGCTGGTGCACGGCATCGTGGCGCTGCACGGCGGAAGCGTCGAGGCGCGCAGCCGCGGCCCGGGGCAGGGCGCCGAATTCGTCGTGCGCCTGCCGCTGCCGAAATACACCGATCCGTTCCGCGAGGCGAAGCCCGCGGCGCAGGCGAAGCCGCAGGCGAGCGTCGCCGGGGTGAAAGTGCTGGTCGCCGACGATAACCGCGATGCCGCCGACTCGCTGCAGCGCATTCTTTCGCTCTACGGCTACCAGGTGGAGGTCGCCTATGACGGCACCGCGGCGATCCGGCTCGACGGCGCCTTTCACCCCAAGGTGGCGGTGCTCGACATCGGCATGCCGGGCGCGAACGGCTTCGAGGTGGCGCGCTCGATCCGCGAAAGCCGCGGCGACGGCGTGACCCTCATCGCGCTGACCGGCTGGGGCCAGGAAGGCGACCGCCGGCGCGCGATGGAAGCGGGCTTCGATTACCACCTCACCAAGCCGGTCGACCCGGGGGCGCTGAACGACCTGCTGGTCGAGGTCGCGGAGAGGTAGAAATAATTCGGGGTCAGAGCCCGAATTCGGTTTGCACGTACGTGCAAAATAATTCGGGCTCTGACCCCGAATTATTCAATGATCTTCGAGGCGCGGGACGCTGTCCTCGGCGGGCCCGCCGGTATCGGGATCGATCCATTCCGACACGCCGATCTCGGACTCGGCTTCCTGCAGCGATTCGCCGGCGTCGAACTCGCCCTCGGCCGCGCCGCCGGTGAGGCGGTCGGCCTCGGCTTCGGCGCGCGTCACGAACGGGCCGCGCAGATCCCCGCTCTTCCTTTGCCAGTAGAAGCCGTCCGGGCGCTTGAGAATCGGCTCCCCGCCGGTTTCGTCGCGCGAAACGGAACTTTTCTTCCGCCGTGCCATCGTTCGATGTTACGCCAAAATCGCCGCGCTGAGTCAACTGCGAGATGAGCCAACTTCGATGAGTCGACTGCAATGAACCAGGAGAGAGCGGCGGTCGACGGCATCGCGATCGGCGTGATGCTGCTGCTCACGGCGCTGTGGGGCTTTCAGCAGGTCACGGTCAAGTGGATCGCGGCCGACGTCCCTCTCGTAATGCAGGCGGCGCTGCGCTCCATCATCGCGACCGTGCTGCTGATCGGCTGGGCGCGCCTGCGCGGCATCGCGCTCTTCGGCGCCGACGGCACGGGCCGCGCCGGGCTCGCCGCGGGCCTGCTCTTCGCAGGTGAATTCGTGTTCATTTACGCGGGCCTGGCGCACACCAACGCCTCGCGCATGTCGGTGTTCATCTATCTCGCGCCGCCGCTCACCGCGCTCGGCCTGCACGCTTTCGTGCCGAGCGAGCGCCTGAGCCTGCGCCAGTGGGCGGGCGTGCTGCTCGCCTTCGGCGGCATCGTGCTGGCGTTCGCCGAAGGCTTCGGCCGCGGCGGCGCGACCTGGCTCGGCGATCTGTGCGGCGTGAGCGCCGCGGCGCTCTGGGCGGCGACCACGGTCGTGATCCGCGCCACGGCGCTTTCTCGCGCCACGGCCACCAAAACGCTGTTCTATCAGCTCGGCGTTTCGGCGCTCGCCCTGCCGCTCGCCTCGGTGCTCCTCGGCGAGCAAGGCATCCGCGCGGTGACTCCGGTCGTGGCCGCGAGCCTCGCCTACCAGGGCGCGATCGTCGCGTTCGCGAGCTACCTCGCCTGGTTCTGGCTCCTCACCCGCTACCGCGCGGCGCCGCTCGCGGTGCTGTCGTTCCTCACGCCGATGTTCGGCGTGCTCTCGGGAGTCGTGTTCCTCTCAGAGCCGATCAGCGGCGCGTTCGCGGCCGCCGCGCTCTGCGTCGCCGCGGGCATCGTCCTCGTGAACCTGCGGCGCTGAGCGCGCCTCTGCCGCGAGCAGCTCGGCGATGTCGCGGCGCCCCTGCTCGGAGAGCGCGATCAGCGCCTTCACGTCATGGCGGTGCGGTGCGTTCTGCACGATCTGCCGCTCGTCGTACTCCTTGAACCGTTGCAGGATGCTCTCAGCTTCCTTCTCGGAATACCCCAGGGCGCCGAGCACGCGGCCTGTGGCGTCGAGCGCCGAGCCGAACACCTCGCGGATCGAGGGCACGCCCATCTCGGCGTATTCGTAGGCGTCCGTGCGGCTGTGCGCGCGCGCCACGATCGGCAGGTCCGGAAAGTACCGGCGCGCGCGCTTCACCAGGCGCATCGCCGCATCGGCATCGTCGAGTGCGACCAGCAGCAGCTTCGCGTTGCGCGCACCGGCGGACTCGATCAGGTCCATGCGCGTCGCGTCGCCGTAATAGGCCTTCCAGCCGAAGCGGCGCACGGTGTCGATCTGCCCCGGGTCGTGATCGATGACCGTGGCGCCGATGCCCAGGCCGCGCAGCACGCGCATCACCACCTGGCCGAAGCGCCCGAAGCCCGCCACGATCACCGGATTGGACTCGCGGATCGGGTCGGGCGCGCGCGCTTCGCCAGACTCGAATTTCAGCTTTTGCAGGGCCATGAAAAGGAACGGCGTGGTGAGCATGGACACGGCCACCGCCGCGTTCAGCACCGCCACGGTCTCTTTCGAAAGGAGATTGCCCGCGGCGCCGAAGAGCACGAACGCGAACTCGCCGGCCTGGGACAGCGCCACGGCGAAGGTGCCCGCGTCGGCGCGGTTGCAGTAGCCGAAGAGCTGCGCGATCGGGAAGAGGATCGCGAGCTTGAGGAGCACGATGCCCAAAGCGATGCCGAGGACCAGCCAGGGCGCGCGCAGGAACAGGCCCAGGTCGATCGACATGCCGATCGCGATGAAGAACAAGCCGAGCAGCAATCCTTTGAAAGGCTCGATGTCGAGCTCGAGCTCGTGGCGGTATTCGCTGTCGGCGAGCATCACGCCGGCGAGGAACGCGCCGAGCGCCATGGAGAGCCCGGCCCACTCCGTGAGTGCCGAGGTACCGAGCACCACCAGCAGCGAGAAGCCGACGAACACCTCGCGCAGGCGCGCCTCGGCGACGAAACGCAGCACCGGCCGCACCAGCACGCGTCCCGCCCCGATCAGCAGCACGATCATGCCGACGCCCTTGGCGAGATCCATGAAATGGAAGCCATCGGATTCACCTCCCAGTGCGCCGAGGACGAGCAGCAGCGGGATCACGGCGAGGTCCTGGAACAGAAGCACCGCGAACGAAGCCTGGCCGCCCGGCGTCTGCAGCAGGTTCTTCTCGCCGAGCGTGGCGAGTCCGATCGCGGTCGACGACATCGCGATTCCCATGCCCGCGACCAGCCCGACGGCGAGCGGCTGCCCGAGCGCGACCGCGACCGTCGCGACGGCGGCGATGGTCGCCGCGACCTGCACGCCGCCGAGGCCGAAGATCGCCCGGCGCAGCGACCAGACGCGCTGCGGGTTGAGCTCCAGGCCGATGAGAAAGAGCAGCAGCACCACGCCGAACTCGGAGAACTGCAGCATGGTCTGCGGATCGGAGATGAGCGCGAGCCCCCAGGGGCCGATGATCACGCCCGCGACCAGATAGCCGAGCACCGAGCCCAGTCCGAGCCGCCTGAAGACCGGCACCGCGATGACGCCGGCCGCGAGATAGACGAGAGCCTGTGGAAGGAAGCTGTGTGTTTCCATGTTTAGAATGTTCGCATGGAAGCAAAGCCGCTCGACGCCGGGCAGTTCAAGGCGGGCATGCGCTCGCTCGCCGGCGCGGTCAACATCATCACCAGCGCGCACGCCGGGCACCGCTATGGCATGACCGCGACCGCGGTGTGCTCGGCCACCGCCGAGCCGCCGACGGTGCTCGTGTGCATCAACAAGCTCGCCACCACGCACGGCGCGGTGGCGAAGGCGGGGGCGTTCTGCGTCAACGTGCTGCGCGCCGAGGACTGGCAGCTCTCGACCACGTTCAGCGGCGCGCAGAGCGGCGAGGGCCGCTTCAAGAACGGCAACTGGACCAAGCTCGCCACGGGATCCCCCGCGCTGGTCGACGCGCTGGTGTCGTTCGACTGCCGCGTGGTGAAGAAGATGGCGCACGGCAGCCACACCATCTTCCTCGGCCAGGTGGAGCAGATGCTCCTCGGCCAGAAGGGCAAGCCCCTGCTGTACTCGGAAGGCCAGTACGCCAAGCTCGCTTCGCTCACCATCGGCGAGCCGTTGCCCGAGGGGCTGGATTACTGGGGCTTCTAAGCTGGGGCTTCTAGGCAAAGAGATCGCCGTCGTGCTGGCGGCGAACTTCATCTCGGTCGCCGCGCGGATGAGCCTGGTGACCTTCCTCGGCATCTATTTCGTGCGCGAGGCGGGCATCCCGCTCGCGACGGTGGGCGCGGCGTTCCTGTGCGAGAACCTGCTGCGCGGGGTGCTGGCGCCGTTCTTCGGCGCGCTTTCCGACCGCACGGGACGAAAGCCCCTGATCCTCGGCGCGTCGCTCCTGACCGCGGCCGTGCTGCCCTGCTTTCTGCTGGTGCAGAGCCCGCTCGCGCTTTTCGCCTGGAGCTTCGCGATGGGCGTCGCGGGCGCCGTGAACATGCCCGTCGGGAGCGCGCTCTTGCTCGACCTCGCGCCGGTGGACCGGCGCCAGTCCGTGCTCGCCGTGAACTACACGGTCATGAGCGTCGGCTATACGCTCGCCGTGACGCCCGCCGGCTACGTGGCCGAGCAGGGCTACGGGCTCCTCGCGGCGCTGAGCGCCGGGAGCTACCTGCTCGTGCCCATGCTCTACGCCGTGGGTCTGCGCGGGCCGCTCCCGCTCGAGCGTGCCTCGGGCGACGAAGGGTTCTACAAGAGCGTCGCTTCGGTGTTCCGCGACCGGGTCCTGCTCGGCTTCGCGTCGATCGCCTTAGTCTTTCCCTTCAGCATGGGCTGCGTCGTCTATGCCTCGCCTCTCTTCGGCGCCGACCTCGGGCTCGGCGAAGGCTTCATCGGCCTGGTCCTCGGCCTGAACAGCATCATCGTGGCGCTCCTCGCCGTGCCGGTGGCGAATCGCATGGAGCGCGCCGGCCCGTTCAGGTGGCTCGGATGGGCGGCGCTCATCGTCGCGGCCGCGCTCGCGTGCTACGGCGCCGTGCCGCATGCCGCTGCGGCGCTCGTCGCCGGGACCGTGGTGTTCAGCTTCGGCGAGCTCGTGTTCAGCTCGGCGGTTCCGGCGGCCGTGGCGCGCCTGGCGCCCCCGGGCCGCCGCGGCGCCTACCAGGGCGCCTGGACCCTCGTGGGTTCCTTCAGCATGGGAAGCGCGCTTTTCGTCTCGGGGCTGCTGCGCGAGTCGATCGGCTGGACCGGCGCGTGGCTGATCTACGCCGCGATGGCCTTTGTGGCCGGCACGTTACTCATCGTCACGCGCAATCGCTTCCTGCGCGCCGCGCGCACCTAGCCGCGGCGGCCGCGCTCGGGGCGCTCCGGACGCTCGGCGCGCTCGACTTTCTCCGGACGCTCGACGCGCTCCAACCGGTGCGGCCGGTCGTGGTGATCGAAGCGCGCATGGTGGAATTCGGGCCTGTGATGATGAGGGTGGTGCTTGAATTCGGCATGCTTGAAATCGTGCCTGTGGCGCATGAGCTCGCCCAGCTTGAACCCGTTCGCCTGGGCGATCTTGCCCCAGCCCATGCCGCTCGCGCGCTGGGTGAGGATCCCGGTCAGCTTCACCTCTTTGCCGGCGCGGTTGGTGACCGTGCCGCCGTTCAGCGCCGCCTCGATCTGCTGCGGCGTGGGCCGCGTGATCCCCTGCTCGGCGAGCGTCGCCTTCGCGAGCGTGAGCGCGATGTTCACGTTGCCGAAGCCCATCTTGTCGGTCTTGGGCGTGAACGTCGCCGAGCCCTGCGTGCTCGAAGTCAGCTTCACCTCCTGATCGTTGCGCAGGCCGTTCACCAGCGACTCGGCGTTCGCCTTCGAGCCGGCGAAGCGGGTGAACTTGTCGACCAGGCGGTCGTCGGCCTGGCCGGCGTCTCTTTCGTGGGCGGGTGCGACCAGCGGCAGGGCGAACAGAAGGGCCGCCACTGCGGCGGCGCGTGAAGCGTTCAGCATCGAGAGTTCCTCCTTGGCGTTGATTTGCAGTCTTGGTCTATTTCTGGGGCCGCTCGGGTCTTTCGGGCCGCATCGGCCGCTCCATGCGCTCGACCCGATCCGGCTTGTCGGCGCGGTCGGGCCGCTCGGTCCGAGCCTGCTGCACGCGCTCGGTTCTCTCGGGCCGGTTCTGCGCGCTCTTCAGCTCGCCGAGATTGAAACCGAGCGTATGGGCGATCTCGCCCCAGCCCTGGCCGGCGGCGCGTTGATCCAGCACGCCCAGGAGCGCAGTCTTGAGCTGCTCGGGCGTGGGATTGCTGATGCCTTGCTTCTCGAGCGACGCTTCGGTAAGCGCAAGCGCGTTGTCGACGTTGCCGAAGCCCATCTTCTGCGTGGGCGGATCGATCGTAGTAGAGGTGTTGCCGCGCTTCAGCGTGATGGTGCCGCCGTCGCGCAGACCCGCCACGAGCGATCTGGAATTGTCGGTCGAGCCCGCGAGCTCGGTATAGCGTTCGACCAGTTGCTGCGAGTTCTGCGCCGTCCCTGTCAAGGCGATCAGTGCGAGCGTAGCGAGCGCGCCAATGATGATGGTGCGTTGTTTCAGCATGGTGCCCTCCTTGGCCGCGCATCCTACAGTGCGGCGTGTTACGGAGCTATGGAACCGCGGGTGGGACTGTCGCCTGGCGCCGACAACGACTCGAGGAAGGCAGCCAGATCCTCGGATTCCTGAGGGGTTAGGTGAAGAGGCTTGAGTATTTTCTCGCCGTCGGCGTGCAGCCGCTCCTCGTTCAGCTCGGAGTAAAACCTCACGACGTCGGCGAGCGTCGCCAGGCTGCCGTTGTGCATGTAGGGCGCCGTCCGGGCGACGCCGCGCAGGCCGGGCACGCGGAACTCGCCGAAGTTGCGGTGCTGGACCTGCACGTGCCGCGTCTTCACCGCCGACGAGGCCGAGCGGTCGTCGTTGTAGCCGCCGAGCAGGTTGAACGGGTTCTGCTTCAGCTTCTCGATGCCCGCCTGCCGGCCGGGATCGACTTTCCCCGGCGCGACGAAGAACGGCACCCCGGTGTCGGCGAACTCGCCGTTGGTGAATTGCGCGCCGAAGTGGCACACGCTGCAGTTGCCTTTGCCGACAAAGATCTTGAGGCCCCTTTGGGCGGCAGCGGGATACACCGCATCGCGTTCCCCTCTCTGCAACTTGTCTCGGAAATCATCGAAAGGCGTCCGCGCGCTCACCAGCGTCTCCTGGAACGCCGCCAGCGCCTTGCCCACGTCCACCAGCACCTCCTCGTCGTTCCGCGGCAGCGGCCGGCCGAAGGCCTGCTCGTAATCTTTCGGGAAGAGGGCCCGGATCGTGCCGGCGATGTGAGATGGGGTGGCGCGCATCTCCCTCGGGTCGAGGAGCGGCCGGATACTTTGCGCCCACAGGCTGTCCTGCGCGCCGTCCCAGCCGAACCAGCGGTAAAACCGCGCATCGACGAGCGTCGGGGTGTTCCGGTCGACGAGCTCGAGGCCGAAGGCGCGCGCTCGCGCGTCCTGGAAGTGGCGAAACGGCGCATGGCAGGTCGCGCACAGGACCGAGCCGGTGCCCGAGAGCCGCGGCTCGAAGAACAGCTTCTCGCCGAGCGCGATGGCTTCGCGCTTGCCCGATACGCGGTTGGTCGGGTCGGGTGCGAGCGGCGGCGGCCACGGACCGTGTCGGAGGATCTTCGCGATCTCCTCTTTGGAGAAGTCGATGACCCCTATCTGGTAGGAACTGGCGAGGCGGTCGGTGGCGCCGCCCGCGGTGACTTCGAACGCGAGCTCCCAGCGCCCCGGCATGTGGAACATGAGGCCTTCGGCGCGCCAGCGCCCGGGGCCGAGCGGCTTCACCGCCGGCGCATAGTTCATGCCGTGGCGGTGCTCCGGCATCTGCGCATCGACTTTGACCGCCTCGACTTCCGGTTGACCTGACTTGGGACAGATCGCGAGATCGACGGAGAAGTGCCTGGCGACCTCGACCGCTTCAGTCTTGAACCCGAGAAGGTAGCGCGCTGACTCGGCCCGGGTCCACTCCGCCGGTACGGTGCAAGGCCAGGCCGGGAAGCTCAGTACGGCTGCAGCAAGGAACCAAAAACCTGTTCGCCGTTTTTCCATGCGATGCGCTCGGCCACGTCGCGCGGCAGGTCGGCGAGCCAGCGCCGCGACCACTCGGCGTGGCCCTGGATGTAATGCCAGCGCTCGGGCGTGTAGCTGTCGGTGCCGACCATGAAGCGGTCGGGAAACTGGAGGAACACCGCGCGCCAGGCGGGATCGACCTTGTCGTTCGAGGCGTGGTCGGTGCGGAACGCGAGGTCGGCCCAGAGGTTCTTGTGCTTCTTCAGCATCTCGGCGACGCGCTCGGGGCGGTCGAAGCCGGCGTGCGCCCAGAGAATGCGCGCTTGCGGCCATTGCCGGAACAGCCGCTCGACCGCGTCGACATCCGAGTGCGCGTGGAGGAACAGGTTGTGCTTGCGCGCAAGCTCGACCATCTTGCGCGGCACCGGAAGATCGGCGTCGGCGCCATAGAGATGAAACTCGCCGATGCCGGCGTACTTGTATTTCCGCAGCCGGTCCTCGAGGTAGGGGATGACGCTTTCGTCGCGGAACCAGGTGCCGACGTCCGCGCGGGTGCGATAGGGCCGCAGCTCGGGAATGACGAGATCGGGCGCGGCCTGGTACAGGCGCTGCTGGCCGTCGTCGCCCGCGCTCGAGATGAGCGCGCGCTTGAGCCCGGCCTTGCGCAGGATGTCGATCGCCTGCGGCACCGGCACCAGCTCCCAGGCGTCGTGGCTGTAATGCAGGTGCGCATCGAAGATGGGTAGCGCCTGCGCATGGACGCCTGAAAAGAATCCAAGCAGGAGAAACGCTAGGGAGGCGCGCATGCCGCTAGTGTACTCAACGCCCCGTGAAGCGCGGCGTGCGGCGCTCGGCCATCGCCTTGACGCCTTCGCGGAAGTCCTCGGTGCGCCGCAGCCGCGTCTGCTCGGCGAGCTCGTGCTCGGTGGCCTCGCGCACGCGCTCGGCGAGGCCGCGGCGCATCGTCGCGCGCGTCGCGGCGACCCCGAGCGGCGAGCATTCGGCGATTTCGCGCGCCAGGGCGAGCGCCGCCGAGCGGACTTCGTCCAGCGGCACGAGCACGTCGGCCAGCCCGATGCGCAGCGCCTCCTCGCCCTTGACGCGCCGGCTGGTATAGAACATGAGCGCCGCCTCGCGCCGCCCCACGAGCTCGGGGAGCGTCACGCTGAGGCCGAATCCCGGATGAAACCCGAGGCGCGTGAAGTTGGCGCAGAAGCGCGCCTCCGGGCAGGCGACCCGGAAATCGGGCACCAGCGCGAGGCCCAAGCCCCCGCCCACCGCCGGCCCGTGGACCGCGCCCACGATCGGCTTCGCGGTGCGGAAAAGGCGCAGCGCCTCGATGTAGAGGTGCGCCGTACCAGGGGCCCGGGCCTTCTGCTGGCCCTCGGCGTCGAGCGCCGCGCCGTCGCCGAAGTTCGCGCCCGCGCAGAACGACTTGCCCTGCGCCGCGAGCACGATGGCGCGGCAGGCCGGGTCGGCGTCGAGCGCCTCGAACGCCTCGGCGAGGGCCCGGATCAGCGCGAGGTCGAAGAAATTGTGCGGCGGCCGCCGGATCTCGACCGTGGCGACGTGATCGGCGAGCTCGATGCCGAGCTCGGTGGTGGAAGGCAGGCTGGTCATGGGTGCTCCGTCAGCTCGGCCCATCCTGCCGTTTAATGATCAGCGCGTCCACTACGGAGGCGCCGCTCCCGGCAGGATGCACGATCACGGGATTGAGGTCGAGCGAGTCGATGCGCTCGCCGTGCTCGGAAGCGAACTGCGAGAGCGCGGCAATCAGATCGACCAGCGCGTCGACGTCCATGTTCTCCAGCAACACCCGGGCGCGCAGGGTCGCGAGCAACCTCCTCGCGTCCTCGCGCGAGACCGGCACCGGCGCGAGCGCGGCGTCGCTTAGCGCCTCGACGTGGACGCCGCCCAGCGCCACGGTCAGCATCGGGCCGAAGGTCGCATCGCGATGGATCCCGACGAGCATTTCGGCGCCCGGGAGCGCCATGGCCTGGACCAGCACGCCGCGGATCTCGGCACCCGGAATCCGGCGCGCGCCGGCGAGCACGCTTTCGTAGGCGCGCTCGATCGCTTCGGGGCCCAGGATGCCGAGCGCGACCGCGCCCGCATCGGTCTTGTGCGGAATCTGCGGCGACTGCACCTTGAGCGCCACCGGACCTCCGCCCAACGCCGCGGCTGCCTCGATCGCTTCCTGCGCGCTTGCCGCGAGGCGTGATGGCGCGAGCCGGATTCCATACTCTTCGAGCAGCGGCGCCACCTCGTATTCGCACAGCACCGCGCCGGCGGACTCCAGCCGTGCGCCTACGCGCTTGCAGCGGGTCTCATCAACCGGATTGGCCCCCGCGGGCACCTGAGCGGAAAAATTCATTCCAACTTCTGCGTATTCCGCAAGGGCTGCAAGCGCGCGAGCGCAGTTGCGCATGTCGGTGCAGAGCGGCAAGCCGGCGCCGGCCACGATGCCCGCCGTTTCCGCTGAGGGCACGGTGTAAGACCACATCAGAATCGGCTTCTGAGTCTCGCGCGCGAGGCGGCCCAGGCTGTCGCGCTCGCGCCGGAACACTTCGGCGCTGCGCGCCGTAACGACCGCGATCACCGCATCGACCCGCTCGGACAGGCTCACCAGCCGCGCGAGCTCGCAGTAGCCGATCGTGCGGATCGCCTGCGCGGTGCCGTCGACGGGGTTCTGCGAGGTGCCATAGGAAGGCAGGTGGGCATCGATGCGCACGCGCGCCTCGCGCTCGAGCTCGGGGACCTGCAGTCCCGCCGTCGCGCAGGCGTCGGCCATCCAGCCCCCCGCGCCGCCCGAGGCCGTGGCGATGCCGACGCGCCGGCCGCGAGGCAGGCGCCCGCCGAAGCAGGTGAACGCCGCCGCGATGTCGAGGATCTCGTCGCTGTCCGCGCCCTCGAGGACGCCGTAGCGGCGGAACATCGCGCGGTAGCTCGCGCCGGCGCCCGCGAGCGCAGCGGTGTGCGAGGCCGCGGCGCGCCGGCCGGGCTCGCTGTGCCCGATCTTCGCCACCACGATCGGCTTGCCCGCCGCGAGCGCCTTCCCGGCGACGCGGCGGAAGGTGCGCGCGTTGCGGATCGCCTCGAGGAACACCACGAACACTTCGGCGCTGCCCTCGTCCAGCAGGTGCTCGACGATGTCGAAGCTCTCCAGGCAGGCCTCGTTTCCGGTGCTGACGACGTGGCTGAACGCGAGGCCCTTCGGCCGGCCGCGATCGAGGAACGAGAAGCCGACGCCGCCGCTTTGAGAGACCACGGCGACGCGCCCTGGCCGGGATCCCCCTTTAGGGGAGAGCGATTCATCCGTCTCCTCGAGCACGGGGCTGAAGGTCGCGCACAGGCCCAGCGCCATATTGGCGAAGCCTTCCGCGTTCGGCCCGCACACTGCCATGCCGTAGCGGCGCGCCGACTCGGCGATACGCTCCTGCAGCGCGGCGCCGCCCTCGTTGCCATCCTCGGCGAACCCGGAAGCGAGGATCAGCGCGGCTCTCGCGCCGGCGCGGCCGCAGCGCTCGAGCTCGTCGGGCACGAAGCGCGCCGGAACGATCAGCACCGCGAGGTCGACCCGCTCCGGCAGCTTGTCGATCGACGGATACGCCTGCAGTCCCTGCACGCTCGCATGGCTCCGGCTCACCGGATAGACGCGGCCGCGATAAGGATGCCGCAGCATCACCTTGAGCGTTCGCCCGCGCAGCCCGGACAGGTCGGGCGAAGCGCCGATCACGGCGACCGAAGCGGGGGACAGCAGCGCGCCGAGATCGGGCATGCAGCCGAAAGGCGCGCTCAGCGCAGGCCGAGGCCGCGCGCGACGATGCCGCGCAGGACCTCGGTGGTGCCGCCCTGGATGGTGAGCTTGGGCGCGATCAAGGTCGCGAACTCCAGGCGCGCGTCGAACTCCGCGCGCGCGGCGCCGTCGGTGGACGCGAACGCGGCGAGCTCGCGCACGCGCGCGGGGAGGCGCTGCTCCCAGAGCGTGCCGAGGTCCTTGACGATCGAGCCCTCCACCACCGGCTCGGCGCCCGCCGCGAGCATGCCGCTCACCGAGACCGACATGCGCCGCAGGGCGTGAAGCTGCGCGACCAGCCGGCCGAGGCCTTCGGCGGCGCGCAGCTCCGGCTGCGGCCCGAGCAGGCGCACGAGGGCGATGAGAACGTCGAGCGTCTCCAGGAAGCGCTCCGGCCCGCTGCGCTCGTAGGCGAGCTCGCTCGTCGCCTGCTTCCAGGCGCCGTCGATCTCGCCCAGCAGATGGTCCTGCGGGATGAAGGCGTCGGTGAACACCACCTCGTTGAAGTCCTGCTCGCCGCTCATCTGGCGGATCGGGTTGATGCGGATCCCCGGCGCCTTCATGTCGACCAGGAATTGCGAGAGCCCGTGGCGGCGATTGTCGGCGGCCGGCGGCGACGTGCGGAAGAGCCCGAGCATGTAGTCGGCCTGGTGCGCGTTGCTGGTCCAGATCTTGGTGCCGTTCACGACGAATCCGCCGCGCGTGGGAATCGCGCGGGTTTTTGCCGCGAACAGATCCGAGCCCGAGCCGGGCTCGCTCATGCCGATGCAGAAACAGAGCTCGCCGCGGCAGATGCGCGGCAGGATGGCGGCCTTGATGTGCTCGGGCGCGTACCTGAGGAGCACCGGGCCGCTCTGGCGGTCGGCCACGAAGTGCAGCCGCACCGGCGCGTTGGCGGCGAGGAATTCCTCGGTGACGACGTAGCGCTCGAGATGGCTGCGGGCGCGGCCGCCGTACTTCTCCGGCCAGGTCATGCCGATCCAGCCTTTCGCGCCGACCTTGCGGCTGAACTCGCGGTCGAAGGCCTCCCGGCGTCTGCCTCGCCCGGAATCAAGCTCACCCCTGAGAAATTCGCGTACTTCCTGGCGGAGCCGGACGCATTCCGGCGGCAGGCGGATGGGATCGAAGTGGAGCGCGCTGCTCATCGCGCGGCGACCAGCGGCCAGAGCTCGTCCGCGCCGCGCGCGGCGACGCGCCGGCCGAGCTCGGCGGCCCACAGGCTCTCGTTGCCGAAGTCCTCGCGCCAGGCGAGCAGGCGCAGGGTGAAGCGGTGCAGGATGTGCTCCTGCGAATAGCCGAGCGCGCCGAACACCTGGTGCGCGATCGCCGCGCCTTCGTACGCCGCCTCGGCGCAGCGGATCTTGGCCGCGGCGGTTTCGAGAAACACGCCTTCGTCGAAGCGCTCGGTGCGCTCGACTAAGCGCTCGGCGCGCTCCATTGCGTCGGCGGCGGAGCTGGAGGCGGCGAGCGCCGCCGACGCTTCGCCGGCGAGGCGCGCGAGGTTGTGCTGCACTGCCTGAAAGCGGCCGATCGGCCGCTCGAAGGCGACGCGCTCGCCCGCGTAGCGCAGCGCAGCCTCGAGCAGCGCCTCGAGCGCGCCGGCGCTCTGCACCGCGCGCGCGGTGCATCCCATGAGAAGGAGCTCGGTCGGGTCGAGGTCGACGCTCGCAGGTGACAGCACTTTTGTTCCATCAAAAGAAACGTTGCCGAGTGAATCGCCGGCGAGGTTTTTCCCGGCGTCCACCTTGCAGGCGCGCGCCTCGACCAGCGCGACGTGCGCGCCGCTCGCGCCTTGCGCGAGTACCGCGAAGTGCGCTACGTCGGGAGCGAACGGCACGGCCCGGGCGCGGCCGCGCAGCGCGCCGTCCGGGTCGAGCCGGATCGGCTCGCCGGGCTGCGCCGGCGCAACGCTCATCATCCCGGCGGGCGCGGCGAGCCCGCCGCGGGCGAGGAGCCAGCCGGCGAGCAGCGTTTCGGCGAGCGGCGCCGCGAGTGCATAGCGTCCCGCCGCGGCCAGCACCTCGAAGCCCTCGGCCAGGCGCGCGCCGGCGCCGCCCAGCGCTTCGGGCACCCAGGCTAGCGTCAGGCCTGCCTCCTCGAGCGCGCGCCAGAGCGGCGCCTTCCACGCGCCGTCCGCATCGCGGTTCACGGCCTGCGGATCGGCGAGGTCGGCGAAGATGCGCTGTGCCGCCTCGGTGACCGGGCTCGCCATGCCCGTACGTTAGCGCAGGTGGCAGGCGACGTGATGCCCGGGTTCGATTTCGCGCAGGCGCGGCGTCTCGCTCCTGCAGCGCGCCTCGGCGTAGGGGCAGCGCGTGTGGAAGTGGCAGCCGGCGGGCGGATGGAGCGGGCTCGGCACGTCGCCCTGCAGCACGCGCTTCGCGCGCCGCGCGGCCGGATCGGGCACCGGCACGGCGGCGAGCAGCGCCTCGGTATAGGGGTGCAGGGGCTTCCGGAAGAGGGTCTCCCGGTCGGTGTGCTCGACGATGCGGCCGAGGTACATCACCGCGATGCGGTGGCTGATGTGCTCGACCACCGCGAGGTTGTGCGAGATGAAGAGGTAGGCGAGCCCGAGCTCGCGCTGCAGGTCGGTGAGCAGGTTGATGACCTGGGCCTGGATCGAGACGTCGAGCGCGGACACCGGCTCGTCGCCGACGATGAGCTTCGGGTTGAGCGCGAGCGCGCGCGCCACGCCGATGCGCTGGCGCTGGCCGCCCGAGAACTGGTGCGGATAGTTGTCCATCTGCGCTTCCGACAGGCCGACGCGCGCGAAGAGCGCCGCGACCCGATTGCGCCGCTCGGCGCCCGGCACGGCGCCGTGCACCTTGAGCGGCTCGCCGACGATGTCGCCCGCGCGCATGCGCGGGTTGAGCGAGGAGAACGGGTCCTGGAAGATGATCTGCATCTCGCGCCGGAAGGGTCGCAGCTCGGCGCGGCCGAGCCGCGTGATGTCGCGGCCGCCGAGGCGGATCGTCCCCCCGGTCGGCTCGATCAGCCGCAGCACGCTGCGGCCGACCGTGGTCTTGCCGCAGCCGCTTTCGCCGACCAGGCCGAGGGTCTCGCCCGCGCCGATCGAGAAGCTCACGCCGTCGACGGCGTGGACGTGGCCGACGGTGCGGCGTAACAGCCCTTTTCGCACCGGGAAGTAGGTCTTCAGGTCTTGGACTTCGAGCACGCTAGGCATAGACCCGTTACGCATAAAGACAGGCCGCCCAGTGGCCGGGCTGCTTTTCCTCGTAGGGAATCTCCATGGCGCGGCACTTCGCGCTCGCCTGCGGGCAGCGCGGCGCGAACGCGCAGCCCGGCGGCAGGTTGGAGAGCGCCGGGACCATGCCGGGAATCTCCTGCAGCCGGACGGCGGCGCGCCGCGGAATCGAATTCATCAGGCCGCGCGTGTAGGGATGCAGCGGCCGGGCGAACAGCTCGCCGACCGCCGCTTCCTCCACTTTGCGTCCGGCGTACATGACGATGACGCGCTCGGCGGTCTCGGCGACCACGCCGAGGTCGTGCGTGATCATGATCATCGCCGTGCCGAGCTCGCGCTGCAGCCGGCCGATCAGCTCGAGGATCTGCGCCTGGATCGTGACGTCGAGCGCGGAAGTCGGCTCGTCGGCGATCAGCACCCGCGGGCGGCAGGCGAGCGCCATCGCGATCATGGTCCGCTGCCGCATGCCGCCCGAGAGCTGGTGCGGATACTCTCGAGCGCGCTGTGCCGGCTCGGGGATGCCGACGAGCTGCAGCAGCCCGACCGATCGCGCGAGCGCGGCGCGGCGCGAAAGGCCTTCGTGCAGCACGAGCGACTCGCCGATCTGCCGGCCGATGGTCATTACCGGGTTGAGCGAGGTCATCGGCTCCTGGAAGATCATCGAGACGAGCTTGCCGCGCACGCGCCGCATCGCGGCCTCGTCGAGCGCGAGGAGCTCGGTGCCCTCGAGGCGCACCGAGCCGCCGACGATTCGGCCCGGCGGATCGGCGACCAGGCGCATCAGCGAGAGCGCGGTGACGCTCTTGCCGCAGCCCGACTCGCCGACGATCGCGAGGGTCTCGCCGCGGCCGAGGGTGAACGAGACGCCGTCCACCGCCTTCACCATCCCAGCCCGCGTGTAGAAGCGGGTCTGCAGGTTCTCCACCACGAGCATGGGAGGGCTCATCGGCGTTGGCGCGGATCGAGCGCGTCGCGCACCGCGTCGCCGAGGAGGTTGGTGCCGAACACCACCAGGCTGATCGCGATCCCCGGATAGATCACCAGCCACGGCGCGGTGCGCACGTACTCGGCGGCGGACTCCGAGAGCATGCGGCCCCAGGAGGGATGCGGCTCGGGGATGCCGAGGCCGAGGAAGGAAAGCGCCGACTCGACCAGGATCGCCGAGCCGACCTGCGCGGTGGCGAGCACGATGAGCGGCGCGAGCGTGTTCGGCAGCACGTGGCGCAGCGCGATGCGCACCTCGCTCATGCCGACCGCGCGCGCGGCCTCCACGAACGGCATCTCGCGCAGCGCGAGCGTGTTGGAGCGGATGATGCGCGCGACGTTCGGCACCAGCGGGATCGCGATCGCCACGATGGTATTGGCGAGCGAGGGCCCGAGCGACGCCGCCATCACCAGCGCCATGACGAGGAGCGGCAGCGACTGCAGGATGTCGATCAGGCGCTGTACCAGGAGATCGAAGCCGCCCCCGAGGTAGCCCGAGGCGAGGCCGATCGCGACGCCGATCAGGCAGCCGAGCGCGGTGGCGCACAGGCCCACGGCAAGCGAGATGCGCGCGCCGTGGACGATGCGGCTGAAGACGTCGCGGCCCATGAAGTCGGCGCCGAGGAGGTGCACGATGTCCGGGCGGGCGAGCGAGGCCGGCGCGTCGGTGGCCGTGGGGTCGAAGGGCGCGATCGTCCCGGCGAAGATCGCCGTGAGCACGAACAGACCCATGATCGCCGCGCCGATCGCGCCGAGGGGATAGCGCCGCACGAAGTCGATAGTGGCTTGCATCAGGCGCCGACTCAGTTGCCAAACTTGATGCGCGGGTCGAGCGCGACGTAGAGCAGGTCGACGATGAAGTTGACCAGCACCACGATGAGCGCGATGAACATGACCAGGTTCTGCACGATCGGGTAGTCGCGCCAGCGGATCGCCTCCACCAGGAAGCGCGCGACGCCCGGGATGTTGAACACCGTCTCGGTGACGATCAGGCCGCCGATCAGGAACGCCGCCTCGATGCCGACGATGGTGACGACCGGAAGCAGGGCGTTCCCGAGCGCGTGCCGGTAGTTGACCGAGCGCTCTGGGGCACCTTTCGCGCGCGCCGTGCGCACGTAGTCCTGGCGCAGCACTTCGAGCATCGACGAGCGGGTGAGGCGCATCACCAGCGCCGAGCTGCGAAACCCGACCGCCGCGGCCGGCAATGCGAGCAGGCCGAGCTCCTTCCAGAAGCTCTCGGGGGTGCTGCGGTAGATCGGGATCCAGCCGAACCACTGCACGCACGCCATGAGGATCAGGAGGCCCAGCCAGAACGACGGCAGCGAGAGCCCGCTCAGGCTGACCACGCGCAGCACGTAATCGAGCGTGCTGTCCTGGCGCACCGCGCTCACCACGCCGAGCGTCACGCCGAAGAGCGTCGAGAAGACCAGCGCCAGCCCCGCGAGCTTGGCGCTCACCGGGATGCGCGGCGCGATTTCCTGGAGCGCGGGCTTCTCCGAGACGTAGGCGTAGCCGAGGTCGCCGCGCGCGAGGCCGCCGATCCAGCGCGCGTACTGCGTCACGATCGGCTGGTCGAGGCCGAGCTCGCGCTCGATCCTCTGCTTCTGCTTCGGGTTCACGAACCCCGCCGAGTCGAAGATGATGTCGGTGATGTTGCCCGGGACGAGCCGCAGCATCACGAAGATCACGACCGAGATGCCGAAGAGCGTCACCAGCATCAGGAAGAACCGGCGGATCAGGTAGCCCGACACCTCGATCGCTTCTTTGCTATTTCAACTGCGGCTAGCGGTCGAGCCAGACGTTTTCGAAGCGCCAGTTGTTGTAGATGCTGTTGTGGTGCAGGACGAAGCCCTTGACGCGCGGCTGCCAGCAGGTGGCGGCGCGGTCGTAGTAGATGATCGGGCGCGCGAGGTCCTCCGCCAGGCGCCGCTCGATCTCCCAGACCAGTTTTTTCCGCTTGTCGCGGTCGGGCTCCTGCGACTGCTGGTCGATCAGCTTGTCCACCTCCTTGTTGCAGTACTGCGTGAGGTTGCGCTCGGAGTTGCACGAATAGTTCTCGTAGAGGTTGACGTCCGGATCGTCGACCGGCACGCCGGTGAGGTTCATGCCGACGCTGAACTCCTTGCGCGTCACCTTGGCGTGCCAGATGCTGGTGTCGATCACTTCGAGCTCGCCCTCGATGTAGATCTGCTTGAGCTGGTCGATGAGCAGCACCGCCGGGTCGCGGTAGATCGGGATGTTGCGCGTGGAGACCTTGACCTTGAGCGTCTTCTTCGGGCCGTAGCCCAGGCTCTCCATGATCTTGCGCGCCTCGGCGCGGTTCTTGGCCACGTCGCCGCCGTAGCCCGGCAGCTGCTTGAGGAGCTCGGGCGGCATGCCCCAGTTCCCCTCGGGGGCGGGCAGCATGACGCCGCTCAGGTTGCTCTTGCCCTGGCTCAGGATGTCGATCATCGTCTTGCGGTCGATGGCGAGCGCCATGGCGCGGCGGATCTTCGGGTCGTTGAACGGCGCGGCGCCCGGGTTGATGATGAGGTTGCTGGAGACGTAGGTCGGCGCCACCTCGCAGACCGCCTTGGGCGCCTGGGAGTTGACGTCCTTGAGGAGCGGAATCGACACGTCCGTGACGAAGGTGAGATCGAACTCGTCGGCGATGAACGCGAGGATGCGGGTGGAGCGGTTCTCGATCACGCGCCACTCGATCGCGTCGAGGTAGGGCAGGCCCTTCTTCCAGTAGTCGGGATTGCGCACGAACTTGAGCGACTCGCCGCGCCGGAACTCGACGAACTTGAACGGCCCGGTGCCGATCGGGTTGGTGCGCATCTCCTTGGTCGAGACGTGGCACGGATAGACCGGCGTATAGCCCGAGGCGAACATCGAAAGGAACGAGCCCTGCGGGCGGTTCAGGTGGAAGGTGGCCTCGTAGTCGCCGTTGACGCTCACTTCCTTCAGGTTCTGCCACCACACCTGGCGCGGGTTCTTGCGGAAGTCGTCCGGGTCCTTGCCGGTGAGGCGGTTCCAGGTGCACTGGACATCCTTCGCGGTGAAGGGCTTGCCGTCGTGCCATTTCACGCCCTGGCGCAGCTTGAACGTGAGCTTGGTGCGCGTCGCGTCCCACGACCAGCTCTCGGCGAGATCGGGCACGATGGTCGCGTCGCTGTTCAGCTTCTTCGCCTGGTCGTAGAGGACGAGATTGTTGAACACGCCCATGAAGGGCATGACGGTCGAGATGGTGGCCTCTTCGTGGATCGAGGCGCTGGGCAGGTTGTCGCGGTGGTAGATGCGCAGCGTGCCGCCCGACTTCTGCGCGAGCGCCGCGCACGGCGCCGATGTCAGTACGACGGCGAGCGCAGCCGCGCCGAGCGCGGCCAGGCCGAGTCTCGAATTCATGTACAGTGCCTCCTCCGCGGCCGACTATAGTCGCTCCAGCAATCCAAGGGAAGCATGAGCGCCACCCTCGTTCCCGTCGCGCCGCCGAAGACGCTGCGCGAGCTCTTCATGGGCTTCTTCTGGATCGGCGCGCGCTCGTTCGGCGGCGTGATGCCCTGGGCCTACCGCACCATGGTCGAGGAGCGGCGCTGGCTCACTCACGCCGACTTCACCGAGACCATCGGCCTGTGCCAGTTCCTCCCCGGGCCGAACATCGGCAACGCGTCGATCGTCCTCGGCAAGCGCTGGTTCGGCCTGGCGGGCTCGGTCGTCGCCTTCCTCGGGCTGATGGCGCTGCCGTTCATCTGGGTGCTCGCGCTCTTCATCGTCTACAGCGACTTATCCTCCAACGCCACGCTGAAGGCGGTCGTCACGGGCGTCGGCGCGGCGGGGGCCGGGCTTTTCATCGGCACCGCGGTCAAGCTCGGCCGTCCGCTCGCGAAAAAGCCGGCGGCGCTGGCGCTGATCGCGGCGTGCTTCCTGCTCGTGGCGGTGGCGCGCGTCTCGCTGCTGATGGTCGTGCCGATCGGCCTGGGCGTCGCGGTGTTCGCGGCGCGGCGGGGCTGGCTGTGAGCCTGGTCGAGCTCGGCCTCTACTTCGCGCTGCTTTCCCTCGTCTCGGTCGGCGGACTGCCGTCGGTGATGCCGGAGATGCAGCGCTTCGTGGTCGACGTGAAGGGCTGGCTCACGCCCGCGGACTTCATCCAGGCTTTTGCCGTCGGGCAGGCCGCGCCGGGCCCGAACGTGCTGATCGCGAGCCTGATCGGCTGGAAGGTCGGGGGCCTTCCGGGCGCCTTCGTCGCGCTCGGATCGATCTGCTTCCCCGCGGCGGTGATCGCGTGGTGGGTCGCCGAGCTCTGGGACCGGTTCAAGGACTCGCCCTGGCGCAAGGCCATCCAGCGCGCCATCGCGCCGATCGTGGTCGGCATGATCCTCTCCGGCGGCGTGGTGCTCGCCACGCCGGGTTCGCCCGACTGGCGCCTGTGGCTCATCGCCGGCCTCGCCGCCGCCGGCATGCTCGCCACCAAGCTCAACCCGCTCTGGCTCCTCGGCGCCGGGGCTGCTCTCGGCGCCCTGCTCCTCTAAGACTTATTTCTCGGTCGGGTGCCCGTCCCGCTTCCACCAGTCGAGGCCGCCGATCAGCTCCTTGGTGCGAAAGCCGAGCTCGGTCATCCTGAGCGCGCCCCGGGTCGAGCCGTTGCAGCCGATGCCGTCGCAGTAGGTGACGACGAGCGCCTCGCGATCGATCGCCGCGGTGGTCTCGCGGCTCATTTCCCGGTGCGGAATGCTGAGCGCGCCCGGGATGTGCTCGCGCGCGAAGGCCTTCCTCGAGCGGGCGTCGATCACTACGATGCGCTCGCCTGCCTCGCGCGCCACCTTGAGGTCCCAGGAGTCGATCTCGAACTGGAGCTTGTGCCGGTAGTGCCGTAGCTGCTCTTCCATGTCGCCAGCCTCGCACCCGCGCGTCGCGCGCGTCTAGGAGAAAAATGCGCGCCGCAGGCGGCCCGGCGTGACGCCCTGAACGCGCAGGAACCAGCGGTTGACGTGCGTCTGGTCCGCGTAGCCGCACGCGGCGGCGATCTCGGCCAGCGGGGTTCCGGCGAGGATCATGCGCCGCGCCTTGGCGATGCGCCTCGATTGCTGGTAGCGGTGCGGCGTGAGCCCGTAGGCCGCCTGGAAGCCGCGCGCAAGCCGCGTCGGCGACACCCCGGCCATCGCGCACAGCTCGCGCAGTCGCAGCGGCGCGCAGTATTCGGCATCGAGCCGCTCCCGGACCTTGGAGAGCGCCGGCGCGCCGCGGTCCCGGTGGTTCCCGTCGAGGAGGATCTCGAGCGCGCACGCCAGCGCCTCCTCGATGCCGAGCTCCGAGCCGCAATCGATCGCATCGAAAAGCCGCCGGACCGCCGCTGCCGCGGTTGCGTCGCGGCGCTGAGGAAGGGTAAACACCCTCTCGCCGGCGATGAGCGCCGGGTCGATATACAGCATGCGGTACGACCATCCGTGCTCGGTCGCCGGCGCGCCGTCGTGCACCTCGCCCGGGTTGAACATCGGCACCGCGCCCGGCTCGAAGAACTGCCTCGAGCGCCGGACGTCGCAGCGCTCGACGCCGCCGAGAATGAGGCCGAACGAGTACGTGTCGTGAAAGTGCCGGTCGAAGCCCGTGCGCAGGCCCCTCGCCGCAAGCGTCTCCACGCCGGCGAGTCCGCGCACGGCGCGATATTCGATTTGCGCGGTCGAGCGGTGCTTCATCGATCCATCAGGCGCGCCTCCACACCTGGCGCTCGCGCGAGGCGAGGAGCGGCACCGCTTCGGCGACGTACTTCTTGAAGTGCGGCGTCTGCTGGTGCGTCTCGAAGGCCTGCTCGTCGTTGTAGATCTCGTAGAGCATCACCCGGGTGGCGTCCTTCGGGTCGACCAGTACGTCGAACTGTTTGCAGCCGGGCTCCTTGCGCGCCTCGCGCGCATTCTCGAGCGCCTTCTTCATGAACGCGTCGACGTTTTCCGGCTTGATCCTGATGTTGACCTGCAGCACGAACATGGATCGCTCCTTGAGGGGCAAGGCCCGGATTTTCCTATAATCCACGTAACAAGAGCAGGTAACCATGGGAGGAGGAGATGGAACAAGCACAACCGAAGCTGTTGTTCCCGCAGCTCCAGTCGTTCTACCGGTGCGCCGAGCCGCTGTCATGGGCCCTCATCCGCATCACCGCCGGCCTGATGCTCATCCCGCACGGCTGGCCCAAGCTGATGATGGGCGTCGGCGCCACCGCGCAGATGGCGCTGGTGAAGCGCGGCATCGCGCCCGCCGAGCCGCTCGCGGTCGTGCTGATCACCCTGGAAACCCTCGGCGGCCTCTGCGTCGCGCTCGGCCTCTTCACGCGCTTCTGGGCCGCCGCCATCACGATCGAGATGGGCGTGATCGTCTACCACCACCTGCCGAAGTTCGGCTGGACCGGCCCCGGCTACGAGTACCCGCTCTTCTGGGGCCTCGTCATGCTCGCCATCGCGCTGCGCGGCGGCGGGCCTTACTCGCTTGACCGCATGATCGGCCGCGAGCTGTAGTCGCGCGCCGCTCTGGTCCGAACGGGATGCTCCCTGCCCCGTTTGGCGCAGGGGCCTCACTGACGCGTTTGCAAGGTTCGCTGCTAGCGTGGCGAATCGGTGAGGAGGCAGTTATGAAGACGCGCCTGGTCCTGCGCAAGTTGCTCGAGCCGGTCTACCGCAACAGCCCTGCGCTGAAGAGCGGGCTTCTCAACCTCGACGCGAAACTCAGCCAGGTGCGCACGGTGGCCTGG
>Ga0075418_10000983_pt1 | contig 31413 bp, 23 predicted proteins | sample SoiMetdeltSBSDD2_FD_81776 | JGI IMG/M metagenome (GOLD analysis project Ga0075418, IMG submission 81776) | Bulk soil microbial communities from a Populus tree surrounding site in Tennessee, USA - Soil MetaG P. deltoides SBSDD2 | ecosystem: Environmental > Terrestrial > Soil > Tree plantation... | reverse complement strand
GACTGCCCGCCGACCGAAGCGCCGTGGGAGGTCGAGGTGTTGCAAGGGCAGGGGACTTGGATCTTGCAAGACAGCCCCGGCGACCTGGCGCAGGTCTACCGGAACGCGAGCAGCGGCCGCTATCCCAACGCCACGGACGTTGCCCTCGTCTCGCCGCACTTCACCTTGCAAGCGGGAAGCGAGCTACACCTTTTGCACTCGTACAGCACTCAGGATCTCGACGCCGGCTGGGCTCATGACGGCGGGCGTGTGGAGATCTCGCGGCACGGAGGCGCTTGGGAAGCGCTGGAACCACGGGGCGGTTATCCGCGCCGTCTCTTCCCGGAGAGCGTGCCGCAGCTGGCTCGGGCCGGTGTGTTCGGCGGCAGCGCCCCACGGCGCTGGGACGTCTTTCCCTGCGGCAACTCAAGCGGCAGCGCCAGGATCCGCTTCCGTTTCGCGAGCGACGATTCCATCGCCGCCGCCGGCTGGGAGATCGCCCGCGTCGAGGTCCATCTGGCGGCGCCCGAGCCCGCCTCGACGGACCTCCAGCTCCTGGCGGAGCCCAACCCGGCGCGATTCCCGACGCGCGTCTCGTTCCGCATCGACGCCTCGCGGGGCGAGGCGGCGCTCCCGACACACCTCCTGCTCTTCGACGCCCGCGGCCGTCTCGTCCAGGTGCTGGAGCATGCGCCGGTGCCAGCGCAGAGCGCTCGCTTCACCTGGGATGGTACGGATCGTGCGGGCCATCCCGTGCCTTCCGGGGTATACTGGGCACGCCTGGAGTGGGGGGAGCGGAAGGCGACGACGAGGCTCCTGGTTCTACGTTGAAGGCGGACAGCGCCGAGCCTCATTCCACCACGAAACGAGGAGTCATGCCCGGCAAGCACATCGTGCTCGCAGCCCTCGTGCTCTTCCTCGGCGCCGGGAGCGCCGCCGCTCCACCGCAGGCGACGGACCTCGTGAGCGTCCTCGAAGCCCAGGGTGAGCTGGAAATGGCCTGGGCCTGGCAGCAACGCGCGGCCGTGGGTGCAGCGGACTCGACGCTCGCGAACCTGCAGCGGACGCTGCGCCTGCTAGTGCGGCGCCGGGATTACGCCGCCGCCTGGGACATCCTGCAGCGCGAGGGCAAGCGACTCGAGCCGGGAACACGGGCCGTCCTCGCCGCCGCCGTGGCTCTCCGTCTCGATCAGCCCTCGGCGGCGCTGGCGCACCTGGAGGCCGCCACCGTGCCTGCCGGTCTCGCCGGCTTTGCCGAGATGCAGCGCGCCGATGCCTGTCAAAGGCTCGGGCGCTGGGAAGAAGCGCGGCGCGCCGCGCTCGCCGCGAACGCCATGCCGCTGCCGCAAGAGATGCAGCGCCGTCTCCGCCTCATCGAGGGTCAGGCATGTTTCGCTCTCGGCGACATCGAGCGCCTGCGCCTCCTCGCACCGCGCCTCGGGGAAGATGCGCGCAGCGACGACCGCACCGGTCTCTTGCTGCTGCAGCTGGCGCGGGAAGTCTGGCGGGGTGGCGACATGGAGCAAGGGCGGCGCTGGCTTCTCGATCTCCTCGCCGCCAGGCCCGCACCGGCTGAGTCCGCCTACGCCGCGCTTCAGGTCGCGATGGCGCGCGGTGCATCGCCGCCGGACGTGGAAACGGAGCTGCTGCTGGCGCGCTACGAAGACCGCAGTCAACGGGCGGCCCAGGCGCGCCAGCGCCTGCAAGCGCTCGCCGCGAGCGGCCGCTTGACGGCCTTGCAAGAGGGCGAGGCGTGGGTGGCGGTGGCGGAGAGCTGGCGCCGGCAGGGTCGCGCCAACGATTGTCTCGCCGTGCTCTCGGCGCATGCCGAGCGCATCCGCGGCACGCCGTCGGAACCCGAGATGTTGCGCTGCCGCGGCCGCGCTTGTCGCGCCCTCGGCGACGAAGCCGGCATCATGGCGAGCTACAGCGAACTGGCGCGGCGTTTCCCCTCCGATCCGAACGCCGACGCCGCGCTCTACGAGGTGGGCTGGAGGCAGGAGATCGGCAACGACTACGCCGCCGCCATGCGGACCTATGCGACCGTGGAGCAGCAGTTTCCCCAGAGTTCTCTCGGCGACGATGCCGCTTTCCGCGAAGCCCTCTGTGCCTTGCGGAGCGGCAATCTGACCAGTGCACAGGAGCTTTTCGGCGCCATGGAGACCCAGCATCCCGGCTCGCCGCTGGTGCCGCGTTCGTTGTACTGGAGATCGTGGATCCTCGAACGACGGGGCGATGTCGAAGCAGCGCGGGTGCTCCGGGCCCGCTTGCAGCGCGATCACCGTGATTCTTACTACGCCGTGCTCGCCGCTCGGGCCGACTCCGCCCTCGACGCCGCGCCGACCGACACGGCGCCGTCATGGCGCGACGCGGCGGGGAGTACGGAGAGCCCGCAGCAGATCGACGGCCTGGAGCTCGCCGGCCGCAACCACGCGCGCTACCTGGCGGCCATCGAGTCGTTGCATCGGACCGGGGTGCCGGCGGCCTCGGCGTCGTTCGAGGCCGAGGCCACACTCTGGCACTTCTGCCTCGACTACGGCCTGGCGAACGAGGCGTCCTGGGAGACGCGACGCCTGGAGCAGCGCTTCGCCGTCGATCCCGGCGCGCTCCTGGAGCTTCTCGCCACGACCTACGTTCGCGGCGTACACGATCGCTTGGTACGCCTCTCCTTCATGTTGAGCCTCCTCGTGCAGCGGCCCGAAAGCGCCGCGGCCATCGAAGTGCTGCGCCATCCGGCGCCGCTATCCGTCACCCTCGCCGCCGCGACCCGCGAGCACGGCGTTTCCCATGCCGTGGTGCTCGGCGTCATCCGGCAGGAAAGCGCCTTCGATCCCCGCGCCGACTCCCGCGCCGGCGCCCGTGGTCTCATGCAGATCATGCCCGCCGTGGGGGTGCGTCTCGCCTCGCAGCGCGGCGAGGGGAACCTCCCGCCAGAGCGCCTCTACGCCACGGACCTCAACCTCGAGCTCGGCTGCCAGCTCTTCGCCGAAGAGCTGCGCCGCGCCCAGGGCAGCCTGCCGCAGGCGCTGGCGGCCTACAATGCCGGCAGCGATCCGGCGGAAAAATGGCGGCGCCGGTTGCAACCCGAGGAGCCCCCCGAGCTCTACCTCGATGTGGCGGAATATCTCGAAACCCGGAACTACCTCGATCGGGTTCTCGGCGGCGCCGAGACCTACAGGCGTGTCTACGATTTGCCGTGAGCGGGCACCGCGCCCGCCGCGGCTCGCCGTGGTCTTCCTCGTCGCCTGGAGCACTGCGGCCGGCGCCGAAGCACCACCCACCACTCTGATCTACCCACCCTGGGGGCACTGCTATGGCCTGCACCGGGTGACGCAGATGCACCTCACCATGCGCGCCGGCTTCCGCGCCAAGTTCGACGACCCCCAGGGTGTGGCAGCGGTGAAGATGCGCGCCGAGGACGACACGACCACCGCGAAGGACGACGACGAGCTCACCGTGTTCGGGGTCAATTCCGGCCAGGATCAGATCATCTACAACACTTCTCTCACCGCCATCGCCTTCTACGGCACCTCGGGGCGGGGACCGGGACAGTTCCGCCGGCCGACGGGAATCGCCGCCGACCGGAGCGGCCTCGTCGTCGTCGCCGACACCGGCAACGATCGCCTCCACGTCCTGTGGTACGCCGACGATCGCCTCGAACACCGGCGCTTCATCCAGGGCGACTTCGCCGGCGCCCGCCTCGTCCGGCCCCGCGGCGTCGCCCTCGAGGCCGGCGAGATCTACGTCTGCGATCCCGAGAACCACCGGATCCTGGTGCTGGACCCCGAGGGCAACCTGCGCCGTCTCCTCGCTCCGACGCAGGATGGGCGTCCCGTGCTGCGCGAGCCCACCGCGGTGGCGGCGATCCGCGCCCGCGCCGACTTCAATTTCTTCGGTGAAGATTTCGTCGCCGTGGTGGACTCGGGCCACACCCGGCTGTTGCAGCTCTCCCACGATGGCCGCGTCCTCGCCCTCTGCCGAAGCAACGAGCTCGGCCCGCAGGCCCGGCGCTTCGACTGGGTCGCCATCGACTATCACGCCAACGTCTACTGCAGCGACCGCAGTGGGAGGCTGCACAAGTTCGACCGCAAGCTGCACCCGCTGCTCAGCATCGGCCGTCCGGGCAAGCACGATTACGAGTTCGACGAGCCGCGGGGCCTCGGACTCTACCGCCGCTTCGGCCAGCTCTTCGTCGCCGAGCGCGCCGGCGCCCAGTACCTCTGGACCGGGACCGATGTCTTCACCCCCCAGCTCGCGGACCTCGCCGGCGGCGCCGACAGCACCTGGACCGGGGAGGTGCGCTTCTTCCTGACCGAGTATGCCCGGGTCCAACTCGAGCTGGTGGACGCGAGCGAGAATCGGGTGGTGCTGCTGCAGACACCGCGGTGGCAAAACGTCGGCCCGGTGACGATGCCAGTCCGTTTTCAGCTGGCGCCACCTTCCGAGCCGCTGCGCCTGCGTGTGGAGGCCACACCGACGTACTCGTCGAGGTCGTACCTCACGGTGCGGAAGCTCGGGCCGCCGCTTTCCTTCCCACGCGTGGTGGGAGCTTCTCCGTGAGTCACCTCAAGGCGCTACGGTACGAGGGCTGGCGCAAGGCCATCCATCTTTCCATGCTCGTGCTTCCGGTCTGGATCGTGGTGGCGCCGGAAGCATGGCGCCTCCGTGGCCTACTCATTGCATTCTTCTTTCTGTTGGGAGTGGATCTCCTCCGGTTGCGCTGGAAACCACTCGGCCGCTGGTTGCAGCCGCGGCTCGACGGTTCTCTGCGGCCCGGAGAGAAACTCGGTCTCACCAGCGCGCACTACTGGACGCTGGTGGCTTGCTTCCTCGCCTGGTGTGGGCCGGAACGCCTCGCCGCCGCGGCGCTGGCCATGCCGATCGTGGGCGATGCGGCGGCGGCCGTGGTGGGCAGGCGCTTCGGGCGGAAGCGCTACGGCAGCAAGAGCCTGGAGGGCAGCGCCGCCTGCTTCGCGGGCTGCATGCTCGCCGGCGCCTTTTTCCTGCCGTCCGAGCCCCTGGCGCTCGCGGCGGCGGCCGGGGCGGCGACGGTGGTGGAGGCCTTGCCGCTGCCGGTGGACGACAATCTGAGTGTCCCTCTCGTCGCCGCGCTGGTGCTGCGATGGTGCGTCTAAAGGGAAGCTCCACGGCAAGCGTGGGCCGAGGAGCCGAGGGTTGGAAGGGCGCTCAGGGTCATAGGTGGCGCGCTCCGAATTCGCTGGAGCGCTTCTCGAGGTGACCGATCATGTTCCTGCGCGACTTGTTCCGCTTCCTGCCGCGAAGCCCGCTCCGGCGCGCCCTGGGAGCGATGAACCGGGGCGAGTTCGAAAGCGCCGCGGCGCTCCTCGAGGGCATGCTGCAACCACACTCCTTGCCGCCCGAGGACCTGAGCGCCTACGCCTGCGAAGCCTACCTGGAAGCGGCGAAGCAGCGGCGCGACGCGGGCGATGTCGCTGGGGCCGTCCGTTGTCTCGAGCGCGCCGCGGCGCTGCGCCCGGGCTTCGCCGACGTGCACTTCCGTCTGGGTGAGATGCAGGAGCACGCCGATCAGCCCGAGGCGGCCCGCAGCGCCTACGAGCGTGCCCTCACCCTCAACCCGCGTTACTTCGAAGCCCGCTTGGCTTTGGCCCGCATCCTCACCCACAGCGGCGAGTCCGCGGTGGCGCTTCGCCACCTGCGCGAAGCGGCCCCACAGGCACCGGAAGCCTTGTCCCGTGTCATCGCCCGCATGCTGGCGGAAACCGTGGAGGGCGATGGCAGCGACACGCGAGCGCGTCTGGAGGCGCTCTTCGCCGACCTGGTGTCGGCGCCGTCCACACCCGTGGCGGAGGGCATCGAGGCGGCCCGCCGGGCGCTCCGCACCGGGGACAATCTGCGCGCCATTGCGGGCCTCAAATCGCTGCTGCAGCAGCACCCGCGCTTCCCGGACCTGCACAACCTGCTCGGGGTGGCGTACGACACCGAGGGCATGCTGGACGACGCGGTGGAGGAGTTCGAGCGCGCCGTCGCCCTCAACCCCGACTACGCCGAGGCTCGTCTCAACCTCGGCCTGGGTCTCTTCCACCGCAGCCGGCACGAGGAAGCCGCGCGCCATCTGCGCTGGGTGGAGAAGAAACATCCAGGTCACGCCCTGGTGCGTTCCGTTCTGGCGCAGATCGAATCCTTGGCAAGGCCGGGCTGAGCGCGCGGAATTCCGCGCACGCATCGCTTGCCATGCCGCTCCTGCACGCTGCACTGCCACACTCCGCCTGCATCGACCCGGAACCTCGCGCTGGCTCGCCACGGTTCTGCAGACAAAGCGCTTGCCGCATGGCGGCACATCCGCTAAAAAACGATTCTTCGTGGGGTGCATGCGCTCGCCTCGTGGGGCGCGATGGTGGACGTGTGGGGAAGTGGGGTGGTGCGCGTGCGCAATCCGTATCGGCTGCGTCTCGAGACTCCCGAAGGTTATCAGAACCAGCTCTTTTCTTTCCTGGCACCGGGCGACGACAACGACGATACGCGTCTCGGCGTCCTCGCCGCCTGGCACGACCGCGAGGTGAAGGCGGCGCTAGCGCCGGTCTTCCACGCCCTGACCCAGGATTACGAGGACCGGCGCACGCCGGCGGGAGCGCGCCTCGAGGATTTCGCCCAGGCCCTGGATGCGGCGGCGGCAGCGCTGCCGCCTGAGCTGCTGCGGGAATTCGAGTGCGCTCTCGTTCTCTGCCGCGGGCGCGGCCTCTACGTTCTCTACACCGACGGCATGACCCCGCAGTGCAGCGTCGGCGGTCCCGCCCAGCCGCTGCAGTCCGGCCTGCGCGTCCGCGTCAAGGACTTGCCGGTGCACAACGACTTGGGCGGCGGCCTGCGCCTGGCGGCGCGCCTCTCCCTCGCCCGCGTCTTCTTCGAAGACGAAGACCGCGCCGTCCTCTGGCTGGACCTGCCCACGGCACCGCCGCACGCCCTGGCGGCGGCGGAAACGGTGGAGAGTGCCCGCATCGTCCTGCACAAGGAGCCCAGCCTCGAGACCGAAGCGGTGGCGGCAGTAGAGAGCACCTGGCCCGAGTCGCCGGAGACGGCGGGGCGCGACAGGGTGCGCATGTCCTACGTCGCCGTCGCTCTGGTCGCGGTGGTGTTCGTCGTCGCTCTCTTCGGCATGTCCCGCTGGCGCCAGATGGGCGGAGAGCAACGCGGCGACGCGGAGAACTTCTTCAGCGAGGACGTCGAGTCCGGTGGAACGGCGCGCAGCCCCGCGCGCGTTTCCGCCGACGTGGCGGAGAAGAAAGATCCGCGCGACAGCGGCAGCGACAACCGCGTCGCCGCCCAGGCGCCGGTGGAAGCCTCGCTGCAGCTGCTCTGGAAAAAGAACTATCGGGACTGGGTCACTTCCTCGCCCCGCGTCGCCCAAGGACACGTGGTCTACGGCTGCCGCGACGGTCACCTCTACGCCGTGAGCGAGAGCGGCGAGCCGCTCTGGGAATACGACTCCGGCTCCGGCATCGGCGCCACCCCGGAAGTGGACGGCACTCGCGTCTACTGCGGCAACTATGCCGGCCGCGCCTTCGCGCTGCGCTCGCTGGATGGCGCCGAGCTCTGGGCCCATGACCTGGGGGCGCGCATCGTCGCCTCGCCGGCGCTCGGGAAGAGCCTGGTCTTCTTCCAGACTTACGCCGGTGATCTCGTCGCCTTGGAGCAGAAGACCGGTCGCCTGGTGTGGAAGCAGCACATCGGCGGGCAGCAACGGGCCCGGGCCCTGGCGACCGGCAAGGATGTGCTCGCAGTCTCCGGCGACGGCAATCTCCTCTGCCTCGAGCAGAAATCGGGCAAAGTCTCCTGGAGCGTCCCCCTCGGTTCTCGCGTCATCTCCAACCCGGTGCGGGCCCAGGACCTCGTGGTGCTCGCGGGCCAGGACGGACAAGTGCACGCGGTCGCGGCGAAGGACGGCCGGATCGCCTGGCGAGTGGATCTGGGGGGCACCCTCGAATCGGGCCTCGCCGCCGACGACGATCGGCTCTACATCGGCAGCACCGATCGCAGCGTCTACGCCCTCGACAAGGACGATGGCAGCATCGTCTGGCGCTTCAAGACTGGCGGCCCCATCCGTTCGACACCTTGGGTCCAAGACGGCAGGGTGTACGTGACCTCGTACGACCGGCACACCTACGTGCTGGAAGCGGAGAGTGGCGAAACCCTGGCGAAGACGGCGCTGCGCGCCCCCATCTACTCCTCGCCTCTCGTGCACGAGGGCAAGGTGTACTTCGGCTCCAACGACGGTACCTTTTACTGCCTGAGCGCCTTGCGCTAGGCCAACCGGCCCGCCTCGCGGCCGGGTGGCCGTGGGGTGGGGCAGTCTCGATCCCCGGGGGTCCTTGGCCCCGGGGATCCACCTTTCCACCACCCCCTCCGAGGCCCTATCCTGGCCGGCCTGGCCTCGTCTGGACCCCGCGGTTGTCCGCCGGCGGGGTCCGACTTATCCTTGGACCGGTTTTTATCCTGGCCTGAGCGAGCCCTCCTGGGGGTCCTGGTGTTCGAGAAGAACCTGCGCAAGCTGTTCAAGACCAAGTCGGAACGCGACTTCCGTCGCATGCAGCCGGTCGTGGCCGAGGTCAACCGCTGGGCCGAGAGCTACCGGGAGCTGACCGACGAAGCCCTCCGCGGCAAGACCGAGGAGTTCCGGGCCCGGCTCGGGCAGGGGGAGACCCTGGACCAGCTGCTGCCCGAGGCCTTCGGGGCGGTGAAGGAGGCCTGCCGGCGTCACGTGGGGAAGACCTGGCCCGTGGTCGGGCGGCCGACGGAATGGAACATGGTGCCCTACGACGTGCAGGTCGTCGGCGGCATCGCCCTCCACGAAGGCACCATCGCCGAGATGGCGACTGGCGAGGGCAAGACCCTCGTCGCCACCATGCCCCTTTATCTGAACGCCCTCACGGGCCGCGGCGCCTTTCTGGTGACGGTGAACGACTACCTCGCTCGCCGCGACGGTGAATGGATGGGGGAGATCTACAAGTTCCTCGGCCTCCGCGTCGGCATCATCCAGAACACCATGCGGCCCGCCGAGCGCCTCGAGGCCTACCGCTGCGACATCACCTACGTCACCAACAACGAGATGGGCTTCGACTACCTGCGCGACAACATGGCCACGCGCATGGAAGATCGGGTGCACCGGGACCACGTCAGCGAGAAGCCCGGCAAGCAGTTCTGCTACGCCATCGTGGACGAGGTGGACTCGGTGCTGGTGGACGAGGCACGCACGCCCCTCATCATCGCCGGCGCGGCGCCGGAGTCCAGCCAGAGTGCCAACTTCACCAGCTTGAGGCCCGGCATCGAACAGCTCGTGCGCCAGCAGAACCGGCTGGTGACGGACTACCTCAAGGAAGCGGAAAAACTCCTCGAACCGGGCATGGAAAAGCTGGAGGGGGATGCAGAGCGCGAGCTAGGCTTCAAGCTCCTGCAGGTGAAACGGGCGGCGCCGAAGAACAAGCAGTACATGAAGCTGGTGAGCCGCGAGGGCGGGCTGCAAAAGCTGGTGCAGCGCGTCGAGGGCGAGCTCATGCGCGACAAGCTGCTGCACACCGCCGACGAAGACCTCTTCTTCGCTCTGGACGAGAAGGGCCACGTCGCCGATCTCACCGAGAAGGGCCGGGAGGAGCTGGCGAAGCTGGTGAACCTGCCGCTCACCCTCCCGGACCTGAGCCTAGCGGTGAAGCACCTCGACGACGACTCGAACCTGAGCAAGGAGGCAAAGATCGCCGCCTTGGACAAGCTGCACCGCGACTACGCCCGGTCGAGCGACAGCCTGCACGACATCAGCCAGCTGCTGAAGGCCTACTCCCTCTTCGAGAAGGACGTGGAGTACGTCGTGCAGGAGGGCAAGGTCCTCATCGTCGACGAGTACACCGGCCGCCTCATGCCAGGGCGGCGTTTCTCCGACGGTCTGCACCAGGCCCTGGAGGCGAAGGAAAGCGTGCAGGTCGAGCGCGAGACGCAGACCATGGCGACCGTCACCTTGCAGAACCTCTTCCGCATGTTCGAGAAGCTGGCGGGCATGACCGGTACCGCCGAGACCGAGGCGGAGGAGTTGAAGAAGATCTACGACCTCGAGGTCATGGTCATCCCCACGCACCAGCCGGTGCGCCGCGTCGACTTCGACGACCAGATCTACAAGACGCGCCGGGAGAAGTACAACTCGGCCATCGACGAGATCGTGCACCAGCACCAGCGCGGCATGCCCGTCCTCGTCGGCACCGTCTCCGTCGAAGTGTCGGAAACGCTGTCGCGCATGCTGAAGCGGCGCGGGATCACCCACGAAGTCCTCAATGCCCGCCACCACCAGCGCGAAGCCGAGATCGTTTCCCTCGCCGGGCAGAAGGGCGCCGTCACCATCGCCACCAACATGGCCGGCCGGGGCACCGACATCAAGCTGGGCCCGGGAGTCATCCTCTGCGATCGCGATCCGCACTACAGCGGCCCGCGCTGCCCCGCCTGCCCCTACGGCCGCGGCAAGACCGGAGCGCCGAAGCCCAACTACAAGCCCGGGGAAGGGGAGCTGGAGGAGCCCTGCGGCCTGCAGATCATCGGCACCGAGCGGCACGAGTCCCGCCGCATCGACCGGCAGCTGCGCGGCCGCTCCGGCCGCCAGGGTGATCCCGGGGCTTCCATCTTCTACATGTCCCTCGAGGACGACCTGATGCGGCTCTTCAGCCCGGAACGCATCGCCACCGTCATGGAGCGGCTGGGGGTGCAAGAGGGCGAGGTCATCACCCATCCCATGGTGACCAAGGCCATCGAGCGGGCGCAGAAGCGCGTCGAGTTCCACAACTTCGACGCCCGGCAGCACCTGCTCAAGTACGACGACGTGATGAACAAGCAGCGCGAGGTCATCTACGCCAACCGTCTCGACGTGCTGCGCGGCACCGACCTGCGCAGCGAAGTGCGTGGCATGGTGGCGGCCTTCGTGGAGCAGCAGTTCGCCAGCAAGATCGACGAGGAGGCCTGGCCGGCGGACACGCCGCTCGAGCCCCTGCTGCTCGAGCTGCAGTCGGTGTTCCTGCGCGCCTTCGAGGCCGACGGCGTTCAGGACATGGGCATCGACGCGGCGCGGGCGCATCTGAGCGAGCAGGCCGAGCGCGCTCTGGACGAGCGCGAGCAGCTGCTCGGCGAAACCATCATGCGCCAGCTCGAACGCTGGTCGTATCTCCGCGCCATCGACGAGAAGTGGATGGAGCACTTGCGGGAGCTGGATCACCTGCGCTCCGGGGTGTCGCTGCGGGCCTACGGGCAGAAGGACCCCCTCCTGGAGTACAAGTCGGAGGCCTTCGGGATGTTCGAGGAGCTGCTCAAAGACGTTGACAGGCAGACCTTGTATCTCCTATGTCACGCGCAGGTCTCCGTGCGCCCGCCCGAGCTGGAACGCGCCCCGACGGAAGTGTTGTCGCCGCTCCATGCCAGTGCGGGCGTTTTGGCGGGTGCGGGTCCCGCGCCACGGGCGGTGCCGCCGCCCCTGACGCAGCCGCTTCCCGGCGGCATGCCGGTACCCCGGGGGACACCGCTCTCCCCGGGAAGCAGCGCGCCCCCGACGGTGCGCAAGAGTGGTCCCAAGGTGGGGCGCAACGATCCGTGCCCTTGCGGCAGCGGCAAGAAGTACAAGTTCTGTCATGGCGCCAGCTGACGCCCGAGCGAAACGGAAAACAGTGAGCAAGTCCCTGGTCATCGTCGAATCGCCGGCCAAGGCGCGCACGATCAAGAAGTATCTGGGTCGCAACTACGAGGTGAAGGCCTCGGTGGGCCACGTCATCGACCTGCCGAAGAGCGAGCTCGGCGTCGACGTGGACAACGACTTCGCCCCCAAGTACGTCACCATCAAGGGCAAGGGGAAGGTGCTGCAGGAGCTCAAGGCGGCGGGAAAGAAAGTGGACGAGGTGCTCCTCGCCACCGACTTGGACCGCGAAGGGGAAGCCATCGCCTGGCACTTGCAGAACTTCCTCGCCTCCGTGCAGCCCAACGTCAAGCGCATCCTCTTCAACGAGATCACCCAGCGCGCCATCCAGGAAGCCATCGCCAACCCCGGGGACGTGGACCAGCGCAAGGTGGACGCGCAGCAGGCCCGGCGCATCCTGGACCGCCTGGTGGGCTACATGGTGAGCCCGGTCCTCTGGCAGGTGTTCTACTACGGCCTTTCCGCCGGCCGCGTGCAGTCCGTGGCCCTCCGGCTCATCTGCGAGCGGGAGCGCGAGATCCGCGCCTTCGTGCCGCAGGAGTTCTGGTCGATCACGGCGCTGCTACGCGCCGCGGGCGGCGACTTCGAGGCCAAGCTGCGCACCTGGAAGGGCGAGCGGGCCGAGCTCGGCTCGCAGGCGGACGCCGATGCCGTGCTCGCCGCCTTGGCGAGCGCCGACTGGCGCGTCGCCCAGGTGGAAGCCAAGGAGCGCCGGCGCAATCCCTATCCGCCGTACATCACCAGCTCGCTGCAGCAGGATGGGGCGCGGCGCCTGCGCTTCTCGGCCAAGAAGACCATGATGCTGGCGCAGCAGCTCTACGAGGGTGTGGAGCTGGGCACGGAAGGCCCCGTCGGCCTCATCACCTACATGCGTACCGACTCGACCCGCCTCTCCGACCAGGCGCGCGGCGAGGGCATCGACTGGATCCGCGCCCAGCTCGGCGAGGACTATCTGGCCCCGACGCAGCGGCAGTTCAAGCAAGGCAAGAGCGTGCAAGACGCCCACGAGGCCATCCGCCCCACGGCAGGGGCGCGCACCCCGGAGGAAGTGAAGCGCTTCCTCAGCCCGGACCAGTTCGCGCTCTATGACCTCGTCTGGCGGCGCTTCACCGCCTCGCTCATGAGCAGCGCCACCTACCTCGCCACCACCGCGGACATCGAGGCCGGCCCGGCCATCTTCCGCGCCACCGGCTCGCAGCTGCAGTTCGACGGCTACCTGCGCGTCTACCCGGACGTGCGCGAGAAGGACGAGCAGGAGGGCGTGCTGCCGGCGCTCGCCAACGGCCAGAGCCTCACCTTGCGCGAGCTGCAGCCGAAGCAGCACTTCACCGAGCCGCCGCCGCGCTACACCGAGGCCACCTTGATCCGGGAGCTCGAGGAACGCGGCATCGGCCGGCCGAGCACCTACGCCAGCATCGTCAGCACCATCCGTGAGCGGGAGTACGTCCTCAAGGACGGCGGCCGCTTTACCCCCACGGATCTCGGCATGGAAGTATGGGAAGCGCTGGAGAAAGCCTTCCCCGCCCTCTTCGAGGTGGATTTCACCGCCCGCATGGAGAGCGAGCTCGACAAGGTGGAAACCGGCGAGGACGACTGGCAGACGGTGGTGCGCGACTTCTACGGGCCCTTCTCCAAGGTGCTGGAGGAACTCAAGGGCGACCCCGAGGCGATGAAGCAGCTCCTCGACCATGGCGAGGCCGTGCCCTGCGACAAGTGCGGCGCCACGTTGATCAAGAAGTGGGGACGGAACGGCCCCTTCCTCGCCTGCCCGAACTACCCGAAGTGCCGCAACACCAAATCGCTGAATGGCGAGAGCGCCGTCGTCCCGCTCGGCAAGCAATGTCCCAAGTGCGGCGGCGAGATGGTGAAGAAGCGCGGGCGCTATGGCGAGTTCGGCGCTTGCCAGAACTATCCCGATTGCAAGTACACCGAGCCCCTCTCCATCGGCGTCAACTGCCCGCGCGGCTGCGGCGGCCACCTGGCGCTCAAGCGCAGCGGCCGCGGTCGCACCTTCTACGGCTGCAGCCGCTACCCGGACTGCGACTACGCCTCCTGGGACAAACCGACGGGGGAGAAGTGCTCAGCCTGCGGTGTCGGCGATCTGGTGGAAAAGAACACCAAAGCCAAGGGGATCTTCAAGAAGTGCCCGGCGTGCAAGGAAGAGTTCGTGGACTGAAGCGGACCGCAGCGCGGCGGCAGCGCCGGGCGCCGCCCCAGACCGGGCTGCCGCAGTCGCGGCGCGCCACGACCTGGCTCCAGACTTTTCTCCTGCACCTGCGCGCCTCCGGCTGTTCGCCGCTCACGGTCGAAGCCTACCGGCGCGATCTCCTCGTCTTCGCCACCGCCCATGGCGCCCTCCCGGACACGGCGAGCCGCGATGACGTGCGCACCCACCTGGCAGCGATGGTGCGAAGCGGCGCCAACCCGGGCACGGTGGGGCGCCGGCTGGCCGCGCTCCGCCGCTACTTCCGCCACGGCGTCGATCAGGGCGACTGGGCCAGCGACCCGACGCTCGGCCTGCGGCCACCGCAGCGCCAGCGTGTCCTGCCGCGCCATCTCGACGAGGCGGCAGCCCTCCGACTCATGGACTTGCCCGATACGCGCAGGCTGGAGGGGAAGCGCGATCGCGCTATCCTCGAGCTCTTCTACGGCACCGGCATGCGTCTCGCCGAGCTCGTGGGCCTTGACCGCGACGATGTGCACCTGGAAAGCGAGAATCTCCGGGTGCTCGGAAAGGGGAACAAGGAACGGATCCTGCCGCTCACGGGCTGCGTGCACCGCGCCGTCAGCGCCTATCTCGCCGCCGCCCCGGTGGCGGTGCCCGAGGCCGATGGCAGGCTGCCACTTTTCCTCGGCCGGGGGCGGCGGCGCCTGTCGCGCCGGTCGGTACAGCGCCTGGTGGCGGACGCCATCCGCCGCACCGCCGCGGTGTCGAAAGCGAGCCCCCACGTGCTCCGTCACAGCTTCGCCACCCACATGCTGAACGCCGGCGCCGATCTGCGCGCCGTGCAAGAGCTCCTCGGCCACAGCCGCCTGTCGACCACGCAGATCTATACTCACGTCTCCATCGAGCGCGCCCGCAAGGCCTACGAGCGCGCCCACCCGCGGGCGTAGGAGGCGTTCATGCCCGAGATCCGCTCCACCACCATCCTCGGCGTCCGCGTCCGCGGTGGCGCCGCTCTCGGGGGCGACGGACAGGTGACGCTCGGGACCACGGTGATGAAAGCCGGGGCGCGCAAGGTGCGCGCGCTGCGCGGCGGGGCCGTCCTCGCCGGCTTCGCCGGCACGGCGGCGGATGGTTTCACCCTCTTCGAACGCATCGAGAAGAAGCTCGAAGAACATTCGGGGCGCCTGGCCCGCGCTGCCGTCGAGCTCGCCAAGGACTGGCGGAGCGACCGGGTGCTGCGCCGCCTGGACGCCCTCATGATCGTCATGGACACGGAGCAAGGCTTCATCATCTCCGGCAACGGAGATGTCATCGAGCCCGACGACGGCATCATGGCGGTGGGCGCCGGCGGCCCTTATGCTCTCGCCGCCGCCCGGGCGCTGGTGCAGAGCACGGAGCTCGACGCCGAGGACATCGTCCGCCGCTCCCTCGACATCGCCGCCGACATCTGCATCTACACCAACCGCGAGACCACGGTGCTCACCTTGCCGGGAGCGCGATGAAAACCGTCGACTTCGTCCGCCTCGAGGCGGAGCAGGCGCTGACGCCGCGGCAGATCGTCGTCGAGCTCGACCAGTACATCGTCGGCCAGCAGGCGGCGAAGCGCGCCGTGGCCATCGCGCTCAGGAACCGCTGGCGGCGGCAGCGCGCCCCGGAGGCGCTCCGCGGCGAGATCCTCCCCAACAACATCATCCTCATCGGCCCCACCGGCGTCGGCAAGACCGAGATCGCCCGCCGTCTGGCCCGGCTCGCCCGCGCTCCCTTCGTCAAGGTCGAGGCGACGAAATTCACCGAGGTCGGCTACGTCGGGCGGGACGTGGACTCCATGGTGCGCGACCTGGCCGAGGTGGCCGTCGCCGAGGTGAAGGCCGAGTGGAGCCAGCGGGTGGAGGCGGAAGCCCGGGAGCGGAGCGAGCAGCGCCTCCTCGACCTGCTCCTGCCCCATGTCGCCGCCACCGACGCCGAGGCGCGGGAGCGCCAGGAGCGCACCCGGGAGAAGCTCCGGGACTTGCTGCGCGCCGGCGAGCTCGAGGAACGCAAGGTGAGCGTCGACGTCCCAACCCGGTCGTTGCCGATGTTCGAGATCTTCTCCGCCGCGGGCTCCGAGGAGATGGGCGTCAACCTGAGCGAAAGCCTCGGCGGACTTTTCCCCGGACGCCGCCGGCGCAGCGAGCTCCCGGTGCGCGAGGCCCGGCCGCTGCTGCACGCCGAAGAGGTGGAGAAGCTGGTGGACATGGAAAAGGTGCGCCAAGAAGCGCTGCACCGGGCCGAGACGGCAGGCATCATCTTCCTCGACGAGATCGACAAGATCGCCGGCCACGGCCCGAACGTCGGTCCCGATGTTTCGCGGCAGGGGGTGCAGCGGGATCTGCTGCCCATCGTGGAGGGCTCGAGCGTCACCACCAAGCACGGCGTCGTGCGCACCGATCACATCCTCTTCGTCGCTGCCGGCGCTTTCCATGCCACCAAGCCCAGCGACCTCATTCCGGAGCTCCAGGGTCGCTTCCCGATCCGGGTGGAGCTGTCGTCGCTCGATGCGTCGGACTTCGTCCGCATCCTGACCGAACCCAAGAACGCCCTGGTGCGGCAGTACGCCGCCCTGGTGGAGGCAGAGGGGGGGAGCCTGGAGTTCACCCCGGAAGCGGTCACCGAGATCGCCGGCGTGGCGGCGCAGGTGAACGAGCGCAGCGAGAACATCGGCGCTCGCAGGCTGCACACGGTGATGACGACGCTCCTCGACGAGGTGCTCTTCGACCTGCCCGAATCGGGGCTGAAGACGATCCTGGTGGACGCCGCCTTCGTGCGTCGCCGGCTGGATCACATCCTCCGCGACGAAGATCTGAGTCGCTACATCCTCTGATTCCTGCAGCTCTGGTACCGCGACTCTGCTCCTCGACTCCTAGAAGGGATGGCAGGTGGCAAGGGAACTTCGAGAAGAACATGAAGTGTCTCGCTTAGTACTTTATGAGTAGTTGCATTCGTGGAGGAGAATCACCCCATGCTGGCGCCGTCCTGGCTTTGGTGGGCACCGCTCGGGAGCGCTGCACTCCACATCGGAGAGGAATTCGTCTATCCAGGCGGATTCGCCGCCTGGGATCGGGAATTCCGGCCCTCCATCCGGAGCAGCATTACACCCAAGCTGCATGTCATCATGAACGCCCTACTGCTGCTGGGCTGCTTCTGCATCGCGATCTCGGGGATGCCGGGCGCCGCTCTCGGTGTCGGTGCATTCCGCTTCCGCTCCGCGGTCCCGGCCTCGCTCTCCGTCCCTTGCTGGCTGGGCATGGCCGCCTTGCTGTTCTCGAATGCCGTCTTCCACCTCGTGGGGAGCTATCGGACCCAACGCTGGTCGCCGGGCGTGCGCACCGGCGTGCTTCTCTACCTGCCGATGGCGCTATACGGCTACTGGACCTTCCTCCATACTGGCCAGGTCTCCCCGATGACTGCTGGCTTCGCGGCCTTGTGCGGAGGGTCGTACCATCTGTGGTCCGCATGGGCGCACCGGTGGCGGGCGCGACGGCGTAAGGGATGAACCTCCAAAGCAGCATCCTTGCAGCAGGTGCACAGCATGAAGGATCTCACCATCTCCTTGGAACACAGGCCCGGCGCCCTCGCCGAGATGGGCGAGGCCTTGGGACGCGCCGGCGTGAGCATCGAGGGTGGAGGAGCTTGGGTCGTGGGCGGACAGGGCGTCGCCCATTTCCTCTTCGCGGACGGCAAGCCGGCTCGCCAGGCATTGGAGGCGGCCGGGATCCTGGTCCTGGCGGAACGTGAAGTGCTCGTGCAGCGCTTGCAGCAGGGCGTTCCCGGTCAACTGGGCCAGCTCACGCGGCGGATGGCAGAGGCCGGGGTGAACATCGAAGTGTTGTACAGCGACCATGAGCACCAGCTCATCCTCGTCGTCGACGATCCCGTGCGCGGACGCGCGGTTTCCGAGGCATGGAGCCGCGAGACTCGAGGGTGATCAGGTGCCCTTTTCCTTGGAGGCACGACATGACTACGAAGGGTTCCTCGCCCGGGGTCGCCACCTTCCTCGCCGGCCTGCCGCCAGAACGACGCCGAGAGGCCGAACGCGTCAGGGACTTGGTGCGACGCCACCTGCCCGCCGGGTACGAAGAGGTCGTCAGCAAGAACATGTTGGTCTACCAGGTGCCGCTGGAGCGTTATTCCGACACCTACAATGGGCAGCCACTCTGGTATGCAGCCCTGGCGTCGGAGAAGTCGTACTTGTCGCTGCACCTGATGCCCGTCTACGGGGACAAGGGACAAGCGCAGCGCCTCGAGGATGGCTTCCGGGCGGCGGGGAAGAAGCTCGACATGGGCAAGGCCTGCATCCATTTTCAGGCGGCCGACGATCTCGCGCTCGACGTCATCGGGGAGGTCGTGGGGAGCACCCCGGTCGACCGCTGGGTGGAGATCGCTGCCACCGCACGCCGTCGCAAGTCCAGGTGAGCCGCCTCGTCGGGCGAAGGACGGGCTCCGCGTGGGCGATCGCGGTCAGCGTCCTTGCTGCCTGCGCGAAATCGGAACGCGTGGCGGAAGGGCCGCTCAGCCTCGATACCACGCCCCAGGAGGTGCCCTTCCTGCTCCCGGTCGCCTCCGCACCGAGACGCGATCTGTGCTTCGAATTCGCCAACCCCCGCGAGTCTCATGGAGCGTCGTGGATTCATGTGCAACTCGTGCGCACCGACGGTGGCCACGAGGACTTCGTGCCCACGGCGATCGATCGCCGCGGCGAAACGCGCCTGTGCTTCTGTAGCATCAGCGAGAACGCGGCGACGGCGGGAACGCCCACTCCGACCGCGGCCACCTATCGTGCCGCCGTCCTGTGGTCGGAGAAGCCAGTACGGCTGCGCCAGATCCGCTGGTGGAGCGGCGCCCGCTAGGGAGTTCGAGAAGCTGCCTATGCTCCGACCCGAAGGAGCCGAACCGGCTCCTCCACCACCGCGCCGAGGGCGCGCCTCGTGCTGGCCGCTGCATGGACGGCAGCGTAGACTTCCGTGGGGCCGTCGAGACCGCGGTCGCGCCCTGCGTTCCGCGTGGCGATGGCCTGCGCCGCCGTCGAGGAGAGAGCGTGACCGCTCACGAATTCCGCCGTCTCGCACTCGGTCTTCCCGAAGCGTCGGAGGCCGGGCACATGGGGCACCCCGACTTCCGGGTACGGGGCAAGATTTTCGCCACCCTCGGGCCGCAAGAAACCTGGGGAATGGTCAAGCTGACCGCAGAGCAGCAAGCGGCGCCGTTGGCTCCCAAACGGCTCGTGCATAGCCAAGAGGGGGATTGAGGCTTGGGCGCATGGCCTCGCGGAGCAAGGGCGCCACGGCGGCTCGTCGGATGAGCGTCCGGCGCGTCTCCGGTCTCGCGTTTCTCGCCCTCCTCGGGCTGCACGCCTGCGCTCACATCCGCCCGCTGGAAGGCGGGCCCGCCGACGAGACACCTCCGATGTTGCTGGCCGCTCAGCCCGCCGACTCGAGCGTGGGCCTCGGCCCCACGCCGGTGCTGCACTTGCGCTTCTCCGAGACTCTGATGAGCGGTGGTGTCTCGAGCGCCGTCCGCACCTATCCATCGACGCCGCGCCCCGAAGTGCGCGCCAAGGGCGCCGAGGTGGAGCTGCGCTGGAGGGAACCGCTACCGCCGGATACGACGGTCGCCGTCGTCTTCGGTGAACCCATCCAGGATGTGCGTGGACGGGACAACCCGCTGCCCCGGGAAATCTGGTTCGTTTTCGCCACCGGAGACAGCTTGCACGGCGGCGCCGTCCGCGGGCGCGTGCTCGTGAAGGGCAAGCCGGAACCCCAGGCCGCGGTACGTTGCGATCTCATCGCCGCGGCCTTGGCCACCGAAGGCGCGGCCCCAGGTGCCGACAACACGGGAACCGCGGTCGACTCGACCGGGAAGACCCGAGGCGCACAGTCGTCTGCCGCCCCACCGAAGCCACATCCTGCCGCGAAGCGTCGGATGCGCCCCAGCGTCGCCGCCACCGATGCCGAGGGTCTCTTCACCATGCTCGGCCTCCCGGCGGGGCGACCCTTCCAGCTCACCGCCTTCGTCGACCGGAACGGCAACCTCGACCTCGACGAAGGCGAGCTGGCCGCCGCCTACCCGGAAACGCTGCTCCTCCATGACGGCGAAGTGCGCCGGGGGCTCGAATGGAACCTGGTCGATCCGCACGAGCCCGGTCAGGTGCGCGGCGTCGTCTTCAACCGCACCAGTGTCCAGGGCCGGGTCGCCATCGCTCTCGAACCCTTGGACGTCGACAGCCTCGGCGCCGGAGCGGACAGCAGCACGGCGAGCGCGGACACCAGCGCGGTGCGGGCGGACAGCCTCGCTGGCGCGGCCTCTCCGGGGGGAGCCACCGCGGCGACGACCCCGGACAGCACGGCCGCTCGGCTCGGCGCGCTTCCCCTTAGCCCCCAGGGGGTCTGGGCCCAGGCCTACACAGCCTTCGGAAACCTGCGCGGGAGAGGGCGCTTGCAAGTCGTGTACGCCTCGCCGCGCGGGGACTACAGTATCCGCGTCGCGCCGGGGCGGCATCGATGGGCGGCCTTCGTCGACGCTTCCGGCGATTCTTTGCCCGGGCCCTATGTGGTCGCCGACAGCACCGAGCGCGACTGGGAGCCGCTCTGGGTGGGTGGCGTTCTCGAGGTCGCTCCGGCTGCGGAAGTCCGGCCGCGGGCGATCGACATCGAGGCGCCGCGTTGAAGGGGAGGACCGATGCTGCAAGGAGTCCTGACCGCTCTGGTGACGCCGTTCCGTGACGGCGCGATCGACGAAACAGCGCTGCGCGCTCTCCTGCGCCAGCAAGTGGAGGCGGGAATCACCGGCGTGGTCCTCTGCGGCTCCACCGGCGAAGCGGCCACGCTCTCCCGCGACGAGCGCCGGCGCGTGAACGCCATCGGGATCGAGATGTGTGCCGGCACCTCGACCCAGGCCTGGATCGGCACCGGCACCAACGATACGCGCTCGACCATCGAGCTCAGCGAAGAAGCCCAGAAGCAAGGCGCGGCCGGCGCCATGGTGGTGGCGCCCTACTACAACAAGCCCACCCAGGAGGGCCTCTACCAGCACTTCGCCGCGGTTGCGCGCGCCACCTCCTTGCCCTTGATTCTCTACAACGTGCCCGGGCGGACCAGCGTCAACGTGCTGCCGGAGACCGTGGCGCGCCTGGAAAGCCTGGGGCGCTACGCCGCGGTCAAGGAAGCGAGCGGCTCTCTCGACCAGGTGAGCGAGCTGCGCTCGCGCTCGCGCCTCACGGTGCTCTCCGGCGACGATTCGCTCACGCTGCCGATGTTGGCGGTGGGGGCGGAGGGAGTGATCTCGGTGGTGTCGAACCTGCTGCCCCGCGCCACCCGCAAGCTGGTGGATGCCTTCCACGCCGGCCGGGTGGACGAGGCTCGCGACTGGCACTTCAGACTCTGGCCCTTCTTCAAGGGCGCCTTCATCGAGACCAATCCGGCACCGATCAAGATGCTCCTCGAGCTCGCCGGCCTGGCGCGAGCGGAGACGCGGCTGCCTCTCGTCCCGGCGACCGCAGAAGCGCGCACCCAGCTCCAGGCTCTGTTGCAGGCCGCCACCTGGCGGCGCGAGGTGGAAGGGTGAGGGCATGAGGGCGATGGCGGTGGAGGAAGAAGCGTGAAAGCGGCGCTGCTGGTGAACGGCGCCGCCGGGCGCATGGGGCGATTGGTGGCGGCCCACCTACGCCGCGCCGGTTTCGCTGACGTGGCGGGCTGCGATACCGCGGCCCAGGGGAGTCTCGCCCTCGAGGACGGGCCACTGCCTCTGGTGGAGAGCCTGGTGGCGGGGCTCGAGCCCCGGGGCGTCGTCGTCGACTTCTCCCACCCGGGAGCGACACCGGCCCTCGTCGAGGCGGCGCGCGCCTGCGGCGCTCGTCTCGTGGTGGGAACCACGGGGCAGTCCGAGGCCGAAATGGAACTGCTCCGGGAGGCGGCGACGAGCGTCCCCGTGGTGCTCGCCCGCAACTTCAGCCTGGGCGTGCAGCGTATCGCCCAAGCACTTGCGAAATTTCGCATTATGACTCGAGAGGGATTCGATGTAGAATTGATCGAAGCGCACCACGCGGGGAAGCGCGATGCCCCCAGTGGGACGGCGTTCTACCTCCTCGAGTCTCTCCTGGGGCAAGAGCCCCCGGCGGGCATCGTTCATGGCAGGTTCGGCCCCGAAGCGCGGCGCGGGCATGGCGAGGTAGGAGTACACAGCGTGCGTGCCGGAGGCTTTCCCGGCGAGCATACGTTGCTCCTCGCCAGTGCCGACGAGGTCGTGGAGATCCGCCACCGGGCTCTGTCGAGGGCGGCCTTCGTGAGCGGAGTTCCCCCGGCGGTGCGTTTCGTGCAACACCATCCCCCCGGCCTGTACTCGCTGCTGGACGTGATGGGAGATGCGCCTTAGACCCTCCGTACGCCTCCTACCCGGCGTCGTCCTGGCGCTGGCCTGGGCGAGCCCCGGGCATGGGCAGTATCTGTTCGGCCAGAACAAGGTGGTCTACTCCGAAAAGGATTGGAAGGTCATCACCACGCCGCACCTGGACGTGTACTTCTACGCCGGGGAGCAGGAGCTGGCCGAATACGTCGCCGCCTTCTCCGAGCAGGTGGCGGTGGAGTACGACAGCACCTTCCAGCACACCTTCAAGCAGAAGATCCCCTTCATCCTCTACGCCTCGCACCACGACTTCAAGCAGACCAACGTCATCGACCTGATGATCTCGGAGTACGTCGGCGGCTTCACCGAGCTGCTGCGCGGGCGCGTCGCCATCCCGCACACCGGCTCCTGGACCCAGCTGCGCGAGGTGATCCGGCACGAGCTGGTGCACGCCTACATGAACGACAAGCTGGCGACGCTGATGACGGAGAAACATCGCTACAACTACGGCAGTCCGCCACTCTGGTTCACCGAAGGCCTGGCGGAGTACATCGCCACCCCCGAACCCGGGACGGAAGCGCGCATGTTCATGCGCGACTTCATCGTCAACGAGAGCCTGGTGGACATCCCGAATCTCTGGCGCATCCAGGGCACCTTCCTCATGTACAAGGAAGGGGAGTCCTTGGTGCGTTACATCGCCACACGCTTCGGCCAGGAGGCCCTGGTGCAGCTGCTGGAAGATTGGTGGATCTCGGACAGCTTCGAGCAGGTGCTGCACTACACCCTCGGCATCTCGGTGGTCGATCTCAACCGCGACTGGAAGCGCTACCTCAAGCGCCGCTACTACCCGGCGGTGATGACCGCGGATTGGCCCGACCAGCACGGCAGGCCGCTGACGCAGGAGCGCGCCATCAGCGCCCGCCCCGCCGTCGTCGACTCCAGCGCGGTGGCGGACAGCAGCTTCGACTTCGTCTACGTCTCCTCCGCCTCGGGACACGTGGATCTGATCCACGCTCGCGCCGAGGACCCCAACCATTATTCCTTCCGCACCCTCGCCGAAGGCGGACGGGACCGGACCTTCGAGTCCATCCCGGCATTCTCCAGCGGCCCCGCCGTGCACGGCCGGCGTGTCGCCTTCACCGCGAAGTCGGGGGAGCGCGATGCGCTCTTCATCCTGGACCTGGAGACAGGACGCAAGCTGGCGAAGCACAGCTTCGAGGCCTTGATCACGCTCTCCACCCCCACTTGGTCACCCGACGGCCGGCAGATCGCCATCGTCGGCCTCGACCGCAGCGGCTGGAGCGACCTCTACCGCATCGATCTCTCGAGCGGCGAGCTCGAACGCCTCACCTTCGACGCCGCCCATGACCGCGATCCCGACTGGAGCCACGACGGGCGGCGCCTGGCCTGGAGCAGCGACCGCGCCGCGCCGGAATTGGACGGCGTCTACCACCTCTGGACCCTCGACCTGGAGAGCGGCGTGACCACCCAGATCACCCAGGGCGAGCACGACGACGCCGCCCCCAGCTGGGGGCCGGAGGACGGCTCGCTCCTCTTCAGCAGCGACATGGACGGGGCCAACAACATCTATCGCTTTGACTTCGAGGACGCCACGGTGTCGCAACTCACCTCGACTCTCGGTGGCCTCTTCACCCCACGTTGGACCCCGAAGGGCGACGGCTTCGTGGCCACTTCGTTCAGCAACCTCGCCTTCAACGTCTACCGTTTCGACATGCACACGCTGCGCGAGGTCCCCAACGGCGCCACGCCGCCGGTGCAGGTGGCGGCGGTGACCGACCCGGCGCCAGCGCGGCCCGCCGCGCCGCGCAGCGACTGGTTGCAACGCCCGGAGGGCAAGGCCTACCCGAAGAGGAAATACGACACCCAGTTCGGCCTCGACTTCGTGCAGGGCGGGGTGGCGTACGACCCGGATTTCTACAGCGCCGCGGGGGCGCAGTTCGGCTTCACCGACGTGCTCGGCAACCACCGGGTGAGCCTGCTCTTTTCCACCTCGTCGGAGGGCTTCGACGACTTCTTCCGCCACCTGAACCTCGGGGTCTCCTACACGAACCTGACCCGACGTCTGCACTACACCCTGGGCGCCTTCCATCTCACCCGCATCTACGACCCAAACCTGGACATGGTGCGCTTCGAGCGGCGTCTCGGCGGACTCCTCGGTGTCGCCTACCCGCTTTCCCGCTTCGAGCGCGTGGAGAGCAGCTTCGTCGTCCGCTACGCCGAGCTCGACCAGGGCATCGCCGATCTGCTCGACATCGGCGCCCGCACCATGCTGGTCACCAACTTCACCAGCTTCGTGCACGACAACACCATGTGGTCCTATGTCGGACCCATCGACGGCACGCGCTACAACATCACCATGGGTCACACCTTCGACCCCACCGGCGGCAACCGCGGACTCACCTCGCTGCATCTCGACTTCCGCAAGTACTTCCGTCTGCCGGCGCGCAGCGTCTTCGCCTCCCGCCTGATCGCCCGGGGCAACTGGGGCGGAGACGCACAGCTCTTCTTCCTCGGCGGCCCCTTCGATCTGCGCGGCTACGAACGGCGTTCGCTCTTCGCGCGCCGCATCCTGCTCCTCAACGAGGAAGTCCGCTTCCCGCTGCTGGATCGGCTCCTCATCGGCCTGCCCTTCATCAACGCCCTGGAGTTCGGCGGCTTCCGCGGCGCCCTCTTCGTGGACGGTGCCTACGTGCCCGAACCGTTCACCCCCGGCTGGTACGGCAGCTACGGCGCCGGTGTCGAGCTCGGCCTGGGCGTCGGCTTCATCGCCCGCTACGACTTCGGCCGCACCACCGACTTCGGCCGTCGCTCGGCGTCCATCCCCGGCACCGGGCAATCCTTCCAACGTTTCTTCATGGGCTGGAACTTCTGAGGCGCCGAGCGTCGGGCCGGCGCGCCCCGTGGACACGGCGGGCGCGTCGACGAGAACCGTAGCCAGCAGCCCTACCCCAGAAGTGCATCGGCGCGCTGGTGCTCGTGCCGCGGTTGCGGCACCCATCCCGCTTGCTTTAAGCTGCGCGCTCCGGAGAGCCGCCGGGGAGTGTGCATGCGCTGGTCCAAAGCCTTTCTACCCACCTTTCGCGAGCTGCCCGCCGAGGCAGAGATCATCAGCCATCAGCTGATGCTGCGCGCCGGCATGATGCGCAAGCTGGCCGCCGGCGTCTTCTCCTACCTGCCGCTCGGCTGGCGGAGCATCGCCAAGGTGACCACCATCGTGCGCGAGGAGATGGACGGCACCGGCGCGCAGGAGGTGGTGATGCCGGTGCTGCAGCCGGCGGAGCTGTGGCAGGAAAGCGGGCGCTGGCAAGCCTTCGGCCGCGAGCTCATGCGCCTCCACGACCGCCACGACCGGGACTTCGCCCTCGGCCCCACGCACGAAGAAGTCATCACCACGCTGGCGCGGCAGACGCTGCGCAGCTACCGCCAGCTGCCCCAGAACCTGTACCAGATCCAGGTGAAATTCCGCGACGAGATCCGGCCGCGGTTCGGCGTCATGCGCGCCCGGGAATTCACCATGAAGGACGCCTACAGCTTCCACACCGACGACGAGTCCCTGGCCCGCACCTATACCGACATGCGCGACGCCTACTCCCGCATCCTGGAGCGCTGCGGCCTGGAGTTCCGCATCGTCGAGGCCGACACCGGGGTCATCGGCGGCGCCGAGAGCCACGAGTTCATGGTGCTCGCCGCGAGCGGCGAATCCGAGATCCTCTCCTGCGATCGCTGCGGCTACGCCGCCAACGCCGAGCGCGCCGAGGCGCGCCTCGCCACCTCGCCTCGAGCCGCAGCGGAGGAGGGCCCTGTCGAGGTGGCGACACCGGGAAAGAAGACGGTCACCGACGTTGCCGCCTTTCTCGGCGTCCAGCCCGAAGCGCTGGCGAAAACGCTGCTGTTCAAGATCGCCGATCGCGACGTGGCGGTGCTCGTGCCCGGGGAACGGGAGCTCAACGAGGCCAAGCTGGCGCGGCTCGCGGGCACCGGTCTCTTCCGCCTGCTGGAGGATGCCGAGGTGGTGCAGCTGACCGGTGCGGCGGTGGGATTCGCCGGCCCCGTAGGGCTCCCGGGGACGCCGATCTGGGCCGACGTCACCCTGCAAGGAGAGAAGCACTTCATCACCGGCGCCAACCGCACCGACACGCACCTGCGGGGCGTGCGTCCGGGGCGCGATTTCGCCGTCGAACGTTGGGGAGACCTCGTTCTCGCCCGCGCCGGCGACGGCTGCCCGCGCTGCCTGGGCACGCTGCAATCTTCCCGGGGCATCGAGGTGGGTCACGTCTTCAAGCTCGGCACCAAGTACAGCGAGAAAATGGCGGCCACCTTCCTCGATGGGAACGGGAAGGAGCGCCCTTACGTCATGGGCTGCTACGGCTTCGGCGTCACCCGCACCGTCGCCGCCGCCATCGAACAGCACCACGATGCGGAGGGCATCGTCTGGCCGCGAGCCCTCGCTCCCTTCGCGGTCCTCATCCTGCCGGTGCAAAGCTCCCATGCTGCCTCGCAGGAGCTCGCCGCCGCCTTGCACGACGAGCTCAGCGCCGACGGCATCGACGTGCTCCTGGACGACCGGGATCTCTCCCCAGGAGCGAAGTTCAAGGACGCCGATCTCATCGGCATCCCCACCCGCGTGACCTTGGGAGAGCGGGGATTGCGGGAGGACAAGCTGGAGATCCGCGACCGGCGAAGCGGCACCGTGCGCACGGTGCCGCAGGCCGAGCTGGCCCGGGCGGTGCGTGCGACGGTACGGGAAGCGACTTAAGACCCGGGCAGCCGCTGCAGGTGAGCGGCGAGACGCGACTTGAGCCGGGAAGCGGTGCGCGGATGGATCAGATGGGTCTTGGCGCTCTTGTCGATGATGGCTTCGAGCGCCGGGAAGGCGGTCTTGGCCGCGGCCGCACTCGGCATCTCCCGGAACTCGTGCAGGGCGTGCCGCAGGCGCGCCCGCTTGGACCGATTCGCCAGGCGGCGCTTGGCGTCCCGGCGCAGCGTTTTCTCGAACTGCTTATGATGGGGCAAACCAACCTCCAGGAACCCACGAAACCGTGTGACGCTAGCACGCGGCCCCGCACGGGTCAAGTGGAGTGGCCGTGGTGCGGCGGCGTGCGCCCGCGTCCGCACCGGGCCCGACGACCTGCCGCCGCTGCCACTGCAGCCCTTCTCCTCGCGGCAGGATTCGCGGCGGCACCGACCGCCACGGCGGCAGAGTTCGCCGTGCATGCCGCCAAGCTGGTGGACGTACGCGCCGGCAACGTCCGGGGGCCGGTCTGGGTGCGCGTGCGCGGCGACAGCATCGTCGGGGTGGAAAACCGCGCCCCCGCCGGCATTCCGGTGCTCGACCTCGGCGGCGCCACCTTGCTCCCCGGTCTCATCGACTGCCACACCCACCTCGGCATGCGCGTGGGCCTGCCGCCCCTCGAGCAGCTGCGCACCTCGGCGGCGCGGGCGGCGGTGTCCGGGGTGGAAAACTGCCGCCACACACTCCTCGCCGGTTTCACCACCTGCCGCGATGTCGGCGGCACCGAGCTGGTGGACGTGGCGCTGCGCGACGCCATCGCCGCTGGGGAGATCCTCGGGCCGCGGTTGCAGGTGGCCACCTGGGCGCTCTCCATGACCGGTGGCCACGGCGACGATCGCAACCTGCTCGATTACCACTGGTGCAACGAGCTCGCTGCCGGCGTCGCCGACGGCCCCGACGAGGTGCGGAAGAAGGTGCGCTTCGACATCCAACAGGGCGCCGACCTCATCAAGATCCTGGCCACCGGCGGCGTGCTCTCCGCCCGCGACGACCCGCGCCACACGACCTACACGATGGAGGAGCTTCGCGCCGCGTGCGACGAGGCCAAGCGCCTCGGCCGCTTCGTCGCCGCCCACTGCCACGGCAAGGAAGGCATGATGTGGGCGAGCCAGGCCGGCGCCCGTTCCATCGAGCACGGCACCTTCATGGATGAAGAAGCCGCTTCGCTGCTGAAAAAGAACGGCACCTGGTACGTGCCCACGCTCTACGTTCTCGAGCCGATCCTCGCCCCGGGGAATCCGCTGCACATCCGCGCCGAGAGCCTGGAGAAAGCCAAGGGGATGCGGGAGCACATGCACCAGGCCTTCCGCACCGCGGTCGACAAGGGTGTCCGCATTGCTTTCGGCAGCGACGCCGGCGTCTTCGCCCACGGCACCCAGGCCCAGGAGCTGGCGCTCTACGTGGAAGAAGGCATGTCGGCGCTGCAAGCCATCCGCACCGCCACCACCTCGGCGGCGGAGCTCATGGGCTGGGCGGATCGCGTCGGCAGCGTGGAGCCAGGACGTTACGCCGACCTCATCGCCGTGAGCGGCGACCCGACGGAGGACATCACCGAGCTGCAGCGGGTGCGCTGGGTCATGCAGGGCGGCGTGGTGGTGAAGAACGAGCTCGGACCGTGAGGGCGCGTGGTGGTGATGCCAGCTCGGACGGTGAGGGCGGCGTGCATCACGCCACCTCGGGGCGTGACGGCAACAGTCAGAACTCCACCCGCGTCAAGGCCCGCAGCTGCAGGTCCGTCGTCGCCGCCGCCGACGGATCGTGCTGTGCCTGCGTGACGTGCAGCCAGCGGGCTTCGAGCGCTGCATCGAGACTGCGCAGTCCCCGGTAGAGGAGCTCGAACCCCGGTTGGTGCGAGCTCTGCACCGTGCCCGAGAGATAATCCTGGGAATCGCTCGTGCGTTCCTCTTGATCCACCGCCAGACCACCCTCCCCGTGGCGCTCCAGGTCGTAGAAGACCTGGAGGGACCAGCCGCGGCTCAAGCGCCGGCGCAGCCCCAGGTGCCACAGATCCGCGTCCGGCCCAGCGCGGCTGCCGAGGCTGAGTCCGTAGTGCTCGTAGCGGTTGATCGGTGTCTGGTGCGTGTAGGTGAACTGGCTCGCCCAGCTCCATTCACCCTCCAGGTCCCAGTCGTCGGCACCGAACGGCTGCAACCAGAGGAACCCCGCCAGCGCGCCCACCTTGTTGCCAAAATCGTCGAGGCCGCGCCGCAGGTTGAGGTCGTCGACGAGGAACTCGCCGTAGAGCTCGAGATCCGGGAGGAGGAGCTTGCCGTCGATGCTGCCGAGGGCGTTGTCCCGATCGCCGATGTTGGCCTGGGTGACGTAGAGGACGTTCACCGGGTTCAGATAGGCGAGGTCGAGACCGCGGTCGCCATACACCGTGGCCTCCGAGACGGCGAGCAAGAGCCGCCGGTGCGGCTGCAGCACGAGCCGGTGCGCGGCGATGAACTTCTGCACCAGCTCGGGGTCCTCGGGTTCGAGCTGGGCCGGGCGCAGTTCGCCCGCCACGTGCGTGAAGCGCAGCCAGCCGAAGTCGAGCTCGAGCCGCAGCAGATCGAGGGGCGGCGTCTCGTCGAGGAGGAGCAGGGCATTCTGCCGCCCCGGCCCCCAGCGCAGGTGCTCGCGGCCGATGTCCACCAGCACCGGACCATGGACGTAACGGGCGTAGGGTTCCACCCGGCGGGAAAAGCTGAAGCGGTCGCGCGGCTCGAAAACATATTCGGCTTCACCTGCCCGCGGGTCGGCGCTCTGGCGCAAGACACCGTCGCCGGTACGCCAGACGAGGGAGAGGGGGACGAAGGCGGCGAAATCGCGCCGGAGCACCAGGGCCGCCGCGGGCTCGAAGCTCAGGCGCGCATCGGTCTGGGAGAAGGCGGCCCCCGGCGACGTGGGGCCGAAGCGCACATCCTGACCGGCGAAGACGAAGAGCCGGAACTCCCAGTCGGCGCCGCGCCAGCGATGCGCCGTCCGCTCCAGCACCGCCAGGCTTTCGCCTTGGGCCACGAGCTCGGCGGAGAACTCCTCGACCAGCATGTCGAGCTGTTGCGCTTCGATCCGGCTCGGGCGCCACTCGTTGCGTGCCGCCGCCTGCTGCAGCCTGCCGACGAGACGCGCCACCTGCCCGCGGCGGAGCGGCAGCATGTCGAGACCGGTACGCCCCAGGCCGGCACGCACCTCGAAGCGCTGCAGCATCTCGTAGGCCCAGTGCTCGAGCGGCAGGTCCACCGGTTCCTGGGCCCGGCCCGCTGCCGACGCGAGCAGAAGGAAAGCGAAGCCCCAAGCGCCGAGGCAGCCTCGGGTGGGGCGCGGGAAACCCGCCATGGTGCGACACGTCCTCCCTCGCGGTCGCAGCGACCGCCTCGGCATGATCGACCGCCGCCGGACGGGGCGCAACGGCGAAGAAGCCGCGGCGTTGTCCCACTGCGCTCTCCTCCTTACACTGGCCGGAGAGGCCGCTCGACGCTGGCAGAGGGCCTCTCGACCCAGCGGAGGCACGACGATTCCTGAGGACCCCACGCAGAAACCGGCGCCGCCGGATGCCGCGGCGCCGACTACGGCCGCGGCCTCTGCGGAGTCCACCGCGCCGCCGACCACGGCCGCGGCGTCTGCGGCGTCCACCGCGCTCGCCGAGCGCATCCGCTCCCTGCCGGAGGAGCCCGGCGTCTACCTCTTCAAGGATGCCCGCGGCAAGGTGCTCTATGTGGGCAAGGCCAAGTCGCTGCGGGATCGGGTGCGGAGTTACCTCAACCCGGGTCCGGAAGCGCATCCGAAGACCCGGGTGCTCATGGGACGGGCGCGTGACGTGGATTACGTCAGCACCCGCACCGAGGTGGAAGCCCTGGTCCTGGAATGCAACCTCATCAAGGAGTACAAGCCGCGCTACAACATCCGGCTCCGGGACGACAAGAAGTACCCCTACATCCGGGTGAGCAACGATCCCTTCCCGCGGGTGTTCTTGACCCGCACTTTGGTGCACGACGGCAGCGAATACTTCGGACCCTATTCGGATGTCGGCGCCATGCGCCGCACCCTCGGACTCTTGCAGCGTGTCTTCCAGTGCCGGCCTTGCACGCCCGAGTCGCTGGAGGGCATCGACCGCCCCTGTCTCTACTACGACATCAAGATGTGCCAGGCACCCTGCGTGGGCCTGCAAAGCCGGGAGGACTACCACCGCGCCATGGACGACGTGCGCCTGTTCCTCGGCGGGCGCACCACCGAGCTGGTGAACCGGCTGCGCGCCCGCATGCAAGCCGAGAGCGAGGGGCTCGAATTCGAACGTGCCGCACGCACGCGGGATCAGCTGCGCTCCATCGAGCGCAGCACCGACCGCTTGCGCACCCTGGTGGGGCAGGACGTGGACCGGGACGCCCTGGCCATGCGGCG